>Ga0134125_10008888_pt1 | contig 11334 bp, 9 predicted proteins | sample KB31751_FD_96464 | JGI IMG/M metagenome (GOLD analysis project Ga0134125, IMG submission 96464) | Terrestrial soil microbial communities with excess Nitrogen fertilizer from Kellogg Biological Station, Michigan, USA - KB3-175-1 | ecosystem: Environmental > Terrestrial > Soil > Unclassified ...
AACGGCAGCCACGCGCCGCTGGAAAGGCGGGCGGCATGAAGACCCTGCCTCTTCATATCGGCACCATCCATTTCGTCGGGATCGGCGGCATCGGCATGAGCGGCATCGCCGAAATCCTGCACAATCTCGGCTATCGCGTGCAGGGCAGCGACGTCGCCGACGGCGGCAACGTGCGGCGTCTGCGCGCGCTCGGTATCCGCGTCGAAGTCGGCCACCGCGCCGAGAATCTCGACGCCGCGCAGGTCGTGGTCGTGTCCTCGGCGGTGAAGCCGGACAATCCCGAAGTAGTCGCGGCGCGCGCGCGTCTCATTCCCGTGGTGCGGCGCGCCGAGATGCTGGGCGAGCTGATGCGCCTCAAATGGTCCATCGCGGTTGCCGGCACACACGGCAAGACCACCACCACCTCGATGATCGGCGCCTTCCTGGACGAGGCCGGGCTCGATCCGACCGTGATCAACGGCGGCATCATCAACGCCTACGGAACCAACGCGCGTCTTGGCGCCGGCGACTGGATGGTGGTCGAGGCGGACGAAAGCGACGGCACCTTCGTCAAATTGCCGGCGACCATCGCGGTCGTCACCAACATCGACCCCGAGCATCTCGATCATTGGGGCGATTTCGACGCGCTCCAGCGCGGCTTTGAAAGCTTCATCGCCAACATTCCGTTCTACGGTTTCGCGACGCTGTGTATCGACCATCCGGTGGTGCAGACGCTGATTCCGAAATTGTCCGAACGCCGTATCGTCACCTACGGCCTGTCGCCGCAGGCCGATGTGCGCGCGATCAATATCGAGCTGGGCCGCGACGGCGCGCGTTATGACGTCGCCATCGCCGAGCGCGCCAAGGGCACGACGCGCACCATCACCGGCCTGCGCCTGCCGATGTTCGGCGCGCACAATGTCCAGAACTCGCTTGCCGCCATCGCCATCGCCGAGGAACTGCATCTCGGCGACGCCGTCATCGTCAAGGCGCTGGCGGGCTTCGGCGGCGTCAAGCGGCGCTTCACCAAGACCGGCGAGTCGGGTGGGGTAACGGTGATCGACGATTACGGCCATCACCCGGTCGAGATCGCGGCGGTACTGAAGGCGGCGCGCGAAGCCACCGGCGGCCGCGTCATCGCGGTGGTGCAGCCGCATCGCTACACACGTGTCGCCAATCTGTTCGAGCAATTCTGCACCTGCTTCAACGACGCCGACACCGTGCTGGTCGCCGACATCTATCCCGCCGGCGAGCAGCCGGTCGAAGGCATCAACCGCGACGCGCTGGTCGCCGGCCTGCGCGCGCACGGCCACCGCGACGCGCAAGGCGTCGATGCGCCCCAACACTTGGCCGAGACCGTTGCCGAAATGGCGGCGGCGGGCGATTTCGTCGTCTGTCTCGGCGCCGGCTCGATCACCAACTGGGCGCAGGCCTTACCCGCCGAACTCGACGCTCTCGCTTCGGCGCGGCGTAACGCCTCGGGATCGGCGGCATGATCATGACCGCGCGCAAAGAGAGCACCCGATTGCTCGACCGCCTCCCGCCGGTGCGTGGCCGTATCGCTGAAAATGCGCCGCTGGCGGCGTCGACCTGGTTCCGCGTCGGCGGCCCTGCCGAAGTGCTGTTCCGCCCGGTCGATGCGCGGGACCTTGCCGCGTTCATCGCCGCCAAGCCGGCCGACGTACCGGTGACGGTGATCGGCGTCGCCTCCAACTTGCTGATCCGCGACGGCGGCATTCCGGGCGTGGTGGTGCGGCTCGGCCGCGGCTTCGCCGAGATCACTGTCGTGGGCACCGACATCGTCGCGGGCGCCGGCGCCCTCGACCTCAATGTCGCGCTAACGGCGCGCGAGGCGGGGATTACAGGCCTCGAATTTCTTTCCGGGATTCCGGGCACGGTCGGCGGCGGGCTGCGCATGAACGCGGGCGCCTATGGTTCCGAGTTCAAGGACGTGCTGGTCGAGGCGCAGGCTATCGATCCCGCCGGCGCGTTGCGCACCCTGACACCTGACGAACTGGGCCTGTCGTATCGCCACACAAGCTTGCCCGAGGATTGGATCTTCGTCGGCGCGCGGTTCCGCGGCCGGTCCGGCGACAAGGACGCGATCGCCAAGCGCATGGGCGAGATTCAGGCGGCGCGCGAGGCCTCCCAGCCGATCCGCGCCCGCACCGGCGGCTCAACCTTCGCCAATCCGCCCGGCCACAAGGCGTGGGAGCTGATCGACCGCGCCGGCTGCCGCGGCCTGCTGCGCGGCGGCGCCCAGGTGTCCGACAAGCACGCCAATTTCCTCGTCAATGCCGGCAACGCCACCGCCGCCGACCTCGAAGGTCTGGGCGAGGAAGTGCGCCGCCGCGTGCATCAGCAGTTCGGTATCACGTTGGAATGGGAAATCCGCCGCGTGGGCAAGCCGCTCGACCCGATCCGAGGTGTGGCATGAGCCGGGTCGCGGTCCTCAAAGGCGGCTGGTCGGTCGAGCGCGAGGTTTCGCTGATCAGCGGCCGCGAATGCGCCAAGGCGCTGCGCGCCATCGGCCACAACGTGACCGAAATCGACGTCACGCGCGATCTCACGGCGCTCGCCGCCGCGCTGAGCCCGCGCCCTGACGTCGTGTTCAACGCGCTGCACGGCAAGGGCGGCGAGGACGGCACGATTCAGGGCGTGCTGGAATTCCTGCGCATCCCCTATACGCACTCCGGCGTCGTCGCTTCGGCGATCGCAATGCACAAGCCTTCGGCCAAGGCGGTATTCGCCGCCGCCGGCCTGCCGCTTGCCGAGAGCAAGGTGGTGGCGCGCGTCGACCTCGCCGGTGGCGACGTGATGCCGCGTCCCTTCGTGGTAAAGCCGGTCGATGAAGGCTCGAGCGTCGGCGTGCGCATCGTGCGCCAGGGCGACAATCGCTGGTCCGATGAAGCGAAGAACTGGAAGTTCGGCGGCGAAGCGCTGGTGGAGCGTTACGTCCCGGGCCGCGAGATCACCGTTGCCGTGATGGGGGGCCGCGCGCTCGGCGCGCTCGAAATCCGCCCGACCAATCGCGAGATGTACGATTACGACGCGAAATACGCGCCGGGCGGCAGCGACCATTTGATGCCGGCGCCGATCCATCCCGCTGCTTATGACGAGGCGCTGCGCATCGGGCTTGGCGCGCATCGCGCCCTCAATTGCCGCGGCGTCAGCCGTTCCGATCTGCGCTACGACGACACGCGCGGAGAGCCCGGCCGCATGGTGTTGCTCGAAATCAACACCCAGCCCGGCATGACGCCGACCTCGCTGGTGCCCGATATTGCGCGCCATGCCGGCATCGATTTCAATTCGCTGGTCGGCTGGATGGTGGAGAACGCGTCATGCGACTCCTGAGCCATCGCCCGCACATCAGCACCGTCATCGTTTTCGCGCTGCTCGCAGCGGGCGCGGCCGTGCTGTGGCGCGGACACGCCGCGCCCGCGTCGTGGTCCAATCTCGAACAGCGCGTCATCGCGTTGAGCGCCGACGCCGGCTTCCGCGTACACGCCGTGCAGGTCGTCGGCCGTGAACGTGCCAGCGCCGCGGCGATCCTCGCCGCGCTCGGTGTCGCGCGCGGCACCCCGATCCTGTCGGTCGATCCAACGGCAGCGAAGGCGCGGCTCGAACAGGTGCCGTGGGTCAAGACCGCGTCGGTCTATCGCCGCCTGCCCGACACGCTGTTCGTGCAAATGACCGAACAAGAGCCGCTGGCCTATTGGCAGCGCGGCAACGCGCTGACCTTGATCGACCGCGACGGCAAGCCGATCGGCGCCAAGAATCTCGGCGATTATTCGCGCCTGCCCGTGCTGGTCGGCGACGACGCGCCCACGAATGCCGACGCCGTCATCAAGATGCTGGCGAGCGAGCCGAAACTCGCGGAACAGGTCGCCGCGGCGGTCCGCGTCGGCGGCCGCCGCTGGAACATCGAATTCAAGAACGGCGTCTCGGTGGCGCTGCCTGAGGACGACGCGACCGGCGCGTGGCACCGTCTCGCCGCGATCGAGAAAAACCATCGCATCCTCGAGCGCCGCGTCACGCTGGTGGATTTGCGCCTCCCGGACCGCGTCTATCTGCGCCTGCCGCCGGAGCTGATGCCGAAGCCGCCCAAACCGGGCCGCAAGGAGAACCCGGTATGATGCACGGGCTCCCGCGCCGTTCCCTGGTCGGCGTCGTCGATATCGGCACCAGCAAAGTGTGCTGCTTCATCGCGCGTCCCGATGAGCACGGACCGAAGATCGTCGGCATCGGCCATCAATTGTCGCGCGGCGTGCGCAACGGCGTGATCGTCGATCTGGAACAAGCGTCGCAATCGGTCATCACCGCGATCCACGCCGCCGAGGAAATGGCCGGCGAGCTCTTGCAAAGCGTCGTGGTCAATCTTTCCGGCGGCTTCCACGCCTCGCGCATCGTGCAGAGCGAGATCAACCTGAACGGCCGCGAGGTCGGCGACAGCGATCTGAAGCGCGTGCTCAATCTCGGTCATCACTTGAAGGAAGTGCCTGGTCGCGAGGTGATTCACGCAATTCCGGTCGGCTTCTCAATCGACGGCAGTCGCGGCATCCGCGATCCCCGCGGCATGTCGGGCGTCAAACTGGCGGTCAACATGCACGCTGTGGCGGCGGATTCCGCGGTGCTGCGCAACGTCGCCACCTGTCTCGGCCGCTGTCATCTCGATGTCGAGGCGTTCGTCGCCAGCCCTTATGCGGCGGGACTATCGGCGCTGGTCGAGGACGACACCCGCATCGGCGTCACGCTGATCGATATGGGCGGCGGCACCACCACGGTGTCGGTGTTCTATGACGGCAACCTGGTGTTCGCAGACAGCATCCCGATCGGCGGCAACCACGTCACCAACGACATCGTGCGCGGCCTCTCGACACCGCTGGTCGAAGCCGAGCGCATGAAGACACTGCAAGGCTGCTGCATCAGCTCGTCGACCGACGAGCGCGAGATGATCGCGGTGCCGCAGATCGGCGACGACGAGGATACGCCGTCCAACCGCGTGCCGAAATCCTATCTCGTCGGGATCATCGCGCCGCGTCTCGAGGAGACCTTCGACATGGTGCGCGACCGGTTGGACCGTTCGGGCTTCGACAAATTGTCGGGCCGCCGCGTCGTGCTGACCGGCGGCGCGTGCCAACTCTCCGGCGTGCGCGAACTCGCCGCTCTGATCCTCGACAAACAGGTCAGCATCGGCACGCCGCGCGGTATCGCGGGGCTGGCGCCGGCGACCGCCGGTCCCGCATTTGCGACGTCCGCGGGCCTTGTGCATTTCGCTTTTTCCGAACGGGCCGAAACGCCCCGCTCGTTGCGCAATCCCGTGGGATTGCCGGACTGGCGGGTCTTCGGCCTTTGGCGCTGGCTTAGAGAAAACATCTGATTTCATCGGAGGGTAGAATGCCAATCAACATCACCGTTCCCCCGGAAGAAAACGAACTGAAACCGCGCATTACCGTGATCGGCGTCGGGGGCGCCGGCGGCAATGCGGTCAACAACATGATCCGCTCGAACCTGGTCGGCTGCGACTTCGTCATCTGCAATACCGACGCACAGGCAATGCAGCAGTCGCTCGCGGAGCGGCGTATCCAGCTCGGCGTGCAGACCACGCGCGGGCTCGGCGCCGGCTCACGCCCCGAGGTCGGACGCAGCGCCGCCGAGGAAGCGCTCGACGACATCATGTCCGCCGTCGAAGGCGCCAACATGGTGTTCATCACTGCCGGCATGGGCGGCGGCACCGGCACCGGCGCGGCACCCGTGATTGCCCGCGCCGCACGCGAGGCGGGCATCCTGACGGTCGGCGTCGTCACCAAGCCGTTTCAGTTCGAAGGCTCGAAGCGGATGAAGATCGCCGAGCAGGGCATTCAGGAACTGCAAGGCTTCGTCGACACGTTGATCATCATCCCCAATCAGAACCTGTTCCGCGTCGCCAACGAGCGCACCACCTTTGTCGACGCCTTCAAGATGGCCGACGACGTGCTGTACTCGGGCGTGCGCGGCGTCACCGATTTGATGGTGATGCCGGGCCTGATCAATCTCGATTTCGCCGACGTCCGCGCGGTGATGAGCGAGATGGGCAAGGCGATGATGGGCACGGGCGAGGCCGAGGGCGACCGCCGCGCCATCGACGCTGCCGAGGCCGCGATTTCCAACCCGCTTCTCGACGATGTGTCGATGAAGGGCGCGCGCGGCATCCTCATCAACGTGACCGGCGGCCTCGACATGACGCTGTTCGAATTCGACGAGGCGGCCAATCGCATCCGCGAGGAGGTCGATCCCGAAGCGAACATCATCGTCGGCTCGACCCTCGACGAAAGCCTCACCGGCAAGATGCGCATCTCGGTGGTCGCGACCGGCATCGACGCCGTTGAGGTGACGTCGCGCCGTCCGGTGATCCAATTGGTCACCGAGAACGATCGCGGCCCCGCCGCGCCGCGTCACGAACGCGCCGAAGAAGTGACGATCCGCACGCCGGCGGCACCCCTTGCAAACCCCGTGCAGGTTCCCGTGCCGGAACCGGTGGCGGCCCGCAGCGCCGCTGTCGAACGCGACGCGGCGACGCGCGAGTCCCACGTCGTGCCGCCGCCGTCGGAAGTGGCGGGCGGCAAGCCAGCCTATGTGGCCCAACCGGCCGTTGCGTCGGAATCGAGCGCAGCGCCATCGGAAAGCGGGCAGCAGACACGGCAAGAGCCGCGGCCGCGGACGACCCGCGCGCCGAGCCTGTTCGAGCGGGTGCGAAACGTCGGGTATCGCCGCCCTACCGAGCCTGAACTGACCGCGTGGAATCAGCCGTCGGCCACCGGCCAACGGTCCTCCCCAGGTCAGTCCTCGCCGCGGCTCGGATCGGTCGACCAAAGCGACCGCATCCTGCCGGCTAAGGAAGAGGAAATGCTGGAGATTCCGGCGTTTCTCCGCCGCCAGGCGAACTAGCGCTTATTCGACCCTCCGATTTGGCCTGGGGAGCGACCCTTCCCGGGCCTTTTCTTTTGTCTTAAACTATTGAAATAGCGTGATAATCGCCGAAACAATTTGTTACAAAACGTGTCTTGTTCGAGGTTCCGAAACTACCTAGCGTGCCGCGGACAACAACAACAATGGGTCCGGGGGACCGATGCTAACCAACGGCTTCGTCCGGCAAAAGACGCTGAAAACCTCGATCCGCTGTCGCGGCACCGCCCTTCATAGCGGCGACCGGGTGACGATGGTGTTTCAGCCGGCCGCCCCCGACACCGGCATCGTGTTCCGCCGTACCGACCGCGCCGGCGCGACGCTTCACGCCCGCTGGAGCGACGTCCGCGAATCCGCTCTATGCACCACCATCGACGACGGCGACGGCCTTCTGGTCGCAACGGTCGAGCATGTCATGGCGGCGCTGGCCGGCCTTGAGATCGATAATTGCGTCATCGAACTGGACGGACCGGAAGTGCCGGTGATGGACGGCAGTGCCGCGCCGTTCGTGTTCCTGCTTGAATGCGCCGGCACGCTGGAGCTGGACGCGCCGCGCCGCGCCATCGAAGTGCTCAAGCCCGTTCAGGTCGGCAACGGCTCCAAGTCGGCCGCTTTGTTGCCGGGCGCGGGCCTGACCCTCGACATGACCATCGATTTCGACGCGCGGGCCATCCAGCACCAAAATCTGCGCTGGATGTTCGATAGTGAAAGTTTCAAGACCGATCTCGCGCCGGCGCGCACCTTCGGGTTTCTCGAGGACGTCAACGCCTTGCGCGCCGCAGGGCTGGCGCGCGGCGGTTCGATGGATAATGCCATCGTGATCGGCGACGGGCAGGTGCTGAACCGCGAGGGCCTGCGTTTCGCCGACGAATTCGTCCGCCACAAGGCGTTGGATGCCCTCGGCGATTTGTACCTCGCCGGCCTGCCGATCATCGGCGAATTCATCGGCATTCGATCGGGCCATGCCATAAACCGGCGATTGCTCGAGGCGTTGTTCGCCGACCGGTCGGCCTTCCGTACCGTGCGCATGCCGGCCGACACCTACACCCTGGACTGGCAGGAAGAAGAACCACGGCGCGTCAGCGCGTGATTTTCCGCGGCCATCGGTTTCTGCTATAAGGACGCCCGCCGGAAACGGAACGGACACGGATTCTCTCGATGAAAGTGCGGTTGTTTCATCCCTGCCTCGCGCTCGCGGCGGCGCTGCTGTTGAGCGGCTGCGGCATGTTTGACGCGCCCAAGAAAGACACCTTCACCGAGACGCCGGTGGACCGCCTCTATAACAGCGCGATGACCGACATCACAAAGGAGAACTGGGAGAAGGCCGCCAAGCAGTTTGAGGAGGTCGACCGCCAGCATCCGTATTCGGTCTGGGCGACCAAGGCGCAATTGATGGCAGCCTACGCTCTTTACATGGACAACAAATACGACCAATCCATCGTTGCCGCCGATCACTTCATCCAGCTTCACCCCGGCAACCGCGACATCGCCTATGCCTATTACTTGAAGGCGCTCGATTACTACGTGCAGATCGCCGATGTCGCGCGCGATCAGGCGGTGACGCAACAGGCGCTCGCATCCCTAGGCGAAGTGGTGCGGCGCTTCCCCGATTCGCGGTACGGCCGCGACGCACAGCTCAAAATGCAGCTTGCCACCGACCATCTCGCCGGCAAGGAGATGGAGATCGGGCGCTATTACGAAAAACAGCGTTACTATCTCGCCGCCGTCAACCGCTTCCGCCGCGTCGTCGACATCTATCAGTCCACGACGCACATCCCCGAGGCGCTGGAGCGACTGACCGAGTGCTATATGGCGCTTGGATTGAAACAAGAAGCGGAAAAGACCGCCTCGGTGCTGGGTTACAATTATCCCGGCAGCAAATGGTACGACCGCGCCTATTCGCTGATTACCGGCAAGCCGACCGCCACGGCCGACAGTAGCAAGGGGTGGCTCAGCACGGTGGTCGACGCGGTGTTCTGATCTTGTTTCCCTCTCCGCCCATTGGCGGGAGAGGGAGGACCCAATCCGAAGTTTGGGGGGTGAGGTGGGCTTGGGACCCAACGCCCTGGAATCCCCGCCTTATCGAGCCTCTCCTCCCCCAGGGAGGAGAGGGAATTCGGTGGAACTGGCCTCACGCGCGACGCCCCTCTATCATTTCGGCAATGCTGCTGGGCCTTGCCATCCGCGACCTAGTGCTGATTGACCGGCTCGATCTTGCGTTCGGGCCGGGCCTGTGCGTGCTGTCGGGCGAGACCGGGGCCGGCAAGTCGATCCTGCTCGACGCGCTCGGCCTGGCGCTCGGCCTGCGCGCCGAAAGCGGCCTCGTCCGCGCCGGCGCGGCGCAGGCCGTCGCCACCGCCGAATTCGCCCTCGCCGACAGGCATCCGGCGCGCGCTGTGCTCGCTGAGGCCGGCTTCGATGGCGGCAGCGACCGATTGGTGCTCCGCCGCGTGGTCGGAGCCGACGGCCGCAGCCGCGCCTTCATCGACGATCAGCCCGCCAGCATCGGCCTCCTCGCGCGGATCGGCGACATGATGGTCGAGGTGCACGGCCAGTTCGACCGAAACGGCCTCCTCGATCCCGCGACCCATCGCGACACGCTCGACGCGTTCGGCAATTATCCCGACGCGCTGGCAAAGCTCGGCGCGGCGTGGGCGGCGTGGCGCGACGCGCGGACCGCGCGAGAGACCGCCGAGGCGGCGCAGGCCAAGGCCAAAAGCGACGAGGCGTGGCTGCGCCATGTCCGGGATGAGATCGCCGCACTCGATCCGAAACCCGGCGAGGAGACCGAGCTGGCGCAGCAGCGCAGCCTGATGAGCAACCGAGAGAAGATCGCCGAGGCGCTCGACGCCGCGTCGGCATCGCTATCGGGCGACAACGGCGAGCGCGCCATTCACACGGCGTCGCGCGCGCTCGAAAAAATCCGCGACAAGATCGGCACCAGGCTCGATGCCGCCCTCGCCGCACTCGAGCGCGCGGCGATCGAGGCCGCCGAAGCGTCGGCGCAGATCGACGCCGCGTCGCGCGAGTTGGGCCGCGACGCGCGAAGCCTTGAAGCCGTCGAGGAGCGGCTATTCGCGCTGCGCGGCCTCGCGCGCAAGCACGGCGTCGCGGTCGACGCCCTGGCCGATCTCGGCGCCGACGTCACGGCGAAGCTGGCGCTGATCGAGGATGGCGGCGAGACGCTGGGCAAGCTGCAAAGCGCCGAGATCGAGGCGAAGAAGACCTATCGCGCCGCCGCCGAAACCGTGTCGCAAAAGCGACGCGCCGCGGCGCAATCGCTCGACAAGGCGGTGATGAAGGAATTGCCGCCGCTGAAACTCGAAGCCGCGCGCTTCGTCACCGCGTTGACGCCGCTCGAGGAAACCGAATGGAGCGAGCACGGCGCCGAGCGCATCCGGTTCGAGGTCGCGACCAACAAGGGCGCCGCGCTCGGGCCGCTCGCGAAGATTCTTTCAGGCGGCGAGCTGTCGCGCTTCATGCTGGCGATCAAGGTCGTGCTGGCGAAGGCGATGACGGTGGCGACGCTGGTGTTCGACGAGGTCGATAGCGGCATCGGCGGCGCCACCGCGGCGTCGGTCGGCGACCGGCTGCGCCGGCTCGCCAAGGACCGGCAGATTCTGGTCGTGACCCATTCGCCGCAAGTCGCGGCGCTCGGCCAGGATCATTGGCGCGTCGAGAAATCGCGCAAGGGGAACGCCACCGTCACAACGGCGCAGCGCCTCGACGCCGAGGAGCGGCGCGAGGAAATCGCGCGCATGCTGTCGGGCTCGGCGGTGACGGCGGCCGCGCGCGCCGCGGCGGAATCGCTGATGAATACGGCGCGGGCATGAGCGCGCGGAAAAGCAAGACCAAGACGGCCGAACCGCCGGCGACCGCCGATCTGTCGGAAGAAGAGGCAAAAGCCGAATTGGACCGGCTCGCCAAGGCGATCGCGCATCACGACAAGCTCTATTACCAGGAAGACGCGCCGAGGATTTCAGACGCCGACTACGACGCGCTGCGCCGCCGCAACAACGAGTTGGAAGCGCGCTTCCCCGAACTGATCCGTCCCGACAGTCCGAACAAGCGTATCGGGGCGGCGCCGTCGCAGACTTTCGCCAAGGTCGTCCACCGAAAACCAATGTTGTCTTTGGACAACGCCTTCGACGAGGAGGACGTGCGCGCTTTTTTTCAGCGCATGAAAAATTTTCTCCGCATCGACACCGAAGGGCTCGCGGTTGCCGCCGAACCCAAAATCGACGGCCTGTCGGCGACGCTGCGCTATGAGCACGGCGAACTCGTCCAAGGCGCGACGCGCGGCGACGGCGAAACCGGCGAGGACATCACCGCAAATTTGCGCACTATCAAGGACATTCCACACAAATTGCGCGGCAAGGGCTGGCCGGACGTTCTTGAGGTGCGCGGCGA
>Ga0134125_10008891_pt1 | contig 11332 bp, 12 predicted proteins | sample KB31751_FD_96464 | JGI IMG/M metagenome (GOLD analysis project Ga0134125, IMG submission 96464) | Terrestrial soil microbial communities with excess Nitrogen fertilizer from Kellogg Biological Station, Michigan, USA - KB3-175-1 | ecosystem: Environmental > Terrestrial > Soil > Unclassified ...
GCGCCGACACTGAGCCTGCCGGTACCCGGGATGCCCTTCGCTTGCGCTTGCGCAGGGGTCACGGTGTCGGCCCCGGACTGTCGACGGACTGCCGGCGCTCGTCGATGCGCCGGAGCACCTCCTGGCGCTCGGCCGGCAGCATGATCATCCAGTCGCGGATCTCGTCGATGTTGCGCAAGCAGCCGACACACAATCCCGTCTTGTCATCGAGGCGACAGATGCTGACGCAGGGCGAAGGCGGCCCGCTCGCCAGCAGACGCTGCCGCTCCGCGCGGCGGCGCTCGCGATCAAGAAGGCGTCGGGTCGTTGCGTCGTCCATGCCGGCGGTCTAAGTCACATATCGGTCAGGGTATGGCGGAGATAGCTCTGATCCAATCGGCGCCGTCTATTACCATGCCCGGCGGGATTGCACCGCCCTCGTTTTTGCGGTCCGCACGACGACACCGGGAAGCATGATTGAAGCGCGCAGCATCGTTACGCGGATTCGACTCGCGACCGGGCTCGTCCTGTTCGCCTATCTCCTCACCCATTTCGCCAACCACGCCCTCGGCATCATCTCCCTCGAAGCCATGGAGCATGGCCGCCGGCCGTTCCTGGGGCTATGGCGCAACCCGATCGGGACGATCGTCCTGTATGGATCGCTAGTCACTCATCTCGGGTTGGCGTTCTGGTCGATCTATCGGCGACGCAGTCTGCGAATGCCCGCTTGGGAGGCGGCCCAATTGCTCGTGGGACTGCTGATCCCGCCGCTACTGGCCATCCATGTCATCGGTACGCGTCTGGTGCATGCGATCTACGGCACCGACGATTCCTACACCTACGAGTTGCTGGTGATCTGGGTGTTCCAGCCCGCCAGCGGCCTGCAGCAGGCGGCCGTTCTGGTCGTCGCGTGGCTGCATGGCTGCATCGGTCTGCACTTCTGGCTACGACTCAAATCCTGGTATCCGCCGTGGGTGCCGTTCGCCTATGCCAGCGCTCTTCTGGTGCCGGTGACAGGCCTGCTCGGCTTCGTCGCCGGTGGCCGCGAGGTCGCCAGGCTGGCCCAGGACGAGGCGTGGCGCGAAGCCGCCGTGGCGCGGATCGGCTTTCCGGACCAGGCCGGCGTCACGTTCCTCTACGCCATCGAACACTGGTTCCTGATCGGATTCACCGTGGTCCTGGTAGGGACGCTGGCCGGCCGTGGCGTGCGCCGCTGGCTCATCCGCCACCGCGCGGTCACCATCCGCTATCCGACCGGGCAGCTTGTCGAGATCCAGCCGGGCACGACGATCCTCGAGGCCAGCCGATTGGGAGGCATTCCGCACGCCTCAGTCTGCGGCGGCCGTGGCCGCTGTTCCACCTGCCGCGTCCGCATCTCCGAGGGACTCGAGCGGCTGCCCTCGGCCAGCGAGCAAGAGCGCAAGGTGCTCGACCGGGTCGGCGCCTCGCCCAATGTCCGCCTGGCCTGCCAGACCCGCCCGACGTCAAATGTCGCCGTCGTGCCCATGCTGCCGCCGACCGCCAGCCCGCGTGACGCCCAGCCGCGACCCGGATACCTGCAGGGGCACGAGGAGGAGATCGCGGTGCTGTTCGCCGACCTCCGCGCCTTCACGCGGTTGGCCGAACACAAACTGCCCTACGACGTCGTCTTCCTCTTGAACCGCTACTTCCGGGCGATGGGAACGGCGGTTGAATCCGCCGGCGGACAACTGGACAAGTTCATCGGCGACGGCGTGATGGCGCTGTTCGGCGTCGGCAGCCGACCGGCCGAGGGTTGCCGGCGGGCGCTGGCCGCCGCGCGCGGCATGTCCGAGAGTCTGCGCGAGCTCAACCACAGTCTCGCCCACGACGTCGACGAACCGCTGCGCATCGGCATCGGCATCCACGCCGGACCCGCCATCGTCGGCGAGATGGGCCATGGCCGCGCCACCTCGGTGACGGCGGTGGGAGACACGGTGAATACGGCCAGCCGCCTGGAAACCCTGACCAAGGAATATGGCTGCCAACTGGTCATCTCGGACGCCGTCGCCCGCTACGCGCAACTCGACGTGGCAGGCTTTGAACGACACGAGATCGAAATCCGCGGCCGTCTCGAGCCATTGACGATTCGCGTTATCGGCGATGCGCAGGATCTGCCGGCCGACATCGTCGACCCGGCCGCCGCGCACCAAGACCGCGGCAGCGCGACGAAGGCCGATGCGACACCGCGCTCGGCATAGGAGGGCGATCCATTGTCAAACCCAGCGCCGGACGCGGATCTCGATCCCGTGAATGACAAGTATGCGCCGTGGGTGTCGCTGCTGCGCGAAGACTCCGACTATCTGCGAAGGGCGCCGGCGCCCGCCTATTGGGCGCTCGCGCCATTCTATGTCGGCCAGATCACGGAGACCGCCTGTTCGCTCGCCTCCGCCGTCATGGTGGTCAATGCCGGCCGCGCCGACCGGACGCGCAGCGCCGGCACCAAGTTGATAACGCAGCCGTCGCTATTGGAGGCAGTCGGCAGCGGCCTGTGGCACGCCGGCGTCGCCAATGACGACGGTCACGGCGTGGGGCTCCTGCAACTGCAGGACCTGCTTGCCGCCAGCTTCGGACTGCATGACATGGCGTCGGCCACCATCGAGGCCGTGCCGGTGGCGCACCACACCGTCGAGGTGCTCGCCCGCTTCCGCGCCGTTCTCCAGGCGTGCGAAGCAGCGCCGGGACAATTCGTCATTGCCAACTACTACATGGGTGCCGTGCTCGGCCGCGGCGACTACGGCCATTTCTCGCCGGTCGGCGCCTATGACGCGGCGCGCGACCGGGTTCTGATCCTGGATGTCTATCGCGTCGAGTTCGAGCCCTATTGGGTGCCGGCAGAGCGGCTCTTCGAGGGCATGGCGACGATCAATCGCGCCGATGGGGAGCCGCGTGGCTATCTGACAGTCCGGCTCCCCGCATCGTGACCGAAACGGGACAGCGTCAGCTGTTGTTGTCGGCCTTGTACTTCTCGATCTTTTCCTTGAGCTCCTGCTGCTCTTCGCAGCCATTGCAGGCCTTGGCCAGGACCTTGAGCCGCTCCTCGGCCTTCGGCAGGTTCTTCAGCTCGAGGTACAGTTCGCCCAGATACTCATTGGCGCCGACGTGATTGGGCCTGATGGCCAGGGCCTTGTTGTAGTATTCGAGCGCCTCGTCGGTATTGCCGAGCTTGCGGTCGCAGAACCCCATAAGATTGAGCGCATCCGGATTGCGCGGGTCCTTCGCAATGATCTTGTCGAGGATCACCATGGCGCCGCGATAATCCGTAGCGTCGACCTTGGCACTGGCCTGCTGGTACATCGAGGACACGCTCGTCGAGGAGTTGGACGAGCTTGAGGAGCCCGACGAGCTGCCGCCGGAATTGCTGGATCCGCCGCCCGAGTTGGCCGCAAAGCCGGCGGCATGGGGCAGCGCCACGCCGACCGCAAGTGCCAACGCACACGTCACGAGCACGCGACTGGTAGCTTGCATCCTATTCCTCCTTCGGAAATCACCGGGCACGGGGTTGTGCACATCCTGGGTCAATGAACAGGCCATCGGCTGCGATTATTCCTCGCCGCTGCGCCACGCGAACCAAGCTCGATATGCGTACTACCGGCGACGAAGGCCGGATGCAAGCGCCGCCGGTGGCCTGCCTGTCGGACCAGCTGCTGGCGGGTGCACAGCCAGCCGCTTTGTTTCCCGGTACGGGCACCCTATAGTCGCGGGCATGCAGGTTAACTGGGACCGCACCGCCGGAGACTATGCGGCATTCCGCGCCGGTTTTCCGGACGAATTCTACGACCGGCTGGCCGGCATCGGCGGCGGGGCGCCGAAGCGCGCCCTTGACCTCGGGACTGGAACAGGAACGCTGGCGCGCGCATTGGCCCTGCGCGGCTGGCGCGTGACCGGCCTCGATATTTCCGCCGACATGATGGGCGCGGCGCGGCGATTGGACGCGGCAGCCGGCGTCAGTGTGGACTACATCATCGCGCGGGCGGAGGCGACCGGACTCCCGGCGGCGATCTTTGACCTCGTTTCCGCCGGCACCTGCTGGCATTGGTTCGATAGGCCGGCGGCGGCCCGGGAGGCCCATCGCCTGCTGGCGCCGAACGGCCGGCTGGTCGTGGCGGCGATGGAGTGGCAGTCGCAACCCGGCAACGTCGTCGCGGCCACCTCCGATCTCATCCACAAGCACAACCCGCGATGGCCGAATGCCCAGCTGGGATTCCGTTTCGAATGGGCCGAGGATCTGAGCGCCGCGGGGTTCGCCATCGCCGACCGGTTCGAATTCGATGTCACCGTGCCCTACAGCCACGAGGCCTGGTGTGGCCGCATCCGCGCCAGCGCGGGCGTGAGCGCCAGTCTCGATCGCGCCGCCGTCGACGCCTTCGACCATGAGCACGCCGAATTGCTGCGCACGCAGTTCCCGCAGGAGCCACTGGCCGTGCCTCACCGCGTCCTCGCCATCGTCGCCCGCAAAGAATCCTAGCCGGGCCGCGGCGACCTGCCGCCGGATATCACCGCGAAAACATATGACAGACCGGAGACGGATCGCTAGTCTCGCCCGCCATGCTGCTCCGCCGAGTTGATGTTGCTCCTCGCCATCGACGGGGCCGGCCCCTATCGATCGTTTGGTTGGTGCTGGTCTTGGTCCTGGTGCCGCTCGCGCGCGTCGCGGCCCAGGACCAATCCACCTCGCTGCCCGCCGTCTCGCAACAGGATATCGATGCGCTGCTCGCGACTCTCGAGGATCCGGCCGCGCGCGACAAGCTGATCCAGCAGCTGAAGACCCTGAAGGCTGTGCAGGCGCAGGAGGCCCAGACGGTCGAGCCGGAGGGCCTCGGCGCCATCCTGCTGTCCTCGCTATCCGAACGCGTGCGCGACGCCAGCGATGCGCTGGTGAAGACGGCGACCGCCGTCCTAAATCTGCCGGAGGTTGTCGGCGACATCGTCGGCCGGCTGGCCCGGCCGGAAGAGCGCGCCAAATGGTTCGAGGTGCTGTTCAAGATCGCGATCATTCTGGCCACAGCGCTGGCCGCAGAGTGGACGGTCTCGCGCCTTCTCGGCCGACCGCGCAACCTGCTCGACGCGCGCGTCGTCGCCAGCTTCTGGATGCGATTGCCGCTGGCCGTCGTCCGTCTGCTGCTCGAGCTGGTGCCGATCGTGGCCTTCATCGCCTTTGCCTATGGCATTCTGCCGATGATGGAGCCGAGTGCGACGACGCGCCTGGTCGCCCTCACCATCATCAATGCGAACGTCATCGCGCGAGTCATCGGTGCGGTAACGCGGGTGATCTTCTCGCCGAAGGCGGCGGGATTGCGCCTGCTGTACGTCACCGACGAGACGGCCAACTACATCGTCATCTGGGTGCGCCGCCTGACGGCCGTCTCGGTGTACGGCTACTTCCTCGCCGAAGTCGGCCTGCTCCTCGGCCTCCCGCGCGGCATCTACGGTCTCGTGCAGCGGGCCATCGGCCTGCTCGTCGTGGCCATGCTGGTGATCCTTATTCTGCAGAATCGCGTGGCCGTGACCGGCTGGCTCAAGGGCCGGGCCGAAGGCAGTCCGTGGAGCAACATGCGCCAGCGGATCGCCGACGTCTGGCATTTCCTGGCGATCGCCTATGTCTTTGCCGTCTACGGCGTATGGGCGCTCGACATCAGCGGCGGATTCCAGTTTCTGCTGCGGGCGACCATCCTTACCGTGGTCGTCGTCGCCGTCGTGCGTCTCGTCACCTCGACGCTCCGCCGCCTGATCGACCGCGGCTTTGCGCTCAGTGCGGAGCTCAAGGCGCGTTTTCCCGGCCTCGAGCCGCGGGCCAATCGCTATCTGCCGTTCCTGCAGACGCTGCTGCGCGGCGCGATCTATTTCTTTGCCGCGCTGTTGTTGCTGGAGGTCTGGGGCCTGCACGCGTTCGCGTGGCTCACCAGCGATTTCGGGCGCCGCGTTTTCGGCAGCCTGGTGACGATCGGCATCATTCTGCTCGTCGCCCTGTTGCTGTCGGAGATCGTCAACGAGCTGGTCGAGCGCTATCTCCAGCGCCGCCAGGGCCAATGGCATGACTCGGCGCGCAGCGCCCGCGTCCGCACCTTGCTGCCGCTGCTGCGCAACGCCTTCCGGGTCCTGCTGTTCGTGATGGTGGCGCTCATCGTCCTGTCGGAGCTCGGCATCAACATCGCGCCCCTGCTGGCCGGCGCCGGTGTCGTCGGCCTGGCCATCGGCTTCGGCGCGCAGACCTTGGTGAAGGACGTCATCACCGGCATCTTCATCCTGGCCGAGGACACTGTCGCGGTCGGCGACGTGGTCGATCTCGGCGGCCATTCGGGCGTGGTCGAGGCGATGACGCTGCGCAGCATCCGCCTGCGCGACTATACGGGTGCCGTGCACACGATTCCCTTCAGCGCCGTCAGCACGGTGATGAACATGACGCGCGATTTCGGCTACGCCGTGTTCGACATCGGCATCGCCTACAGCGAGGACCTCGACCGCGTCATCGACCTGCTGCGCAAGCTCGGCGACGAGATGCGCCAGGACAAGGCGTTCGCCCGCGACATCCGCGAGCCGATCGAGGTCATGGGCATCAACCGCTTTGCCGACACTGCCGTCATCATCCGGGCCCGCCTGAAGACCGGGCCGGGCAAGCAGTGGAACGTCGAGCGCGAGTTCAATCGGCGCCTGAAGCGCCTGTTCGAGGAGCACGGCATCGCCCGGGCCAATGCGGCGGTCGTGCCGACGATCTATCTGTCCGATGCCCGACCGACACGCCCGCCGCCGTCGGTCGCCGGCCCCGAGCCGGCGCCGCAGAGCTGAGCGGCGAGCGCGATGTCCGGACATTCCGCCGCCGCACGGGCATTCCCGCAGGTCCGCCGATTCGGTGCTATCAACTGGATCGGCCTGTGGACGCTATACTACAGGGAGGTGCGGCGGTTCGTGAAGGTGGCGACGCAGACGGTGCTGGCGCCGCTGGTGACCACCCTGCTCTATCTCGCCATCTTCGTGCTCGCGATCGGCGATCCCGCACACAGGATCGGCGACGTCCCGTTTCAGTCGTTCCTGGCCCCGGGCCTGATCATGATGGCGATGGTCCAGAACGCCTTCGCCAACACCTCGTCCTCGATCATGATCTCGAAGATCCAGGGCAATATCGTGGACACGCTGATGCCGCCGCTGTCGCCGGGCGAGCTGACCTGCGGATTCGCCTTCGGCGGCATGACGCGCGGCCTGGCGGTCGGATTCGTCATGTGGGGGGCGATGACATTCCTGGTGCCGGTCGCCGTGCACAACCTTTTGTTCGTCCTGTTCCATGCGGTCGCCGCGTCGCTCATGCTGTCGCTGCTCGGCATCATCGGCGGCATCTGGTCGGAGAAGTTCGACCATCTGGCGGCAGTGACGAACTTCATCATCACGCCCTTCGCCTTCCTCTCCGGCACGTTCTACTCCATCGGCGGCCTGCCGCCCTTCTGGTACGGCGTCGCCCAGCTGAACCCGTTCTTCTATATGATCGACGGCTTCCGCTACGGCTTCACGGGGCATGCCGACGGCTCGCTTACGGCCGGGCTGATCGTGCTGACCATCGTCGACATTCTGCTGTGGGCGCTGGCCTACAGGATGTTCGCCCGCGGCTACAGGCTGAAGGCCTGAACAGCATTCGATGTCGACACTCGTCATGCCCCGGCGCTATGGCGCGGTGAACTGGCGCGGCCTGTGGACGCTGTGCCTCAAGGACCTGCACCGCGCCCGCAAGAACTTCCGCTACAGCGTCCTCGGACCGGTGGTGTCGAATCTGCTGTTCCTGATCGTGTTCGCGATGGCGCAGGGTCGCGGCGGCACTTATGTCGGCGATCTCACTTTTCTTCAGTTCCTGGTGCCCGGGCTGGTCATCTTCGCCGTCTGCGAGACCGCCTATTCCACGTCCTCCGAATCTCTCCTGTTCGACAAGATGGAGGGCATGATCGCGGATACGCTGATGGCGCCGCTGACGCCGGCGGAGCTTACGGTCGGCTATGCCTGCAGTTCGGCCATGATGGGCCTCATCACTGGCGCGGCCGTGGCTTTGCCCATGCTCTTCGTGGTCGATCTGCCGATCGCGTCGCTGCCGTTGATCCTGTTCTTCGCGGCGGGGGGCGCGCTCATGCATGGTCTGCTCGGCATCATCGTCGGCCTGTGGGCGGAGCGCTGGGACCACCACGCGGCGGCCATGACGTTCATCGTCATTCCCTTCGGTTTCCTGTCGGGCACCTTCTATTCGGTCGCGTCGCTGCCCGCGTTGGCCGAGAGTGCGGCCCGCCTCAACCCGGTATTCTACGTCATCGACGGCTTCCGCGCCGGCAGCACCGGTCATGCCGACGGCTCGGCCATCACCGGTGCCATCGTCGTCACCGCGGTCGTCCTGGCCCTCGCCCTCGGCGCGCTGCGGCTGTTCCGCATCGGCTACAAGCTCAAGCCATGAGCACGCCCGAAGAACAGATCAATATCGAGGCCGGACGACGCTTGTTCACACAGGACTGCCGCTTCTTCGCCGGTGCCGACCGCAGCGAGGCGCTGCCGCCCATCGGCCTTCCGGAGATCGCCTTCGCCGGGCGATCGAATGTCGGCAAGTCGAGCCTGGTAAACGCGCTTACGGGGCGAACGACACTCGCCCGCGTGTCGCACACGCCGGGACGGACGCAGCAGCTGAACTTCTTCGATCTCGGCGGCCGCCTGGTCCTCGTCGACATGCCCGGCTTCGGCTTCGCCCGCGTCGCCAAGCGCAAGATCAAGGATTGGAGCGGCCTGATCGAGCGCTATCTGCGCGGCCGCCCCAGCCTGCGGCGCGTCTGCCTGCTCGTTGACGCCCGCCATGCAGCCATGGCGGTCGACCGCGCCTTCATGGAGCGGCTGGACGCGGCGGCGGTCTCCTATCAGGTCGTCCTCACCAAATCCGACAAGGTGAAACCGGCAGAGCTCGAGGAGCGCATCGCCACGCTCGGCGCCGAACTGGCGCAGCACGTCGCCGCCCACCCCGAAATCATCGTCACGAGCGCACATGAGGGCATCGGGATTCCGGCGCTGCGCGCCGCCTTGGCGGCGCTGGCGGCGCCAGCCTAATTCGACTAGATTGCGCCCGCCGCAACCGCCCGACCGTGCCATGACGCAGATCGACTACACCGAAACCAAGCACTGGCTGCGCGCCGCCCGCACGCTGACGGAAGCCCTGCCGTACATGCGGCGCTATTCCGGCAAGACCTTCGTCGTCAAATATGGCGGCAACGCCATGGTCAACAAGGAGCTCGCCGGCGTCTTCGCGCAGGACATCGTGCTGCTGCGCCAGGTCGGCATCAATCCGATCGTGGTCCATGGCGGCGGTCCCCAGATCAACCAGATGCTCGATCGGCTGCAGATCAAGAGCCACTTCATCGACGGCCTGCGCGTCACCGATGCGGCAACGATGGAGGTGGTGGAGATGGTGCTGGCCGGCAGCACGAACAAGCACATCGTCAGCGCGATCAACGCGGCCGGCGGCAAGGCCGTCGGGCTTTCCGGTCGTGATGCCAACCTGCTCATCGCCACCAAGCAGGCGCTGCAGAAGAACGGCCAGGAGATCGACCTCGGCTTCGTCGGCGATCCCAAGACGGTCGATCCGCACGTGCTGAAGACGCTGGCCCAGGGCGGCATGATCCCCGTGATCGCACCGGTCAGCGCCGGCGAAGGCGGCGAGACCTACAACATCAATGCCGACACGGCGGCCGGCGCCATCGCCGTCGCCGTCGGGGCGGCACGCCTGCTGCTGCTGACCGACGTGCCCGGTGTGCTCGACAAGGAGGGCAAGCTGCTGGAGAACCTGACGGTCTCGCAGGTCAAGACCCTGATGGGCGACGGCACGATTTCCGGCGGGATGATCCCCAAGCTCGAAACCTGCATCGAGGCGGTCGAAGGCGGCGTCGACGGCGCCGTGATCCTCGACGGCCGCGTGCCGCATTCGCTGCTGCTCGAAACCTTTACCGAACGCGGCGTCGGCACCTTTGTCAGCCGAGGGTGACGCATTGGTGACCAACGGCCGACTGCCGCTGCGGCATGCCGCGACCTGGATCTTCGATCTCGACAATACGCTCTACCCGGCGTCGTGTAATCTCTTTGCACAGGTAGACAAGCATATCGGCGAGTTCATCGCCGGCTTGCTGAAGATCGATGCCGACGAGGCCTACCGGATCCAGAAGCAATATTTCCGCGACTACGGCACCAGCCTGCGCGGGCTGATGATCCATCACGACATCGAGCCGCAGCGCTTCCTCGACTTCGTGCACGCCATCGACGTGACGCCGGTGCAGCCGAGTCCGGCGCTCGATCACGCGCTCGGCCGGCTGCCGGGCCGCAAGATCGTGTTCACCAATGGCTCGACGAAGCACGCCGAGAACGTCATGGCGCGGCTCGGCGTCAGCCATCGCTTCGACGCCATCTTCGATATCGTCGCGGCCGACTACTTCCCCAAGCCCGAGCCATTCATCTACGACCTCCTGGTGCGCCGGCACTGGATCGATCCCCAGCGGGCGGTGATGGTCGAAGATCTGGCGAAGAACCTGCTGCCGGCCCATGAGATGGGCATGGCCACCGTCCTCGTCCGTCATGCCGCCGAGTGGGCGCAGGACGGCGCCGATGCCGCGCATGTCCATCACACAACGGACGACCTCGTGGCCTGGCTGGGCGACATCGCCGCCGAGTAGGCCATCGGCACCGTGCCCGTCCGCTCAGGTCAAATACGGATATCTACCAGACTGCAGCTCGTGGCATAGCCCAAGGCTCGCTTGATCGTGGGATAGACCCGCACGCCGGCGATCGTAAGCGCGAGGTCGACCAGGGCATCGTCGCCGATTTCGGCGACCAGCTGTTGGCGAAGGTCTTCCACCTCGTCCGCATGCGCTGCCACGGCCATGGCAAACCGGCGCGTGAGATCGAGCCGCGCACCGAGGGCGTCCGCATCGTTGCCCAGAGCCGCACGAACGATCGCCGGCGCCACGCCGTCATGCACGGCCTCGTTCACGATGATCTGCAGGCACGGCCCGCAGTCTTCGTGCCTGATCGCGGCGATGCGCGCGACATGCCAGACGTCCTTGGGTGCTGCGGCGCGGTGGTCCGCCATCGGCATGAAGCCCACGACCTTGCGGAAGGCACGGCGGGAACGGCGCAGAATGTGGCGCATCCAGTCCAGGCTTTCGCCCAATTGCTCTTCCTGATGGTCGAGTCGGCGCTCGAGAAAGGGCGCAATCAAGATGGTTCTCCCGGCAGTTGGCTCGTTCCGCGATGTTATCGCGGCATGCCGGCATTCATACAGCCTCGCGCGCCGATCCGCAGTCGTCGACGTTGACACCTCCGCGCCCCTGCC
>Ga0134125_10008892_pt1 | contig 11331 bp, 10 predicted proteins | sample KB31751_FD_96464 | JGI IMG/M metagenome (GOLD analysis project Ga0134125, IMG submission 96464) | Terrestrial soil microbial communities with excess Nitrogen fertilizer from Kellogg Biological Station, Michigan, USA - KB3-175-1 | ecosystem: Environmental > Terrestrial > Soil > Unclassified ...
ACATTGGACCAAACCGGTTCCACCAGAACCGGACGGTCTCGTGGCTGATGTCGATCCCGCGCTCGGCCAAGAGATCCTCGACGTTGCGCAGCGACAGAGGGTATCTCACGTACATCATCACGACCAGACGGATCACTTCTGGCGAGCTGTTGAAATATCGAAACGGGTTGCTCATGGCCTAGTGCTTACCACAGTCGGACTCGGATCGGAGAGTTTGTCTGACAAGGCCTGGTAAGCAACAATTGTCATTTCGTGGCGGAACTGCGTTGTGCGATGTCGTGCGATATTGTCAGGGCACCAAGCGTCGTTACCGGGAAAGTGGTGCGGGCCGCAGCGCAGCGACGACCCGTTTCTCGGTTGCTGGTCCTTGACGGCAGGGGGCGTTAGGCCCGGAGAAATTTTGAAGGAGAGCCTCTATGTCGCGTATCTCAAGGAGGCGCAGCGCGATCGGCGTCCGACGCGGCGGCGCGAAATCCTGGCGCGCCATTCTTGCTTCTTTTTCGCTGCCGATATTAGTATATCCCACCACGAGAAGCAGGGTTGGTCAGCGAGACCTGGCTAACGCGTTCGGGCTCGGACCCGAAGCGACGAGCGGGAGGAATGTGTGTCCGGGAACAATTACCCGAAACTCCACAACGCCATGTGGCCGGGACTCGTGGGCAAGGGTCCGGATTCGGAGCCGCCCATCGGCCTCGACACTATGCTGAGGCTGACGGCCGCCGCCCGGGCCTACGACGCCAAATTCGAGGGCGTCGACCTTTTTCTTGCCGACCCGCACACCTCGATCGATTCGACCAAGGACGAGATCAAGCGCCTCGCCGACAAGATTTCCGGCCACGGCCTCGCGGTCGGATCCGTGGTCGCGCCGGTTTGGCCGCCGGTCGGCGGCGGCTCGGCTATGGGATCGGCGGAGGAGCGCAAGCAGTTTCTGACCATGGTCGAGAAAGCCTGCCGCATCGCGCGCCAGTTGCGCGACATCGGAATTCGCCGGACGGGCGTGGTTCGCATCGATTCGGCGACGGGCGTGCATGATTGGGCCGCCCATCCCGCTGAGAGCCAGAAGACGATCGCCAAGACTTTCAGCGAGGCCTGCGACATCGCCGAGCAATATGGCGAGCGGCTCGCCGCGGAGGGAGAAATCTGTTGGGGCGGCATGCACAGCTGGAAGCATATGGTCGAGCTTCTGGAGATGGTTGGCCGGCCGAAGACGCTCGGCTTCCAGGCCGACATGGCGCATACCATGCTCTATACGATGGGCTACAACGCGCCTGAGCATCGCATCCTGCCGCAGGACTATGACTGGAAGGACCGCAAGACGCTTGACGGCGCCCTGAAAGAGGTTGCCCATGCGTTGCGGCCGTGGACGATCGACTTCCACGTCGCCCAGAACGACGCCACCGTCAAAGGCGAAGGCTCTCACGACAAGACCGGACGCCACTGCATGGTCGGGGATCCGAACGGAAAGCTCGATATCACCTATCACGCGGGCTTTTGGTTGCGCGACGACAAGGGCGAACTCACCAAAGTCTGCAAACATATTTGCTGGGACGGTTGCATGTTCCCGAACTCGGAGATGATGAAGCAGAAGACGTGGGACGACATTTTGGGCGCGATGGTGGCTGTGCGCCAGGCCCACGGCTGGGCCAAATAGGCGGCCGCGAGACCTTGGAGGGGCAGTGCATGGCCGCCAAGAAAAAGATTAACGTGGGGATGGTCGGCTACGGCTTCATGGGCCGGACCCACTCGAACGCGTTCGGCAAGGTCAACCAGTTCTTCGACATTGGCTACGAGCCCGTGCTGAAGGCTGTTTGCGGACGCGATAAGGAGAAGGTCGAGAGCTTCGCGAAGACCTGGAACTACGAAACGCTCGAGACCGACTGGCGGAAGCTCGTCGCACGGAGCAATATTGATCTCGTCGACATCGCCGCTCCCAACGACACGCACGCCGAGATCGCGCAAGCGGCCGCCGCCGCGGGCAAGATGGTCATGTGCGAAAAGCCGCTCGGGCGCAATGCGGCCGAATCGGCCAAAATGACGGAAGCGGTCGAACGGGCCAAAGTGCCGAATATGGTCTGGTACAATTATCGGCGCGTGCCGGCGGTCACGTTGGCGAAGCAGCTGATTGATCAAGGCCGGCTCGGGCGCATCTACCACTACCGGGCGAAATTCCTGCAAGACTGGACCATTTCCAAGGACTTGCCGCAGGGCGGGACCGGGCTTTGGCGTCTTGACGCGGGCGTCGCGGGCAGCGGCGTGACGGGCGACTTGCTGGCGCATTGCATCGATACCGCGATGTGGCTCAACGGCGGCATCGATCAGGTCACCGCGATGACCGAGACGTTCGTCAAGGAGCGGATGCACAACCTGACCGGCAAGGTCGAACCGGTCCGGATCGATGACGCCAGTCTCTTCCTTGCGCGCTTCGGCAACGGTTCGCTCGCGAGTTTCGAAGCCACCCGCTACGCGCGCGGCCACAAAGCGCTCTACACATTCGAGATCAACGGCGAGCATGCGTCGATCTTCTGGGACCTGCACGATCTGCATCGCCTGCAGTATTTCGATCACCGCGACGAGGGGATCCTGCGCGGCTGGCGATCGGTCCACATCACGGACGGCGACCATCCCTACATGAAGCACTGGTGGGTCCCCGGCCTTCAGATCGGCTACGAGCATACGTTCGTCCACCAGGTCGCCGACTTCTTGGACGGACTCGGCTCCGGCAAGGCGGCGGCGCCGACGTTCCGGGACGCACTTATGACCGACCGGGTGACAGACGCAGTGCTCCGTTCCGCGCAAAGCGGCGCATGGGAGCGGCCTTAAGCGCGCGGTCGGGGCCGACGGAAGGCGGAAGCGGGGAGTTCGAAAGCGAATGGCGAGCGGAAGAGCGGCTGTGCTGTCGGGGGTCACCAAGGCCTACGGCAATGTGCGCGCCCTTGACGGCCTCAGCCTCGACGTTCCAGAGGGCTGTTTCTTCGTGCTGTTCGGGCCGAGCGCGGTCGGCAAGACCACGGCCTTGAGAGCCATTTCAGGACTCGTGCGGCCGGACAGCGGCTCGATCCGCATCGGCGAGCGGGACGTCACCAACGCCCCGATCAAGGGACGCGGTGTTTCGATGGTGTTCCAGTCGTTCGCGCTCTACCCGCATCTCACGGTGTTCAAGAACCTCGCCTATCCGTTGATCGAGGACGGCGTCCCGTCGAAAGACGTCCAGCGGCGGGTTCGCGAGACGGCCCGCATGCTCAAGCTCGAGCATCGGCTCGAGCAGAAACCGGCGACGCTCTCAGGGGGCGAGCAGCAGCGCGTCGCCCTGGGCCGCTCGCTCATCCATACCCCCAAGCTTCTGCTGCTCGATGAACCCCTCACCAACCTCGACGCCAAGCTCAGGCACGACATGCGCGCCGAGCTCAAGCGGCTGCACCGCCGGTTCGGCATGACGGTCGTCTACGCGACGCCGGACGAACTCGAGGCGCTGTCGATGGGCGAGGAGATCGCGGTCCTGCAAGCCGGCCGCGCCGTTCAGCAGGGCTCGCCAGACGATCTTTACGAGAGGCCGGTCGACCGTTACGTCGCGACCAAGATCGGCTCGCCGCAGATGAACATCTTCGAGGTGAGAGTCGGAGGCGACGGGGCAAGCCTCGAAACGCCGTATGGCCGATTGAGCCTCGCGCGCATCGCCGGGCGCCTGGCGGCGGGCGAGCCGCTCTCGCTCGGCGTTCGCCCCTCCGACATCAGGCTCGCCAGAGGCGCGGCGCCGTCCAGCGAACCGACGGTGCAGCAGCTCGAGCCGCTTGGAGACGTCACCATTGTATCGGTGGTCTCGAACAACCAGCCGCTTCGCATGGTCCTGCCGGAGGCCCAGGCGGTGAACATCAAGGAAGGCGACAAGCTTCCGATCATCATTGACCCAGTGAAGATCTACCTGTTCAGAGGTCACAACGGTTCGGCCATCGGCCGATCATAGAGGCGCGACGTCAAAGCGCCAGGGAGGAAAGAGAGCCATGAAACTGAAAGCAACGATGGCGTACGGTCTCGCAGCCGCGGCCTTGATGATCGCCACCGCGGCCGCAACCGGCCCCGCCGCGGCCGAAGACGTCACCCTGAAGATGGCGGTACCGGACTGGCCGCCGACCCACATCATGAAGGATCTGTTCGACAAGACCTACAAGCCGAAGTCCGGCAACAAAGTGACGCTCGACGTCGACTTCATTCCGTGGCCGGACTATTACACTCGCCTCAACGCCTCGCTGACCTCGGGCGAGAAGAAGTACAACATGGCGGTGTCGGACAGCCAGTGGCTCGGCGCCTTCATCGAGGGCGGCTACTACCTCAACATCAATAAATACGTCGATGCGGACCCTGGTCTGCAGGCCGTGTTCAAGGATCTGCACCCGGCGGTGAAGGCCTCGTATTCGACCTACCCGTATAAGTCCGACAAGCTGTACGGCTTTCCCCAGATGCCGGACCTTGTCGTCAATTACTACCGCAAGGACGTCTTCTGCGACCCGACCGAGCAGAAGAACTTCATGGAGAAGTACAAGTACAAGCTGCCCTGCACGCCCGAGGAGATGGATAAGATCACCTGGGACAACTACAAGGACTTCGGCGAGTTCTTCAAGCGCAAGAAGGGCGACCTTCTGATGGGCAAGCCCCTCGATGACGATTTCTACGGCGTCGAATTTCAGGTCGGCAAGGGCTACGACTTCTTCACTACCTCGGTCTATGAGTTTCTCTGGCAGCACGGCGGCGACATCTGGGATGAGACCAAGCAGCCCAACGCGCACGCTCTCGGCGTCGTCAACTCGCCTGTAGCCGTGAAGTCGTTCGAACACCTCCTCTCCTTCGTCAAGTATATGCCGCCGGAGGGAACAACCGGCAATCTCGACATCTTCAAGACGGACGAACTGTTCCGCGCCGGCAAGGTCGCTAGCAACCTCGAATGGATCGGCTTCGCGGAGAGCTCGATTCATCCGGACACCTCGAAGGTGGCGGATAAGATTGCCTTTTCCCAATTGCCGGGCCTCAAGACCGACAAGGGCGTGGTGCGCTGGTCGGTGATCGGCGGTCAGCCGTTCGTGCTGATGACCTGGAACACCGACTTGCAGAACCAGGAGGCGCTCGACTTCGTCAAGTGGTGGCTGTCCAAGGACACCCAGATCGCCTACGCCAAGGCCGGCGGCCAAAGCGCGCTCCGGTCCGTGTACACCGACCCGAGCTATGTGACCTTCCGCCCGTGGAACCGCACCTGGGCGGAGAGCCTCGACTGGCAGAAGGACTTCTGGCACATCCCGGAATTCTTCGAGCTCCTGACAGAGCAGCAGGAAGAATACACCAAGGCGATCACCGGCCAGCAGGACGCCAAGACGACGCTCGACAACATCGCCAACTTCGAGGAGAAGACCCTGAAGGAGGCGGGGCGCATCAAGTAGACGTTTCCCGTTACACGAAACCAGCGCGCCGCGGATTCGCGGCGCGCGCCAACGCCATGAGCGAACTGTTGTGGCCGATTGTTCCACACCTGAACCCCGCTGCAAGGGCGCCGAGCGGCGGACGCAATGACGACGGCGACTGAGGTTCCCGCGACCGCCCCGGTCTTGCAGAGATTGATCGCGCCGCGCTGGGACAACTGGCCGGGCGCGCTCGCCGTGTTCATCATCGGCACGGCGCTGGCGATCTCGTTTCTGGCGCCGAAAGTCTCCTTCTGGGTGTCGGCGGCGCTCGCCGTCCTGTTCGCCGCGACCGTGGTGGTGAACGCCTGGGGCCGCTACACCGGCGGGCTCTTGGTGGCGCCGGCGCTCGCGCTGTTGTTCGTGATGAACGTCTTTCCGCTTCTCTGGTCGTTCGGACTGTCGTTCTTCAACTACCGCGCCAACCGCGCGAGGGCCCCGACCTGGGTCGGGCTCGACAACTACGCCAACGTCCTCAGCGATCCCGAGGTCTGGGACCGGCTGCACAACACGATCATCCTCGTCATCATGACGGTCACCGCTCAGATGGTGGTGGGCTTCCTGCTGGCGCTGCTGTTCGCGAAGCAGTTTCCGCTCCGGCGCTTTCTCCTGATCTTGGTTCTGACGCCGATGATGCTCTCCTTCGTCGCCGTCGGCGCCTTCTTCCGCTACTATTATGATCCGACCTTCGGCCTCCTGTCGCAGGCGGTGCGGCTGTTCACCGGCCACCCGTTCATCCTGATGAACACCGTCTGGGGCTCGCGCATCGGCATTGTGTTCGCTGACGCCTGGATGTGGTCGCCCTTCGTGATGCTGCTCGTGCTCGCGGGGCTCGTGAGCGTGCCGAAATACCTCTACGAAGCGGCGGCGATCGACCGCGTCTCTCATTGGCGCCAGTTCTGGTCGATCACCTTCCCCTACATCCGCGGCCTCATGCTCCTCGCGCTCCTGTTCCGAACCATCGAAGCCTTCAAGCTGTTCGATCTCGTCTTCCTGCTGACCAACGGCGGGCCGGGCACGGCGACGGAGACGATCGCGCTGCGCGTCTATCGCGTCGCCTTCGAAAACAACAAGACCAGCGAATCGACGGCGCTCGCCTACATCCTGCTTTTCACGGTGATCGTGCTCACCAACCTTTACCTCTACTTCGCGACCCGACGCGCCAAGGAAGCTGCGCCCGCATGACAGACACAGTTGCAACTCCCGTCGGTCCTTCCGCGCCCGCCCGCCCCTTCCGGCAATTCGTCGATAGGGTTCGCCTTCGCCGATCCTCGACCGGGGTCAGCGACGCGGGATGGGGACGCACCCTTGTCGCGGCGATCGTCAGCATCATCTACTTTTTCCCGGTGTTCTGGATCATCCTCACCTCCTTCAAGACCTATGAGGACGCGCTGGCCGTGCCGGCCAAGTTTTTCTTCACCCCGACGCTTGAAAATTTCGTGCATGTGTTCAACCGCGCCTATTCCGCCGGCGGCCCCGTGCAGAACACCGGCTTTGCCCTTTATTTCTTCAATTCGCTATTCATCTCGGGGGTGAGCGTGCTGCTGGCGCTGGCGATCGGCACGGTCGCCGCTTTTGGCTTCTCCCGTTATCCGCTCAGGGGGAACGACACCTACCTTTTCATCATCCTGACGACACGCATGTTGCCGGCGATCGTGGTCATCATCCCGATCTTCATCATGTTCCGGGTCACCGGCCTCGCCGGCACTTATGCGGGCATCATCGCGCTCTACACAATGTTCAACCTGCCGTTCGCGATCTGGATGATGAAGAGCTTCTTCGACGAGCTCGCGCTCGACGTCGAGGACGCGGCGCGCATCGACGGCTCGTCGGACGTCCGCGTGTTCTTCAAGATCTGCCTGCCGCAAGTGCTGGCCGGCCTCGCCGCGACCACGGTGTTCGGCCTCATTCTCACCTGGAACGAATTCTTGTTCGCCCTGCTCCTGTCCGGCGTCGAGACGCGCACCGTTCCGGTCGCCATGTCGCAGACCATCGGCGGCGACATCGGCGTCCGCTGGGGTCTGCTCGCCGCCATCGAGACGCTGTTCCTCATTCCCGTCATCATCGTCACCTTCGCGCTGCAGAACCAGCTCCTGCGCGGGGTCACCTTCGGAACCATCAAGAGATAGGCCCGATGTCGACGATCGAGCTCAGGGGCGTCACCAAGCATTTCGGCGCGTTCACCGCGGTCAGGGACTTGAGCCTGTCCGTTTCCGCGGGCGAGGTCGTCTGCCTCCTGGGCCCTTCCGGCTGCGGCAAGACCACCACTTTGCGCGTCGTCGCGGGGCTTGAGCGCGCGAGCGCCGGCGACGTGCTCATCGCCGGCAAGCGAATGAACGACTGGAGGCCCGACCAGCGCAACATCGCCATGGTGTTCCAGTTCTACGCGCTCTATCCGGCGCTGACCGTGCGCGAAAACATCATGTTTCCGCTGCATGTCGAGCGGCTCGAGCCGCAGACCGCGGCGGGGCGCGTGGCGAAGGTGGCCCGCCTGCTGCAGCTCGAATCGGTGCTCGACCGGCTGCCGAGCCACATCTCAGAGGGAGAGAAGCAGCGTGTCGCGGTCGCCCGCGCGGTGGTGCGCGACCCAAACTGCTTCCTGTTCGACGAGCCGTTGAGCCGCCTTGATGTGGAGCTGCGTCAGACGATGCGCAGCGAGATCAAGACGGTGCTGAGAGGCCTCTCGAAGGCCACCGTGATCGTCACCCACGATCAGCTCGAGGCCTTGACCATGGCGGACCGGATTGCGATCATGCGCGACGGCGTCATCGAGCAGATCGCCTCGGCGCACGAGGTGTTCGCCAAGCCGGCGACCGTTTTCGTCGCGAGCTTCATCGGCATTCCGCAGATGAACCTTCTCCACGCGCAGTTCGAAGGCGTGGAGAACGGACACGGCCGCTTCCGAATCGACGGCCAGCCGACCCGCCTTCCCGTCGATCCGGCGGTAGCCAAGCTGGCGAAGGGGCAGGTCACTATTGGCATCCGACCAAGAGCGCTCGTTCTCGATGGCGCGGCGAGCGCCGACGCCATCGCGGGGAGGGCCGAACTGATCGAGCCCATGGGCGCAGAGACGCTAGTCCACGCTCGAACTCCGCTCGGCAGCGACATTCGCGTCGTCGTGCCGCGCGAAATCCGCGTCAACGCGGGCGATACGCTACGACTTCGCACTGAGGCGCGAGAGACGCACGTATTCGATCATTCCGGGAGGGCGGTGCGCACATGAACGACGAAACGTCCGCTGCCCCAAAAACCATCTCGGGAATGAGTCCGTCGGCGGCGCAGCGCCTCGAATGGAGCGTCATCGGCCTCGGCTTTCTCGCGCTCGCGCTGATTTTTCAGCCGTTCAGCCTGATGCTCTTCGGGGTCGGCTGCGCGCTTGTCGTCTTCGCCGGCCTCGCCAACAATCTCCTTCCGCTTTGCCAACCGGGAACGGCCTATCGCTCGCTCCTCATCGCCGTGATCATCGTGGCGCTGGCGTTCCTGGTCGTGATGCTTGTCTCCATCGCCGCGGCGTATCTCTACGGCGTCTTTTTCGTCCACGCGATTGCGCCCGACAGCAGCCAGCCCTTCTATAGACAGCCCTTCGTGTGGGCCGCGGCCGGAATGGCGTTGGCGCTGGCCGCGCTTTTGGCAGCGCTCACAAGGGTCGGAAGCTGACAGGCGATCCGCGCGAATCCGCGAGAGAAATTTGGCGCAGTACGGAGGGAAAGCGCAGGGAGGATCAAATGCTTTTGGGATTCAACATGCTCTTGTGGTCGACGCACGTGACCGAGGAGCACTTCTCTCTCTTCGCCAACATCAAGCGCGCCGGCTTCGACGGCGTCGAGCTGCCGATTTTCGATGGGGCGCCCGAGCATTTCCGTGAAGTTGGGCGGGCGATCCGAGACAACGGCCTGCGTTCGACCGCAGTCACGATCATCCCAGACGCCGAGCGCAATTGCGCGAGCGCCGATCCTGCGGTTCGCGCCGCGGCACTCGAGCATCTCAAGTGGGCGATCGATTGCCTGGCGGCGGCGGGCGGCGAGACGCTCTGCGGTCCATTCCACCAGCCCCTCGGAATCTTCACCGGCGAGCCTCCGACCAAGGCGGAGCGCGCGAACATCGCGAGTGTGCACAAGGATGCTGCCGCCTACGCGGCGCGGAGCAACATCAAGCTCTCGGTCGAGCCGCTGAACCGCTTCGAGTGCTATGTGCTCAATACGGTCGCGGACTCCGCCGACGTCGTGCGCCAAGTGAACGCGCGCAATTACGGTCTTCTCTACGATACGTTTCACGCTAACATCGAGGAGAAGGATCCAGTCGGGGTCATCGCTCCCAACATCGCGCATATCAATCACGTGCACTTCTCCGAGAACGACCGAGGGACACCCGGCAAGGGCCACGTTCCCTGGGGGGCGACGATGAAGGCGCTCAAGCAAAGCGGCTACGACGGCTGGTGCGTGATCGAAGCCTTCGGCCGAGCTCTACCTGATCTGGCGGCGGCGACGCGGGTCTGGCGCGATTTCTTTCCGAGCCGCGACGAAGTCTATGACTTCGGCGGCAAGTTCCTGCGCGAGCAATGGGCGAAAGCCTGACGCCGCATTCAACCTACGAGAAGGACGAATGCCCATGAAATCGATCAAGGGACCCGCAATTTTCCTCGCCCAGTTCGCCGGCGACAAGGCGCCGTTCAACACTTTCGACTCGATCTGCGGCTGGGCGGCGAAGCTCGGCTACAAAGGCGTGCAGATTCCCGCGTGGGACAGCCGGTTCATCGACCTCAAGAAAGCAGCCAGCAGCATCGGCTACTGCGAGGAGTTGATCGGAACCGCAAAGAAGCACGGCGTCGAAATCACCGAGCTCGCGACCCATTTGCAAGGCCAGCTGGTCGCCGTGAATCCAGTCTATGACGAAGCCTTCGACGCCTTCGCCGCGGCCAGCGTGCGCGGCAATCCGAAAAAGCGCCAGCAATGGGCGACCGAGCAAGTGACGCTCGCGGCGAAGGCCAGCCGCAACATGGGCCTCGGCGCCCACGTGACCTTTTCCGGGGCGCTCGCCTGGCCGTTCCTTTATCCGTGGCCGCCGCTTCCGGCTGGCCTCATCGAGGCTGCCTTCGATGAACTCGCCCGGCGCTGGCGGCCGATCCTCGACGCGCACGAGGAGCAGGGCGTCGACCTCTGCTTCGAGCTGCACCCGGGCGAGGACCTGTTCGACGGCACGACGTTCGAGCGCTTCCTCGACAAGCTCAAGGGCCACAAACGCTGCTGCATCAACTACGACCCGTCACACTTCCGGCTGCAGGCACTCGACTACGTTGGTTTCATCGATGTCTATCACGAACGTATTAAAGCGTTTCACGTCAAGGACGCCGAGTTTCGGCCGTCGCCGAAGCAGGGCGTCTATTCGGGCTTCGCTGACTGGCCCCATCGTGCCGGGCGCTTCCGCTCACTCGGCGACGGCGATGTCGACTTCGGCGCCATTTTCTCGAGCCTTTCCGTGTACGGCTACAACAGCTGGGCGGTTCTCGAGTGGGAATGCGCGATCAAGAACCGGGAGGACGGCGCGCGCGAGGGCGCGGAATTCATCAAGAAGCACCTCATCAAAGTGAGCAAGTCGAGCTTCGAAGACTTCATCGATCAGGAGGCCGATCGGTCCGCCGTCAATCGTGCGCTTGGAATCAAGTGAACGAGGGGCATCTCTGGACAGATGCCGCATTTGGGGCAGCTAGCACGGTCGACAGGGAGCTCGCCGAGCTTTTAGGCTAGGCTAGCGATCGCCGATAGCGGCGGCGAGCCGCCACTCGCGCCCTCCGCCGGCCGGTTTGTTGGACCGCGCCGGCCGGGACCGGGTCAGGCGGCCTTACGGTCGCGGTCTTTGAGCGTCTCGCCGTGGTGGATCTCTGTTCCGA
>Ga0134125_10008893_pt1 | contig 11331 bp, 16 predicted proteins | sample KB31751_FD_96464 | JGI IMG/M metagenome (GOLD analysis project Ga0134125, IMG submission 96464) | Terrestrial soil microbial communities with excess Nitrogen fertilizer from Kellogg Biological Station, Michigan, USA - KB3-175-1 | ecosystem: Environmental > Terrestrial > Soil > Unclassified ...
CCGGTTTTCGACACGCCCTCGCCGTACATGATGTCGAACTCGACCTGCTTGAACGGCGGCGCCATCTTGTTCTTGACCACCTTGACGCGGGTCTGGTTGCCGACCACCTCGTCGCGCTCCTTGATGGCGCCGATGCGGCGGATGTCGAGGCGCACCGAGGCGTAGAATTTCAGCGCGTTGCCGCCGCTCGTGGTTTCCGGCGAGCCGTACATCACGCCGATCTTCATGCGGATCTGGTTGATGAAGATCACCATGGTGCGCGATTTGGAGATCGAGGCGGTGAGCTTGCGCAGCGCCTGGCTCATCAGCCGCGCCTGCGAGCCCGGCTGCACGTCGCCCATCTCGCCTTCGAGCTCGGAGCGCGGAACGAGCGCGGCAACCGAGTCGACCACCAGCACGTCGATCGCGCCCGAGCGCACCAGCGTGTCGGCGATTTCCAGCGCCTGCTCACCGGCGTCCGGCTGCGAGATCAGAAGATCGTCGACGTTGACGCCGAGCTTGCGCGCATAGACGGGATCGAGCGCGTGCTCGGCATCGACGAAGGCGCAGATGCCGCCCTTCTTCTGCGCTTCGGCGATGGTGTGCAGCGCCAGCGTCGTCTTGCCGGAGGACTCCGGTCCGTAAATCTCCACCACCCGGCCGCGCGGCAAGCCGCCGACGCCGAGCGCGATATCGAGGCCGAGCGAACCGGTCGAGATCACCTCCACGTCCATCGACTTGTCGTTCTTGCCGAGCCGCATCACCGAGCCCTTGCCGAACTGCCGCTCGATCTGGCTCAAAGCTGCGGAAAGGGCTTTCGACTTGTCCATGGAGGGTCCTTCGACGACACGCAAAGCAGGCTGGCTCATATATCGCTCCTATAAGGCCTTAGATTCGACCACCCGACAACGCGAGCCCCGTGCCCCCGCCCCGGAATCGACTGAAGAAACCACTGTACACTATTTGTTCTCCGTTCGCAATATGTTCTTTTGCGGACCCAAGGTACCGGCCTGTTTTGATCCCTAGTGGCCGATTTTGAAATTAGGAGTGGCCTACTTTGGATACTGGGACTTCTCGCAAAATTTATTTGCGGGAACAATTTTTTCGATTCAAAATTAGTTCGATCAAAACGCCTGCCTTGGGAAAGCAGCCATGTCGGATGCCAACACTCAACAAAAAATTCCATACCTCGATTATCAGCGGCCAAGTTGCCCCACTTGCGGCCTACCAATGTGGCTGACAGAGGTGGAATACATCAGCAGCGACCCGCTTAATGAGCGGCTGCATTTTGAATGCAAGGTTTGTGAAGCCAAAGCGATTATCTCGCCTCTGGCCTAGGCTGGAGCGTGGCCTGGATCCCCAAGTGGCTAGTCCGAAACAAATACCGGCCCTGATTTGGTTTCGGAACAAAGCGAGATATGGCAGGTTGCCGACTATCACCGACCGAGGTTTCCCACACAGGCGTCGGTGGCTGAGAGACGCTACTGCGCTCCCGCCTCAGAATGGAGGGCGCAATTGCAAGATAACCAACCGCTACAGCGTCTCGACGCGCATAACTGCCGCAATAGGTCGGCCGAATGCCACATGCTTGCTCAGACTGTCGCCCAGTCGCGGCAAAGGATTATGCTGACACACATAGCGGATACATGGACACGGATCGCCGCGACCTATGAGGAAGACGAATAGGCCGCCTCAGTTGGCGGCCTCTTCATCTTCGTTCGGCTTTGCTCGCACTAGACCTTTCCACGCATTGATCGCTTGAATCATGTCGTCGGCGTCGGCCTCTGTACGCAAGTCAAATACCCCCTGAAGTCTCCCCGGCGCCAGGGAAAGACGAAAGGGGTCACCTTGCGGCAGTGGCGTATTCCCTGACGAGGGCAAAGTCAGCGCTTGCTGAGTTTGAGGTTGCATTTGCGAATGCTCCGCCGGGACCAATTCCCGCGACGAATCATAGCCTTCGCTTTCCGTTTCTGCAAATTGGACGGTTTGTCTGTAGGCGGGGATAATTAGACTTATCGCTCCAGACGAGAACCCATTCCTCACAAGATAGTTCTTGATCAAATCATCGTGGATAACCCGACCCGGAAATTTGTCCCGCAACTCAGCAAACAGAGGCGGCGTAAACGCCGCCGCCGCTATTGCTTGCGGGCGCTCTGAGGGACTGTTCGGGTGGACGATCTCCAGCCCTCTTTGACTGACCCGCCAATCGCCCCCGCTTTTGTCTAGCAAACCAAATTTCTGTAACGCAGACACAGCAGAGGCAGACGCGCCACTTAGACTGGCGTACCCCATTCCTTTCGCGATCAATTCACGCGGTGCCGCGTGAGTTCCGATTGCCTCAACAAGCAAATTCAGCCGCTCGATCGCGTCGGGCAGGCTAATCGCAGGGTAATTCGGTGAGCGGCTTCTCTTTTCGCCTTCCATCTGACCCTCCATTTGTACCTTTATAATAGGTACAGGTCCCGTCGGCAGTTAGCAAGTATTTTTTACTTGAAGCCAGAAAGTGTCTTGACGATGCATTAGACCGTGGTTAAAACGGCAATAACCACGGAGATTACGATGACACCCGGAAAAGCCCTCGGCGTTCTTCCGACCGGCGCGTGAGGGCGAGAACAAGCAGGAAGGGCCACTACCCGCTCCGTTAGTCAAGGAAGGTAGTGGCCCTTAATCGGCTCTTAGTTTTCGGGGCTCGTCTAACGGTAGGACACCCGCCCCTACAAGCGAGGAAATGTCGGTCCGAATCCGACGTCCCGAACTAGCGAACCAGTGGGGCCGTGCTGTTGAAGCAGCCCGGCCCCGGATCAAAACCCCGGGATTGAGCCCCGAAGCAATGACCACTCCGGTTTATATAGCAGATTCAACGCTGTATTTCTAGAGTCGCTTCGGGCCTTTCCAAGCATGGATTGAGCCCATGAACATTCTCTCTCGCGAAAAACAAATCGAAGTTATTGCTGCCCTCAGTGACGGCCTTGGCGTTCGTGCTGCCAGCCGCATTACCGGCGTCAATCGCGGCACGGTCGCCGCTCTCGCCCTCAAGGTCGGACGCGGTTGCGCCGAACTGCATGACCGCATGATGGTCGGCCTTCGGGTCAACCGCTGCGAGCTTGATGAACTCTGGAGCTATGTCGCCAAGAAACAGGCTCGCGTTGGCAAGAATGAATTGGCTGGCGCCGCCGTTGGCGATCAATACACCTACGTTGCCCTCGCCGCTTCCTCTCGCGCGATCATCGCATACCGTACCGGCAAACGAGATAGTGGCACGACGCACGATTTTATCGCCGACCTGCGCCAGCGTGTCATCGGTTCGCCTGAGATTTCGACGGATGGATTTAAGCCGTATCAGAACGCGATCCGTGCCGAGTTTGGCAATCGCATCGCTCACGGCGTTATCAACAAGACCTATTCGGTAACGCACCTGGCCGTAAAGGACGCAGCTCGGCGCTACAGCCCCGCGCAGGTAGTAGCAGTAGAGCGTGAGGTAATCAGTGGCGTCCCGGCTGACATTTCTACCAGCTATGTTGAGCGGCAAAATCTATCCCTGCGCATGTCGTCAAAGCGGTTCGCCCGTCTCAGCAACGGTTTCAGCAAGCGACTCGAAAACCATTGTGCCGCCGTGTCGCTTTACGTCGCGCATTACAATCTGTGCCGCGTTCATGAAAGCCTGAAAGCCACGCCAGCGATGGCGCTTGGCATTGCCGAGTGCGTTTTCACGATTGGCGACTTGCTAGATGCCGCAATCGCTACTCAGCCGATTACGCCAATAACGACTGCGCCAGATCGCCGTAAGCGATTTACAGTAGTAGAGGGTGGAAAACGCTAGGAGAGTCCTGCAACCTAGAATCGTGCGCAGGTTGCAGGACTCGTTTTCGACTCTTGTGGCGAGTATTGAAAGGGATTCTAATGCTCAGATGTCGCGAGCGATTTGGGCAATTAAAATCTTACGGTGCCTTCCACGGACGGCGTCCTTTGATGCCCATTTGGACCGCTGTGCGGCGGTCGAAGTCTTGCATGTACCCTACGACAATCGTTTCAGCCCGCTCGGGCTGGCGCACGTAATCGGGCTTATTCCGCTTCCGCAATTCCTCCCAAGCTTCGCGGACGTAAGTGCGAAGCGGGTCCATGTCCCCAGCCATTCCCTCGACGTCATCGAGGATGGTGTGAATCCAATAGTTTTCCATTGAGGTGATCCGGTCGAGCATTGGCTTGAGCCGGGCCTTCAATTCCTTCGCTGTTTCCTCCGTCAAAATTACGAAGGCAACCGCGCGCTTACTGTGCATTGCCGGACGGCACCAGCGTTTGACCTCTCGTAAAACCTGTCCAACGACAGGTGCCGTTCGCTCAATTTCCAAAGTTAGACACACACGCAACAGCATCACTTTGTATCGCGGTGTTTTATTCATCAGCGCCTCTTGTTGAGCGCCGTGGCTAGCGATTGACCTAATACCCAGAATCGGAACAATACTTAGTAGCTATCGAATGGCCGCCAGCCATGGCGGTATTGAAAGACCGGGACGTTTGAGGCGCCCCGGTCGATCTACATATCCGATTCTTTGGCGCTCCTAACGGGCGAGTGCCAACCTATCCCCGTCAAAAACCGGATGGCCTATTTCGCATGTGCGAATGGCCTATTTCGGCCAGTACCCGGACCCAATTTGGCCCCCTCCCGGCCCGTTATGATTTTACGGGCACCGCCTTCGGGCATAGCGTCTGCCCGGCAGGGGGCGGCTGTGCCAACGAAAACGCAACTGCGCTACGAGGTCATGACCGCCATAGGCGTAGCGGTCGCGATCTGTTTGGCCTTCAAGATCGTCGGGTTCCTGGGCGTCGGCATCCTCGGTTTGCTGATGATGTTCGTCGCGTTCCAGGCCGATCTCACCAAAGGCGGCACGTCTTCCACCTACTCGATCATACCGCGGCCATCCCATGACATGGACCACGCGGAGAAGGCGGCGCGCCGGGCCGAAGCTCAATCGCTGTCGCATCCGATCTTGATGGGCAAGCTCCTCGGCCTGTGCATCGCCGCAGTGGGATTTGCAGCGTTGTTTTTTCTTTGACGCCGCCTCAGTTGGCGGCTTTTTTTCGTTCGGTTCCCTGCCGTTTAGTCGCGAGTTCCCCTGGAGCGGATCGAATGCGTGGAACGGGAACGATTCCCGACGGCCCGCATTGGCTCTTATGTAATTTGACATAAGGAGGCACAGTGGCCTCGGGGGATGGGTACCGGACAAAAGCCGCCGAATTGCGAGCGAAGGCGCAACGCGAAAAGAATTTGGATGCGCGGGCCGAACTTGAAGGCTTGGCCGCCGCGTATCTTCGGCTTGCCGAACAAGCCGCACGCAATCAACAGGCCGACATCACGTACGAGACGCCGCCTCAGAAAGAAACGGAACCGGACGCTTGATATCGGGCAGCAATGCTGGCCTGCTTTTTATTGGACTAACGGCGCGGGCAAGCGAATACTTCCCGTATCACCGGCCAAGGCTCTGTCCTTCAGGCGCCGGTGGCTGAGAGACCAATCGGGCTCCCGCCTGTGATTACACAAGGGGGAGCATCATGGATGCCCAAAAATTCGCGATGCGCGCACCGCTTTGCCATCGATGCAAAGCGGCGATGACGATCGAATCCGAACAGACAGCGTGCGGCAAAGTCATCGAGATATTCCGCTGCGAAAAATGCAAGACGCTCGAGGCCGTCGAACTTAAAAAGTCGGCATAGCGTCAAGGCTAAGCGCGGTGTAAAGCGCAATGATGATCCGCCTGTCCATCGGCAGCTTTTCTTCGAGGCTCAGCTCCGCGCGCCGCTGATCGTTTCGACCACGATATAGACGCACAGGAAAATGTAGCCGACGATAAAGGCCGCCGGCCGCAGCTCGAAAATCTTCGCCAGCGTCACGCCGCCCTCAAGCGTGCCCGCAGCCCAGACGTCCCAGGGAATCGATTTCAGCACGGTGCCCTTCTTTCTGGGCGCCTTGACGTCGAGGGGAGAACGGTCTCCTACCGACGCCAGCGCGCCCGGTAGGAGTCATCAGCCTTGCGGCGGGTATCGGGGAACTCCATCCCCATCAACGTTGCGGGCAGACTATGCTTCGGCGTGGCCCGGTCAAGACGGCGGCGGGCACCGTCCAGCATCTTCGCTCAAGGAGGTTCGCATGACGAAGAAAGTCCTTCTCCTCGTCGCCGCCCTCGCGGCTCCGGCCGCCGCCCACGCGGCCTCGGGCGCGGGCCACCGCCAACAGGCCGCCTCCCAGGCCCCGCCGCAGATCGCCTGCACGAAATATGGCTGCATTCCCGTCCAGCCGGGGTGCCATCCGGCGCCTGGCAAAACCTGGGACGGCCTGCCGAGCGGCTACGATGTCATGGTCTGTCCGGGTGGAACTCTCTACGGGCACCTGTGACCGGGGCCGGCATTTTGCACCTCGATAGCTCGAAACGGCGGTGACTTTCGCGTTTTGCCCGCGAAATGGCCTGTTTTGGCACAAAAACCCCCGCAAATGATGCATTTATGTCGACTCTTTAACGAAAATCCGAAGGGCGAATAACTTTTGCATAGACGTTCCCCGAGACTCGCCTATTGTTCCGCCGAATACGATTTGGCTGGGAAGGAAAATATATGAGCCTTGCGCCCATGAAATATGTTGCCGTGGCTGCGATCTGCGCCGCGGCGGCTGGTGCTGCCCAGGCGGCAGATCTTGCGCCCGCTCCGGCGCGACAAATGCTTTATTCCAAGGCGCCGATCGCGGAGTCCTTTTCGTGGACGGGCTTCTACGTCGGCGGCAACGTCGGCTGGAACTGGACGGATGTGACTCAAACCGACACCGGCCCCGGCGTCTTCGGGCAGGTCTTCCCGATCGGATCCGTCACCACCTTTTCGCACAATGGATTCCTGGGCGGCGCGCAGCTCGGCTACAACTATCAGATGGGGCGGTTCGTCCTCGGCCTCGAAGGCGAATTCGACTGGTCCGCTTCAAAGCTCGATCAGGGCGGCACGCTCGGCGCGCTCACGTTCAATACCAACGTCAAGAATAACTACGTCGCGACGCTGGCGCCCCGCTTCGGCTACGCGTTCGATCGCGCCTTGGTGTACGGCAAGGTGGGCGTCGCCTGGTCGCAGGAAGAATACAATATGACCGCGTCCGACGGCAGCGCGGTGACCGGACGTTTTGACCGCTGGGGTTGGCTGATCGGCGCCGGCGTCGAATACGCGATCTGGGATCGTCTCACGCTGAAGGCCGAATACGAATATATCGATTTCGGCACGAAGAACGAAACCTTGACGCCCAATGCCATCGACCTCGTGACCGGAACAATCACCGGCGACCCGAGCGACTCCAAAGTGCACACGCAGGTCTTCAAGGTCGGCGTGAACTATTTGTTCCACTAAGTTCCATTCGACAGTTCCGATATGAGAGGCCGCCGTCCGGCGGCCTCTTTCATTTTGGAACCGCATTTTTTCCTATCGCGCCGCAATAAAATGTGCTATGGTACAGTCGTGGCGAGCGACTAGACGGCCCTTTAAGCATGCGAACTCATACCGCGATCGCAGTGATCGAGCGGAAACCTGCGCGTTCCTCGTTGTTTCAACGGATTTCATCTTCGGCCATGATCGCCTTTGGCGTCGGGCTCACGGCCGCCTGGGTCGGCCTTCTGGGCTACGGCCTGGTGAACCTGGTCCTGCAAGTCCTCTGACTTAACGGGCGCAAGCATTCCACATCGCCCCGGACGTTCTGGCCCGAAGCGTTGACGGCCGGCTGCCTCCATTTTGGCTGCAATCGTCATTGGAGGTGGGAACGAACGCCCGTCCCCGCCGTTCTTATCCCGGTTTCGGGAGGAAAACGGAGGTGAACGAAATGAAGACACTCAGCAAGTTCCTTGTTTGCACGGCCGCGAGCGCCGCCTTTGTGGCGATCTCGGCGGTGAGCGCCTCGGCGGCAATCGCCTGCTCGGGCAACGTGTGCTGGCATAGCCATGAGCGCTATCGCTATCCGCACACCGCGCATGTCGTGGTCCATGCCGACACCTGGAAATGGGGTCCGTCGGTCACGATCCGCGAGCATGAAGGCCGCGGCTACTGGCACGGCGACCGCTGGAATACCTGGTAAATATCCATCGGCCAAAAACGCGTCGGCCAAAAACGCGTGAGCCAAGAATGCAAAGGCCGCCCATTCGGGCGGCCTTTTTTGCGTTGCCGCAGGCAACCCACTCGACTTGCCGCCGCAACCGGCTATGGTTTCGCCATCGCGAACCCCAAGGGGGAAGCGGGATGCCGCAAACCAACGATCCGCCGCTGCCGACCGATCGGCCCGTGTGTTCGGCCTGCGGCTGGACCATGTGGATCGCCCGCATCGAGCCGCACCAAGCGGGACACGAAAAGCACGTCTTCAGGTGCGATCGCTGCGACACTGAAGAGCCGATCATCGTCAAGCTGTGATCGCCCCCGCTCGGCGCTGACCGATTTTTTTGCGCAGAACCCTCTCTATGTCGTCTGCCCGTCGGAACCTCCGCGTGCATCGGAGATTTGCAAGGGTGTCCCGGCCTAATGCTGGCGACATTCCCACTCTCGGTTTGCTGCACAGCCACAACGGCCGACCGGGAGTGGGGATGGGACCGGGGAACTCGGCCACGGTTCCGCACGTTATCCGTCTGCCCTGACCGTTCACAACGGGAGCAGACTGTGATGACAACAGTTTCCGAGGCATTCGAAAGACACGCGGCCGAGTGCCGCAACCTGGCGCTGGCGGCCTACGACCCCCTCTACAAGTCGGCGCTCAATCGTCTGGCGGACAATCTGGAAGCGCGCGGCGACGGGCTGGAGCATCGCGACTGGTTCAGCGGCGATGCGTTCGTCGCGGCGCATTTCGACCCGCCGCTCGCGAGCCTCTTTCATCTTTGATCGGCCGGCCGTCTTTAGCCGGCGATGATGTCCGCGCGCCCGGATCTATTGCCGCGGCAGCGGGCGCTCCTCGCCGATCCGCTCGAGCAATCCGTTGTGCTGATCTTCCAGCCAGCAGTAAATCCGCAAGCCGCTCGCAAGCAACATCACCAGCGCGCGGCGGCTGTCCGGGCAATCGAGGCTGCCGACGAGGTTTTGCTGCTGGCGCAGTTGCACGATCGCGTCCTGAAGGCGCGATTCGATGTCGGCGAGTTGCCAGAGGTGCGTCTGCATGCAGGTCCCCGGACTGGCGTAGCGCGGGGCCGCCGGATTGTCGCCCAAATCCGGAAAAAATCCTTAAGTGCAATGGTAAACGGCGCCGCCTGCTGCTGCGGCCCGCGCCTAGATCGTGTGGTAGTGCCAGAGCAGAAGGCCGGTCACGACGAGCACGATCACGATCGTGCCCCACATGACGGAGTTGTGGTCGCCCCTCTTCTGGTGCCGGTGTACGATCTTGTGTCTGTGGGTCCAATGTTTGCGCATATACACCCTCCCCGCACGTCACCCATGAGGCTAGCGCAAAAAAAGCGGCAAAAAAAGCAGCCTGACCGGCTGGGCAAGGGCGACGAAAGGAACCTTTTGCGGTGTTCGTGAATTGGACTTCACCCGGGTCCAGATGCCTTTGGAAGGGCGACCATTTGGCCGACGCAGCGATGAAATCCTCAATCGTCAAGCGCTCCGTCATCATCGACGGGCACAAGACCAGCGTGAGCCTGGAGGCCCCCTTCTGGGAGGGCCTGCGCGACATCGCCGAAAGCCGTGGGCTCTCGGTGTCGGGCCTGCTGCATGCCATCGACACCGGCCGCGACAATGCCAACCTCTCCTCGGCCATCCGCGTCTATGTTTTCGAGCATTACCGGGCGCTCGCTCTGGGGGAGCTTCCGCAGCATGACGGCGGCCGCGCGGCGCCGTCCTTCACCGCCGGGGGCTCGGCGGCGGTCCGCTAGCGCGACTAGCCGCCCGCTTTCTGTTTCGCGCAGGGCTTCTTGCCGGCCGCGGAGCTGTCGCGCTCGATGCACAGCCATACGCCGCCGTCCGCCGCCGACTGCACGCGCATGCGTAATTCGCGGTGGACGAGGTCGCCAGTCCAGCCGAATTCGAGATCGACCCTGCCGCCCTCCATCGCGTCGTGGATGCGCCGGCGCAGATCGGCGTTGGCCGGATTGCGCCCGACCTCGAAGAAATTCCGGCCGAGCGGCGTCATGCCGTAGCCAGACAGCTTTGCTTCCGTGGCGCTATAGAACAGCACCTTGTCGTCGGGGCCGAGATGGATGACGCCGAACGGAAGGCTGTCGCGTTGTGAATCGTCGAGCGCCTCGATGCGCGCGGCAAGGTCGGACGAATCGAAGTCAATCCACGCCTGGTTCATGGACTTGTCCCCTTCCCAGCCTGCGCGCATTTGTCGCGTGCCGCGGCGGCGGAAAGTTGCACCCGCGACGATTGAGTCGGCAAGCGCAAAGCGCGTGATCGGCTTTCACGGCGCGAAAGCCGCGGACCTCAATTTCCCGGAAAAATACGCGTAATGCGTGTTGCCAAGAGCGCAGGAGAAATCCCGGCGGCTAGCCCAGGTTCAGTTCCTTGAAGAAATCGTTGCCCTTGTCGTCGATGACGATGAAGGCGGGGAAATCCTCGACCTCGATCTTCCAGATCGCTTCCATGCCGAGCTCGGGATATTCCTGCACCTCGACTTTCCTGATGCAGTTCTCCGCGAGCTTGGCGGCCGAGCCGCCGATCGAGGCGAGATAAAATCCGCCGTGCTTTTTGCAGGCCTCGCGCACCTGCGCCGAGCGATTTCCTTTTGCCAAAGAAATCATCGAGCCGCCGGCCGCCTGAAACTGATCGATGTAGCTGTCCATCCGCCCCGCCGTCGTCGGGCCGAACGCGCCGGAGGCATAACCCTCCGGTGTTTTCGCCGGCCCTGCGTAATAGATCGGATGCTGCTTGACGTAGTCGGGCAGTCCCTGCCCGCTTTCGAGCCGCTCGCGCAGTTTCGCATGCGCCAGATCGCGCGCCACGATCAGCGTGCCGGTGAGCGAAAGCCGCGTCTTCACCGGATACTGCGACAGCTGCGCCAGTACCTCCTTCATCGGCTTGCGCAAGTTCACCTTGACCACCGCGCCACCCAGTTTCTCCTGATCGACCTCCGGCAGATATTGCGCCGGATGCTCCTCGAGCTGCTCGAGGAACACGCCATCCTTTGTGATCTTACCGAGCGCCTGCCGGTCGGCGGCGCAAGAAACACCCAGCCCGATCGGCAAACTCGCGCCGTGCCGCGGCAGGCGGATCACGCGCACGTCGTGGCAGAAATATTTGCCGCCGAACTGCGCGCCGACGCCCAGCGATTGCGTCAGCTTCCACACCTCCTGCTCCATCTCGACGTCGCGGAAGGCGTGCCCCGCCTCCGAGCCCTTCACCGGCAGCGCGTCG
>Ga0134125_10008894_pt1 | contig 11330 bp, 8 predicted proteins | sample KB31751_FD_96464 | JGI IMG/M metagenome (GOLD analysis project Ga0134125, IMG submission 96464) | Terrestrial soil microbial communities with excess Nitrogen fertilizer from Kellogg Biological Station, Michigan, USA - KB3-175-1 | ecosystem: Environmental > Terrestrial > Soil > Unclassified ...
CGTGCCGGCCGACCGGCTGCTGGTGATCGAAATCGACCCGGAGATGGCCGACTATCTGCGCGGTACCCTGCCGGAGGCCCGGGTCGTGACAGGCGATGCCCGCCATTTGTCGCAGCTGCTGCCGCCGTCCTGGCGCGGCCGCGTCGACACCGTCGTCAGCGGCGTGCCGATGGCAGTGCTGTCGGCGGCCTATCAGCGCGAGGTCATCGACGCGCTGTTTGCCGTGCTGGCGCCGGACGGTCGCTACCTGCAATACACCTACACGTTCGGCGGCTCGCCCGTGCGCGCCCGCCGCCTGGGTCTCGCCGGCCGCCGCCTGGGCACGACGTTCGGCAACTTCCCGCCGGCGTCGGTGTGGACCTATCGGCCTGTCGCCGAGAAAGCGTAGCTAGTAGCCCTTCGCCAGATCGACCAGGTTGGCGGGCCGGCGTCCGGCCCGCATCGCCTTCAGGCCTTCGATGATCACGCGCGAGGCGGTCTCCGAGATGGTGACGCTCGCCACATGCGGCGTCACCGTGATGCGCGGATGGCGCCAGAACGGATGCTCGACCGGCAGCGGCTCGGTCGTGAACACGTCGAGCGTGGCATGGGCGATATGGCCGCGATCCAGCGCCGCGATCAGATCGACGTCGACCACATGCCCGCCGCGGGCGGCATTGATGACCGTGGCGCCTTTCGGGAGCGCCGCCAGGGTGCGGGCGTTGACGATCCCGGTCGTCGCCGGCGTCAGAGGCAGGAGGCAGACCAGGATCTCGCTGCGGTTGAGAAACGGCGTCAACCCATCATCGCCGTGGAATAACGTCAGGCCTGCCAGTTGCTTGGGCACGCGACTCCACCCGGCGACATCGAAGCCCAGGCCGATCAGCCGGCTCGCCGCGTCGCTGCCGAGCACGCCCATGCCCATGATGCCGATGCGCCGGTCCTTGGCCAAAGGATAGGCGAGCTTGTGCCACCGGCGCTCGCGCTGGTGCGCCTCCAACTCCGGCAGGCGGCGGTGATAGCGCAGGGTGTGCAGCAGCACATACTCCGTCATCCCGGCGGTCAGCCCGTCGTCCACCAGCCGGATGATCGGCACCTGTCGCGGCAGTTCCTTGTCCCTCAGCAGGTGATCGACGCCGGCGCCCAGCCAGAAGATCGCCTTCAGGTTGGGATAGCGCGCGAGATCGCCGGGCTTGTGTATCCAGGCCAGGACGTAGTCGATCTCCTCGACAGGCCCGGTCTCCGGCCAGTTGCGGAAATCGATCGCCGGATCGTAGGCGGTGATATAGCCGCGCCAGGCCGCCACCTCCGCCTCGTCGTCGCGCGGCGAGTTGTAGAGGACGACCGTCCTCACATCCGCACCACGCCGGTCTCGACCGCCTCCAGATCGAAGGCGGCCGCCATCAGCGCGCGCGTATAGGGGTGCTGCGGCTGATCGAAGATCTGATCGGCCCTGCCCTGCTCCATGACCTTGCCGTCCTTCAGCACGATCACCTCGTCGGCCAACGCGCGCACCACCCGCAGGTCGTGGCTGATGAACATGTAGGCCAGCCTGTGGCGCTCCTGCAGGTCGCGCAGCAGGTCGACGATCTGCGCCTGCACGGACATGTCGAGCGCCGAGGTCGGCTCGTCCAGCACCACGAACTTGGGCTTCAGGATCATGGCCCGCGCGATGGCGATGCGCTGGCGCTGGCCGCCGGAGAACTCATGGGGATAGCGGTGGCGGGAGTCGGGGTCGATGCCGACCTCCTGGAGCGCCTGCACGATCAGCGCCTCGCGCTCCTCCTCCGACTTGCCGAGCTCGTGCACCTTGAGACCCTCGGCGACGATCTGGCCGATCGAGAGCCGCGGCGACAGCGAGCCATAGGGGTCCTGGAACACGATCTGCATCTGCCGGCGCAGCGGCCGCACCTCGCGGCCGCTCAGGCCGTCGATGCGCGTGCCATCGAACTGGATGGCGCCCTCGCTCTGGATGAGCCGCAGCAGCGCCAGGCCGAGCGTGGTCTTTCCGGACCCGCTCTCGCCGACGATACCGACCGTATGGCCTTCGCGGATGTCGAAGGAGATGCCGTCGACCGCCTTCACATGATCGACGACGCGGCGCAGCAGACCGGCCTTGATCGGAAACCACACCTTGAGGTCGTCGCCGCTCATCACGGTCGGCGCGTTCGCCGCCGCCTTCACGGGGTGGCCCTTGGGCTCGGCCTCCAGCAGGCGACGGGTATATTCGTGTTGCGGGTCGTCGAACACCTGCGCGGTCGGGCCTTGCTCGACGATCAGCCCCTCCGTCATCACGCTCACCTGCGCGGCCATCTTGCGGACGATGCCGAGATCGTGGGTGATCAGCAGCAGGGCCATGCCGAGCTTGGCCTGTATTTCCTTCAGCAGCTTCAGGAGCTGAGCCTGGATCGTCACGTCGACGGCGGTCGTCGGTTCGTCGGCGATCAGAAGATCGGGATCGTTGGCGAGCGCCATGGCGATCATGACGCGCTGGCGCTGCCCGCCCGACAGCTCATGCGGATAGGCGGCCAGCCGTTTCTCCGGCTCGGGAATGCCGACGAGCCGCAGCAGCTCCAGCGTGCGCAGGCGGGCCCGCAGATGATCGAGCCCCTTGTGCAGGATCAGCACCTCGTTCACCTGCTTCTCGATGGTGTGCAGGGGGTTGAGCGAGGTCATCGGCTCCTGGAACACCATGGAGATGTCGTCGCCCCGGATGTCCTGCAACTTCGACTCCGGAGCGCCGATCAGCTCCTCGCCACGAAACTTGATGCTGCCTTTGGGATGGTGCGCCATCGGATAGGGCAACAACTGCAGGATCGAGAGCGCAGTCACCGACTTGCCTGATCCGCTCTCGCCGACGAGTGCGACGGTTTCGCCTTTGTCGATCTCGAACGAGATGCCACGCACGGCCTTCACCTCGCGCGCGCCGCGGCCGAAGGAGACGTGGAGATCGCGAACAGAGAGAAGGGGTTCGGTCATCACGCGAATGTCTTCTTGGGATCGACGGAATCGCGGACCGCCTCACCGATGAAAATGAGCAGGGTCAGCATGATGGCGGTAACTGCAAAGGCGGTGATGCCAAGCCACGGCGATTGCGGGTTGGCTTTGCCTTGCAGCAGAATTTCACCGAGCGAGGGCGAGCCGGGCGGTAGCCCGAACCCGAGGAAATCGAGGCTCGCCAAGGCACCGACCGAACCGGCCAGAGTGAACGGCAGAAATGTCAGCGTCGCCACCGTGGCGTTCGGCATGACATGGCGGAACATGATGACGGTGTCGCGAACGCCGAGTGCTTTTGCGGCGCGCACATATTCCAGGTTGCGCGCACGCAGGAACTCGGCCCGCACGACGCCTATCGGCCACATCCAACCGAACAGCAGCATGATGCCGAGCAGCCACCAGAAGTTCGGTGTGATGACACCCGCCAGAATGATGAGGACATAGAGCAGCGGAATGGAATCCCAGATCTCGAGGAAGCGCTGGAACAGCAAATCCGTCCAACCGCCGAAATAGCCCTGGACGGCGCCGGCGGCGACGCCGATGACCGTGCCGAAGGCCGTCAGGATGAATCCGAACAGCACGGATATGCGGAAACCGTAGATGATGCGCGCCAGCACGTCCCTGGCCTGATCGTCCGTCCCGAGCCAATTCTTCAGCGACGGCGGCGAGGGTGCCGGCTCGCTCAAGTCGGTGATGACCGTGTCATAGCTATACGGAATCAGCGGCCACACGATCCAGCCCTTCTGCTGGATCAGATCGACGACGTAGGGGTCTCGATAGTCGGCCTCGGTCTCGAACTCGCCGCCGAAGACCGTCTCCGGGTAGGCTTTGACGACAGGGAAAAACAACTGCCCCTCGTACCGGATCAGGAGGGGGCGGTCGTTGGCCAGAAACTCGGCCGGCAGTGTGACGACGAAGACTACGAAGAAGATCCAGAACGACCAGTAGCCGCGCCGGTTGCTGCGGAAGTTCCGCAGCCGCCGCTGGTTCAGCGGGGTGATCTTCAAGCCCAGGAATCGCGGCATCGGCGGCTGTTGCTTCACGCCGGGCGCCTCTCGAAGTCAATGCGCGGATCCACGACGGTGTAGGTCAGATCGCCGACCAGCCTCATGACCAGTCCGAGCAGAGTCAGGAAATACAGGTCCGCGAACATGATCGGATAGTCGCGTTTGATGACCGATTCCCAGCCCAGTAGGCCCAGGCCGTCGAGCGAGAAGATGCTTTCGATCAGCAGGGAGCCTGTGAATAGGATATTCGTAAAAGCGCTCGGGAAGCCGGCGATGACGATGAGCATGGCATTGCGGAAGACGTGCCCGTAGAGCACGCGCCGTTCCGATAGACCCTTGCTCCGGGCCGTTACGACATACTGGTTGCGGATCTGATCCAGGAAGGAATTCTTGGTCAGCATGGTCAGGCCGGCGAAGCTGCCGATGACCAAGGCGAGGAGCGGCAGCGTCATGTGCCAGAAGTAGTCGAGGATGCGGTCGGGCCACGACATGCTGCTCCAGTCGTCGGATGTCAGCCCGCGGAGCGGAAACCAGTCGAGGTAGCTTCCGCCCGCAAACAAGATGATGAGCAAGATGGCGAACAGGAAACTGGGAATGGCGCTGGCGCCGATGATGACCGTGCTCGTCCAGACATCGAAGCGCGAGCCGTCGCGCACTGCCTTCGCGATGCCGAGCGGTATGGAGACAAGGTAGACCAGCAGCGTCGTCCACAGCCCGATCGAGATCGATACCGGCATTTTCTCGATCACGATATCCACGACGCGGCGTCCGCTGAACAGGCTCTCGCCGAAATCGAAGACGACGTAGTGGCGGATCATTTCCCAGAAGCGTACATGCAGCGGTTTGTCGAATCCGAAACGGACTTCGATCTCCTTGATAATGGCGGGGTCGAGGCCTTGCGCCCCCCGGTACTTGCTGGCGGTATTGCCGCCGGTCTGCTGGCCCTGCTGTTGGCCGCCTTGAACGTCGCCGCCCCCGCCCGAGAACCTCTGCGTCGGATCGACGGCGGTACCCTTAAGTTGGGCGATGAGCTGCTCCACCGGCCCGCCCGGCGCCACCTGGATGATCACGAAGTTGATCACCATGATGCCGAACAACGTCGGGATCATCAGAAGAACGCGTCGAATGATGTAGGCGATCATCGCTGGGCCAGTTCGGCTTCCGATGCCGTGTGCCCCGGAGGGACCATGACGCGATTGCTCATTGTGAGGATTGTTGAGGCGGCGCGCCCGCGGCCATCCACCAGCTGCCGGGGAAACCGACCGCGTATTTCGGCTTGCGATCGGGATAGGCGAATTTGTTCCAGTAGGCGATCCAGATCTCGTGGTTATAGTAGAGCGGAACGCAGTATTGACCCCAAAGCAGAACGCGATCGAGTGCGCGGGTGGTCGCCTTCAAGGTCTCCAGGTCCTTTGCCGCGAAAATCTGTTCGATCAATGCGTCCACGACAGGGTCCTTGATGCCGGTCGAGTTTGCGGAGCCGCGCTGATCGGCCGCCTGCGAGCCGAAATAGGACCGCAACTCGGGACCGGGTGGCGGGAAGAAGTTCAGCCTGCCCGTCCAGATGTCGAAGTCCAGATCGTCGATGCGAACGGTCCATTGCGCCGAATCGACCAATCGGATCGAACTGTCGACCCCGGCGCGCCGCAGATTCTGGATGAACTGCCCGGCCAACCGCGCGGTTTCCGGGTCGGCCGTCATGAGCTCGAGCTTGAAGGGCTCGTTCGTGTTGCTCTTGATCAGTTTGCCGCCCTTGAGCTCCCAACCGGCGTCCCGAAACAGCGCCAATGCCTTGCGGAGGTTCTCGCGATTGTTGCCGTTGCCGTCGGTCGTGGGTGGCTCATAGGCCTGCGTCAAGACTTCGGGAGCCAGCTTCTCCTTGAACGGCTGGAGGATCGCGACCTCTTCCGGGGTCGGTGGCCCGGAAACGCCGAAGTCGGAGTTCGGAAAATAGCTCTTGATCCGCCTGTATTTTCCGAACAGCAGCGTACGCTGCACCGTTTCGAAATCGTAGAGATATATGATTGCCTGCCGGACGCGAATGTCCTGGAGCTGCGGTCGCCTTACGTTGAAGAAGTAGGCGCCCATGCCGCGCGGCGTCTCGTTCGCCAGCGTGCGCAGGACGATCTTGCCTTCGCGGACCTGCGGCACGTCGTATTGGGTAACCCAGCGGCGCGCACTGCCTTCGCTGCGGTAGTCGGTCCGCCCCGCCTTGAAGGCTTCGAACTCCACCGTGTCGTCCCGGTAGAAGTCGTAGTGCATCTCGTCGAAATTGGCGAGGCCACGGTTCACCGGTAGATCGGCGGCCCAATAGTCCTTGACGCGCTGGTATGTGATTGAACGACCCGCTACGAGGGCGCTTATTTTGTAGGCCCCGCAGCCGAGCGGAGGCTCGAGCGTGGGCTTGCTGACATCGCGCGAGGCCCAGTAGTGGCGAGGCAGGGGCGACGTCCCCGCTACGACCAGCAGGGGCTTCATGTTGTTGCGCGTCTTGAAGCCGAACTTGATGCGTTGCGGCGATAGCACGTCGCAGCTCACCACATCCTCGTAGAACGACTGCTGGAAGGGATGTCCGTATTTCTTGATCGTGTCGAAGGTGAACTTGATGTCCTCGGCGACGACCGGAACGCCATCATGATAGCGCGCCTCGGCCCGCATGTTGAAGATGAGCCAGCTCTTGTCGTCGGGGTATTCGGCAGATTCAGCAATCAGCGGATATGCGCTAGACAGCTCGTCGTCGGAGCCGCTCATCAGATTGTCGTAGATCAAGCCGATGGAAGATGGCCATTCACCCTGAAGAATGTATGGATTCAGACTGTCGAAGGAATCCCTGCCGGGATCTGTCACCACGATCCTTCCGCCCTTCGGTGCATCGGGGTTGGCATAGAGCCAATGGTCGAAATCCGGCTTATAGAGCGGCTCGCCGAATTCGACCATGGCTTGCGTCTTCGTTGCCGCGACGTCGGCAACGGCGCGCCGGAAAGCGATTGGCGACAAGCCGACGGTCCCGGCGCTGACGGCGAGGAAATGTCGACGCGATACGAAGCGGTTCATCATGCTGGCCCTTCTCGGCGGTGCAGCGAGCGATTGCGTCAATTCGTCTGTTTGCCCCTCAGCGCCGCCTCCTTTTGCGGATCGACCCACCAGGTGTCGAGGCCCAGCGAATATTTCGGAGTCTTGGCGGGATGCCCGAATTTGTTCCAATAGGCGACCCGGAAGAACGGAACGTTGAATTGCGGAATGCAATAGAAGCCCCATTGCAGGACGCGATCGAGGGCGCGCGTCCGCGCCACGAGGCTTTCGCGGTCAGGTGCCGCGACGACCAGGTCGATCAGCTCGTCGATGACGGGATCCTTGATGCCCGCCAGGTTGCGGCTCCCCTTCTGGTCGGCGGCGGCCGATCCCCAAAACTCACGCTGCTCGTTGCCCGGCGACAGCGACTGCCGGACCCAGACGATGATGACGTCGAAGTCGAAATCGTTGAGCCGGTTTTCATACTGCGCGCTGTCGACGGTACGGATGCGGGCCGTGACGCCCAACCGCTGCAGGTTCTGCAGGATCGGCTGGGTCCCTCGTTCGCCGCCCGAATCGCCCAGCAAGATCTCGAAGTCCATCACCTTGCCGGTCGCGGCCTCCGTGAGCTTGCCGTTTCTTATCTCCCACCCGGCCGCTTTCAGGATCTCGGCTCCCTTGCGCAGGTTCGCGCGCGCGTTGCCGGAGCCGTCGGTCTTCGGCGGTTGATACTCCGTCGTGAAGACTTCCTCGGGGATCCGCCCGCGATATTTCTCGAGCAGTTGCAGCTCGGCATCGCCGGGCAGCCCGGTCGCCGCCAATTCAGAGCCCTGCCAGTAGCTGCGCGAGCGTACGAGCTGGCCATCCGACAGCGTCTTGTTCATCCATTCGAAATCATAGGCATAGGCGAGCGCCTCCCGGACCTTCCGGTCCTTGAACATATCGCGCCGCATATTGAAGAAGTAGCCCTGCATCCCCTGCGGGTTCTCATCAGGGATTTTCTCCATGACGATGCGGCCGTCGCGCTTGGCGGGCGTTTCGTAGGCCGTTGCCCACTGGTGGCTGCTATTCTCGAAGCGCAGATCAACGTTGCCGGCCTTGAAGGCCTCCAGCGCGACCGTCGGATCCCGATAGTAGTCGTAGCGTATGGCATCCCAGTTGTACTGGCCGACATTCACCGCCAGATCCTTGCCCCAGTAGTCGGGCACTCGCTTCAATACGATCCAGCGTCCCGCCTCGAACGAGTCGACCTTGTATGGTCCGCTGCCGAGCGGCGGCTCCAGCGTTGGCGCCTCGAAGTCGCGCCCTTCCCAATAGTGCTTTGGCAGGACATCCAGTTCGCCGGCGATGAGCGGCAATTCCCGATTGTCGCCGCCGCCGAACGTGAATTTGACCTCACGGTCGCCGGTCTGCTCGACCTTCGTCACGCTGTGGTAGTACAACCGGTAGTTGGGCAGGCCCTTGGTCGTGAGTATGTTGAAGGAGAAGATCACGTCGTCGACGGTGATGGGCTTGCCGTCATGCCACCGGGCCTCCGGCCGCAAGGTGAAAACGATCCACGATCGGTCCTTGGGCACCTCGATGGATGAAGCAATCAGGCCGTACTTGCTGAACGGCTCGTCGAGGCTGCCGACCAGCAATGGCTCGTTGTATGAACTTGGCCCTGAATCGCCCTTGAGAATGTAGCCGTTGAAGCTGTCGAAGGACCCGATGATCGAACGCTTCAGCGTGCCGCCCTTGGGCGCCTGTGCGTTCACGTATTCGAAATGTGCGAAGTCTGCGCCGTATTTCGGATCCCCATGCATCGCTATCCCATGAACGGCCGCCACGGCATCGTCGCTTCGCGAGAGCCTCGACCGTAAGCCGGCGAGCGGCAGCGCGGCGGCGCCGATCAGCAGATTGCGGCGGGGCAGCAGCATGGGAGCACCTCGCTCGATGGGAGACACGCCGAATCAACATATTAGATCAAACCGGGCCGGCTGCCATCAGGTTACGCACATGTGATGCGGTGGAATCAATCCTCCTATCCCTGACCGGCGGTTGCCCGCCGCCCGCCCGGCCGCTAGCTTCCGGCCGGGCATGCAAAGGGGACCGCTCTTGGCGACGAAGCTGAAGGCCATCACGTTCGACCTCTGGGATACCATCGTCCACGACGATTCCGACGAGCCCAAGCGCACGGCCCAGGGCCTGCGCTCCAAGAAGGCCGAGCGCCGCCACCTGCTGTGGGAGGCCCTCAATCGCGAGGCGCCGATCGAGCCGGAGCGGGTCACCCTCGCCTATGACGTCGGCGACGCCGCCTTCAACCGGGTCTGGCACGATCAGCACGTCACCTGGACCATCGGCGAGCGGCTGCAGGTCATCCTCAAGGGCCTCGGCCGTACCCTGCCGGAGGCCGAATTCGCCGGCGTCGTCCGCGCCCATGAGGAGATGGAGGTCGAGATCCGGCCCGACCTCATCCCGGGCATCGCCGAGGCCCTCCAGGCCCTCCACGGCCGCTACCGGACCTGCATCGTCTCCGACGCCATCGTCTCCCCCGGCCGCTGCCTGAAGCGGCTGCTGGAGAGCTACGACCTGGCCCGCCATTTCGACGGCTTCGTGTTCTCCGATATCGTCGGCCACTCCAAGCCCCACCGCGCCATGTTCGAGGATGCCGCCCGCCAGATGGGCGTCACCCTCTCGGAGATCGTCCATATCGGCGACCGCGACCATAACGACGTCAAGGGCCCCCAGAAGCTCGGCATGAAGGCCATCCTGTTCACCGCCACCCGGCCGGCCGACAGGGACAACACCACCGCCGACGCCATCTGCGATCGCCACGCCGACCTGCCGGCCATCGTCGATCGGCTGGCAGCGGTCTGACGGCCCGCCCGCAGCGGTCCGGCATGCTCGGCCCCAGCCTCGCCGTCCTGCGGCATCGCGACTTCACGCTCTACACGGTCTCCAGCTTCCTGTGGACGATCGCCATGCAGGTGCAGGCGACGGCCCTGGCCTGGCAGATCTACGAAATGACCCGCGATCCCTTCAAGCTCGGGCTCGTCGGGCTGATGGAGTTCCTCCCGGCGGCCGTTCTGGCCCTGCCGGCCGGCCACTTCGCGGACCGGTACGACCGCCGGCGCATCATCCTGGTCGGCGTCGCGGGGGAGCTGGCGATGGCGGCTGTGCTGGTTGTGCTCGCCGGCCTGCACCGCGTGTCGGTCCCCGCCATCCTCCTGGTGGCGCTTCTCTTCGGCATCGCCCGCGCGGTCGCCACGCCGGCGGCGCGCGCGCTGATGCCCAATCTGATGCCGAAGGAGGATCTGCCGCGTGCCGTCGCCTGGTCGTCGACCTCCTGGCAGGTTGCCACCATCTGCGGTCCCGGCCTGGGCGGACTGCTCTATGCCTGGGCGCCCGTCATGGCCTATGGCGCGACCACGCTCGGGCTCGTCGGTGCTGCCGTTGCCATCTTCCTCATGCGCGGGCGCGACGTAGCGCCGCATGCGAGCAAGGATGCCGCCGCCAATCGCGATCTGGCCTCGGTGCTCGCCGGGCTGGCGCTCATCGTCCGCAACAAGCTGCTGCTGGGCGCCATCTCGCTCGACCTGTTCGCCGTCCTGTTCTCCGGCGCCACCGCGCTCATCCCGGTCTTTGCCAAGGACATCCTGGGGGTCGGCGCCGACGCCGGCGGGTTGCTGCGCAGCGCGCAGGGGCTGGGCGCCGTCGCCACGGCGGCCGTGCTGACCCTGCAACCGATCCAGCGCCATGTCGGCACGCGGCTGTTCATGGCGGTCGGCATCTTCGGCGTGGCGGCCGTGGTCTTCGGCCTGTCGCAGAACTATTGGCTATCGTTCCTGGCCGTGCTCGTGCTCGGCGCCGCCGATATGGTCAGCGTCTACATCCGTGGGACGTTGGTGCCGTTGGCGACGCCCGATGCCCTGCGCGGCCGCGTGGTCGCCGTCGAGGCGGTCTTCATCGGCGCCTCGAACGAACTCGGCACTTTCGTGGCCGGCAGCGCCGCCGCCCTGCTCGGCGCGGTCGCGGCCGTGATGATCGGCGGCAGCCTGACGCTCGTGGTGACGCTGGCCTGGGGCCGGCTCTTCCCGGCCTTGCGGCGGGTCGATCGGTTCGAGACCCTGGGGCCAACGTGACGCAAGCCTCGCCGCCGGGCCGCGCCTTCACCGCCTTCAGTCATCACGATTTCGCCGCCTATTGGTTCGGCTCGCTGCTCGGCAATCTCGGCTTCCAGATGCAGTCGGCGGCGCTGTTCTGGCAGATCTACGATCTCACTGGCAGCACGCTCGATCTCGGCCTGATCGGCCTCGCCGAATTCGCCCCGGCGCTGCTGCTGCTGGCGATCAC
>Ga0134125_10008897_pt1 | contig 11328 bp, 4 predicted proteins | sample KB31751_FD_96464 | JGI IMG/M metagenome (GOLD analysis project Ga0134125, IMG submission 96464) | Terrestrial soil microbial communities with excess Nitrogen fertilizer from Kellogg Biological Station, Michigan, USA - KB3-175-1 | ecosystem: Environmental > Terrestrial > Soil > Unclassified ...
CCGATCTCGCGGCACCGCTCTGCAGCTGCTCGTCAATCCGTCCACTCAGACCCTCCACCGTGGGCTCTTCAAATAAGCTCCGCAGCGCCAACTCGATCTGCAAGGCCTCCCGCACTCGCGAGACTACCTGCGTCGCCAGCAGTGAGTGCCCACCTAACTCGAAGAAGTCATCCGTTACTCCCACTCGTTCCACCCGCAGCACCTCGGCCCAGATCCCAGCCACTATTTCCTCAGTCATCGTGCGCGGCGCCACATAGCTCACTTGCAGCTCAGGCCGCCTGCCCTCAACCGCCGGCAACGCCCGCCGATCCAGCTTCCCCCCTGGTGTCAAGGGCATTTCCTCGAGCATCACGAACGCTGCGGGAATCATGTACTCCGGCAGCTTCTCCTTTAAATACCTCCGCAGCTCGCTGACTGTTGGTGTGTCCTGGTTACTAACCACATAAGCGACCAAGCGCTTTTCACCCGATTCGTCTTCACGCGCAACCACGACGTTCTCAAGTACAGCCGGGTGTTTTCCGAGTATCGTCTCGATCTCCCCCAACTCAATGCGGAACCCGCGGAGCTTTACCTGCTGGTCTATGCGATCGAGGAACTCAATGTCACCATTCGGCAAATAACGAGCAAGATCACCGGTCCTGTATAAGCGTGCTCCGGCCTCATCGCTGAAGGGGTTTGGAATAAATCTGTCGGCGGTCAAGCCAGGTTGATTTAGATAGCCGCGCGCCAATCCCGTTGAGCCAATATGGAGTTCTCCTGGCACGCCGATGGGAACGGGTTGCAGATTGTCATCCAGAATGTAGACCTGTGTGTTCGCAATCGGTCTTCCGATCGGAACAGTTCGCTTTATGAGATGAGGGTCGCAGATCCAATTTATCGAGCCAATGGAAGTTTCGGTTGGCCCATAAAAGTTATGCAACGTGGCCGCCGAAAGAGACAAGAAACGCTGCGCGGTCTCGACCGGAAGCGCCTCTCCACCACAGATCACGCGAGTCAACGAAGAAACTTCAGCGAGCCTCTTTTCATCGAGAATGATAGGAAGCATTGATGGCACGGAGTGAACGGTCGTAACTTCGTGCTTGATGATCGTTTCGACCAGGTAAGCGCCATCCCGATGACCGCCAGGTCGCGCTACAACGACACCAGCCCCCACAATCAACGGCAAGAATAATTCCCAGACCGAAGCGTCAAAGCTTAGCGAGGCCTTCAGCAGGACGCGGTCCTTTTCCGTTAGTTGCAAAGTGTCCTGCATCCAAAGCAAACAATTATTGACTCCTCTATGAGCCAGCATCGTCCCTTTGGGCTTGCCCGTGGAGCCGGAGGTGTAAATCACGTAAGCCGGATTCTCCGCATTGCTTGCAACGGCGAGATTCATCCGACTCTCGCGGGCAATCACCTCCCAGTCGCGATCCAGACAGATCTCCCGCACCTCACTCGCAGCCAAACTCTCACGCAGATGCTCCTGCGTTAAGAGGACGCTTACTCCGGCATCCTCCAACATGAATGAGAGTCGCTCCTGCGGGTACTCCGGGTCCAACGGCACATAAGCTCCGCAGGCTTTCAGTATTCCCAGTAAGCCAACCACCATCTCGATCGAGCGCTCCATCATCAGACCCACGAGCACTTCCGCGCCCACACCCATCCCTTTGAGATAGTGTGCAAGTTGGTTGGCTCGGCTGTTCAACTCTCGGTAGGTCACCTGCTCGTCGGCGTAGAGCAGAGCAATATTTTCAGGTGTGCGCTCGACCTGCTCCTCGAATAACTGATGGATGCACTTATCGCGTGGATACTCTCGCGCCGTCTCATTCCACTCCAACAGCAACTGTCGCTCTTCAGCCGCTGTCAGCATCTGTAGCTGTGAAATCGGCAGCTCTGGATCAGTCACTATTCCTTCCAACAGCGTTTGGAAGTGCCCGGCCATGCGCTTGATCGTCGCGTCTTCAAATAAGTCCGAATTGTATTGTAGGCTTCCCACCATTCCGGCATCTGTCTCAGCCATAACGAGCGCTAAATCGAATTGGACTACTCGCTGTTCCAGCGCTAAAGATTCCAATTCAAGCTCGCCCAGCTTCATCCGCGCCGTGCCTTCACCCAAGGCAAAGGCTGCCAGGTCTCCATCACCAAACTGCTTAGTTTTTTGCAAAGCAAACATGGCTCGCAATAACGGAGACATGTCCAAATCACGTTTCGGTTGCAGTCGCTCTACGAGCAATGGAAATGGATAATTCTGATGTGCAAAAGCTCCCAGAACGGTGTGGCGAACGCGTTTAAGAAAAGTCGCAAACGTTGGGTCTCCCGTCAGGTTCCCCCGCATCACCAGGGGGTTGGCGAGGTAACCGACGAGCCCCGCCAGTTGAGCCAGGTTTCGGCAAGCTGCCGGAGAACCCACCAAAATATCTTCCTCGTTAGCGTAACGACCCAGCAGCAACTGAAATGTTGCCAGTAAGGTCATGTACAGAGTCGCTTCGTGTGTCTGGCCGAGTTGTTTTAGGCTGTTCGTCAGCTCAGCGCTGAGCTTAAACGGATAGGACTTCCCCCGACTGGCTTGAACCGATGGCCGAACGTAGTCAACCGGGAGGTTCAACGTCGGCAATTCACACGCGAGCTGTTCTTTCCAATAATTCCAAAGATTCTCGCCTTCCGGTCCGACTAGAATCTTTTCTTGCCAGCGAACATAGTCAGCGTATTCCGATAACAGCGGCGGGAGGACAAGCGGGCTCTTTGCACTTTCCGCTGAATACACTTGTGCTAACTCGTGCATTAGCACCCCGAGGGACCAGAAGTCGGCCACAATATGGTGCACCACCAACAGTAAGATATGTTCCGATTTCGACCGGGCAAATAGCTTTACTCGGAAGAGCGGCCCTCGTTCCAGATCAAAAGGACTAAGTGTTTCCTGTATCAGATGATCATTCAATGAATCGTCGCCCCACGTTGAAGCGTCTTCTTCCGCGAAGCTCACCTCCATCTGTGGCTGGACGAGTTGGTGGGGCGTTCCCTGTGCAGCTGCAAAAGTTGTTCGGAGAGAATCGTGACGATTCACCAATACCTGGAAAGCGCGCCGCATGATATGCGGGTCCAGGCCGCCATGGATTCGAAGTGCGCTTGCAATGCTATAGGCGGTACTCTCTGGCGCCGCTTGATGGAGAAACCAGAGGGCCTGCTGGCCGCGCGACAGAGAATGTTCCAGGGTTTCTTGTTTCGCTGAAGCGATCAGAGGAACCGAGTCGAAGGGAGGTTCCATCGACCGAGTTCGGATCTCGGCTGCAAGCTGAGTGATGCTCGGTCCCTGGAGCAGGCTTTCCATGGGCAAAACAACATTCAGGTCAACCTCTATGCGATGAATCAGTTCGATAGCTCCCAAAGAATCCAGCCCGTACCGGGTGATGGGCTTGTTTACATCTATCATGGAAGAGCCCATGCCCAATTGCATTGCTACTAGCGATGCCAGCCGGGCTTCGACCGTTTCCATACTCTTCGGATGAGTTGTCACAGCGGAGTTTGATACTTCAATATTCGCTACAACACCTTCCCGCCACTCTGCCAGCACCTCCAAACTGTTTGCCATAAATTTCGCCCGACACAGCTGGCGCTGAACCTTGCCGCTAGACGTTTTCGGGGTGCGCCCGCGTTTGAGCAGCACCACTGCATACACCTGCAGTTCATGGTTCTCAGCCACAGCCTGTCGGACGATAGCAATGACATCATCGAAGTCAGTTTGTTGGGAATGCTCCACTTCGAGGACGACTACCAGTCTCTCTTCATCTTCAAGGTAAACGGAAAATGCAACGGTACAATTCGGACGCACTGAAGCGTGGCTGCGTTCGACGGTCAATTCAATATCCTGTGGATAATGGTTGAGCCCCCGAATAATGATCAGGTCCTTTAGTCGTCCAGTGACGAACAGCTCACCCTGGAAGAAACCCAGATCCCCGGTGCGTAGAAATGGTCCCTCTCCCGTATCTTTGAGATGGGCATGGAATGTGTCCGCTGTTTCTGCAGGATTGTTCCAGTAACCCGCAGCAACGCTACCTCCGGAGACCCAGATCTCTCCAATCTCACTGGGCAGGCACTCAGTCAAAGTCTCCGGGTGGACCACAACGATCTTTTGACCCGACATTGCGGGTCCACTGCTGACGACCAACCGCGCGCCTTCGGTCTCCTCGAGGACTTCAATCGCCAGGTTATTTTCAAGCAGGCTCGCCTGAATCGCTTTGACCACAGGCGGGCCAGCTTTGGGACCACCGGCAACTATCAAGGTGGCTTCAGCGAGCCCATAGCATGGATAAAATGCTTCTTTGCGAAATCCGCAAGCCCCAAAGACCTCCGCGAATCGCTCCAATGTTTCTCGACGAATTGGCTCGGCGCCATTAAATGCCACGCTCCACCTGGTCAAATCCAGCCCCAACCGCTGTTGTGCGGTGACCTTATGCAGGCACAAGTCATAAGCGAAATTGGGTCCCCCGCTGGTCGTAGCCTCATACCGTGAGATAGCATCAAGCCAACGGAACGGACGCTGTAGAAAAGAGACTGGCGACATCAGTACGCAAGGAAATCCTCTGTAAAGAGGTTGAAGAATCCCGCCTATGAGTCCCATGTCGTGATACATAGGCAGCCAGCTAACACCTCGGCTCTCAGAGGTGTATTCGAAGGCGAGAGAGAGCAGTCCCGAATTATGAATTAAGTTCCGGTGTGTCAGCACTACCCCTTTAGGCGTGCTCGTAGAACCAGAAGTGTATTGAAGCAGCGCCAGAGTTTCGTTGTTCACCTCCGGCTCTTGCCAATCATCACCCAGATTGTTCGGAAGCGTATCTGTAGACAAAACTCGCAGGCTGTTAAGTTCGGGAGTCCGATCAAATATCGGTTTTACCCTGGATAAGAGCGGAGCCGTCGTGAGGGCCAAGGTTGCTTGAGCGTCTTCGATGATAGCCTGGAAACGGAACAGGCTTTGATTAAGTCGCGGTGGGTATACCGGAACGGCCACTACTCCTGCGTAGAGACAACCGAAAAAAGCGGCGATGTAGTCGAATCCTGGCGGGTAAAGCAACAGGGCTCGCTTTCCGCCTTCTCCCAAACTCTGTAGCAAGCGGGCTATGTTTCTGGCTCGCCGGTCCAATTCTCCATAAGTTAATGTGGCTTCTTCTGTCTCTCCGTCCAGCAGAAAAGTGTAGGCCAACCTATCAGGCTGATTGATTGCCCTTAGACGGAGAGCTTCCACGAACGTTGAAGGCTCAAAATTGAACTTATGCATGAGTTCTGATCGAGTGGCCAGATCGGGGAAGGTCCTGGTCGTGCAAAATTCGAAAGGTTAGCCGTAAATCCTTTGCCTTGGAGTAGGACTATGAGACGGGCTCACAAATGAGAAGCGAAGGCAGATTGTACTTTTCACTTCCGCTTCGACGCAAATGCTTAACGAGCGCACGGTTGCAAGAACAAACGCTACGGCGAGATGTCAGTTGCTGAGCACTCGGTTGAGCAAACCAGATGTCAGTAACATCCGAAGATCATATATACTCCGCGGCTGGCGAGGCCCAGAAATAGAGCGGCGGATCGAATGTTCCCCATCTTGTTAGGCGATAAGGATACATCCCCATGACTCAGCCGGATCCAACCTCAGGAACAAATGCCCCAGGCTTGCTTCCCCGCATTGCGCTGTTCTTGTTCCTGGCGCTCCTGGTCTTCCTTACTATTCATCGGTTGAACCCTCCAGATGCAGTCTCGACGGAAGCCCCACCAGCGGAATTCTCATCTGGTCGCGCCTTGAAGTACTTGCAGAGCATCAGCAAGAACCCGCATCCTGTCGGCTCGTTCGAGCACCAGCAAGTGCGGGATTATATCCTCGCTGAATTATCGGCCCTGGGACTCAACCCGGAACTGCAGAAAACAACCACGGCGCCGCAACACCTCCCGAACAATTCCGTGCGAGCCGGGAATGTAGAGAATGTCGTCGCGAGATTGAAGGGCAATTCGAGTGGCGGGAGCGCTAAAGCCTTGATGTTGGTCGGGCACTACGATTCAAGGCCGATTGCTTTTGGCGCAAGCGACGACGGCGCCGCAGTGGCTGCGATGCTGGAAACCTTGCGCGCTTTGAAAGCCGGGCCGACGCTCAAGAACGACATAATCTTCTTATTCACCGATGCTGAAGAGAATGGGTTGCACGGCGCGAGGGCCTTCGTGGACGAGCATCCCTGGGCGAAGGATGTCGGGCTCGTGCTCAATTTTGAAGCTCGTGGAACCAGCGGTCCGGTCGTCATGTTCGAAACGAGCCAGGGCAATAATTGGCTCATTGAAGCCCTTGCCAAAGCTCCGCGTCCAATCGCCACCTCGCTAATGTACGACGTCTATCGCCTCCTACCGAACGATACGGATCTGACGGTGTTCAAAGGTTCCGGGCTGGCCGGGATGAATTTCGCGTTTCTTGCTGATTCAACTCACTACCACACTCAGCTCGACAATTTGTCCAATCTGGACGAACGCAGCCTTCAACATCACGGTTCTTATGCCCTGTCCCTGGCAGCCTACTTCGGCAACGCGAATCTGGATACTGAGCGGCGGAGCAATGCCATCTATTTCGATCTCCTGGGTGCAAAGCTGATCCGTTATCCGGCGGCGCTTGTTTGGCCCTTAACGGTGCTGGTAGTCCTGGCTTTTGTTGTCGTGCTGGTGCTTGGGTTGCGAAGTGGGCAAGTGACTCTGGGAAAAACCGTTTTGAGTTTTCTCGCTTTCGTTCTGAGCATGATCGTTGCAGCGGGTGCGGTGATCGTGGCGTGGTTGATCATTCGCGGCTCGCACAGCGGCTACCAGGCGATGGCGCCCTTCGACGTGTATCACAGCGGTTACTACTTCCTCAGTTTCTCGGCGCTGACCGCAGCGATCGTTTCCGCGCTTTGTGTTTTGGGTCGCAATAAATTGGGTCCGCAGAATCTGGTGTTCGGTGCGTTATTTTGCGAGCTGCTCTTATTGCTGGTTTCGAGTTTGTACTTGCCCGGCGGAACTTACTTGCTGATTTGGCCAATGCTCACCAGCCTTATCGCGCTTGGGTTCCTAATAATGAAAAAGGATCAGGAAGGCAGATCGACGATCGGCGTAATTGTCCTTGCCCTGGGCGCTGCGCCCGCCATCGTGTTACTCGTGCCGATCATTTATCTTCTGTTCATCACGCTCACGGTGAATTTAGCCGGCGTGGTTGCTGTGCTGATAGTCTTATTCCTCGGGCTACTGATTCCGCAGTTGAATTATCTCACTAGTCACCGGCGCTGGTTGCTGCCGGGAGTGATGTTTGCCGCCAGTCTAATTTGCATTGCGCTTGGCCTCGCCTACTCCGGATTTGATAAAGCCCACCCGAGACCGGACAATCTCTTTTATAGTTTGAATGCCGATAAGCATGAGGCGGTTTGGGCCAGCGGCGATCGCAGGCCAGACGAATGGACAGCGCAGTTTTTGTCGCGTACTCCGCAGACTGGTCCCATGGAAGAGTTCTTTCCGGGAACGCCGAGGAATTATCTGAAAGCGCCAGCTCCCGTTGCTGATCTGCAAGCTCCCGACCTCAAAGTGATCAATGACAGCACGCAAGGCGACGTGCGCATGCTGCGTCTGCGCCTGACCTCGCCTCGACAGGCGCCTTTGATTGCCATCTACGCCGAACCCGGCGCGGAGATCAAAAAAGTTGCCATCAATGGAAAACAGGAATCCGTCAAGTATTCAGTGAATGCGAAAATCCCCTGGGTCATGCGTTATTCCGCCCTGCCCGCCGAAGGAATCGAGCTTGTCTTAGAGACAAAGCCGTCACAACCTTTGAAGTTAGTAGTGGTGGATCAGTCTTATGGCTTGCCGCCGTTGCCAGACATCACTTCCAAAACAAGACCAGAGAACGTGATGCCGTCGTCGTCTATCTCGAGTGATGCTACTTTCGTGAGACGGTCGTTTTCCTTCTGAAGCTCTTCCCGATTGATCTCAACACCGACCATCGGGACGTATGATGCCTTGAGATGAATTGCGCCCGTAGCCGACCTGGACACATCGCGGCACCACACCGCGTGATGCTTTGATTCGTTCCATTACCGCGACAACGTCAATGCCTTTCAGGTTCTGGCCCACCTCGATCTCCTGACATTGGGCCACGAGTGGGTGCACAACTCTCCGGTTCGTTTCGAGTCCCTTTTCGAGTGTGCGCCGCGCAAAAATTGAATAATTAAGGTATGTCGCCTAAGCTAAGAAGGGGCGGCTGTGGGTTTGGGATTGTGACGGGCGCGAGAGATTTGTAGGTCGCAAAACGTTGTCGCCCCGATACGTGCGCTCAACCAGGACTGGCTGCTCCTTGCTCAGGTAGCTCTAAGGAGAACTCTCACAAGTGCAAAGTTTTGAGATCATAATTGTCGGAGCTGGGCCTTCAGGCTGTGCTACTGCTCTCGAATTAATCAACCTCGATCCTGACTTAGCCAATCGGATACTCCTGCTCGACAAAGCAATCTTTCCAAGAGACAAATTGTGCGCAGGTGGTGTAATCAAAGACGCCGATGCAATCCTGGCGCACTTGGGCGTACAAGTTGATTTGCCAACAACCGCTGTTCACATTTCTAAGTTTGTTCTGCCGACGGGATCGATAACATTCAGCCATCCGAATCATTTTCGCGTAGTAAGTCGGAAGCAGTTTGACAACCTCCTATTTGATAACGCTCGTTCCCGAGGGGTTGTCACAAGGGACGGAGAAGAACTCAAAGCTATCACCCGCACGCCACGAGAACTCATTGTTAAGACATCGAAACAGGAATACAAAACGAGGATCCTCATCGGCGCTGACGGATCAAACAGCGCCGTACGCGGACTATTAAACCTTCGACGAAGTAGCAGGCTTATGATAGCGATGGAGATTTTAGTTCCTCTAAGCCAAACTGACATTCCTAATTTTTCAAATAACATGGCGATTTGCGATTTGAGTGTAACGAGCCGAGGTGTTCCCGGCTATTGTTGGATTTTCCCGACTGTGCCTGGAGAGACTCCAGCTGTAAGCTTAGGAATAATGGCCGCGCCCTTACGTAGAGATGACACATTCCAACTAAAAGCTTCTTATGAGGATTGGCTCAAAGAACAGGGCGTAGATGCAAGTCGGTTTGAACAAAAATCACATCCTATCTTGCGGTATGAACCGCGAGCACCTGTCAGCCAGGACCGTGTTCTGCTAACCGGGGACGCCGCTGGTGTCGATCCTTTGTTCGGCGAAGGGATAAGTTCTGCTTTGGCTCTTGGAGTCATCGCCGCAGAATCGGCGGTTGACGCGATAAAAACAAATGATCTGTCCTTCTCGACTTATGAAATGCGAATTCGGTCCAGCCCAATTGGTAAATCGATGCGTCGCAGGCGTTTTTTGGCACGCCGGCTCTACATTTATCCAAAGCTCGGCAGTCGATATTTGAAGTACGGCTCGTTACTTAAATGGGTGACGTTCTTACACCCCCGCGGCTCAGCCGCAAACCTCAGCTGGAAGCCGTCGAACGAAGTATAAGCAGCCACGGCTGCGCCCAAAACCCATTGAACCCGACAACAGAGAGTGTTAGTGTCATCCGTCGTTAGACTATTACCTCAGCTCACGCAAGCTAGTTTGTTATGATCCCCGAAACTCCGACACCGCACGCTCCTGGCGATACAAGTTCTTCGACACAAGAAATACTCCAGTCCCAAAGTGAATTCCTTTGGGAGGTTCTAAAAGAAACAGGTAATGGTTTGATGAAAGCCATCACCTTCAATTTCGCGATCCTGGCTGCGACCTTGGGCTATGTTCTTTCTCATCCTTTGGCTTTACATCACCGAATTGCTGCTCTGGTGATTATTGGCTCTATTTCCGGGCTATTCATAATCGCCTTCGTGTCGATAAGCTGGGGATTTTGGGTAGGGATGAGCGATTTAGAATCTGTTCGAGAATGTTTAGCCCTGGGGAGATTGTCAAAGGAGCACGTTATTCAGCTAAGGCTGAGCCGATTTTTTAGGCGCACTCGAGTTATCTTCCTGATCACAATAGGCACCCTTCTCGTGAGTTTAGTGATTTTACTAATCGCTATCTTCTTCTCGTTATTCTGACGAAGTGTTTGCCAATAGTCTTCTTCCCTTCTTTCTGGCCTGAGCAATGGCAAAAGCCAATACAGAAGCTGAACTACCGAAAAATCTACGTGTGTTTTCAGGACTAAATTCTCTCAGAAGCCGCCTGAGATATTTATCCCGGTTCTCAGTTATGAGACAGTTTTGTTCGCCATTACTAAGGTCATCTTCGTAGTCGTAGACGTCATCCACGATCTGCAAGAGTTGGCCTAGATGATCCAAGTCACCCCATGACGCCTCGCGTTCTTTTTCACACCCCAACATCTTGACGATGAATCGAAGCGTCACGGCCCCGCGTTCAAGCCCATCGTTTGCGAGTTCGTTCTTTGATTCTTTGTCGTACAACGTCAAGGCTAATGGGTAAAGCTCGATTTTTGAGAAGCCGCATAGAATAGTTTCCAGACAGCCTGCCGCTTTGTCGTCAAAATGTCGCCAGTCAGTTACGACGTCGTAAGCACAGCAGAAGAAGGCAGCCTGTCCTGCCCTCCATGCTTCGGTCGAATTCCAGGCGGTTCCGAATCCTGCGAAGCATAAGGCGAGACGTACTGACTTCTTAACGTAACGCACTCGCTCCGAGGGTGAAATCTCCAGTGCTTTCGCGTATTGCATAGAGAGCATGAAGGCCCTAAAAGCAGCGACGAGGTGAGAGAGGATCATGTGAGTGTCCGATCAGCTAATAGGAATCGCGCGAATAAACTGGTCAAACGCAATCCGCAACCAGTATGTATAAATCTCGGGTTGACGCTTGAGATCTTTCACTAACGCCGGAATATCCACCCATTTCCACTCAGCAACCTCGGCGGGATCAGGTGTGGGAACGCCTTCAAACCATCCAAGTAGAACGTGATCGTATTCATGTTCACTAAGGCCGTCTTCAAGTTTCGTCTGGTATAGAAAACCAAATAGCTCCGTTAGCTTTACTGCAAATCCCATTTCTTCTTTTAGTCTTCGGGTGGAAGCCACCTCAATCGTTTCGCCCGGACGAGGATGGCCGCAGCAGGTGTTGGACCAGAGGCCCCGTGAGTGATATTTCGTTAATGACCTTCTTTGTATGAGTAGTTGACCAGAGGCATTGAGAACGAATACCGAGAATGCTCGGTGTAATGCTCCAGCTATGTGGGCGCGAGTTTTCCACTCCGTACCCAGGGGCTCGTCTCGCTCGTTCACTAAGACAACTCTTTCTTCGGTTTCGCCAAAGTTGTCCCGGCTCCCAACTACGCATAACAAGGAATTATC
>Ga0134125_10008898_pt1 | contig 11327 bp, 8 predicted proteins | sample KB31751_FD_96464 | JGI IMG/M metagenome (GOLD analysis project Ga0134125, IMG submission 96464) | Terrestrial soil microbial communities with excess Nitrogen fertilizer from Kellogg Biological Station, Michigan, USA - KB3-175-1 | ecosystem: Environmental > Terrestrial > Soil > Unclassified ...
GAAGATCCAGACCAGTGGCCACTTCAACTTCTTGGCTAATCCAACAAGGAACGTTCGTTTCTCATTGCTTGGGAGTGCCTTACGGATGATGAAAATAATTCCCTGGCTTAGAAGGAAGAAGAAAATCAGAGGAATGAGTAGAGACGCGATCCATACAACCCAGTGGGCCAGAGAGAGTCCAAAAATACTGTGCCCCTGAAGCCATCGGGGCATGAAGCGTTCGACGCGGCTCTCAGTGATGAACTGGTGCAGAGCTGGCACCTGTTCCAGTGTCATGGATGAGATCAGCCAGATGCTCCCGTCGGGACGATCAACATGCACGAGGATGATGTCAGCGCGGTGGTCACCAATCTTGAGAGGGCCAATACGTTCCTGATCCAGCGGAAGACCGTCGTCCAGGGCTCCGGTGTCCACGTCGCTTATTGATGCGAGCGGCTGATCGAAGCAGCAGTTCATGAGCTCCTGTAAATTGCGGGCGAGGAGCTCGGCATCAGGTTGCTGTTCTTTAGACAATTGCATGTAACGCGCTGCGGAGACGTAGTCGTTGCGATCCTCTGCGCGGATGAACTCCCGTACCATGCTGCGCGGGTTGCTTCGACCGAGCGGATCTGCCGCCGGCGCCGCAGGTTGTGCCGCAGGAACAGTCGTGTTGGATTGCGATGCTTGAGACGGCGATGAAGCGGCCGGCGCGAGTGGAATCTGTGCAGCGGCATGGCCGGCAGGGATAAGGCAGATACCAATCACGCTCAACCGAAGAAGTCGACGCAGCAAAGGCGGCCTCCCGCGGTCTTCGAATGATGAGACTCTAGCGGAATAGAGCACTTGCGGTACCTGCTACGAGTGACAGGTGCCTTAGGGCCGCTAGAGCGGCTTGATGACGTGGGTCTTGAGGGCGAACTTCACGAGGTCGGAGTTCGTACCGAGAGCGAAATCTTCCATGATTCTGTACTTGTGAAAGGCGATAGTGCGCGGTGTCACGTTGAGGGCGCGCGCAGTCTCCTTCATCGTCTTGCCTTCGGCAAGAAGTCGCAACACTTCGCGTTGACGCGCGGTTAATTCGCGTTTGCGTCCTGGTCTCGGATCGCGTACAAACTCGTCCTCAATGCGTTGCGCGACCTTTGGTGTAATGTAGGACCCGCCCTTCAACACCTCCTGAAGAGCTTTTTTCAGCTCCTCTGGCGCCGAGGCCTTGAGCAGGTACGCGGATGCCCATCCATGAACTGCAGCGCGCGCGAATTCGGCATCATCGCTGTCAGTCAGGACAACAAGCTTTACTCGTGGCAGCAGCTTCTTGAGTTCGGGACCCGCCTCCATACCACTGAGCTTGGGCATGTTAAGCTCAAGAATAATGACGTCGGGCTTGAGAGCCGCGGCCATACGCAGCAGTGCTCGCCCATCGCTAACCGAACCCACCGCCTCAAAATCTGGGTCGAGTAGTTCCTTGAGGGCATCTGCGACGAGAGTGTGTTTGTCCGCTACTAAAACCTTCGGATGTGTCATCCCAGCCTCCGCCCGTGCAAACCTCAGCTTGCGAATTGGTTGAAACGGGCTCGACGACTGCCGGAGTTGACTGCAAGGTATCTTCGATGCAAGACCGTGCACACTGTCAATAGCTGAAATTGCTACAGGTGCTAAAAGGGCACTCTGTCTGGTGATTATGGAGCGCCTCCAGCGCTCCTGTTATCACAAATTCGCGGGCGAGAACCCAATACAAATGCAGATCATATGAGAATAAGGCGAATCGATGTGCAGCGGAACGCGGACGTGCACCGACATAATGGGTTGCCGAACCATCGAGGGGAGCAGTTTTGTTTTGACGCGTTCATATCCGGGAGAGACCATTTACTGTACAAATTTACGGTTTCAAGTGCCTGCCAGCAACGATAGTCGTCTCGAAGATGGTAACCGTGGAGCACGGTCGAACGGCTGCTAAAGCCTCTGCTCAAGGGGTTAGTTCTTCTCCTGACAAGTGTCGCACCACTTTTGTGGGCGCAGCGCCCTGATGTTGTAGTGATGAAGAACGGAGATAGATTCAGCTGCACCGTGAACAAACTTCAGCAAGGTCTGCTCCACATCGAAACCGACTATTTCTCGGGACGCTGGGGCTCGACTGGGCGCAGGTAGAGAAAGTGGAGAGTTCTTCAGTTTTTCAAATCACCTTGGATGACGGCACCCGGTCCTTAGGCCAGATTCGAAGACATTGAGCCGACCAAGCCAAACTTTTGGCGTCAGCTCACCGGAGGGATCGACGTCGGCTATGACTTCACGAGTGGTAACAGCCAAGCGTCACTGACCACTAATGCAAACGTGAAAATCGAAACACCAGGATGGATGGCCGGCATCACAGATACCACGTCCTTCAGTGGGCAAACCGGAGCAACGCGCACAAACTTGATTGACCTTCAAGAACAGGAAGGGCTGTTCTTTAAGAAGAATTGGAACGTCGTGAGCCTCGAAGACTTCCTGCATAGCTCGCAACAGAGTCTGGATCTTCGAACCACGTTGGGTGGCGGCGTTGGGCGTCATCTCTTCCGGACCAACTGGACGTTCCTCGCTTTGATTGGCGGGACGGTGTACACGCACGAAAACTTCACGCCCAACATTCAATTGGAGTCCGACCAGAACATAGAAGGCCTGGCCGGAATCGAGTATAAATCCTCCGCTTTAATCGATATTCGCTCGTGTCTCAGGCGTTGGTCTTTCCCTTGGATTCTCAGATCCTGGCCGCCTGCGTGCTACTCCGAAACTTACTTCAACAGGAAATTGACGAATAACTTTTCCACGAATCTCTCGTTCTGGGACAACTATGACAGCCCCCCACCGAACTCTAAGGGCAATGAGTTTGGCATCAGTAGTGGTGTGGGCTGGACGTTTTAGTCGTTGGATCCGACGGTCAGGTTGTATGAATGGCAACTCCACCATGAATGCGTGTCACGACTGAATCTCACTGTAAGTACTGTCAGTTTAGTTGCAGCTTGCTTCTCCGTACTCTTCAGACCGGACAGCACTGTACGGTTCAGATCCATACACCGTGACTCTTCGATGCCATGCTCGTGAGGCTCACTCCACGTGTGACCGATCCAGCTTGTTGTCGAGCGCAAAAGCGAACCAGGGAGGATTGTATGAACCAGATTCGATGTGACCTAGCCATAAAGGTTCCTCAGTGAAGGGCAGTGGCGATCAGGTATTCGAGTTGCATTTCTGTCGGCTCACAGGTGCCCAAAAGTTTCTAGCGGGAGGAGACCATGGAAAAGTCTCTTGAGAATTGTGCGGAGCAACTGCGTCTTGATGATTGCCAAAAGAGCAATGTTTCATGGAAAAAGTGGGGACCATATCTAAGCGAAAGGCAATGGGGGACTGTTCGGGAAGATTACAGCTCGAACGGCGATGCCTGGAATTATTTCTCACATGATCAGTCCCGTTCCAGGGCATACCGCTGGGGAGAAGACGGACTTGGCGGTATCTGTGACGACAAGCAAAAGCTTTGCTTCGCTCTGGCTTTATGGAATGGACAAGATCCCATCCTCAAGGAGCGTCTATTTGGCCTGACGAATAGCGAAGGCAACCACGGCGAAGATGTAAAGGAGTACTACTTCTATCTTGATAGCACGCCAACTCATTCGTACATGAAATATCTGTACAAGTATCCCCAGCGTGCATATCCCTATGCGGAGCTGGCAGAGACAAATCGCCGTCGATCAAGAAATGACCTCGAGTTCGAACTCCTGGATACAGGGGTCTTCGACGATGATCGCTACTTTGACGTGTTCATCGAGTATGCAAAGGCAGATCCGGAAGATATGTTGATTCGGATATCGGCATATAACCGTGGGCCTGATACTGCTTCGCTGCACCTCTTGCCGACCCTATGGTTTCGTAACACATGGTCCTGGGGAGGCGTCGACCGAAGGCCGTCTTTATCAGCGGTGGCCGAAGGTATCAAGGCCTCGGATTCCGATTTCGATGAGTACACCCTTTTTTGTGACGGCAATCCAGAATTGCTTTTCACTGAGAACGAATCAAACGCCACGCGACTGTGGAATCAGCCAAACCATTCGCCGTATGTGAAGGATGCCTTTCATGAATACGTGGTCTCGGGCAGATCATCAGCTGCAAATCCTTCGAAGAGTGGAACGAAGGCTGCCGCACACTATGTTCTTCAGATCCCGCCGGCCCAAAGTGCGACCATCAGACTGCGCTTGCAGGCGAAGCCGAGAGGCCCCGCGTTCGGTACGGGTTTCGACAACGACTTCAGTACGAGGGTGGCGGAAGCGGACGAATTCTATCGCTGTATCACGCCGGCGAGGCTAACTGAAGACGAGCGCCGAGTTCATAGGCAGGCCTTGGCGAGCATGTTGTGGACAAAGCAATACTACTTCTTTGATGTGGATGAATGGCTATTTGAGCATGGAGTTCATCCGATGAGCAGTGATATGCCGGCAGCAGCAAGAAACGTTGACTGGTTCCACATGCTGAACAGCGACATCATCTCCATGCCGGATAAGTGGGAGTATCCCTGGTACGCTGCGTGGGACCTCGCGTTCCACACAATTGCCCTTTCGCTGGTCGACTTCGAGTTCGCAAAAGACCAACTGCTCCTGATGCTACGCAGCATGTACTTTCATCCAAATGGGCAAATCCCTGCCTACGAATGGAATTTCAGTGATGTAAATCCACCTGTACATGCGTGGGCAACCTTGTTCCTGCATAACATCGCTGTTGGAATGGGCAAGGAAGACCTCTCATTTCTGGAGAAATCATTTCAATCGTTGTTGTTGAACTTCAACTGGTGGGTGAATCGTAAAGATCCGGGCGGGCGCAATGTCTTTGCCGGAGGCTTCCTGGGGCTGGATAACATTGGCGTATTTGATCGCAGCGCATCGCTGCCTGGCGGTGGCTCGCTCGAGCAAGCCGATGGGACGGCGTGGATGGCGTTTTACTGCCAGACCATGCTTGAGATGGCCATGATCCTCTCCGAAAAAGATCCTGCTTACGAAGAATGGGCATACCGATTTGCGGAGCACTTTATTTGGATTGCCTACGCAATGGACAGGATGGGCGAATGCCATGATGAGATGTGGGATGAAGCGGATGGCTTTTACTATGACCTTCTGCGCATGCCAAATGGCGACTGCATTCGAATGAGAGTCCGCTCGATGGTAGGCCTTCTTCCGCTTTGCGCGTCGACGGTGTTTGAAGAGGGCTATCTGCGGGAACATCCTCGTCTGATTGAACTGATGGAGATCTTCCGCAAGCGACACGCGGACATCCTGGCGCAGATTGCCCCTATGGATCACAAGTTCATCGGATACAAAAACCGGCGCCTGCTCTCCGTCGTGAACAAGAAGAAACTGCAGCGCGTTCTTGGATACATGCTCGACGAGAATGAGTTCTTGGGACCTAACGGAATACGATCTCTTTCCCGATACCATCTGGAGCATCCATACGCCGTGAAGATTGATGGGCAGGAATACGGCGTGCAGTACCTGCCGGCAGAATCAAATACGGGCATGTTCGGTGGCAATTCAAACTGGCGTGGCCCCATATGGATGCCGGTGAATCAGTTGATTATTCGCGCACTTTTCAATCTTTATCAGTTCTATGGAAACGACTTCAAAGTGGAATGTCCAACGGGTTCAGGAAAGTACATGACTCTATTGGAGGTTGCTGAGGAGATATCACGTCGCCTTACCGGAATCTTTCTTCGTGACTCTAACGGAAGGCGGCCCGTCTACGGCGGAACCGCCAAGTTTCAAACGGATCCGCACTGGAAGGACTACATTCTCTTTTATGAGTATTTTCATGGTGACAACGGCGCGGGTCTAGGCGCGAGCCACCAAACCGGCTGGACCGGTACGATCGCGAGAACACTTGATCTTCTGGGCAGGATGGACGCCGCAGAGGCGCTAGACACTTCGAAGGCGAAGCTGGTTGGTATGAGGGGAACTGGTGTAACGACAACTGCTGCGGACTGACACCGCGTATAGCTTATATGGAACCAGCAAAGGGTTATTCCGCCTCTGCGATTCCATCCTGGAGCAGCAAGCACGCATTCACCGGTACCTTAAGGGTCTCGGTGCGATTAAGCGACATTAGAATATGGCAGCTAATCCTACATCCTTGCCGCCAGCAAAGGCAGTCAGTCCGTCGAGCAACGAACTCGCTCTCGATCGGACCCGCCTGGCACACGAGAGAACCATGATGGCGTGGATCAGAACTTCGGCTTCCATGATCAGCTTTGGGTTCGGCATTTATAAGTTCTTTGATTATTTCCGTTCAGATCGGCCAATTAATCCGGGCCTCATCACTCCCCGACGTTTCGCGATCTTTCTAATCGCGATGGGCCTGCTTGTGTTGATAGGCGCCGCCGCACAGCACTGGTCGGACCTTAGGCTTCTGCGCAAGGCTGGGGGGCGCGTACCAGTGTCGCTTGCGGGCGTGGTTGCTGCGTTGATGTCGATCCTTGGCTTAATCGCCCTTGTTTCGGCGATTTTGCGACAGTGAGCCTGTACCAATTGCCTAGACCTGCGTCTGGCGGTTAATAGACCAACGAAGGGAACCTTACACCGTGGCCGATTCGGTGAGAGAGTTTTATGACCGCTATCCTTATCCTCCCCCCGTCGATAGTCTCGAAAGTTACCAACTGCTCTGGCAGGATTCGCAAAGACGCCGAGCCGACTACCATCTCTTCTGGCCTGACAGGACATTTCGAGAGGAATTTTCGATTCTGATCGCTGGCTGTGGAACCTCTCAAGCGGCTAAGCATGCGTTACGGTGGCCGTCTGCACACGTCACGGCCATCGACATTAGCGCGACTGGCGTGCGGTGCACGGAAGAACTGAAGCGAAAAAACAATCTGACAAACCTTCAAGTCCATCAATTAGCCATTGAGAACGTAGAACAGCTCAAGACGAAGTTCGACCAGATCGTCTGCACGGGAGTTTTGCATCATCTCGCCGATCCCGATGTCGGCCTCGCAACTCTGAGCAAAGTGCTAAAACCGGACGGAGCGATGTACTTAATGGTCTATGCCCCCTACGGGCGCACCGGAATCTATATGCTGCAGGAATTCTGCAGGCGAACTGGAATTCAGCCCACGGACGATGGAATCCACGAACTAATCGCTACGTTGCGACAGTTGCCTCCAGGACATCCGTTGGAGAATCTGCTTCGGCGAGCGCCTGACTTCAGGCAGGAAACAGCACTCGCCGACGCGCTTCTGCATCCGCAGGATCGCTCATACTCCGTACCTCAGCTGTTCGGTTTCATCGCGAAGGCAGGACTCGCCTTTGACCGTTGGGTAAAGCAAGCTTCCTACTCTGCCCGATGTGGCGTAATGAATCGTATTCCCCAAAGTTCCCGTATCAAAAATCTCTCCCTTATGGAGGAATACGCAGCATCGGAGCTATTCCGCGGGACGATGGTACGGCACAGCGCGATCGTCCGGAGGATTGATACCGTCGGCAAATCGAGAGCGGTCAGTTTTGATGGCCCGGATTGGCTGGCATATGTGCCGATTCGCAGGCCCGAGACAATCTGCCTTCAGGAGCGATTGCCTCCTGGAGCCGCCGCAGTTCTGATAAATCGAAGTCACACCGATACAGATCTCTTTCTGCCCATTACAGTGGAAGAAATGCTCTTGTTTGACGGGATCGACAGCAAGCTCACAATCGGTGGGTTGTTAAGCAAAACAACTCACGAATGCGAAGAAGCCCGCATGTTTTTCGAGAAGCTATGGTGGCATGACCAGATAGTATTTGACGCTTCAGCTCTATCAGACAGCGCGTGACGATAGCCCAGCAGGCAAGATCACATGCGGCTATCGCTACGCCTGCGTACTCAACCTCGCTCCCGGAGGGTTGTGTGGCACAATGGACGGCCAGTGGGCCCGTACGGCTATCACACGATACAAGAAGGAAACAGTAACCGCTATCAACATGATAGGGAAGAAGTCTGATCTATCCTTCATTGCAACCGCCAGCAACGTATAGTGTCACTTCGGTCTCTCCCTGGAGCAGGCCGCCGCACCTTCAGGGCAGTTACGGGTCAAATCGCTCTATGCAGAAGCGATCGCCGATCGGCGAGATGGTTCTTAGCACCGCGCATGCGCGAGCGACTTTCACACTCGTTAAGAACAGCTTGAGGAACGTGCCGTTTGAGATATTTCATCGCCACGATGACCGCGGCCACATCATCCATTTGGCCAACAATCGGAATGAAATTTGGAATGAGTTGAATGGGGCTGACGATGTAGAGAACTGCACACGTCGCAACCACCTTCGCATGCCAAGGTACTTCGGGATGCGCAAGCGCTCGGCGGAGGATCCGAAACTGCTTGAGAAAGCTTTCAACTGAAGCGCCCAAACCCTTCTTGGCCGCCTGATGATCTTGCTCTTGAACGTTGTCCGCTAGGTCTTCCTTTTCCGTCCTCATATTTCGAACGACGCACCGGAAACCCATGTGGCTCATTCCTGTGTCGATCATCTGCGGCTGACGTGCGGCGGGACGGTAACGCAGGCAATAGTTAGGAGCGCAAAGGTGCGAACCGCCTTTGACAACCTTGCGTGGAATCTGGAACTGCTGCTGCCTCAGGTCATAGCTTTTTTCCGCAGAGGTAATCCTCGGATTTACCGACGGACCGCAGCAAGCCTTCGAAACTTCATCTTTATGACAATGCACATACCAATCGGAAGTCCACTCCCATACATTCCCCGCCATATCAAATAGCCCAAATCCGTTGGCAGGAAATGCGCCAACAGGAGAGGTTCCTTCAAAGCCATCGAGCGACAGGTTTTGCCACGGAAACTCTCCTTGCCACGAATTCGCCATAGCCTTTCCGTCGGGGAAATGTTCGTCGCCCCAGGTAAACTTCTTGCCTTCCAGGCCACCGCGCGCGGCTCGTTCCCACTCTGCTTCTGTGGGCAGTTCCTTACCAGCCCAGCGAGCATAGGCTTCGGCATCCTCATACGAAACATGGACGACAGGGTGCCGTTCGATACCGGTGATGGAGCTTCCGGAACCAAATGGGCAGCGCCAACTCGCGCCCGGCGTCCACGCCCACCAATTGGTATAGTCGCGTAAATTTACTTGGCCGGTCGTCTTCTGAAAGACTAATGAACCTGGAACTAGATTTTCAGGAGGAGCCCCAGGATAATCTGCTGGGTTCAACTCGCGTTCAGCGACAGTAGCGTAGCCCGTGGCTCTGACGAAGCGCGCGAACTGTTCATTCGTAACAACATGTTGATCCATCCAGAATCCATCTACAGTCACTTCATGGACCGGAGCTTCTTCAGGATAGAAGTCCTCTGACCCCATAAGGAATGTTCCTGCTGGAATCCAGACCATACCAACGAGGGCTTTGCTGGGCGTCATTTGCTCAAGAACTGATTCGCTCATTTTCTGCCTACCGCGGGTTACGTAACGATTATGGATACCGTGGGCTAGCCGGGGATGTGCATGCCCACAAAGGACATGTGCACAGAGTGCGTAAGCCACTGGTTGGGCTTCAATATAACCCCTGCATCACCACCTGCTGTTTGCTTTACTCTAACCAGCACTACTCCCGGCACGATATGCATGCACCTGTCACAAACGACAGCCGTGTCCGTCAAAGAAGATGCTGCGGTAGCTAGTGGCGTGAGAAGAAATTGGTGGGTTCGGAATTCGATTCCTGGATCCGAGCCCGAATTTCTTTCTCCACCTGTGACCAGACCTGTGGATCACAGTCCATTGCATTGTGCGTTTTCAGGAGGTGGCGGTCAAACCAGGAGTAAGAGCTGCAACCAGCGGGTTGGGCTGTGTATTCGAGTCGGAAATTTCCCAGAATCTGGGTCCGGCTGGCATCGACCGGCCGCAGCGTTCGACATCCATGAGCCAGACCACGAGTTTGATAAAAATTTAGTGCCAGCGCGACGTTGGGTGGCACGACGCAATCATCGCCGGGGCCTTTATTAATGCTGTCCAATTGGATGGTCAGCAGAACTGGAACTCCGCTGTCATTGAGCTCATTCGCGAGCCGGATCGCAGCAGATCCGCCCCAGCTGTGCCCGAGCACAATGATTCGGGCGCGTCGTTTTTCGTCCTCTGAGAGCCAGTCATCGCCATTCGTATCGAGCAACCGCAGAATCTCCCTCCGAGCCTTGACGGTGTGACGGTTTTCGAAGACCACAGCATGGATTCCCGAAAAATCGCTCGCGAGCCGTTCGATCATCTGCACCTCTAGATGACGATCGTCATCAGGCCGGACAAAACCTCCGACGAATCCCACGATGATGGTTGCCGGGGAAGTGAGCTTTTGGGGAAGAATCGTTCCGCTTTGAGCATTCGCCGGCCGGAATACTGCGAAACTCATCATCCAGATGAACATCGCACTTAGTGTGCACACCTTCATCTCTACCTCGTAGTGCCGGAGATGCAGACGGAATCTCTCCAGGAGGCGGTTGGCGATCCGTTCCCCGTATTGATTAAAGCATTTTTTGAGCGCAAGGTTGCGCCACGTTATTGCGTGGGTCCACCGACGGCTCAATACCGAACGACTACAACAAATTGCCCGACGTCGTTTGCTCTTTTGAGCAGATTTTGCGCGTGTGGATAGTTCGCCGGGATAGGTACGATGTCTCGAATTAGCCGAAGGATTTAGTCGCACTATTTGCTTGCGCATCCCCGTCGGCTAGGAGCGGCAGTTCGGCCTCGATCTGGAAGTTGCTCAGTCCTACACCGGCAAGCCTGAATAGCTGCGAAGACCCGAGATCGACGCGATCAAAAAGGGATAAAGCGAGCTCGGCAAGTTCTCTGGCGTTTTGCGGCATCTGTGTTGGCGTGAGACTGCGTGTCAGGGTAGTAAACTCACGGGTCTTCAGCTTCAGAACGATGGTCCGGGCTTGCCTGGCATTAGCACGGGAGGCGTTCCAGACCTTCTCGGCAAGACCGCGGATCGCGGGCTCGAGTTCCGGCAAAGGAAGATCGTTCGGGAACGTATCTTCGGCAGAGATCGACTTGCTGACGCGGTTAGGGACTACAGGGCTGTGATCAATGCCTCGGGCCAATTCAAACAGGCGCGGGCCGTAACGTCCGAATTGCTGCTCGAGTTCCGCGAGGCCCAAGGCCTGAACATCGCCAATGATCTTGATGCCAGCCGAGTTCAGGTGCTGCTCGGTAACTCTCCCGACGCCCGGAACACGGCCGATTGGCAGACCCCGCAGAAACTCCACAACCTCGTGCGGCTGGATAACGAATAGCCCGTTCGGCTTCTTCCAATCAGAGGCGATCTTCGCGAGAAACTTGTTGGGAGCAACGCCTGCCGAGGCCGTCAGGTTCAGTTCATCCCA
>Ga0134125_10008899_pt1 | contig 11327 bp, 9 predicted proteins | sample KB31751_FD_96464 | JGI IMG/M metagenome (GOLD analysis project Ga0134125, IMG submission 96464) | Terrestrial soil microbial communities with excess Nitrogen fertilizer from Kellogg Biological Station, Michigan, USA - KB3-175-1 | ecosystem: Environmental > Terrestrial > Soil > Unclassified ...
CGCTCCTCCATCATCTCGATCAGTTTGCCCTGCGAGATCCGCGACGGCGGCTGGGTCTCCTTGCCGACGATCCACGGGTTCGCGTCCGGCTCACCCTCGGCGCGGAACTCCGGCACCGCCGCCAGCTGCAGTTCCTGGCCCTCGGCCAGCGCCGGGATCTCCTCGTCGGCCGAGCGGGCGTAGGTGTAGATCGCCGCGTAGCCGGGGTCGACGACGACCGAGCCGCGGACGAAGTAGGTCTCCGAGCCGGCCTCGATGTCGGCGCGGGTCGACTCGGTGATCATCGGCGGGCTGAAGGTGGCGAGGAAGCGCCGCACGACCAATTCGTAGACCCGCTTCTTCGGCCCCTCCAGCGCCCCCGGCTGGATCGCCTGGGTCGGGTAGATCGGCGGGTGGTCAGTGGTCTCTTTTTTGCCCCGCGTCGGGGTCAGCGTCGCCAGGTCGTTCAGCCCCGAGGCGGCGGAGAACTCCTTGACCTTGGTCAGCGAGGAGATCAGCTCGCGCACCGGCAGCGAGCTCGGGTAGACCGTGTTGTCGGTCCTCGGGTAGGAGATGAACCCGTCCATGTAGAGGTCCTCGGCGATCCGCATCGCGCTCGCAGGGGTGATCCCGAGCCGCGACGAGGCGTCGGTGGTGAAGGCGGTGGTGTTCAGCGGGGTCGGCGGTTTGCGGGTGTTTTTCCGCGCCGTGACCGCTTTGACGATACCCGGCCCGGCGGTCCCGGCCAGGGCCTTGTCGGCTTCCGCTTTCTCCCAGAATTTGTCGACGCTGTGGTGCGTCTCGAAGCTCCCGTCGGGGTGCTCGAACTTGGCGAACAGTTCCCAGAACGGTTTCGCGACGTGGGCGCGGCGCTCCATCTCGCGCTCGACGATCAGGCCCAGGGTCGGGCTCTGCACGCGGCCGACGGAGAGGAAGTTGGAGCCGAAGCGACGGGTCGAGAGCGAGACCGCGCGGGTCAGCGTCGCCCCCCAGAGCAGGTCGATGTCCTGGCGCGCGGCGCCGGCGTTGGCCAGCGGGTAGCTCAGGTAGTCGAGGTTGTCGAAGGCGCGGAGAAGTTCCTCTTTGGTCGTCGCCGAGTAGCGGGCGCGGAGGATTTTCAGCGTTCCGGCGGCGGTGTCCTCACGGCTGCCGAGCGCCGGGTTGGCGTCGAGCATCTCCTCCAGGGCCTCGAGCCCGATCAGCTCGCCCTCGCGGTCGAAGTCGGTCGCGATCACCAGCTCGTCGGCCTCTTTGGCCATTTTTTTGATCGCTTTGACGACGTTTTTGTCGGTCGGCTCCTTGATCAGGTCCGCGTCGATCAGGTCGTGGAGGTCGGTCTTCTGCCAGTTCGAGTAGCCCTCGGGGAAGGCGGGGCCGAGCACGTGGCCCTTCAGCCCGATCGCCATTTCCTCGTTGCCTTCGGCGTCGGTCCAGGTGTAGAAGGGGACTTTGTAGGTTTTGTCCGCCTTCGGCCCGCCACTCGGCGCGCCCAGGACCTCGGCGATTTTTTTCGCGCTGCTGTTCTTCTCGGTGACGATCAGTCTCATCGGGCGGCGAGGGTAGCAGGGCCGCGCGGCCGTCCTCTCCGCCTCCTCGCCGACGATTCCCCGCCCGCCGCCGGCCGATCCGCTTAGGATCGACCCCCTGATGAAGACCCTGGTGACCGGCGGAGCCGGCTTTATCGGCTCGAATCTCGTCGACGCGGTGCTCGCCCGCGGCGACCAGGTGACCGTGCTCGACAACCTCTCGACCGGGCGGCGCGTGAACCTGGACGGCGCCCTCGCCGCCGGCGCCCGACTGGCCGAGGTCGACATCTGCGACGCCACCGCTGTGGGCGAGGTCTTCGACGCCGCGCGCCCCGAGCTGGTCTTCCATCTGGCCGCCCAGATCGACGTGCGTCGCTCGGTCACCGAGCCTGCCTTCGACGCGGCGGTCAACGTCGGCGGCACCGCCAACGTGCTGGACGCGGCGCGGGCGACCGGGGTCGACCGGGTGATCTTCATCTCCACCGGCGGGGCGCTCTACGGCGAGGGCGCCGACAAGCAACTGCCGCTGCCGGAGTCGACGCCGATCGCCCCGCTCTCCGGCTACGGCCAGAGCAAGTTCTCGGCGGAGGGCTATCTCGGCCTCTACGAACGCCTGCACGGCCTCTCCGGGATGTCGCTGCGGCTGGGCAACGTCTACGGGCCGCGCCAGGACCCGCTCGGCGAGGCGGGCGTGGTGGCGATCTTCTGCGGCCTGCTGAAGAGCGGTGGCGTGCCGACCGTGTACGGCGACGGCACCCAGACCCGCGACTACATATATGTGGGGGACGTGGTGCAGGCGGCCCTGGCGGCCGGGGCGACCCGGCTCGGCGGCGCGGTCAACATCGGCACCGGGCGCGAGGCGAGCGTCCTCGACATCGTCGAGATCCTCGGCGGGCTGGCCGGGCGCGACGACTTCGTCCCCGAGTTCGCGCCGCCGCGGGCGGGCGAGGTGCAGCGGATCTCCCTCGATGCCTCGCGGGCCGAACGCGAGCTCGACTGGGCGCCGAAGACGACGCTCGAGCAAGGTCTCGCCCAGACCCTCGACGCTGTTTAAGTGCCGCTGAACCCACATCACTAACCTCTGTGGTCATGCCAGCTCAGGCCTACGCCGGCAAGGAGTGCGTCTGCCAGTTCCGCAAAGGGATCTGCGACCAGTCCTGCGTCCGCGACATGCTGGAGACCCCTTTCTACATCGCCTGCCTGAAGTTGAGCGGGCGCAAGTGCCTGGTCGTCGGCGGCGGCAACATCGGCCTGGAGAAGGTCGAGGGCCTGCTCGCCTGCGGCGGCGACGTCACCCTGCAGGCACCCGACGCGCACCCGGAGCTGCAGGCGCTCGCCGAAGAGGGCTCGATCGCCTGGGATCAGCGCGCGTACGAGGGCCCCGAGGATCTCGAGGGCGCCTTCCTGGTGATCGCCGCGACCGACGACTCCGAGGTCAACATCGAGATCTACTACGACGCCGAGAAGCGGGCGATGCTCGCCAACGTCGTCGACGTGCCGCCGCTCTGCAACTTCATCCTCCCGGCGATCGTGCGCACCGGCCCGCTGGCGATCGCGATCTCCACCGCGGGCGCCTCGCCGGCGCTGGCGAAGCGGATGAAGCGCGAAGTCGCCGACCTCTTCGGTGAGGACTACGCCCGCCTCGCGGTGATGCTGAACGACGTTCGCGGCTGGGCCAAGGGGACCCTCCCGACCTACGACGACCGCAAAGAGTTCTTCGAGGGCATCGTCAACGGCGATCCCGACCCGATCGTCCTGCTGCGTGAAGGCCGCGAGGCCGACGTGCTGGCGATCATCGACGCCGCCAAAGAGCGCGCCTCCTCCACCCTCGCCGCCTAGCCCGTCGCGCGTGCGCGCCTTGTGGCCAAAGGACGCGGCCATCTCGGATGCGGCCCGGGCAGGCTGAGGCCGCCTCCGAGATGGCCGGGTCCGTGGGGGGAGGCGGAGGGTGCGGGTCCCGTGCGGGTCCCGAGGAGAGGCGCACGATGAGGAGTGCGAGACGCGCGGAACTCCACGTCTATTCAGGAGGGACGCGACAGGCGGGGTCGCGCCCCGGGCGGCGTCCGACTTTACCTGCCATATATGGCGGGTAAAGTCGGACGCTGCCGGAGGGGTCATGGGGATGTGTGGCGCCTCCGTGCCGTTCCCGACATCCCTGCCACGTGCCGTCCCTGCGACGTCTCCCCGCAGGGACACCGTCCCTGCGCCAGTTCTCCCCGAAACCTCCCGACCCGGGCGTCTCGGAGGCGGCCTCAGCCTGCCCGGGTCGCCTCCGGGACGCCCGGGCCCGCCGTCCCCGGCCGCAGGGGCCCGGACCCTCGCCGTCCCCGGCCGCGCCGGCCCGGGCCCGCCCCGATTACCCCGGCAAGGTCCGCGGCAGCCCGAACCAGGGCAGCCAGCCGCCCTCGCCGAAGCGCGTGATCGCGGCGATCTCGTCGCCCTCCAGGGTGAGCACGAAGATCCCGCCGATGCGGCAGATGTCGGCCTGCGGGTCGCCCATGTAGTAAGCGAACGCGGGCTGGCCGTTGGCGTGCGTCGGCACCAGCCGCAGCCGCCCGCCCTCGCGCCACAGCGGTCGCGTGCGCAGGAACTCGCCGATCGCCGGCCGGCCGTTGTATTCGTGCGGCTCGGGGGGCATCCGGATCCAGGCGTCCTCGCGCAGCAGCCCGAGCACGGTGTCGACGTCACCCGCCTCGAACGCCTCGGCGAAGGCGCCGAGGAGGCGCCGCCGCGCGGGCGAGTCGGGGACCGCGGCGCCGGCCGGCCGCTCGGGCGCCGCCTCGAGCGCCGCCCGCGCCCGCTGCAGGGCGCTGTTGACCGAGGCCTCGCTGGTCTCCAGCATCGCCGCGACCTCGGCGGCGCGGTAGCCGAGCACGTCGCGCAGGACGAGCACCGCTCGCTGCTGCGGCGGCATCCGCTGCAGGCCGGAGACGAAGGCGAGCCCGACCGCCTCCTTGGTCTCGTAGCGGGCGTCGGGGCCGGGGGCGCGATCGGGCAGCCCCTCGATCAGCTCGTCGGGCAGCGGCTGCAGCCAGATCGGCTCGGCCCGGCGGGTCGGCTCCGGCGGCTCGGTCAGGCTCTCACCGAGCACGAGCCGCCGCCTCCGGTCGCTGTCGCGGAGCGCGTTCAGGCAGCGGTTGGTGGCGATCCGGTAGAGCCAGGCACGCAGCGAGGCGCGCTCCTCGAACCCGGACAGCCCGCGCCAGGCCGAGAGCAGCGTCTCCTGGACGGCGTCCTCGGCATCCTGGAGCGAGCCGAGGATCCGGTAGCAGTGGATCTGCAGCTCGCGGCGGTAAGGGTCGGTGAGGGCGCTGAAGGCGTCCTCGTCGCCGCCGCGGGCCCGGGCCAGCACGGCCTCCTGCGTGGTCATCACGTGAGTCTCCCATCGTCTTTATGGCCTCCCGATAGAGACCCCGGTCGCGGGCCGAATTAAGCGGTGGATTTCGTGACGCGCCCGTGTCGTTAGGGGCATGAACTCGAAACAGAAGTGGATCCTGGTCCTGGCCGCCCTGGCGGCCTTCATGACGGCGCTCGACACCCTCGTCGTGACCACCGCCCTGAGCACGATCCGGCGTGACCTCGGCGCCTCGGTCGAAGAGCTCGAGTGGACGGTGAACGCCTACAACCTGAGCTTCGCGGTGCTGTTGATGACCGCGGCGGCGCTCGGTGATCGCTTCGGCCGCCGGCGCGTCTTCGTCGCCGGGATCGGCCTCTTCGTCGCCGCCTCGGCGGCCTGCGCGGTCGCCCCCTCGGTCGGTGCGCTGATCGCCGCCCGCGCCGTGCAGGGCGCCGGCGCCGCCGCGGTGACGACGCTGGCGCTGGCGCTGGTCGGGGCGGCCTTCCCGCCGGCGAAACGCGGCGGCGCGCTCGGCATCTTCTTCGCCGTCAACGGGCTCGCGGTCGCGGGCGGCCCGCTGGTCGGCGGGGCGATCACCCAGGGGATCGCCTGGCAGTGGATCTTCTGGCTGAACGTGCCGATCGGGCTGGCACTGATCCCGCTGGCGCTGCGGCGGATCCCGGAGAGCCACGGGCCCGACCGGGCGCTCGACCTGCCCGGCCTGGCGCTGGTCAGCGGCGGCGTCCTCGGCCTCGTCTGGGGGCTGGTGCGCGGCAACGACGCGGGCTGGGCCGGTGCCGAGGTGCTGGGGGCGTTCGCCGTCGCGGTGGTGCTGCTCTCCGCCTTCGTCGCGGTCGAGCTGCGGACGCGGGCGCCGATGCTGCCGATGCGCTTCTTCCGCTCGCGCGCGTTCTCGGCCGGCAACGCGGCGATCTTCTGCGCGGTCGGCGGCCTCTTCTGCGCGGTCTTCTTCATGTCCCAGTTCCTCCAGGCCGGGCTCGGCTACGACCCGCTCGGCGCCGGCCTCCGGCTGCTGCCCTGGACGGCGACGCTCTTCTTCGTCGCCCCGGTGGCGGGCAAGCTGGTCGATCGCTTCGGCGAGCGGCCGTTCCTGATCATCGGGCCGCTGCTGCAGGCGGTCGGCTTCGGCTGGATCGCCCTGGTCGCCGAAGCGGGGATGTCGTACTCGACCCTGATCGCGCCGCTGATCGTCGCCGGGATCGGGATCTCGATGTCCTTCCCGGCGGCGCAGAACTCGGTCGTCAGCTCGGTGCCCGAGGAGGCGATCGGCAAGGCGGCGGGGACCAACTCGACGATGCGCGAGCTGGGCGGGGTGCTGGGGATCGCGATCGGCGTGGCGGCCTTCGCCGGGGCGGGCGGCTACGCCTCGCCGAGCGATTTCAGCGACGGCTTCGTCGCCGCGATCACGGTCAGCGCCGGCCTCTCGGTGGCGGCGGCCCTGTGCGGGGTCGCGCTGCCGTCCCGCCTCGTCGGCCCAGTGGCCGAGGCAGCGGCCTAGCTACTCGCCGCTGCAGGCGGTGCCGCGGATCGCGTCGAGCGTGGTCCGCAGCTCGTCGGCCTGGGGCTCGGAGAGGCGGGCGGCGAAGGCGAGCTCGAGCTCACCGGAGACGACCGGGACCATTTCTTCGAGCAGCTCGGCACCTGCCGGGAGCAGCGTCGCGTAGCTGACCCGGCGGTCCGTCTCGCAGAAAGTGCGCTCGATCAGCCCCGCCTTGACCAGACGGTCGACCAGCTTGGTGAGGCCGCCGCGGGTGATCACCAGCGCCTCGGCCAGGTCCCCCATCTTCATCCGCTCCTCGTCGGCCGCGGCGATCGCGGCAAGCATCTCGAACCAGGCGAGCGGCGGCAGCTCGGCGGCCGCGAGGGCCTCCTGCATGCGGCCGCTGACCGCGGCGTGGGTTCGCGCGAGCGAGCGCCAGGCCTCGTGGTGGGGGGAGCAGGTCCCGAGCGGGTTCGGTCGCGCGTCAGCGGCATCGGACCTGGCGGCGGTACCGCCGATGGTGCGTTCCGCGGGGATGGTGGACGAATCAGACATGGAAGAGATGATGACAGATTGTACTTGTCAGGACAATAGTTGCTGTCTCAAGTATTTTTGCTACGATGGTTTCTGCGTCAATCATTGATCTTGAAACGACCTGCCAAGCAGAAAGAACGAAAGGCGAGCAAATGAGCACCGACACCGTCAACCAGAGCGTCCCGACCGGGGTCTGGACCGTCGACCCGGTCCACTCCTCGATCTCCTTCGCGATCACCCACAACAACGTCGCCACCTTCCGCAGCGGCTTCGAGACCTACGAGGCCACCCTGACCGGCGGCGACGAGGCGAAGCTGGAGGGCACCGTCGACGTGCAGTCGATCGACATCGACGAGCCCCAGCTGAAGGGCCACCTGATGTCGCCGGAATTCTTCGACGTGGAGCGCTTCCCGAAGCTGAGCTTCCGCTCGACCCGCTTGGACGTCGCCGACGACGGCTCCGTCCGGCTGGAGGGTGAGCTCGAGATCCACGGCGAGAAGCGCGAGGTCGAGGCGACCGGTCGCTTCGGTGAGCTCGGCGCCGACCTCGGCGGCAACCCCCGCGTCGCCCTCTCGGTCTCGACCGCGGTCGACCGGCGTGACTTCGGCCTGTCGTTCAACGCCGACCTGCCGAGCGGCGGCCAGGTCCTCGAGTGGGAGGTCGCGATCAACGTCGACCTCGAGCTCGTCGCCCAGGAGGCCTAGTGATGAGGGTCCTGGGCATATCCGGAAGCCTGCGCCGGGACTCCTTCAACACCGCCCTGCTGCGGGCAGCCGCCGAGCGGTTGCCCGACGGGGTGGAGTTCGTCGCCTTCGAGCGGCTGGCGGAGATCCCGGCCTACGACGCCGACCTCGAGGAGATCGAGACCCCCGCCGCGGTCGCCGAGCTGCGGGAGGCGATGCGCGCCGCCGACGCGGTCCTCATCTCCACCCCCGAGTACAACCATTCGATCCCCGGCGGGCTGAAGAACGCCCTCGACTGGGCCTCGCGGCCGGCCGGGGAGAGCGCCCTGATGGGCACCCCGGCGGCCGTGATCGGCGCCTCGACCGGGATGTTCGGAGCGGTCTGGGCACAGGCCGAGACGCGCAAGGTGCTGGGCGCCCTGGGCGGCCGGGTGCTGGAGCGCGAACTCCCCTTCCCCCGCGCCCAGGAATCTTTCGCCGACGGCGAGCTGACGCTTTCCCCGGAGCAGTCCGAGGAGCTGGAGAGCATCCTGCGCGAGCTGATCGCCTCGGCCGAGGAGGCCAACGAAGCCCGCTCCGCGGCGGCCGCGGCCTAGCCGCTGTATACCCAGGCGTACTTCTTCGCCGTCGGTTCATGGGCGCGCTCGCGCGCCTTGGCGAAGGCGAGGTTCTTGGTCGGCCCGACGCCGGCGACGAAGACGCCGTTGCGCTTCAGCACCAGCGCCGCGTACTGATTGGAGACCCAGACGGCGAGCCGACAGCCGAGCTGGTGGCACTCGTGAAGAGCGCGCTGCTTGGCCCGGTGGGCGTTCGGATAGTCGTAGGAGACACCGACCTTGCCGGTCCGCGGGCTGACCGCGATCGCGCCCCAGTCGGCGGCGGCGAAGGCCGGGGCGGCGAGGCCGAGCGCGAGTGCGCAGACGGTCGCGAGGACAAAGGCTCGAGTGTGTTTCGCTCTCCCTGACATGTGAGAATTCATACCCAATTCTGGGTGCCCAAACCTGGGCCGGTCAGGCGCGGGTCGAGTTTTGGGTGCTCAGCAACCGAAAGTCGACGCGCGTCAGGCGTGCGGCAGCGCCCAGAAGGCGATCACCGAGAAGTGGAGCACCGCGGCGACGATGACGAAGGCGTGGAAGACCTCGTGGTAGCCGAAGATCGCCGGGTTCGGGTCCGGCCGCTGGGTCGCGTAGACGACCGCGCCCGCGGTGTAGAGGAGGCCGCCGCCCGCCAAGAGCAACGCACCGCTCGGGCCGAGCGAGGACCAGAGCTCCGGGAAGGCCGCCACGGCGACCCAGCCGATCGCCAGATAGACGGTCGCCGAGACCCATTTCGGGTGGCCGATCCAGACCATCTCGACGATCGCCCCGCCGATCGCCCCGACCCAGACGACGACCAGGATCGCGGTGGCGAGGGTGCCGTGCATGGCCAACAGCGCGAACGGCGTGTAGGTGCCGGCGATGAGGAAGAAGATCATCGAGTGATCGAGCCGGCGCATCCACTGGCGCACGTTGGGCCGTTTCCAGTCGACCCGGTGGTAGAGGGCGCTGGTGCCGAGCAGGGCGGAGAGGCTGACCGCGTAGATGGCCACGGCGAGGGTCGCCTTCGGCGTCTTGGCGAAGAAAATCAGGGCGGCGCCGAAGACGAGCGAGACGAAGAAGGCCCACTCGTGGGAGACGCCACGCAGTTTCGGCTTGACCGCGGCGATCGCCTCCACGGTCGCCTCTTTTGCCGCGAGGGCGCGCTCGTTGACCACCTCACGGGCATCGCGAGCCGCCTCGTTGACGGCCTCTTTGGCGGCGTTGGCGCGCTCCCCGGCGGCCTCGCGGGCGGCGACGGCGCGCTCGTTCATCGCCTCGCGGGCGTCGCGAGCGCGATCGCCCATCGATTCGGCTCCCCTACGGAGGTCGTCGACCATAGGTTGAGGGTACCCGCCGTCCCTAAGTTTCTGCCGGTTATGCGGACTTGACAAAATATGTGGGAGCACGCAGGCGCACGAACAGCCCTTAAATGCGACGACCGACACTTTTGGCGTCCGGGGGTTGAGCCATTCTCGCTAACCCGAAAAGACGCCTGCGAGAGGAGCAGTTCAGATGTCCAAGACCGCCACTACCAGTCCCAAGAACGGTCTGCGGGGCCTCTCCGTGGAGCGTCGTTTTTCGACGTCCGGCGTGCATCCTTTCGACCAGATCGAGTGGGAGATCCGCGACGCGATCATCGGCAACCCGGACAATCCGGCTTTCGAGCAGCGCGGGGTCGAGTTCCCCAAGTCCTGGAGCCAGAACGCGACCAACATCGTCGCCCAGAAGTACTTCCGCGGGCGGATCGGCAGCCCGGAGCGCGAGTCCTCGGTGAAACAGATGATCGGCCGCGTCTCCGGCACGATCGCCGACTGGGGACGTGAAGGCGGCTACTTCGCCTCGGAGGAGGACGGCGACGCCTTCGAGATGGAGCTGACCGCGATCCTGCTGAACCAGAAGGCGGCCTTCAACTCGCCGGTCTGGTTCAACGTCGGCTTCGAGGAGCAGCCGCAGTGCTCCGCCTGCTTCATCCTCAGCGTCGACGACACGATGGAGTCGATCCTCGACTGGAACACCAAAGAGGGGATGATCTTCCGCGGTGGCTCCGGCTCGGGGATCAACCTGTCGAACATCCGCGGCTCGGTCGAGCACCTCTCGAAGGGCGGCCTCGCCTCCGGCCCGGTCAGCTTCATGCGCGGTGCCGACGCCTGGGCGGGGACGATCAAGTCGGGCGGCAAGACCCGCCGCGCGGCGAAGATGGTCGTCCTCGACGTCGACCACCCGGACATCGAGCACTTCATCTGGTGCAAGGCCAAAGAGGAGGAGAAGGCGGGCGCCCTGCGCGACGCCGGCTTCGACATGTCGATCGACGGTGAGGGCTTCACCTCGATCCAGTACCAGAACGCCAACAACTCGGTGCGGGTCACCGACGACTTCATGGAGGCCGTCGCCGCTGGCGAGGACTGGCACCTGACCGCACGCACCGACGGCTCGGTCACCAAGACGCTGCCGGCCCGTGACCTGATGAACCAGATCGCCGACGCCGCCTGGCGCTGCGCCGACCCGGGGATCCAGTACGACACGACGATCAACCGCTGGCACACCAGCCCGGAGTCGGGCCGGATCAACGCCTCCAACCCGTGCAGCGAGTACATGCACGTCGACAACTCGGCCTGCAACCTGGCGTCGCTTAACCTGATGAAATTCCGCCGCGCCGACGGCAGCTTCGACGTCACCGACTTCGAGCACGCGGTCGACATCGTCTTCCTTGCCCAGGAGATCATCGTCGGCCCGTCGAGCTACCCGACCGAGGAGATCGGCGTCAACGCCCGCGCCTTCCGTCAACTCGGCCTCGGCTTCGCCAACCTCGGCGCCCTGCTGATGTCGGACGGGATGCCCTACGACTCCGACGAGGGTCGCAACGTCGCCGCCGCGATCACCGCGCTGATGACCGGCCGCGCCTACCGCCAGTCGGCGCTGATCGCCGCCGAGGCGACCGGCCCCTACGACGAATACGAGAAGAACCGCGAGCCCCACAACGGCGTCATGCGGATGCACCGCGACGCCTCCTACGAGGTCGACGGGACCGGGATCAAGGGCGACCTGCTCGCGGCCGCGCAGCGCTCTTGGGACGAAGCGGTCGAGCTCGGCGAGGAGCACGGCTACCGCAACGCCCAGGCGACGGTGTTCGCGCCGACCGGGACGATCAGCTTCCTGATGGACTGCGACACGACCGGGATCGAGCCGGAC
>Ga0134125_10008900_pt1 | contig 11327 bp, 10 predicted proteins | sample KB31751_FD_96464 | JGI IMG/M metagenome (GOLD analysis project Ga0134125, IMG submission 96464) | Terrestrial soil microbial communities with excess Nitrogen fertilizer from Kellogg Biological Station, Michigan, USA - KB3-175-1 | ecosystem: Environmental > Terrestrial > Soil > Unclassified ...
CAGAGGCGCATGCGCGATCCACGCGGCCACTCCAGCAATTGCAATCAGCGCCGCCTCGCACAGCGGCGCCGCCACCACATCCTTGCCTCGCAGCTTTCCCGCGCCGTGCATTCCCGCTTGGATGCACAGCGCAATAACGAAATTTCATCGCCGCCACGCCGCACATTCCAGGCGACATACAAGCCACGAGCGATAATCGCGCTTTGTGTCCAATTAATATCTGCACCGCAATCTGGCAGGACTAGATTCATATCCGGCGAGCACAGGAGCCTCGCAATCATGAACCCGAACGTCGCAAGTCTGCTTGAGAAATACGGCTGGATCGTCGCACTTCTTCTCATCGTCATCTTCTACAAAGTTGTTTTGCGCGTCTTCTTCGGCGCCGTCATCATCGCCAAGGAAGAGATCGGCATCGTCAACAAGCGCTGGGTCGTTCTCGGCAAGAACCGTACGCTGCCCGGCGGCGCCATCATCGCCCTCAACGGGGAAGCCGGCCTCCAAGCCGACACCCTCGCCCCCGGCGTCCACTTCGGTCTCTGGATCTGGCAGTACACCATCTACCGCGCGCCCTTCACCACGATCGACAAGGGCCACATCGGCATCGTCGAGGCCCGCGACGGCCATGCACTTTCCAACGGCCGTGTGCTCGCCCGCGCCGTGGAGTGCAGCTCCTTCCAGGACGCGCGCGCCTTCCTGGCCGGCGGCGGCCAGCGCGGCCCGCAGATCTCCATCGTCCCGCCCGGCACCTATCGCATTAACACTGCGCTCTTCCAGGTCACCACGGGCGACGTGCTCGAAATCCCCGACAACATGGTCGGCGTCGTCACGACGAAGGATGGCCAGCCCCTGCCCTCGGGCGAGATAGCGGGCAAAGAAGTACCCAACCACAACCTGTTCCAGGACGCGGAAACGTTCATCACCGCGGGCGGCTTCAAAGGCCTACAGGAACAGGTCATCCTCGCGGGCCGCTACTTCATCAACCCGCGCTTCGCGACTGTCGAAATCAAGCCCATGACCGAGGTTCCCATCGCCAACGTCGGTGTCGTCATCGCCTACGTCGGCGAAGAGGGCAAGGACCTCTCCGGCGACAGCTTCAAACACGGGAACCTCGTCTCACGCGGCGAGAAGGGCGTCTGGCTCGATCCGCTCGATCCCGGCAAGTACCCCATCAACCCCTTCACGCACAAGGTGGAGATTGTGCCTACGGCCAACATCGTTCTCAACTGGGCGACCGGCAAGTCCGAGGCGCACAAACTGGATGAGAAGCTCTCGACCATCACCGTGCGCTCGTCGGACGGCTTTACCTTCAACCTCGACGTCAGCCAGATCATCCATGTGCCGCGCAACGATGCCCCTAAGGTCATCGCGCGCTTCGGCACCATGGCCAATCTCGTCACGCAGGTGCTGGAGCCAACCATCGGCAACTACTTCCGCAACGCCGCGCAGACCTCGGACGTGATCGAGTTCCTGCGTCATCGTTCGGAGCGCCAGGCCGAGGCGAAGACGGCGATCTCCGCCGCGCTTACGGAGTACAACGTCAACGCCATCGACACGCTCATCGGCGACATCACGCCGCCCGATGCGTTGATGAAGACCCTCACCGACCGCAAAATCGCCGAGCAGGAGCAGGTCACCTACAAGACCCAGCAGCTCGCCGAAGAGACGCGCAAGGACCTCCAGCAGGCCCGCGCCATGGCCGACACGCAGGCCAAGGTGGTCGACTCGGAGCGCTCGGTCGCCATCGCGGACTTCACCGCGCAGGCGTCGGTCAAGCGCGCCGAAGGCGACGCGCGCTCGCGCATCATCGGCGCCGAAGCCGACGCCAAGTCAAAGACCATCAACGCCGAGGCGGACGGCAACGTCATCACCACGGTAGGCAACGCCGAGGCAGAGAAGACGAAAGCGGTCGGCACGGCCGAGGCCGACGTCATCAAGCAGAAGATCGACTCCATGGAGTCCGGCAACTACGCCCTGGTGCAGGTCATGCAGGCGCTGGCACAGCACAACGTGCCGCTCGTCCCGCAGATCGTCGCCGGCGGCGGTGGCGGCAACGGCCACGGCGGCAGCACGCTGGTCGATGTCCTGCTCGCCAACCTCCTGCGCGACAACATCAAGCCCACCACCAACGGCAACGGCGCCGCCGGTAACGGCAGCTACACAACCGATAAGAAGTAGATTCTGTCGGCCCCACTCATCGGGCGACATGAGTCGCGCGGTGGGTGGGTGCTCTGATCATTTCGATTCCGCTTAAGCGGGTCCATTTCAACGGAGAGAAACATGGACAATGAAGCAGCAGAGAGAAAGCACGTTCGTTAACAATTCTGGAGCATGAATGCGTGCCATACATGGCTCAATTGCCCATGATCGAATCATCGGCAGAAGTGGAGCCGCGCACTGTTGAGGAAATTGCTTATCGTGCCCTCTCCCTTTTCGCGGTGGCAATTAAAGGGGAGGGCCTTGAGCAATCGATCGTCGATCGCGTTCTGCGTGACTACGGCCTCCACGCTCACCTCACGCCAAAGGAGTCGACTTTCGCGACAGATCCAAGCCCGGCACGGATGGATAGGGTTCAATTTTCGTGGCGGTATGAATGCGTGTGGGTCTTGCTATGGGCTCTCGGATACATCGAAAACCTTAACGGTCCGCGCCAGATGTGTGACGTTCCGAGGGCAGCCCGGATCATACGCGAGCGAACAGCAGCCGACTTCATCGCGGGTACTAAGCAACGCTCAATTGCAGAAGTTTTGGATCAGGCTGACCTCATCTATCGCTACCACTGGGCAACGAGGAGCGCGAGATTAAAGGGCCAACCTGCACCCGCTGGCCTCAATGGCGGCGTCGTTCAGGAACGGCGCTACGCTTTGAACTGGCTGATCCGCTATTTGGACCAAGAATGGGACAAAATCACAACCGACACTTAGACGAAATGCCTACACAGCCCGCTCGCTCAAGAATGATCGGCGTGGTCGAATCCTTTACCCTCTTCTCATGTCCTCTCTTATCGGCCGCGTCGCTCTCGTCACCGGCTCCAGCCGTGGCATCGGCCGCAGCATTGCATTGGCTCTCGCCGCCGCCGGAGCCGATGTTGCCGTCAACTTCATTCACCGCACTGCAGAAGCCGAAGCTGTCGCCGCCGAAATCCGCCAGCTCGGACGCCGCTCCATCACCGTCCAGGCCGATGTCTCCGTCGCCGCTCAGGTCACGCAACTCGTCCGCACCGTCGAAGCCCAGCTGGGCCCCATCGACATCCTCGTCAACAACGCCGGCATCGCCCACCCGCAGCCTATCGATGCCATCACCGAAGATGATTGGGACCACATCGTCGACGCGAACCTCAAGTCCTGCTTCCTCGTCACGCAGGCCGCTCTGCCTGGAATGCGCAGCCGCGGCTGGGGCCGCATCGTGAATCTCTCCTCGGTCGCCGCGCATGTCGGCGGCGTCATCGGGCCGCATTACGCCGCCTCCAAGGCCGGAATGCTCGGCCTGACGCACTACTACGCACGCTACCTCGCGAAGGAAGGCATCACGGTTAACGCCATCTCACCTGCGCTCATCGAGACGGAGATGGTCACCTCCAACCCCAACGCCAGCCCGAATCTCATCCCAACCGGTCGCTTCGGCACGCCGGATGAAGTCGCCGCAGCAGCCGTCATGCTCGCCCAGAACGGCTACATCACCGGGCAGACCATCCACGTGAACGGCGGCTGGTTCATGACCTAATTGCCGCCGCCGACCAACGCAAAGAGCGGGCCGTCTCCTGGGGAGGTGGCCCGTGGGCTTTGCATTGCTGCCGCTTTTAAATTGCCGGCGAACGTCGTTGGTTTTCGAGACAGCTTCGCGGCCGCACATGCCACCGGAGCGAAGAAGTTCTACCCGCGCAGCGCGGTGATCAAGTCCTTCTGCGCATGGCTCTTCTCCTCTATCGACACCACCTTGCGCAGCGCAGGATGATGCGAAAGTTCGATCTTCGAGAAGTTGAATGCCATCCCCGCTACGCCCTGCATCACGCGATACGGCGAGGGCAGACAGCAGAGATCGAGCGAAGAATGCAGAGCGCGAAACTGGTTCATAACGGGTCCCGCTCGTCGCGGTCGGAGGTGGTGATGACCAGCGCCGGCGCGGCGATCATGATGATGAAAACCAGGGCGAAGATAAGGTCGTGCGACATGGGCAGTGCTCCTTGAGGCTTGGATCGCCTTCTAAGGGCATCATCGTTCCGCGTTACAGTGCGGTGAATAGCACCCGCGGTGATCCTGCTACACGCAAGTTGTAGAGATAGATTGCTAACGCGACGCGGCCGCCAGCAATGCCGCTGCGTGATCCAATGCCTGCACCAACTTGGCCAGTTGCTCCTGCGCGCGCCGCGAATCCTTCGCATCGATCGCGTCGTTCACGCCGGGCAGCTCTTCCGGCGCGTAGCCTGTCGCCAGCCCCGGCGCATACACCGCCTGCCGGTACCACGGCCGCATCGGAAGCCCCTCCGGCACCACCAGCGCGTGTTCCGCGGCAATCACCGCCGCGTTCCGACGGGCCGCATCGCCCTGCGATGAAAGCTCAGTTGCATGCACTGCCCGCGCTGCAGCAGCAAATGAATCTGCTGCCGCCAGCGCAGGCGCAAAGTCAAGCTTCATCCCGTACGCCGAAGACCGTCTGCGCGCCTGCTCCAGGTACCCGCGAATCGCCTCAGCGTAAGCGGCTTCGTCGAAAGGCAGCACCTCCGCATCGGCCATGTGAAGAATCTCCAGACCGAAGATCCGCGTCTGCTGAATTGTCAGCGCAAAGTCCGGATCAACAAAACGCGTGAACCAGTCGAAGTTGTCATACGCCGAGTGGTAGACGCCAAACACGCCGTCGGAGCCAACATCTGCGGATGGAACTCCGGCGTGGTCCAAAAAGGGCGAGTAGTCTGACCCCGACCCAAGATCGCCAAAGTGGAGCGCGCTAGCGGTAGCAGGGCCGGCTTCGCGCGTTCCTCGTGTCTCTGCCGTGCGTGGCGCGCCTTTCGTCGCACCCGCATCTTCGCTCGCGTTCGTCTCACGTTCCTGCGCCATCCAATGGTTAAGGACCGAGCCGCTTCCCGACGCCGATGGGACCTCTTCCGCGATCTCGCGCACAAATTCCCGCAGCGACGGCACTGCCGCCGCATGAAACGCCTGGCCTGACGCCGCCTCGTCCATGTTGAAGTACGCCACCGCGTGCTGCAGCTCCGTCTGGTGCTGCTCCACCCACTCCGTCGAGCCGATCAGGCCTTCCTCTTCCCCATCCCAGCTTCCAATCACAATCGTTCTGCGCGGCCGCCAGCCATGCTTCAGCAGAAGTCCCAGCCCATGCACGGCCTCCAGCATCGCCGCCGTTCCGCTGGAAGGGTCCGTCGCGCCATACACCCATGCATCGCGATGATTGCCTGCGATCACCCACTCGTCGCGCTCCACCGTACCAGGAATCCTTCCGATCACATCCCAGATCGTGCGGAGGCGCGTATCGAACGAGAGTCGCATGTGCACCCTGACCGGCGCTTCTACGGAACCCAAATGGTATGGGGCGCCCAGCACCGCCCCCTGCCACTCGCGCGGCGCGAGTGGCCCCGCCAGCGCACGCAAAATGGGCACAGCATCCGCCGCCGAGATCGGCTGCGATGGAATCGACGGCAGATCGTACTGCAGCTTGTTGGCCGGAATGCGGTTCGCCGCCGGTAGCCCCGGGACAGAAGCGATTCCCGGCGTAGTCGGATCGCCCGGATAGATCGGCAAAAACTGCACCGACCCGCGCTGCACCGCGGTCGGCGGAGGATTGCGCCCGTCCGGATACGCTGCGGTCGCTGGCGTAGAAGTATCCGCGGGATCGGTGAACAGCAGCACACCCGCCGCACCCGCTTGCTGCGCCAGATACACTTTCGTCCCGCGAAAGATCTCCCCATACCGCACCAGCGCAATCTTCCCTTTGACGCTGATGCCCATCTCCGCCAGCCGCGCGAAGTCCTCCCTGCCGCCATAATTCGCGTAGACCACTGGTGCCGTCAGGTCCGCCGCGGGCGATCCCGAACTGAATGGCGGCAGGGCACGCGCATCCGGCTTCGGCGACTCCGGCGTAAGCGCCGGCAGAATCTTAGCTCCCGTGGAATCGAACGCCTCAACAGTGAGCGACACCGGCTTCGGCATCAGCACGGAGTATGGAACAATCTGCGTCTCCAGCCCCGCGGCCTTGAAGCAGCTCGCCACATACGTGGCCGTCGCATAGTCCTCCGGGGAACTCGCCCAGTGCGGCGCCGCAGTCAGCGTCTTCAAGTGCTGGCGAGCGAGTGCAGCATTCGGTAATGCCAGAAACTCCCGATCGAGAGCAGCCTCGGCTGGTGCCCGTGGACGCAAGAGCGCCGTTGCCGCCGGTTGCGGCTGCTGCCCGGCGAGCGCAAATGCAGCCAGCGGAATGGGGAGAAAATAGCGGCGCACACTGGTCAAGGTCGGCCAGCCCCTCTTACCGGTTCGATGCGGGTCCTCAGGCGACTGGCTGGCCGCAGAACTTGCAGCGCTTTGCGCCGATCGGAATATCCGAAAGACACTCCGGGCAGGTCTTCGTCGAAGGGGACTCTGCTTTGGCAGGCTGAAACTTCTTCAGCAGGTACTGCGTGGGAGCAACCAGGAAGAAGTAGATGACAGCGGCGAGGATCAGGAAGTTGATCACCGCAGTGATGAAATTGCCGTACATCACCTTCCCGCCATTGACCCACACGACCAGGTAGTCGAAGGTCGGCTTTCCGATAAACGCGCCGAGCAGCGGGTTGATGATGTCGGTCGTAAGCGCAGTCACAATACCGGAGAAGGCAGCGCCGATGATGACGGCAACCGCAAGGTCCATCACATTGCCGCGAAGGATAAAATCCCGAAAGCCTTTCAACATTGGAGGGCTCCTGCCGTGAAGTTACAGGGGTGGAGTATATCGCAACCACGCGGTGACAGGGGAATGGGCCTAAAAAACATAGGGAGAGAACAGAAAGAAGAACACCAGGCATACCGCCATCATGTCCATCCACAGCAGCAGAATCAGCCCGGCATGGTAGAGGTCCCAGCGTGGGCGGACGCATCGCACCGTCTCAAGCGTTCCAAAGAGCGCGAGCAGCGCAGGCACAATCAGGGCCGGATCGCGGCGGTCGTTGGGGAAGCCCGCCAGCGGGAACGACATGGCAACGCTGCCCAGCACCAGCAGATTAGCCCGCAGCAGAGAACGCCGGCGGAGATGGAAAACAGCGGCGGATGTAAGGGAACGGACCAAGTGGCGGGCCTTCAACTCTCGATTCTACTTGCCCTGCAACACCCCGTCGAATCTACTTTCCCGCTCTCGCCGGGATCTCCGGATTCGCAGGTGATGTGTCCGCAGCCAGATTCTTCACCTGCGAAGTAGCCACCTCTACAGCGCCATAGTGGTCCCGATGCAGATCGTGTACAGCAATGCGGAGGAAGTACTCGCCTTTCGCCGGAACGCTGACCTCCGCGTGCTGGACGAGGCCGTGCTGGTAGAAGCCGCGAACCTGCTCGTCCCCGCCGGCGAAAATCCGAATGTCATGCAGAACATCGACCAGTTCTCCTTGCGGGGTGAAGACGTAGACCACGAGGTCGAAATCGCAATGAACCTTTCCGTCCTCCGCGCGAAAGAACACCAGGCCTGCCGGATCGATCTGATAGTTGACGCTGTACCGCCGCCACGGCCCTTTGGCCTTCGCAGACGCAGCATTGTTTGGCGCGAGTACATCCTCCGGCTTGTCGGCTGCAGTCATCGGTACGACACCGACCCGGAAAAGAATGTCCGTCGGCGCGGGTGCGCCGCGAGTCATCGCCAACCGCAGATTGGTGCGCAGAGCGACGGCCGCTGGATCGTTCGCACTGGCAGAGGCCGCGGTTTGCGTAATCAGTCCGGAGGTCTTCACCGGATCGGGTGGCACGGCATAGTAACTGGTGCGGTACGCAAGCGTCAGTCCCGGCTGCGCAGCCTGAACCTTGATATGCCGCGGCTTGCCGTCCATATTGGAATCGCTCGGCGAATAACTGAGACTGTAAAAATTGGACCCTTGCTCGACGGACTCCTTCACGGCGCGCGAAAGATCATTGGTGCTGATGTAAGCGTGACCTCCGGTGGCCTTAGCAAGCGAGGTCATCGTGCTGTTCTCGGCCGCGGTGTCGTTGATGAACTGACTCCGGTCCGCTGCCATACGCGCAGTGCCGCGCGCGCCCCCGCCATAGTTGCGGGTCGTGTCTGCCGCAAACACGGGGTTTTGCATCACTCCGCGGACATCGATCGGATAGACCGCAATCTGGCTGCGCGCCAGTCGGGCCATAGCCGTCTGGAACTCCTCGCTCATGTCGGCCTCACCGGCAAATGAATCCAGGAAACTGTCCATTGCGGGCGTGCTTGAATTGGAGCCGAGGTTGTCGGTCGTATCCGCCATCACGTTCAGCGGGAACGATGCGGAAAACCAGATGAGGTTCTTGCGTCCCGGAATCGCTGCCAGTGCCCGAGCCAGTTGGTTGAAGGCGTCGATGGTGTATTTGGCGCGCATCTGCAGCTCCACGCTCTTCTGCTGCGCGTCCCACTGCCGAAGATTGGCCACCAGCAGGGCAACCGCCGGGTCGGTTCCCATGTCTTCGAAAGTATCCGCCGCGCTGTTCTGAATGCCGTTGCCTGCCACATCGCTCCGGACAGTCGAGGCTTTGACATTGATCTTTTCCATCGCTTTTCGCAGCACCGCTGGATCCGAGTCGAACCCCTGTAGCAGCACCAGATGATCGCTAAGCCCGAAGATTGCGGTACGTGACCCTGGCGTAGCGGATTTCAGATACGCCATCAGTTGCTGGTGCAGATATGCCTGATCGCTTGTGGGTGTGTTCAGTGAGTCCAACAATAGGACCGTTACGGCCCCCCCGGGCTGCACCCGCGGTTGGTTGGTGAAAACGCCCGCCGGCAGCGGAGGTTCCGGGATGGGCGGGGTTGCGAGAGTGCTGTGCTCCTCAAAACTGCGAACTTTCTGCGGAACGCCGTTCTCCGTCAGTGCAAAATCTGCCGCCTTCAGCCCACGCACCGGCTTGTGTGACCCGTCTGTCACCACGACATCCACCACTACCAGTTGGGCACTCGTCTTGATCGTCGGAACCGCCTCCGAAGCTGGTTTGCCTCCTTGAGGCTTCGAGTCCAAAGAGGGTGATGAGACGGATTGGGCCCCGGCAGCGACCGCGAAGATACATGCGGCAAGGATGCAGGCGTAACGCGGCATAAATGCTTGAACTCCCGAAGGTCGCCAACAGTGTAGACGAAGGATTTTCTTGTATGACGAATACAAAATTGTCGAAGGATCCGAGCCAGCTGCCAAGAGTCTATTGGGTTGGAGCAGCGGCCGCGGCCGGCGGTGCTGTCGCCACTAGATCTTTCAGCCGTGAGGTCGCCACTTCCACCGCACCGTACCGGTCGCGATGCAAGTCCTGGACTGCAATCCGCAGAAAGTACTCGCCCTTGGCCGGGACGCTTACCTCCTGTTGACACAAAATACCGTCCTTCAACATCTGGCGCAGGTCATCCATCGAATCGGCAATATGGGCCGTGCTGCTTAGCGTGTTCAGGACAGCTCCATCTGGCGAGTAAACAAAGACAATCAACTCACAATCGGCGTGTGCCTTGCCGTCAGCCCCTCGCAAAAACACAATGCCTGCTGGATCGATCTGGTACTTCACGCTGTAGCTCCGCCACGGCCCGTGCGCTTTCGACCCTGGATTATTGCCTGGAGCAACCCCATCGTCGATCCCTGAGGACGCCATCGGCATTACTTCTACCCTCATCACAATCTCGGTCGGCGTCGGAGCGCCGCGCATCATCGCAAGGCGAAGGCTCTCCTGCTGCGATAGGCCTCCCTCCGTCGTTACCGCCTGATCGCGTGGTCCTGAAGCGGCCAAATTGATGTGGGCATCGATCCTCTCTGGCGGGTCCGCGTAGTATCCCTGCCGGTAGCTCAGCGTCAGCCCACGCCGCGCAGACACAACCTTGATCTTGTGCAGCCTCCCGTCGAGCCTGGAGTTCGCCGGTGTGTAAGCAAGCGTATAGAAGTTCGACCCCATGTCGATCGCTTCGGTCGCCGCGGTCGTCAGGTCATTCGTATTGTAAAAAGCGTGCCCGCCCGTTGCATCGGCCATCGCGTTCATCGTGCCGTGTTCCAGAACAGTGTCTTCGAGGTACTTGTCGTCATCCTGCTTGACGCGTGCAGCGCCGAACTTGCTGTTGTAGCGCTTATTGGCGACATCGAACACAGGCGACAATGTAATGCCCCGCGCATCCACTGGATAAACCGCCACCTGGCTTCGGCCCAGCATATTCACCGTCTCTCGAAATTCATCTTCAAAATGCGCGATAGCCAGGAATGGATTGCTCAACGTACCGCTCGTGTCCGGAAGAATGTTGAGCGGAAACGATCCGGAGAACCAGATCAGATTCTTGCGTCCCGGTATGTTCGAGAGATACCGCGCCAGCTGATTGAATCCGTCCAGCGTGAACTTGACGCGCTGTTCAAGCTTGTAGCTGCCCACTTGCGCCTCAAAGTCGCGCACGTCCTGCACGTACTGCGGCAGGATACCCAGATCTTCCATACGGTCGGACATACTTTCCTGGTTGCCTCCCCCGCCCACCTGGTCCTTCAGCATCGGCGAAGTCGCGCCGCGATCCTTCTCCATCACGGATCGCAACGCTTCGGGATCACTCGTAAAACCCTGTAGCATCACCAGGCGGCTCGTCAGGCCGAAGATGGCAACCCGTGTTCCGGGCGGAAGGGAGCGCAGATAGGCCAGCAATTGCCCGCGGACATACGACTGGTCCCTCATGGCCGTATTCAAAGTGTCCAGAAGGATGATGTTGGCCGCGCCATTCACAGGCGCCGGCGTATAGTTCGTAAAGTTCCCAGCCGGCATCTTCGGCAACGGCTGCACGTGCATCGCATCCGCCGCACTCAGCGGCGTATGCTCCTCAAAGCTCTTCAACGACTGAGGCGTGCCGTTCTCCATCAGCGTAAAATCCGTCGCCTTCAGCCCATGCACCGGCTTGTGCGAGCTGTCCGTTACAACCACATCCACCACGACCAGTTGCGCATTCGCTTTGATTGTTGGAACGGAACTCTGCCCCGGCTGCGGCCCCCCAGGGGCGCTCTGCGCGGTGCCGTGAACTGCAATCAGGCCAACTCCCAGAAAGCAGGCCGCCGCACCGATACGAAAGCGATTCATAGTGATCACCTCGCACTTTCAGTCGATTGCAGCGGCGCAAGCTTTGCGACCGCCGCTACAGGCATTTCAACCGAACCATAG
>Ga0134125_10008901_pt1 | contig 11327 bp, 12 predicted proteins | sample KB31751_FD_96464 | JGI IMG/M metagenome (GOLD analysis project Ga0134125, IMG submission 96464) | Terrestrial soil microbial communities with excess Nitrogen fertilizer from Kellogg Biological Station, Michigan, USA - KB3-175-1 | ecosystem: Environmental > Terrestrial > Soil > Unclassified ...
AGCAAGAAACAGTGGTTCATAAAAATTGGAGGCCTTGATACATCAAAATTCCTTCAAGACGATTCCTTTACTCCTACTAGCTATTTCTGGCAAAATACATTGCTTGGGCAAATGTTCCCATTTACTCCTGTGACATACTATGATCCAAATACACATACAGAATCACAGACCTATTCTACAGGATACACTGGAATCTACTCTAAAACTATCAAGTATCCTGGAAATGGCACTGGACCACTACGTTTGGTATATACATCTTCAAGCTTGAATAGAACTGATTCTGGTGTATTTTCTGGAGTATTGATTTACCAAGTCAATCCAGATTACAAGGTTGGAACAGTAACAACACCATCTAGTACATTACAAGAAAATAACTCTACATCACAAGTAAATAATTCCAGCACAACTCCTGTCAAACCTACTGGTACCACTACAAGTAGCAGTGGAAACATTGCAGTGATTGATACCAAATTTGGAACGATAAAATTCAAATTATTTGACAACATTGCACCAAAGACCACAGCAAACTTTGTCAAACTTGCCAATTCTGGTTTCTATGATGGAACAATATTCCATAGAATACTGCCAGGATTTGTAATACAGGGTGGAGATCCAAATACAATAAAAGGTGACAAAAGCACATGGGGTCTTGGAGATGCAGGATACACAATTCCTCCAGAATTTAGCACAAGCATAAATTTCACAAAAGGCATGGTGGGCATGGCACGAGGCTCTGATGTCAACAGTGGAAGCTCACAATTTTTCATTACCCTTGGTGATGCTCCATGGCTAAATGATCAGTATACTCTATTTGGTCAAGTCATATCAGGCCAAGATGTTGTTGATAAAATTGCGGCATTACAGACCACTTCTGATACCAACCAACCAGTTGATGTCGAGTCTGCACGTGTATCAAAAATTAGTATAGCGTCAAACAGTACGACAAAATAATTTTTTACTTGTATCTGTCTGAGATACGATATCTTGCATACTTGTCATCTGGAGAATATTTTCCTGGATGTACAGTAGCAGTCTGGTGTCCGCACTTGGGGCATTCGTCCTTTAGGGTGTATTTCTTACAATCTGTACATTTTCTCATCTGAAAGTGCATTTCTAACCTTCTCTTGTCTTCTTTGATTCTTCTCTTGTAAACTTGAAGGTGCCCCCCTTCTTTTCTATGGCATCCTGGACTGAGGAAAGAATTGGTTTTAGCTCCTTTTCAGCCTCCTTAAAGTTTGGCGCAGTAAGTGTAATACGGTACTTGGGAGCACCAATGTATGTCACAGATATTTCCTTCTTGTTTGCTGTGGAATCAATTAATGCCTGCTTGATTATCTCAATTCCATTTGACTTGGTGCAGGTAAGCTCAAAAATTCCACGTATCTCAACATGAGGAACCTGGATCTTTGAGCCAAGTTCTGCAATTACGGCAAGTGCCTTTGAGGGAATACTGAGATTATCTAAAATGGATATGCCTTTTGCTGAAACCTCGGAGAATGCATCATAGACGGAGCCAAATTTGTCCACCAAGACATTTTCTAGTTTTGTCATCTCGGATGCAGTCAAGCTTACTTTGGATTTCAGGTTTTCAATGAGGGCTTCTTCTTTTTCACCTTTTTTTATCTCTAAAAGTTTCTTTTTCTTTTGATCAGATGATACTTGTTTTAGTGACAAGTCTATTTCGGATCTTCTTGGGTCTACACGTTTTACAAGTAAGACTTTTTTTTCTCCTATCTTGAGAAACTTGGCTACATTTCTAATCCAACCGGTTGCAATTTCGGATACATGCAAGAATCCTTGGATGTTGTTGAATTCATCAAGGGAGACATATGCTCCTTGGTCTACTATCCTTGTTACTGTAGCAATAACAATCTCTCCCACCTCTGGGAAATCTTGGACAGTTGTAGTCATGGCTTTCAAATTTATTGTACATAATTTAATGTTGTTGATGTTTTGTTCGTTGATTTTGCAGAATATTCTAAAAGTCGATTCCTTTTTTTGCTTTAATTCCGGACTTGAATGGATGCTTTATCTCCCTCATTTCAGTAACTAGATCTGCTTTTTCTATAATTTCGTCTTTTGCATGATTTCCAGTTAGAACCAAGTTGACATCATCTGGTCTGTTTGAAATTACATCCAAGACATCTTTTAGACTTACCAGTCCAAGATTAATTGCGTAATTTATCTCGTCTAGTATTACAATATTGTATACATTTGAATTGATTTTTTCTTGTGCAACTTTTAGTGCCTCTTGGGCAATTTTTTTATGGTCTTCAATTGGGCTCTTGTCGTCTATTATTCCAACAAAGCCCTTGCCAATTGCGGTTAACTCAAACTCTGGCTCTAGCCTCTTTGATGAAGTCATCTCGCCATAATGCCATGAGCCCTTGATGAACTGGATCATGCAAACTTTATGGTCATAGCCTACTGCGCGAAGAGCCATTCCAAGTGCTGCTGTTGTCTTTCCCTTTCCCTTTCCAGTGTAAACTATGACAAGGCCTTTTGTCAACAAGAATATTTTTTGTGCGCTAGGTAAAAAGATTGGGTTCAAAGAATTGGCAAAACCACAGCTTAAAATGTTGCATGACAAAAATTTGAGTGATAAAACATGGCAAAAAGTTATGATTATGATGTGGTGATAGTGGGAGGAGGTCCGGCAGGTCTGTCTGCAGCATGGGGCGCTGCAAAAAAAGGCCTGCGTGTTGCAGTGCTTGAAAGAGACGAAGCAATTGGACAAAATGTCAGGACAAGTGGCGTGACATGGATTAAGGAAGCAAAATCATTTGGTATTCCTCCTGAATGTTATAACGAGATAAGCAACTATGCATTTTACTCTCCAAATAATTATGTGATAAAAAAAAGCCAGACTGCACAGGCTGCAGTATTGGATGTAAGAAAGACATACCAGTTTCTTGCATACCAGGCAGCAAGCCAGGGTGCAGACATTTTTCTACGAACCACTGTAACTGATGTGGTAAAAAACAACACGGGAAAACTAGGTGGGGTCAAGGCAACATCGCAAAAAGAAGAAGTTGTTTTTAATTCAAAACTTGTAATCGATGCAAGCGGTTTCTATTCTGTTGTTGGAAGATCACTTGGAATTGCCTTGCCGTGGAAAAGATTTGGGGCAGGCGCAGAATATGAGGCGTATGTGGATAAGGTTGATTCTGATACATGGCATCTCATGGTGGGCTCGCAGTACTCTCCTGCGGGATATGCGTGGGTCTTTCCTTTGGGAAAGAACAAGGTTCGCATAGGAGTAGGTGTTGGAAAACCAAACTCCCAGGCAGATGCCAGCAAACTTTTGGTTGAACTGCTTGAAAAAAGACCGCGACCACTAGCTGATCTTGGCAGAATTGTTCCAGTAGAGTTTCATTATGGATTAATTCCAAACGAAGGACTCAGGGAATCTACCATTGATGACAATCTCATAATGGTTGGAGATTCTGCAGGTCAGGCAAACCCGTTGGTCCTGGAGGGAATTAGATATGCAATTGAGTTTGGCAGGGCTGCAGGAAAAATTGGAGCAGAAGCCATACTTCAAGGGGATGTATCCAAGGAATCTTTGAGATCCTATGAGGGGGCGATGAAAAAAGCAATTGGCTCCAAGATTGCTGCTGCAGTAAAGGTGCAGTACAGGTGGCTAAATCTTAGTGATCAAGAATGGGACAAGGAGATTGAAATAATTGGAGAACTGTCTGCTGAAGAATTTCTTGATTTTATCAAGGCAGAATTTGGTATGACAGACATGCTAAAGCTTGCGGCACACCATCCAAAACTTGCACTACGGCAACTATTTCAATTCTTGAAAAACTCTGGAAAAGACCAAGAATGAAGATTCCAAGAATTGTTCTTGCAGGTGCCACAAGCGGAGTAGGAAAGACATCAATCACAACTGCAATAATACACGGTCTCAAGGAAAAGGGATACTCGGTTCAAGCATTCAAGGTGGGACCTGACTTTATAGATCCAAGTTATCTCAGCTCTGTCTCAGGGAACATTGCCCATAACCTTGACTCTTGGATGATGGGAAAAAGTGGGGTCCTTGAAAACTTTGTACAAAATTCGAAAAAAGATGTATCCATAATTGAAGGGGTGATGGGTTACTATGATGGGTTTAGTGGAAAGTCAAGCTTTGCAAGTACATATGACATTGCAAATATCACAAAATCAAATGTTGTTCTTGTACTAGATGCAAGCAAGGCTGCCCGCTCTGTTGCTGCAACTGCACTTGGATTCAAAACTTTTGAGAAAAATTCTAGAATATGCGGTATCATACTGAACAAAATTGGAAGCAAAAAACATGAAACGCTATGCAGGGATGCGCTAAAAAAAGTCGGGCTTCCAATACTTGGAGTCATTCCACGGGATGATGATACTAGTCTACAATCAAGACACCTTGGCCTGATACCTGTACGGGAAAGACAATCACTTGATGGAAAAATCAAGTCAATTGCAAAATCACTCTCTGGTTTCATTGACATTGAAAAGATACTCAAACTTGCAAAAAACGTGCCCAGCCTGCCGCCTGTCCCTGACAGGAAAAACAAAAAGACACAAACTAGGATAGCAGTTGCTCTTGACGAGTCCTTTAATTTCTATTATCAAGACAATCTAGACTCGCTGAAAAGTCTTGGTGCAGAACTTGTTTTTTTTAGTCCAGTCTCGGACAAAAAAATTCCTGACTGTGATGGAATCTATATCGGTGGTGGATTTCCAGAGGTCAAGGCAAACCTGCTTCAAAAAAATGATATCATGAAGAAATTGGTAAAAAAACATGCCCAAGATGGCATGCCAATCTATGCAGAATGTGGGGGATTGATGTATCTGACAAAATCCATCCAGTACAAGTCTGGAAAATATGCCATGGTTGGACTATTTGATGCAGTAACTGTAATGGAAAAGAAACTAAAACTCAACTATACCAGTGCCAAGATTGGGAAATCTCCATTTTCATTACAATCAAAAAATATCAAGGGCCACGAGTTTCATTATTCTGAGCTTGACGAGTTGGCAAAGGATTCTAGATTTGCATATGACATGTCAATTGGAATTGGTATCAAGAACAAAAAGGATGGGCTGACTGTACACAATACACTTGCATCATACATGCATGTGCACTTTGTCAACTCACCAATTGCTAAAAGCTTTGTAAGCTCGTGTATAACTTACTCTAGAAAATAATCTAGGCAGACTTTCTTGCTGCAAGAATTTTGTATAACGCATTAATTATTGCAGAAGCGCATGGACTGCCTCCCTTTCTGCCAATGTTTGTGATATGTGGAACATTGGTTCCACGAAGCTCATCCTTTGACTCTACTGCGCAGACAAATCCCACTGGAATTCCAATCACAAGAGCAGGAGAAGTTACTCCTTCCTTTATCATCTGGATTACCTCGACAAGTGCAGTTGGTGCATTTCCTATGGCTACAATTCCGTGGTCCATCTGCTTTGCAGCAAGTCTCATGGATGTCTGGGCACGCGTCTTGTTGTGTTTTTTTGCCTCCTCTATTACCAAAGGATCTGATATGTTGCATATCACTTGGTTTCCAAACTTTTTCATGTTGTCCTTGTTAAGGCCACCTATGACTCCATTTACATCAACTATGATGTTGCAACCCTTTTGCAGCGCATCTATGGCACTCTGTATCGCATCTTTTTGAAATACAACCTTGTTCTCTCTTGCAAAATCAAAATCTGCAGTAGAGTGAATTATTCTTTTTACTATAATCCACTCTTCAGGTGAATATGGGTGAGAGCCTATCTCGCTATCTATTATCTCCATGCTCTTGTCTTCAATTGACTGGCCCTTTTGCGTGATCATGTCTCTACCTCTTGGGCTCTTTCTATGATGAGGTCGATCATTTTTTGGTCAGCTCCAATATGTTGTGTTATCAAGACCTTGTTCAAATTGTGCTTCTCTAATGCTGGCCTGAGATCTGCATTGATATCTGTTTTTACATGTGCACCCTCGTGCAAAAAGTAAAAGACAACCACTAGGACCTCAGGATTTTTTTCTTTGCAGGCTTGTATTCCTTGTTCGATGTTTGGCTCTTCGATTTCAAGAAAACAATAATCTACATTTCTGTATGTGTGGGAAAGTTCCCCTACAATATACTGTATGGACATTTTTGCATTAGGATCTTTGCTTCCATGTCCAATCACCAAGACATCTATCTTGTTGTCTGGCAATGACACTTCACCTTTATCAAGTGCAGACTTGATTCTGCTCTCTACTAGTTTTACAAGAGTCATGTGCATTGACATGGGTTTTGTTACAAGAAATTTTACATTGGTACTTGATTGGTATTTCATGGCTTCAGTAACTGCAGCTTTTACCTTTTTTCCTGGATACAAAAAGTATGGCACAATTGTAAGGGCATCAATGTCGCTTTTTAGACATTTTTTCATTCCGTCATCAATGTAAGGTAACGTTACCTCTAGGAAGCAATATTCTGCAAAAGCATAACCGCCTTTCTTCTTTACTTCCTTACAGATTGTCTCAAGCTCCTCACTTGCTTCTCTTTCCCTGCTTCCTCTGTCTATTAGTAATAGGCCTCGCTTCAACTTGTTCTCCTTGCTATTGCAATTGTAAGATTTGGGGGAAATTTGTGTTTCTGGACAATCAACTCTCCACCTGAGGCCTTGATTGCAGATGCCTCTGATACACTTGGGGTGCCCTCAAAGGTCTGTACAACATCTGAGGGGTTTGGTATGTTAATTCCAGCAAGGTCTGTCTTGTCAAAATATTCTAGTGGAACCTTCATCTGACCTGATAATTCCTGTAATCCTTTTACGTCAGCTTCCTTTTTAATTGACGCAAACTTGGCAACTGATTTTGGGCTGAGCTTGAATTTTGATATGCAAAAATTCATTCCTTCTTTGATTGTATCACTTGTAGTATCCCAGTGCAGACCAACTCCTATGACCAATGTCTTTGGTCTGTAAATTACAACACGGCCCTCGATCTCTTTATTTTCTATCATCTTGTCTGAAATTATCAAAAATCCCTTGCAGTCAGATGATGCCATCTCGTCAAGTGATTTGTAAATGTGGACATTTTTTGGCAATTCTTTTTTTGGCATCCACCAATCTTTTTCTCCTGCATCTTGGAAGACACCAATTTTTTCTTCGTTTACCATAAATGCGCTGACTTTTGTAACACTGGAGGTGTCATCAATTTCCCAGCCAAACTCTCTTCCAAGAAGGTCTACTGCAATTGTCTTGTTAACATCTGCTGCTGTGGTAATTACTGGAATGGCGCCAAGTGTTATAGCTATTTTTTCTGAAAGCTCATTTGCACCACCCAAATGTCCTGAGAGTGTGCTTATGACAAACTTGGCAGTGTCATCTATTACAACTACGGCAGGGTCTGTCTTTTTGTCCTTCATGTGAGGTGAAATCAATCTAATCACAGCACCAAGGGAAAAAATACACACAAGGGCTTCGTTATTTTCAAACAACTCTTTTACTTTTAGGGTGGTTGACTCGTCAAACCACTGGATGTCTTTTCCGTCTTGGCGTAGCTTTGATGGAGAAAATATCTTCCATGCTGGAAAATGTCTCTTGAGTGTAACTGCTGTATCAATACCGTTTTTTGTAATTGCAAGTATGGCTACGTTGTCCACAAATTTGTCTTGCTAGGTCTCAAGATAATTGTTACTCTTTTTTTGGAAAAGTGCCAATTACCTTGCCGTCAAAATCAAACATTATCACTTCAATCTCAAACTTGTTCTCAGAATATTTTCCTAGCTGTCTGTGTGCCTCTTCACATATGACATCAAAATAGCCGGAGATATTTTTTTCATTTATTATTTCAAATACATGTCTTGCAGTGTTTGCTTTTTTTATGGCATCCTGTACATCTTGTGGGGCGCCGCACCTTTTTGCAAGCCCTGAAAGAAATTCCATGTCAACCTTTGAGCCTTTTACATGGGTCTGCTTGACACCCATTGACATCTTTGCAAGTTTTCCTATGAATCCTGCAACATGGGCCTTTTTGATTCCGTTCTTTGCACAAACCTGTACTGTATATCCTGAAAAGTCACCCATCTGGACAAAACAATGGTCTGGCAGATCAAACAACTTTCTTGTAAAATCCTCGCTTCTTCCACCTGTTGTCAGTACCACAATATCATCACCCATTGCTCTTGTAACCTCGATGCTCTGCCTAATTGAGGCTGCAAATGATGCTGTGGAATATGGCACCACTATGCCACTTGTTCCAAGTATTGAGATGCCTCCAATGATTCCAAGCCTTGGGTTGTCTGTCTTTGTGGCAAGGTCTCTTCCCTTTGGGACAGACACCAATACCTTGATTCCGTTTTTTGCGAGAAGTTCTTGTGCAATCTCTGAAATATTTTCTTTAATCATTTTTTTCGGTGTCGGGTTGATTGCAGCAGAGCCAATTTCTAAACCCAGTCCTGGTTTTGTAACCCTACCCACTCCCTCTCCGCCATCAATCTCTATCTCTCCAGGTTTTCCACCAAGTGTGACTTGAGTTACTATCTCTGCACCATGAGTTACGTCTGGGTCATCTCCGCCATCTTTTATTACGATACATGTGGCAGTATTTTTTGAAAATTTACAATCCTTGATTTTTATTTTAATCTGTGATTTTTTTGGCAGTGTTACATCTATAGAATCTGTCTTGGTTTGGCTCATGATTGAAAGCAGTGCGGCTTTTGCACCAGCAGTTGCACATGTCCCAGTGGTAAAGCCTGTCCGCATCTTTCCCTTTGGCTTGTCTTCTTCTGACATGAAATGACTTTGGATTTGTTGCGTATTAATCCATTGATGTCATTTCAGTATGGTTGACAAAATTATCCAGAGTGCCATTGCTGCAAGCCCTCCATAAAGTATGATGTGGGTGCTCATAGGAGAGCCTTCCTTTTCTTGGTTGTGTTCATAATCCTGGGTAGCCTTGGCTCCAAAGTCTCGTCTAAACTCTGCAAAGTTTGGACCAAAATGAAACTCTTCATTTACTGTCTTGTCGTACTTTTTCCAAAAATCAGAATACTTGGTAGCCACCTCGCTTTCTGAGATCTTGTCCTTTTTCTTTTCCTCACTTCTTAGCTGCTGATACGCCTCTGTTACCTTCTTGAACCTCTCTCCGTCGACATCATCCTTGTTCCTGTCTGGGTGATATCTCAGGGAAAGCTGCCTGTATGCATTTTTTATCTCCTTTTGGGATGCTCCTGCTTGGACTCCTAGTATCTGGTGGCAGTCTGCTGTGTTCAAGTATGATTATACCATGGTATCAAGACCAAAATTAATTTGTCGGCAATATCTGTGCTTTTGCATGAATCCATCAGTTGTGATATCAGGCGCAAATGGCTTTGTTGGAAGAAACGTCGGCATGTTTCTTAAAAACAATGGATTTCAAACTATAGGACTTGCACGCAAGGGAAAGACTGTAAACTTTGGCAAAAAAATTACAACTGAGAACCTTTCTGAAAACAATCTTGCATCAAAGATCAAAGGCGCCAGTGCATTCTTGCATTTCATTGGCCAGGGAAGACAGACTGTAGATTCTGATTATGATGCTGTGAATGTTTCACTTGCTAGAAATGCAGTTGCTTTATGCAAAAAGGCAAAAATAAAAAAAATAATCTACATCAGTGGTCTTGGAGTTGACAAGAATGCAACACTTGGATATTTTATTTCAAAATACAAGGCAGAGCAGGAAATCATTCACTCTGGACTTGATTATACCATTTTCAGGGCATCATATATCATAGGAAACGATGATCCGTTATCCGAGAATCTAGAACAGCAGATAAAAAAAGGACAGATGATAATCCCTGGCTCTGGAAATTATAGGTTCCAGCCAATTTTTGTATATGATGTGGCTGATGTTGTGATACAATCTGTGACAGGGAAAAAATTCTCTAACAAGATAATTGATCTTGTGGGCCCGCAAATAGTAAGCTATGATACCTTTGTAAAAAAATTCTTGCACGGGAAAAAAATCAAGATAAAAAAGATGGACTTTGAGACGGTATACCATAATGCCTTGCATAACAAGGGTCCATTTGGAGTCGATGACCTGAGTATCATGGCTGGTGATTACATTGGGGACCACAAAAAACTTGCTAGTCTATCTAAAATGAGATTTACAAGATATGATGAAGTGTTACAGTCCAGAGGCTTGTCTTAGAATAGATGCCTTGTCTGTCTTTTCCCAGCTAAACTCTGGTTCGGTTCTTCCAAAGTGACCATATGCTGCAGTCTTTCTGTATATTGCATTCTTTAGTTTTAGCTGAGAAATAATAGCCGAAGGACGCATGTCAAAGTGCTTTCTTACAATGTTTTCAATGGTTTCTTCTGGGATTTTGTGTGTGTCAAATGTATTTACTGCAAGTGAGACTGGCTCTGCCACTCCAATTGCATATGCAACTTGGACTTCGCACTTGTCGGCAAGTCCTGCTGCAACTACATTCTTTGCGATATATCTGCACATGTAGCATGCTGATCTGTCTACCTTTGATGGATCTTTTCCTGAAAATGCACCGCCTCCATGTCTTCCCATACCACCGTATGTATCCACAATTATTTTTCTTCCAGTGAGCCCTGCATCTCCTGGTGGACCGCCTATTACAAATCTACCAGTTGGGTTTATGTGAATTTTTATCTTGTCATTCCATAACTGTCCGCAAACTGGCTTGATGACTTTGTCGATTATCTCTTTTCTAATCTGTTCATTTGTAATCTCTGGGGAATGCTGGGTTGAAATGACAATTGCATCTATGCGCTTTGGCTTGCCTCCCTCGTACTCTACTGTAACCTGGGACTTGCCGTCAGGTCTTGCCCATGGAAGTTCCTTGCTTTTTCTTGCTTCGGCAAGACGCTTTGTAAGCTTGTGTGCAAGCAGAATTGGCATTGGCATAAGATCCTCTGTCTCATTTGTTGCATAACCAAACATGAGGCCTTGGTCTCCTGCTCCCTGATCTTTGTTATCATTAGCTGTAACTCCCATTGAAATATCTGGGCTTTGTGCATGAAGCGATACAAGTACACTACATGACTCTGAATCAAAACCATATGTAGGATCATCATATCCAATCTCCTTGATTGTTTTTCTAACTATGTCTTGGATGTCAAATCTTGCCTTTGATGTAACCTCGCCTGCAACCATTACGACACCTGTGGTGGTTAGTGTTTCAACTGCAACTCTGGAATCTGGATCTTGTTTTAAAAATTCGTCTAGTATTGCATCAGATATCTGGTCGCAGATCTTGTCTGGATGACCCTCTGTAACTGATTCTGAAGTAAAAAGATAGCTTCTAGGAGAGGCCATGATAAAATTTCCTATAACTCATTTTCTA
>Ga0134125_10008902_pt1 | contig 11326 bp, 8 predicted proteins | sample KB31751_FD_96464 | JGI IMG/M metagenome (GOLD analysis project Ga0134125, IMG submission 96464) | Terrestrial soil microbial communities with excess Nitrogen fertilizer from Kellogg Biological Station, Michigan, USA - KB3-175-1 | ecosystem: Environmental > Terrestrial > Soil > Unclassified ...
CACGGGGATACGCCGGTAATAGGACGCAAGCGCTCCCGTCATTGCCGTCGTGGTATCTCCCTGAACGACCACCCTGCTCGGCCTTACCTGATCGAGCACGTCGCCCACATCCTCCAACAGGCGCCCGCTCAGCCGGCCAAGCGTTTGATTGGCCGTCATGACATTGAGATCGACGTCAGGAACGATGTTGGCCAGCTTCAAGACCTGGTCCAGAAGTTCACGGTGCTGCGCCGTGGCGCAAACCGTTACCGCGATGCACTCCTCGGCCTTCAGCCGATTGATCACCGGAAAGAGCTTGATCGCCTCCGGACGCGTTCCTACCAGGACAAGGAAATGCTTCTGCACGCGCTATCCCCTCGATCCGGTGAAACCGCCGGGCAATGCGGTGCGCGATTTCAGCATCGCGCTCGCGCCGTGCTGGACAATCGCCTTCGTCAAAATTCCGGCAAAGGCGGCATTGGTCGTGGCGTATCGCCACCACATGCGCCCCGGTTCCTGATAGACGCGGTAAAGCCACTCGAGCCCTAATGCTCTTATGGCCGCCGGAGCACGGCGAACCTGACCGGACAAGACGTCGAACGAACCGCCGACTCCCATGATGAAGGGGACATTCAGCTCGTCGCGATATGCGGCGAGGAACCGTTCCTTCCGGGGTGTCGGCATGCCGATGAACAGGCAGTCTGCTCCGCTATTGCGGATTTCATCGACGACGCCGCGTTCCTGCTCCGGCGTAAAATAGCCGTCTCTCGCTCCGGCGAGACGCAGTGACGGGTGCGCGTCGAGCGTTCGCTTCGCCGCCAACTGCAAAGTCGAAGCCGTAGCACCGAGCAGATAGGGCTTGAACCCTTCGCCGGCGCACACCGCAAGAAGTTCGACGAACAGATCTATGCCCGTGACTCTCTCGCGTGCCGGAATACCGAGAAGTTTTGCGCCCCACACGATCCCCATGCCATCCATGGTGATCAGGTCGCTGCTGGCAACATCGGCCGCGAGAACGTCGTTCCGTCGCATATTGACCAATTTCGCGACGTTGAGGGCGACGTGCTGCAAGCGTTGACGGCGCAGCATCGCGTCGCGCGCCAGATTGACCGTTTCAGCCATCGTCAGAATATCGACAGGGCAACCCAGAAAATGCTGACGCATCTTGCCCTCCTGTATGGCCGCGGCCGAACCGACCCATTCGGCACCGGTCTTGAATTAAATATATCTTTAAATATGACGTATACCAATAAATATTTATTTTACAAGTGTTGTGATTTAATTATTAAATATAACCCGGCGGGATGCCGGAGGGTCTGGCGCGGCCATAGCCGAGCCAAAACCAGCGCCATACGGCGTTTTCATTTCGCAGAGCACTGTTGGCATTCAGGCAGCTACGGCCAAGGCGATAAAATGAAATTAAAAGCGCCATTTATTTCGGTCATTATCCCGCACCTGAACCAGCCGGACAGCCTTGAGGCCTGTCTGTCCAGCCTCGACGCGCAGAATCTCGACCGGGCGCTGTTCGAGGTGATCGTGGTCGATAATGGCTCTGCCTGCCCCCCGGCCGAGACGATCGCCCGTCATCCCGGAGTCCGCATGCTGCGGGAATTACAGTCGGGACCCGGCCCAGCCCGCAACACCGGGGCACGAAATGCCGATTCAGATATTTTCGCCTTCGTCGACGCCGATTGCCGCGCGCATCCGCAATGGCTCACGATCGCGCTGCAGACAATTCGCTCTTGTCCGGAGAGGACGGTGTTGGGCGGCGATGTCCGCATCTGGCGCGGCGGCCGCTCGGGCTTCACCGCTGTGGAAGCCTATGAGTCGGTCTTTTCATACCGGTTCAAATTATACATCGAGCAACACGGCTTCTGCGGGACCGGCAATATGGTCATGCACCGCGACGCTTTCGAAACGGTCGGCCCGTTCGCCGGAATCGAGTGCGCGGAAGACATGGAATGGGGCGAGCGCGCACGCCGCGCCGGATTTCGCTTTCAATACGTTCCAAAAATGGTCGTCTTTCATCCCGCCCGCCGTTCGCTGCACGAACTATACAAGCAGTGGGATCGGCATACGCAGCATTTCCGGAACATGGCTGATGGCACGCCTGCGTGGAGAATTCGATGGACCCTTCGCGCCCTGGCGATTCTGGTTTCTCCTTGCATCGACTTCATGAAAGTCCTGACCAGCGATCGGGTTCAAGGATTATCGGCGCGCACGAAGGCAATCATGATTCTTTTCCGGGTCCGCGCTCATCGCGCATGGACCATGCTCAGTCTGCTGGGCTTGCGGCGTACGGTCGTTTGGAATCGCGCCGCAGCGACGCCGGATCCGGGCGCGCGCGACCCAATGAGCCCTGCGCCACCAAACGACCGCGTTCCGGCGCCGGCCCTCAATGCCAGGACCTCCAAAATTATGCCAGAGCATCCGTGAAAATCGGGTTGTGAGTCAGGTGGGAAAGATCCGACCGCTGCCCGAACGACCACAATATCCATCCCAGTTCATAGCTGCGGCACTCGCGCCGAACAGTCAGCGAGTCAGGATCGACGAGAGACGCCGGACGTCGCAGACAGGTATTCTGAAGCGCGCGCAGCATGCGCAACGCCTTCGTGTGCAGTTCTCTCTTCCTTACTTGCGAGCGAATGCTGAGTTGCAGACCCGGCGCCAGCATCGGCATGGCCAACTGGTTGTCGCCAAGCACCCAGTTAAAGCCTTTGATCAACGCAACCCGCGCTTCACGAACGCCATGACGTTCCGCACATTCAAGCAAGGCGGGCGCCATTCCATATTGATGGACCGAGTACACTTCATAGAAGTCGACAGCAGCCCCTCGTTTCGTATCGAAGAACCACGGCCACTCGCCCTGCGGCCCTTGCTGTGCAATCAACCGTCTTGTGCAGGCATTCGCCATTTCGATCGCAACTAGATCGCCGGCAAATTCGCCATAGTGATAACAGGCCATCGCCAGATAGGTCTGAGTGGCGAAGGAGCTGAAACGCCGCCTCAAACCGGAGGGAGCATCGAAAAATAATCCCGATCGGCTGTGGTAACGTTTCGTGAGGAATTCAAACAACGGGCCAGCAAATCGGCGCCATTCCCTGTTACCGGCGCTGGCCTGGGCCACGACACCCATCAAGATCATTCCGGTGTCCTGCGCACGAAACTCAAGCCACATGGTCCGATCTGACAGCAGCCCTACAATGTGCTTCCGCACTGCTTCAGCAATTTCCAACCTAAGCTCCGCGGCGGCCCAGAGCGCCACGCCGAGGGCGTAGTCTGCGATCGGAAGCCGCGTCAAAAGAAGAGCGTTCCGCTCGAATATTTCCCGCACCCGAACGGTGCCGGGTCTCTCCTTCAATCGCGACATCCCCAGCAGAACATTCAGCGTGTAAAAAACATCGCTGTGCGGAAGCGACTCATTGGGCTGCTTGCGCCCGTCCAGATGGTAGATATGCGACCAGCGGCCATGCTCCGGAAGCCAGCATCTCTCGAGACCACGAAGGGCATAATTCACCAACGGCGAATTAGGTTTTGGCCCGTCCTCGTTGAGCGACGCACCAGGCCTGTCTCTGCCAAGGGGAATGACATTCATGGGAAAGCCGCGATCAACACCCGGAATACAGTCGTCGCTGCTCTACATAGGGCTCCAGTAGCTCGAGCAGATAGCTTCCGTAGCCGCTCTTCTCCAACGTCGCAGCCAGAGTCTGAATCTGATCGGCATCGATGAAGCCCTGCCGGAAGGCAATCTCCTCGAGGCAGGCCACCTTCATGCCCTGTCTCGTCTCGAGCGTCTGCACGAAGTGAGCGGCGTCGATGAGCGATTCAAACGTGCCGGTGTCGAACCAGGCGAAGCCCCGCCCCAACCGCTCGACACGAAGCGTGTCGTTCGCAAGATAACGGCGTTGCAGGTCGGTGATCTCCAACTCGCCGCGCTCGGATGGCCGCACCTCGGAAGCATAACGGACGACGTTGTTGTCAAAGAAATAGAGACCGGTAATCGCCCAGTTCGATCGCGGGATTTTCGGCTTTTCTTCGATGCTGATGGGACGACCGGCGTTGTTGAACGCGACGATGCCGTAGCGTTCAGGATCGCGCACGTGATTTGCAAACACCGTCGCGCCCGACGGACGCCTGGCTGCCGCGGCAAGCAAGTCTGGCAGCCCATGTCCGAAGAAGATGTTGTCACCCAACACCAGCGCGACTGGATCACGACCGATAAACGGCGCCCCGACAATAAAGGCATCGGCCAGCCCGGCGGGCTTGGGCTGTTCGGCATAGCTGATGCTGATGCCCCATTGGTTGCCGTCGCCGAGCAGCCGCTCAAACTGGCAACGATCCGAGGGTGTCGTGATGACGAGGATATCGCGGATTCCCGCGAGCATCAGAGTCGACAACGGATAATAGATCATCGGCTTATTGTAGATCGGCAACAGTTGCTTGCTCACGCCGCGCGTGATCGGATAGAGCCTCGTCCCATTGCCTCCGGCCAGAACAATTCCTTTCAGCATGGCGTCAACGCCCTCTCAGTTGTCGCATAACGTCCTAATGCTTCAGCGCGACCAGGCCGAGGCGCGCACCGTTGTAGACATTCGCGCGCGACGGCTCCCACCACTCTCGATTTTCGAGATACCAGCGGACCGTCTGCGCAATGCCATTTGCGAACGTTTTCTTCGGAGCCCATCCAAGCTCGCGATGCGCCTTCGAAGCATCGACGGCGTAGCGTTGGTCGTGTCCGGGCCTGTCCGCGACAAACCTGATGAGCGAGCGCCTCGTCACCGATCCAGGCACTGCCCGGTCGACGGCGTCGCAGATCTGCCGGACAACATCGATATTGCTTTGCTCGCAATCGCCGCCAAAATTGTACTTCTCGCCGGGCCTGCCGCTCGCCAACAGCGCGACAAGCCCTTCGGCATGATCCTCAACATGCAGCCAATCCCGGATGTTGGAGCCGGATCCGTAAACCGGCAGCGCCCTGCGCTCGATGGCATTGAGTATGGTCAGCGGGATGAGCTTTTCCGGAAACTGGCATGGTCCATAATTGTTCGAGCAGTTCGACACGATAACCGGCAAGCCATAGGTCTTGAACCAGGCCAGCGCGAGGTGATCGGAGGCCGCCTTGCTGGCCGAATATGGTGAGCTCGGTTGATAGGGTGAATCTTCGCAAAAACGGCCGGTCGGGCCGAGTGAACCGTAAACTTCATCAGTCGAGACATGAACAAAGCGAAAGCGTGCGCGCCGGTTTGGCGATCGCCGATCGCAGTAGGCCCGCGCAGCCTCAAGCAGATTATATGTTCCGACGAAGTTCGTGTTGATGAAAGCAGCCGAACTGGCGATCGAGCGATCGACATGGCTTTCGGCCGCGAGATGAATCACGGCGTCAGGCTGATACTTTTCAAAGATCGTATCGAGAGCGGCGCGCTCACAGATATCCGCCTTCTCGAAGGCGTAACTCGACTCCTTCGCGATGCAGCTCAGCGAACCAGGGTTCGCCGCGTAGGTCAGCCTGTCGACGTTGACGACGGCGACGCCATGTTCGCGAACAAGCAAACGGCAGACCGCCGAGCCGATAAAGCCTGCACCGCCCGTTACCATCACGCGCATCGAACACCCCAAACTCCAGGTAAATGGCGGGCGAAGGCCTCGCTGAAACATCCGCGAGCGCCTGCAAATCGTTCCGATTTAATGAATTTCAGATCCCGAATTGAAAGCGAACCAAGACACAGCCGCATGGGACCCCCTCAGTCCTGCCGTCAAGCGCCGCACTGGCCTTCTGTATCCATGACGTCCGTTCACATTTAATGATATTAAATGAATTAAATCTTGAATCAATCTCTTTATCACGGTATTCAATATTTAATTGATAACCAGCCTACTCCGCCCCAATGAGGGCAAGGAAGCCGCCGACAGTTTAAATTTCACGGCAACGAGGTCGCCCAATGTATCACGGCAATATCGTTACAAACGACTTTTCCCGCGCTGTGGTCAACGGCACTGTCATTGCGGAGCCGGAAGAAGAAGGGGGCTTCAGGCAATTCTTGGAGGCCGCCCTTGGGCTGGCGAGGCGGCAATATCTGGTTATTTTAATCACGACAGCGATGGCGCTGGCAGGCAGCATTATCTATTTGCGGATCACACCGCCGACCTACAAAGCCACGGCCAAGGTCCTGCTGGAAAGCCCGAAGGCTCCGTTTATTCAGCAACAATCGCTCATGGCCGCCACCCCCGTGGATCGGGCCCAGGTGGAAAACCAGCTCGAGATTTTAAAGTCGAAACCGATCGCCGCTGCTGTCATCAAAAAGCTCAACCTTGCCAACGATCCCGACCTCACCGGCACCAACCAGGCCCTCCCCCGGTTACAGGCGAGTTTGCGCAAGATGTTCGGCCTGCCAGCGCCGAAATCCATGCCGCAAACCGGTCAAGACCCTTCCGAGGAGGATATCGCGGCATTTCAGGATCGGCTTGCCAGCGCCCAGATCGGCATGAGCAACGTGATCCTTATCAGTTTCAACGCCAGCAACGCGGAGCGGGCAGCCCAGGTCGCCAACGCAGTCGCAGACACTTATCTCGATGATCAGATGAACGCGAAGTTCGACGCCAGCCGTACCGCCACAGCATGGTTGCAGAAACGGCTGGCGGAACTGGGGCGCCAGGCCCTGACATCCGAGCGCGCTGTCAATGAGTTCAAATTGCGGAACAACATGGTCGCGATCGGTGGAAATTTCATGGACGACCAACAGGTCAAGGAACTCAACAGCCGGCTCGTCGCCGTGCGTGAGAAAACCTCCGATGCGCTGGCCCGACTGAACCGGTATGAGGCTGTTCTTCACTCCGATTCCGCCGCCGTGAAGTTGAGTAATCCCGATCTGGATGCTCCGGTTTCGGATTCTCTGAACAACCAGATCATCAACAATCTGCGCCAGCAATATCTGGAATACGCGAGGCGTGAATCCGAATGGTCGGCCCGTTACGGTCGTAACCACCTCGCCGTCGTCAATCTCCGTACAAAGATGAAGGACATTCGCACATCGATCGCTGCCGAACTGCGCCGCCTCGCCGAGACGAGCCGCAACGACTACGAAACCGCCCGGCAGCGCGAGAATGCAATTGAAAAGCAGCTAGCCAATGCCGTGTCGCAGTCGCAGGTCACAAACTCGTCCGAGTTGACAATGCGCGATCTGGAAATGAACGCGAAAAGCTATCGGAGTCTGTTCGATAGCTTCCTTCAGCAATACATGCAGTCCATTCAGCAACAGTCATTTCCGATCGGCGACGCGCGCGTGATTTCGCCGGCATCGCCGCCGCAGAGCAAGACCAAGCCGCGGTCGTCTTTGATACTGGCATTGGGCCTTGTATGTGGCCTGGCCATAGGCGCCGCCTTCGGCACCATGCGCGATGTCATGGATCGCATGTTCCGGACACCGGCGCAGATCAAGTCAGCATTGCAGACAAGGTGTCTCGCCCTGGTACCGCTGGTGGAAGACAAAACGCACCGGAAGGAAGCCGCTCGCAGGCAGATAACAATCAGCGGAGTACTCCCGCGACAGACGATCACTCGCGGCTCGGATACATTCTGGACCGCATCCGGAATGCCTCTATCGCACTTTGCCGAGGCAATACGTTTCATCAAGCTCGCGATCAATCAGAATTCAACGATCCCACCAACCAAAGTCATCGGCATCACATCGGCGCGTCCGAACGAGGGGAAATCGACGATCGCTGCGGCTCTGGGCGAACACATCGCCCAGGCTGGCGGACGTGTGATCGTTGTCGACTGCGATCTCCGAAATCCTTCGCTGTCCGCCATCCTGGCGCCAAATGCCGATGCCGGCCTCCTCGAAGTCCTGTCCGGCAAACGATCGCTGGAAGAAGCAATCTGGCGAGATTCAAAAACAGACCTGGAGTTCCTGCCGGCGGTGATCCGATCCTCGCTCGTTCAAGCCTGCGACATTCTCTCCGCCGAAGCGACCGGGAGGCTGTTCGATGAACTGCGCGTCCTATACGACTACGTGATCGTCGACCTTCCTCCGCTGGAGCCTATTGCCGATGTCCGGGCAACGACGCCGTGGATCGATGGATATATTCTGACGATTGAATGGGGACGCACCAATATCGACGTTGTCCGGCACGCGCTCGATACGGCCCCGGACGTGCATCGAGCACTGATCGGCGCCGTTCTCAATAAAGCCGATATGAAAGTGATCGGGCGCTATGATAGCAGTGAACGGCACCGCTATGGCTACAAAAACCACACGCTGAAGGCGGCCTAGCGACAGCGACGGCCGTTGTCAGCGCACGCCCCTCATGCCGCCCGATTCGCCCGCCCACCCGATATCGGCAGATACCGGCTACCGAACCGTGCAATGGAACGGCGTGATAAACCTCGAAGCCGCCGGTTTTTCGACGATCCCCAGCTTATTCGGCATCATAAATTGTTGTAAATATACAACAATTTCATGTTGTTATTAACCAGTCGCCGAAATGCCTTGCGATGCTCTAGGCCAAATCCCGCAAGCGTGCGAACTTCTGCGAGTAGACGGTATGCGGGGGGTAGTCTTCTGATCCGGTTGGTATCCAAGTGGGGGAAGCTTAGCGTCATCCTCGTTCAGGCATTGTGTGCGGGGTGCGCGCTGATGCCTGCGAGCGGCCCGCTCAGCACGGACGTCCGAAGCGCCCAATCCGAAGAACCCAACAGCCTGCCCTATGCGCTTATAAAAGTGACGCCCGACGTCGTCCGAACGCTCAGCCGTTTCGCGCCCAGACTGTCGAGCGCCTTCGCCAATCGAACCCCGCCCAAAGCGTTTCGTTTCGGCATTGGCGATTCTGTCAGCGTGACGGTTTTTGAAGCGGCTTCGGGCGGATTGTTTATTCCTGCCGAAGCCGGCGCGCGTTCCGGCAACTTTGTCGTCATTCCCAATCAGACGGTCGACGATAAGGGCGACATCACGGTGCCTTATGCCGGCGCAATTCACGCGCAGGGGAAAACGCCGACCGAGGTTCAGAAGTTGATCGTCGATGCGCTGAAAAACCGCGCGATCGATCCGCAAGCTGTCGTTTCGCTGGCGGAACAGCGAACTTCTCTGGTCAGCGTTCTTGGAGATGTCCACACTGCCGGGCGGTTTCCCGCAAATGCGTCGGGAGAACGCATCCTCGACGCGATTACCCGCGCCGGCGGGCCGAGCACCCAAGGTTATGACACTTGGGTCACGCTCGAACGCAAAGGACATCGGGCGAGCGTGCCCTTCGGCGCATTGGTCTATGAACCGTCCAATAATATCTACGTTCTTCCAAACGACGTGATTTATCTCTTCACGCAACCGCAGACGTTCCTCGCGTTTGGCGCTGCGGGTAATCAGGGACAATACAAGTTCGACGCATGGCGAATTTCGCTGGCCGAGGCGGTCGGCAAGCAGGGCGGCCTCACCGATGCGACCGCTGATCCCTCGTCCGTTTTTCTTTACCGGGGGGAACCGCGCGAAATCGCCGAGCAGCTTGGAATCGACACGTCGAAATTCCAGGGACCTATCATCCCGGTCATCTACAATATCAACCTGCGCGATCCGTCCGGATATTTCCTCGCGCAAAGATTCGAATTGCAGAACAAGGACGTCATTTACACGTCAAACGCCGCATCGGTTGAAGCCACGAAGTTCCTGAACTTCCTGCGCACGATTATGGCGACGGCCGACGATCCCATCATTTACGCGACCAACTGGTATGGGCTGAAGGCCGCCAGCCATGGAACCGGCACGACGACCATCATCACGTCGCCCGGCGGTCCCTGACCGCCAGGCGGCCGCCTCGAATTCGCCTCTTCGGCTCCGGAATACCTCTTTATGCCGCTCTGCCTATAAAACGCCGCGATATATAGGCGCCGTTTTGCCATAGCGACTGACAACGCCCTCACCGCTTGATATTCTTTCCTAGTTGCAGAGCGCACGAAGCGCGCGCACGAGGAAATAATCTGGTGATCGCCGGCCGCACAGCAGGTGTTCCCATTATCATCGTCGGGTTTCGCAACTCAGCCGACATTAATGAGTGTTTGACGGCCCTGTCGCGCACGTCGGCCGAAATGAAATTCGATGTCTTCATTTGCGAGAATGGCGGGAGCGACGCCTACGCGCAGCTTGTCGATGAATTGACCGGGCCTGATGGCCCGTGCGAACTGACACAAGACCGTGCGACGACGGACGAACTGAAATCGAGCCGCCTCCTCGACATGCGCCGCCTGCACTTCCGGACGCGAGAATCGGATGTCTGGGTCGGTTGCGCGCATGAGAATCTGGGATATGCCGGCGGCATCAATGCCTGGCTGCAGCATCTTCTGAACATTCCCGGCTGGAAGGGAATCTGGATTCTCAATCCCGATACCGAACCCCAGCCAGACGCGCTCGCGGCGCTCATCGAGCGCGCCGAGACAGGCGGGAAAGGAATGGTGGGCAGCACCATCCTCGAAGCAGGACAGCCGGACCACATCCGCTTTCGCGGCGGGATTCATTGGCAACGGTTTGCGGCACGCGGCATCGCAATCGGACTCGGCGATCGCCTCGACGGGCCTCATGACCTGCCCACGATCGAATCCGCGATGGACAGTCCTTCGGGCTCTTCCATGTATGTCACGCGGTCATGCATTGAGACCGTCGGCCCCATGGATGAAAGCTATTTTCTGTTTTTCGAGGATCTGGACTGGGGCGTGCGCGCAAAAGCATCCGGACTTGGATACGCAAGCAAGTCTGTCGTCGGACACAAACGAGGCACCAGCACCGGATCTGCGAGGAGCCCGACCGAAATACCGAGGCTGACGGTTTACCTGGAGCACCGGAACGGTATCCATTTCGTCCGCAAGCATTTTCCCTGGACGGTGCCTTTTCGGGTCGCCGTCTCATTGATGTATGCGGTCCGCTTTCTGTTCATCGGCGCGCCGAAGAATTTCATTGCCACACTTGAAGGTGTAGTTGCGGGACTAAGAGGCGAAGTCGGACGCCCACAGTGGCACCGCGAACTTTCCGGAGAATCTCATACGGGGTGATCCTGATGGCCGCGCAGCTGGACGTGTTTTTGCCGCTTCCATTGACCAATCGTGGCCCAGGTTACACCTGTGGGGTCCTCGCGCAGGGAATGGCCGGGTCGGAGCTGAACGTTACAATCGTCACGCCGCGCGCCAGAGCCCAGCCGGTCTTCCCGGCGGACATCGTGCAAGTTCTTCCGCATTGGGCACGCTATGTCCCGTACCGATGGGTCCGCTCCAGAGCGGAGGACACTGTCGAAGCGGCATTTCTATCTCAGACAGAAGTGCCGCGAACGTCTCCGCACGGAGCCTATATCTGGCCGGACGCCTCGCTGGAGA
>Ga0134125_10008904_pt1 | contig 11325 bp, 12 predicted proteins | sample KB31751_FD_96464 | JGI IMG/M metagenome (GOLD analysis project Ga0134125, IMG submission 96464) | Terrestrial soil microbial communities with excess Nitrogen fertilizer from Kellogg Biological Station, Michigan, USA - KB3-175-1 | ecosystem: Environmental > Terrestrial > Soil > Unclassified ...
CTTTGGCAGAGAGTTGGCACCATCGACGGCATCTTCGGCGCCAAATTTTCAAACAAGGCCCTGGATGCTCAATTGACGAAGTACTTCGGCGACCTAAAACTCGCAGATCTCATCAAACCGAGCCTGATCACCAGTTACGAGATGACACAACGCCGCGCCGTGTTCTTTACCAGCGCCGATGCCCGGGACGACGCCGGCAGTAATTTCCTTGTCCGCGACGTTGCCCGGGCCACTTCCGCCGCCCCAACTTATTTTCCGCCTGCGGGCATTCAATCAACGGAGGGTGCCGATTATTCACTCCTCGACGGTGGCGTTTTCGCCAACAACCCGGCCCTATGCGCCTATTCAGAGGCCCTCAAGCTCGATTTCCGCACACTCTTTCCCGATTGCGACAAAGCCCAACCCCGCGGCGCCCGGGATATGCTGATCATCTCGCTGGGGACAGGCTCCGTGAAGAAAAGATATCGTATCGATGACTTCCGACAAGCCGGTGAGATCAAATGGCTCGAACCCATCATCGACATCCTCATGTCGGGCAACTCGGAGACCGTGGATTACGAGCTCAAAAGTATCTACAGCACGCTGGGCGCGCCCGACAATGCCGACTACTACCGGTTGGAACCCCAATTGGTGCGAGCCGTTTCGGACATGGATTGCGCAACCCCCGAAAACATCGAGAATCTGAAAAGCGACGGTCTGGCCTTTGCGGAAAACAACAGGGCGCTGCTCCGGGAGATAGCCCAAAAGATCGTCAATCATTGCATCGCCCCCATGTCCGCCGCCCCAGCCTCCGCCTCATCCACCGCACCGGCCCCAGCCGCCATACCCGCGTAACCAGGCAATGAACCCCCGTAATAATCACCACTCGAAACCAATCGTAGAAAACCATGATCGACGAAACATGTGAAAAAAAAAATTGCCCCGAACACAAACATAAGCAAGCCCTCATCGACAAGCTGCTGGAAAACAACATCTCCATCGCGGAGTTGGCCACTCTTAGCCCCCTCGTGAACGAAAAAGACCTCGCCAATATCCTGCAGCACATTTATGACCTCAACGAAAAAGACATCCTCAGCCTCGCCGCCCTCACCGGCCTTATGGCCATGTTCGACAACAACAAAAACAACCGCCGCAACGACCGCTTTAAAAAAAAGATCACAAAGGATTTTCGCGACGACCCCCGAAACAAAGTCGTCCTGGCGGAGGGCGACTCCTGGTTCAACTATCCCGTGATCCTCACTGATGTCATCGACGCACTCAGTATGGACAAAAGCCTCGCGGTATACAGTCTGGCTAAAGGCGGCGACTGGCTCCTCAACATGCTCACCGGCCGGAAATATGTCGAAGAGCTCTCCGTGCTGCACCCGGATTTCTTCCTCATCAGCGGCGGCGGCAACGATATTGTAGGAGCCCGCCGTCTCGCGGCGATCGTCCAACCCTTAACAGCGCAAAACGAATACGAAAAAAACCCCTGGGCAAAAAAACTCAAAGAAAACGCTGATACCCGGTTCATCGGGTTTGACGACGTAAAATTCAGGGCAGGCGCCGCCTACCTCTCAAAAGACTTTTTCGCCCTCCTGATGTTCTTCCACTTACAGTTCTTCTTCTTGATGAACGGCATCCTCAATGGAGGTCGCTCCGGCGAAAGCAAATTCCCCGGCATCGCCATCCTTACCCAGGGCTACGACTATCCCATTCCAAGTACAAGCAAAAATTTCGGCTGGAATCCGCTGAAATGGTATATCCCTTTCGTCAGGTTATTCCTGGGACACGGCACATGGCTAAAGATCCCCTTGGAGATCCGCGGCATTTATAAATCCGAAATACAACGCCAGGTGATGTATGCCATGATCTTCCTGTTTAACGAAATGATGATCGAGACCGGCGCCGCCCTGAACAAGATCAAACCCGGCAGCGTCTTTCACATCGATTCCCGCGGTTCCATTGGTGACGACGGCTGGACCGATGAGCTCCATGCGCAACCACCGCACTTTATCAATACCGGCAAGGTCTTCTCCTTTTGCATCCACGACGCCGAACATCAACACAAAAACGCCTCTTACGGCCACGTCTACGTGGTGACGGACATCCTAAAAAAATTCAAGCTATGAAATTGGTCCATACACTGGCATGGCTCTTCTTTATCGGCGTCCTCGCCTTCGACATCGATCAGTACATCGACCTGGTGGTCATCCAGCATATCCCCGGCAATCTCTTTGGCCTACCCTTCCTCCCCCCGGCGGAAGCCGCCGACCGGCTCTGCACCTGGTCCAACATCGCCGTCCACCAGGGTGGCACCGCGCTCGACGCGGTCAGACTCAATACCCGCTGGGATTTTCTGTTCATCGTCGGCTATGTTACCGTGCTCATCAATCTCAGCTACGCCCAAATGCAAAGAGAATCCCGGCCATCGGTCAATACCCTGCTCCGCTTTAATTTCGCACTCGCTGTCCTCGCCGGACTAAGCGATAGCATCGAAAATTTCATCCTGCTGCGGGACATGCTTCCCTATAACGTCTGTGATGACGTCTATACCTCTCCCCATTACTTTAGCCTTTGGAAATTCATTTTTGGCGGCGCCGCGGTAATTATCCTGATCTTCTCCGTAACTTCCGCGCCAAAAACCTTCCAATGGAAACCGCAGTCGCAGGAGTCCCTTTCAACCCCCTCGAAAAGATAGCCCTGAGCTGCAGCGGCGGTGGCTACCGCGCTGCAGCTTTCCACTTGGGCACGATGTCCTACCTCCATCGATTACAATACCAGGGTCATCCGCTGCTCGAAAACGTAAAGATGCTCTCCACTGTCTCCGGCGGAACCATCACCGGTATCGTCTATACCCTGCAAAAGCAGCGCGGCAAAACCTTTCCCGAGATCTATGACTTTCTGCTCGACCGCCTTCGCAAACTCGATCTCGTCAAACTCGGCATCGAAAAGCTCAACCCGGGCGCCCGGTGGCAAAATACCAATAAACGCAAGAACCTCATCAACGCCTTCGCCGAGCTGTATGACGAATATTTTACAAACGGCGCCACCTTCGCGGAGCTCGCCGAGATGCACTGTCATCTCGAAGCCGTAGCCTTCAACAGCACCGAATTCAATAACGCCGTAGACTTCCGCTTTCGCAACCGCGGCAGCGGCATCTTCGGCAACTATTATCTAAGGATCAACCAAGCCCAGGCAGCCGAGATCCGCCTCTCCGACGCCATGGCCGCGTCCTCCTGTTTCCCCGGCGGCTTCGAACCCATCCTCTGGCCTACGGATTTTCTCCATTCCGATTCGCCGAATCTAAAAAGCCTCCCGCAAACCGCACCAGTAGGCATCATGGATGGCGGCATCTATGACAACCAGGGCATCGATACCATCCTGCGATACAAAGGATCGGCCGACAACCCCTATTTCGATTGCATCATCGTCTCCGACGTCTCCTCGCCCTATATGAACCCCTACAAACCCACACCGGAAACCCCGGCAAAGGGCATAAGCCGGATCACCCTGCGTCAGTTCTACCGCCGCGCGCGGAGCATCAACCGGTGGGTCAACTGGCTCGTTCCCTGTCTGTGCATCTTCCTGGGATTCCTCCCTACTTTATGGGGTTACCGCAATAGCACCGGCACGGGTATCTGTCTCACCCTCGCAGCCATCCTGCTGCTCCTGTGGTTGGGCAAGATCGCCCTGTTACGGAAACTACTCCGCATCCCCGGCCGCCTTCGTCATTGGCTGCTGGAAAAAAATCCCCACATGGATTTCTATCTAAAAAAACTCTCTAACCTCGATCTCGGCGAGCTCTCCCTGCACCACGCCCGCCCGCTGCTGCTGGACAGGCTCAACTCGCTGCTTTCCCTGCTGCTCAACGTCTTCCTCAAAGTCGTCCGCCGCCTGAACTATAACCTTGTTTATAACGACGATCGCTGGCAATACCGCCGCATCGGCAATCTCATCCGCCGCCTCACCCGCGAAGACTACGGCGCCCAGAACCGCCGTCCTGTCGAAGAACGCACCGATGCGGTAGAGACCCAAAGTCTCTTTAAAGGCGACTTCGACGCGGACATCGGCGAAAACATCGGCGCCGTTGCCGAATCAGCCGCCGATTTCGGCACCACCCTTTGGTTCACACCCGAAGACCAGCTCGGCGGAACTCTCAACAAGCTGCTCGCCACCGGTCAGTTCACCATGTGCTTCAACATGATCGAATACCTCGAGAACATCCTCTATGGCGAGATCCCGATAGACGCCAAAGCCCAGCCCGCCCTGCGGGAACTGCTCGAACAATGCAGGACGGACTGGGAATCTTTCAAAAACAATCCCTATTTCCTTATTTAACCTCCTCAGCTAACGCCGGGTGCTCGAGTGGATGAGTGACAATGGGGATATTCAGATATACGGGGCCCTTGCCAAAGATCGGCCCGGCATGCCAGACATTATCCCGCCAAAAATGCTGAATGGAACCGTCATTCAGCAACGCGATCAGCTCCAGGTCAAACCCAAAGCTGCTTTCGATCAATCCAAGGACCTGCCGGATATTGGTGCCAAAAGCGGCATCCATAGTCCAGTGCGCGGCCGCCTCGCCTCCCGTCCACCAATGTTGGAACTGCCCGTTGACCGCTACGCAAAGCTCATAGTTGCCGGGGGCAGTTTCGTTGCTCTCGCCAAACTCGCTCCGGATCATCACCGGCGAGCTGTGGATGCCACTCCCGAATTTCTCCTCGGCGCTCCATCCGCCATTAAGGACACGGAAATACCGCTGCATGGTCCCATCGTTGTTGACACACACATAGTCCAAACCCCTGTCGAACCGCTGGATCAGCGTAGCGCCACCCATGGCCACGCCCGAGCCAAACACCGCGCTTTGTGCCCAGGCCATATTCGCCTCGTTGCGCCACCAATGACACATCGTTCCGTCCGTAAGCGCAGTCACGACTTCGAAGTTGCCCGGTGCGCCGAAATCTCCCTGGATAAAACCCACCACGCCATTCACATTGGTAGGGCCAAAGATGGGAGCGTCAAACCATTTGCCGCTGGCCTGATCAAAATAGCGATGATGTAACCGGCGCGAAGTGGTTGGATAGACCATCTCGAAATTACGGTCATAGGTCGTTCCGGTAACCGTAGGCATCGCGCCGGCGTCATTGCCCTGGATCTCCGCCGCAGCCCAGGCAAGCGTCGAACCGTCCCGCCAGTAATGTTCTACGGCGTCGCCGGTTGGCGTCAGAGCCCATACTTCGAAGTTGCGGTTGTAGGGACCATCGCCGCTCTCGATAAAGTTGCCACTGTGATTCCTGCGTTTCGTCCAGGGATCGGGATTTACCGCGGAACCGGCGACACCATATTTCGTATAAGCGTCGATATCTGCCTGCCCATAACCCATCCAGATATAACCCGGCGAGCCCGCCATGCCCCAGCCCGCACCCCATGAATTCCGAACGAGCCAGGCCTGTCTCGCGTCATCATAACCCACGATCACGATACAGTGACCGCCCGCGACACCGGAAGAAGGATTGCAGCTATACACGCCCGTTTGATGCGTAAAGCCAAAGGTCTCCCAGTCATAGTAACAGGTAAAACAGGCCGAGATAGGGCCCACCATATCGATCCAGTTTTTTTGATCCTGGATATTACTCAGCGAGACATAATCCGCCAGCTTCACCGTCCTGCCGTCACGGTCCGGCGTCGGCGGTACCGGCGTGTCAGTAGTCTCATAAGCACGGCATCCGGGATCGGCGACCCCATTGGTCTTCATCCATTCAAATGCCGTTGCGGGACCGCCCGTTTGCGCACACTTCACGCCCAGCCCGTCGTGAACATCACCCTCGGAACGCAGGCTCCAATAACAGTGTTCGATACGGGTCTGCGCTTCGACCACGCCTACCGCGCTAAATACCCAGCAGGATTCGCAGTTGAGCTGGTCCTTGGGCGAAGTCAGCCAGGGCCAGCCCCACCTGTTGCGCCAATCCACCGAAGCCGCGGGCGTGCCGCCAGCCGCGACATGCGCGGCCGCGACCTTAGGGGAGATCGGCAGTGGCTTCAGGAATCCCGCGTTAACACGTTGCTGACGCAGGAACGCATTGGACGTTTCTTTTTTGAGCTCCACGGAAATGTCGATACGCGGGACAGCTGCCACTTTAGGGATCTTGCTCAGATCTGCCCCATGCGCATATTTGGGCAGGGCCGTTTCATCTCCAAATTTGGCGTCGATCGTCCAGTTAGCTTTACCGGCAGCGAGAATACGACGCATGTCGCCAATGGTCGTTGGTGTTGATGCCATAATGAAAGGATTTAATTTGCCTACTCTTGTTACCCTTTTCGGCGTCCGGGTGCTACAATACGGGCCTTCGGGCATTGCCCGAACCATTAAAAGGAGTGCGGAGGATATGCAGGTCTGCGCATTGGTCGGAGAAAAGCTTTACAGCGGAAACAAGTTATTTCGCCGGGCTGGCGATACTGCTGCGCACAAAGGTAAGGATCGTGGTCAGCGACGTGGCCAGGCGTCCTTTGTAGAGCCATAGATCATGCATAGGATCAACGCATCCACGGTCAGGATCGCAATCCGTGTATAGAACCGTCCCAACCATTCATGAAAGACCTGCACTCCCAGCAGCACATAAAAAGGGAACAAAAGAGAAAGATAAAAAAGCGGCTCCAGGGTCGTACTGAATAGGGCGACGCCCATTGTACGAGCCGCGGATCTCGAAAGGGAACAACCAGTTGCTTTTGTCAAAACGCACCGCTTCGAGTAAGTTCTTGTTATGGCCGGATTCTTCAAAAAGATTGCTCTCCAGACCTTTTCGGCTATCGCCGTCGATGAGTACGATGACCACGCCGCCGGCATAAAAGGAAAGCGCCATCTTGAGCACATCACCCCTGTTGATGGATTCGTGTGGACTCAGCAGGAATACCTTGAGGAATGGGAGGACGATCAACGCGAGAAAAAAGCGATATAGTCCTGCCCAGCCGCCAAGAGCGGGAAGGTTCCGGATTCGTCGGAATTGGGGGTGAGCCGCTTCGTACTATCGGCGTTGATGCGGGCGGAGGCGCTCATGGGCATCTGTTGGTACAGCAGGGAAAGACCTACGGGATTGGCTTCCCCGGTACCGGCGCTGTCGGCGGAGTCCAAAAGGATAAGATAGTTTTTAAAGACATCGTCCCGGCCGGCAAAAATGGGGTCGGCAAAGTCTTTCATTTTAACGGTGAGATACACGTTCTTATGGGCCGTATCTATGGAATCGCGGTGGTGCACGATGAGCCACACCCCCGTATCCGTCTTGATGAGATGACGGCCGGAGTCCGCCCTGGAGATCGTCGTGGTATCGTAGTGGATGTTGGCGGCAAGCCGGTCATAGGGCGGTTTTTTCGCCACCAGCTCCGGAAAATGCTTTTGCGCGTTTTCAATGATATTGTGGAGATCCTGGTCCTTTCGCAGAAAATTTCGGACCAGTTGAGTCAGCGCCTTGTGACCGCGTTGGCTCAGGTCCTCCCTGTTGCCGGGCTCGATCCTGAAATAAAACAGCGCCGCAAATGCCATCACCAATACGGCAAACAGCAGCAGCGCCGCGAGACGGCGTAGGATGATATTTCGGTTACCGGCCATAAGGGATGATGGATTGGTCGTACAAAGGCCGAAAAGCGGAAACATCCTAAGTACAGTGTTTTTCACGTTTTTTGTTCCCCATTAGGCCCCGGGTAGTGGCGGTTCCTAAAGCCGCGCAATACCATTCCGTAACGCATAAAGCACGAGTCCGACACGCGAGCAGATACTGAGCTTTTTAAACAGGGCATCCCTGTACCCGTCCACCGTACGCTCACTCACGAACATGTCGGCGGCAATTTCAACATAGGTCTTCTCGCTGCAGGCCAGTCGCAGGAACTGCGCTTCACGGTCCGTCAACTTCAACAATCCGGCCGGCGTGGCCTCCCCCCCGTCGATTGCCTGCGCGGAATGCAGCACTTTCCGCGTCACGAGATCGTTATAGTAATAGCCAAGAGCCATCACTTCGTCAAAGGATTTGCGAAGCTCCACCGGATCGGCATCCTTGAGGATATAGCCCCGCGCTCCATTTTTCACCATGCGGATGATGGCCTTCTCGCTGTCCATGGTGCTGAGCGCGAGGACCCGCACATCGGGATAATAATCCTTCACCCAGGCGGTTACGACATAGCCGTCCGGCTGCGGCATGGCAATATCCATCAGCAGGATGTCTGGAATATTGCCCGCTCTAAGCGTGGCCATACATTCGTCGCCTCCGCCGGCATCAAAGGCCACCCGGTAGCCGGCGAATAAATTGATCAAGGCCGCAAGCCCTTTGCGGAACATCGCATTGTCATCAACGATGCCTATCTGGCGCATCTCATTCATACGGAATGGTTAAAATAATTTTCGTTCCCTCCCCGGGCGCACTTTGAATAAAATGATTTCCACCGGTAAGCCGCACGCGGGTCCGGATATTGATCAAACCCTGACCGGCGCCGGAAGCGACACTGGCCTCGGGATCGAAACCTACGCCGTCATCCTGGATCTGGATCACCAGGCTCTCCGGCCCATAGTCACAGCGGATACCGATCTTTCTTGCTTGCGCATGTTTTAAAGCGTTCTGAAGACTTTCCTGTACAATCCGGAACACGATAAGCTTGCGTTGCGGTTGAATATCGCGGTAAACCCCATCTGTGTCTACGGTTACGCAAATCAACCCGGTGCGGTTAATGCGGTCCCTCTCCTGCACGATGGCCTCATGAAGACTGCGGCTCCGCAGCCGCTCGCTGTTGAGACTGCTGCTGAGATCCCGCAGATCGCACATCGCCTTCCCGATATTTTCCTTGATGGCCTCGAGCAGATCCGGCTGATGCTCGTTTGTCTCCAGGATTATATTGACTTGTACCTTCGCCAGGCTAAGGACCTGTCCTACGTTATCATGGATTTCCCCGCTGATGGCGTCGAATGTCTGCTCCTGGATCTCCAGTTGCGACTTAAGCGACTGCTCCTGGAACTGCTGGCGAAGCTCAAGCAGCTGCTGCTCCTGACGGCGACGCCGGCGCAGGTAGCTAAAAACAAACAATAGGATAATGGTAGCCAGCACCAGGAACAAAACCATGCTGGCTACCACCGATATCAGGACTTCTTTATATTGCGTGTCCGGCATAGATAACCATAAGTGATTAACAGATACATTAGGGTATCCAGGCATTGGAGTACGACCAAAAGGTTCCGTGCGGCTTCGAGATGGTACTGGATCAGGAAGTTCAGCAATCCAAAATAGGGCAGCGCGGCCATGTAAAAGATCAGCATGCCGGTGGCGATCCAGAATTCGGAAAGCCTTCGCAGATCCGGTATCAGCCTGGCCGTAGCCAGCTGATAATAATACAAAAGACAAAACAGTACGGTGAAAAAACTTCCGGCAATGATCACATAGCTGTTCCAGTGTTTAAAACCAAAAAGATACAACACCGTGACACCCCAAAAGATAGGGAAAACTATCAAAAATCCCAACACTATCCGTTTCACCCATCTTCCGGCCAGGATCATCCAAAAGAAATAGCCGTAAACCCAAAACTCCACAAGGGTAAAAGAGTTGTAAACCCAATTATTAGACCGGCGAACCACATGCGCCAGCACCGCAGCGGTGACTTCTACCGCCAGGGTGAGACCCAGTAGCCAGGAAAATACCCGCAGTTCCCGCGAAAGCCCCCGCCCGGAGGCGACGACACTGCTCAGGAACGCCGCGAGGATACTCAGCAGATAAATATAGGTCAGTACTGGCATCGATAACAAAGATAGACGTTGCAATTTACCATGGGCGGATAGGTGATTCCCGATAGGTCATCGCCGTTAGGATTTGTGGACAGCAGGAGGCGGGGGCGGGCAGTTGTCTGCTGGCGGACACGGGATACCAGTATCCGCGGGGACCATTACGTCCGGAAGACTTACCGACCCAAAGACAATCGCATGCTTCGTTCCCGTGAGTCCGTTGGGATCCGGCACGGGATCGCTTGCTTGGCGAAAATAAAATACACTCGATAGTTGATACTCCGGGAAACCGATTTTTACATCGTCAGGGGTAAACGCCGCGAGTTGGATATAGAGCTCGATGATCGGGTTGTCCGCCTCCGGGCTGGTTTGACAGGCAAGATAGGGCAGCAGTCCAACCTCTCCGTCCTTTTCCCCAAAGATGGTCACCTTGCTGTACCACAAACGTTCCGTTTCCAAAAACTTTTTTGGCTTCATATGGTCTGTACCATCCGAATCCAGCACGTCCTTCCGGTAATTCTTGTAATTATCTATCCAGGTGTTGACGAGTCCCATGGGAAGTTGGATGGCGTTCCCGTCGGGTTTCAGGTACCAAAATTGTTTCGGGTCATCGATGCCGGTGGGCTTGCCGGGCGCTGGCGGCGTGGTGGGACAAAAAAATACGGTCAGCTGACCCTCCATGTCTTCCGGGATAAAATCCAAGGCATAAGGGTCGTCGGGAAACGCGGCAAAATGCATCCGGATACCATTGTATTTCGGAGCGGCGAATTTCCCCATTAAGTTGATAAAGCCTTGGAGATCCAGCTTAAAGATCGTGACGAGGGGGTTGTTAACGGCATCCTGTACCCGTTGGTTCAGCACGGTGTATTTGTTCGTTGTCATAAACTGGCTCACCCTGTTGCGCCAGGTATTCCCCGTAAGGACGGCAGAGGGTGGCTGGCATGCCGTAAAATGGGGTTTGGTAGTTGTAGTAGACATGTTGAATGGTTTTGAAACAAATCTAGCCAGAAGCCCGCGCCCACCCCCCGGGGAAAACACCCTTTTTTATCACCCCATATGCGGAAACAGCCGTTTAAAATCCGCGGAATGTAACATCTTGCCACCCGAAATATAATCCGCGATCTCGAATGCCGCCGCACTGAGCTCGGCCGGCTGCTTCTGAAGCTCTTCCGATTGATACAGGTACTTTAGAGCCAGGTAAAGCGGTTTCCATTGGTCCCGAAGATAGATGGTCCTCCCATCAATTACCGTCTGAGTCTCCTCGAAAACCCGGCAAACAGCATTATAAAGACCTGCTGCAATTAATGTTTTGGCAAGAGTGGAAACCGTATGCAATGCGGCAAAAACCTCATTGATGCCACATTCCCTTCGCGCATCAACGAGCAAATACATTTCCCCAAATTTTCTAAAAAGGCCTAACACTTCTGTATTTTGCCAATGGACACCTGGCTCAATATATGCCAGACTATTCACTACAAACAAAAACGACATGAGCCAATAGATTCTCATTTCCTCGATCTCCTGCAATGATTTTCTGAAGCCCTCACGAAGAGCTAGCCAGCTTTCCTCCGACAAAAAATCCAATAAAA
>Ga0134125_10008906_pt1 | contig 11324 bp, 10 predicted proteins | sample KB31751_FD_96464 | JGI IMG/M metagenome (GOLD analysis project Ga0134125, IMG submission 96464) | Terrestrial soil microbial communities with excess Nitrogen fertilizer from Kellogg Biological Station, Michigan, USA - KB3-175-1 | ecosystem: Environmental > Terrestrial > Soil > Unclassified ...
GCGGCTGTCGGAGGGGATGACCTACAAGAACGCGCTGGCCGGCCTCGATCTGGGTGGCGGCAAGACGGTGGTGGTGGGCGACCCCCGCACCGACAAGACCCCCGAGCAGTTCCAGGCGCTGGGTGGATTCATCGATCGGCTGGGAGGCGCCTACCTGGCGGCCGAGGACGTCGGCACCACCACGCAGGACGCCGAGCAGGTGCGCACCCGCACGCGCTACATCACGGGCCTGCCGGTCGAGCAGGGCGGCTCCGGCGACCCGTCCCCGATGACCGCCTGGGGCGTGTTCTGCGGGATCCGCGCGGCGCTGGCGGAGGCCGGGCTGGGAACCGGCTACGACAGCATCCACGTCGCCGTGCAGGGCGCGGGCCACGTCGGCGCCGCCCTCGTCCGCCATCTGCTCGACGCCGGCGCCACCGTCACCGTCGCCGACATCCACGCCGACCGGCTGGAGCCGCTGCAGGAGCTGGGCGCGGCGGTGGTCCCGGCCGAGCAGATCCATCAGGTCGAGTGCGATGTCTACTCGCCCTGCGCGCTGGGCGCGGTGATCCGGCCGGAGACGATCGGACGGCTGCGGTGCCGCGTGATCGCGGGGGCCGCCAACAACCAGCTGGCCGACGCTGCGATCGGTGACGAGCTGCAGCAGCGAGGCATGGTCTACGCGCCCGACTTCGCGATCAACGCCGGCGGGGTGATCAACATCGGCGAGGAGCTGGGCGGCCGGGTGTACGACGCGGAACGCGCGCGGCAGAGCGTCGAGCGGATCGAGCAGACACTGGGAGACGTGTTCGAGCGGTCGCGTCGCGACGGCGTGGCGCCCCATCGGGCCGCCGAGCAGATGGCCCGGGACCGCATCAGCGCGGCCAGGGTCGCCACCGCCACCGGGTGATCTATCCGGTAGCGCCGACGCCGAACGCCTGCATCGTCAGCACCACGCGGTCGGAGCGCAGCACGGCGTTGGGGTGCAGGCGGTGGGCGGGCAGGTCGCGCGGGTCGTCGCCGCGACGCCCCTCGTCGACCGACACGGTCTGCTCGTAGAGATCGAGCCGCACCTCGTACTCGTACCAGGAGATGTCCCAGGCCACGCAGATCGAGACCACGCGCGGCAGCTCGCAGCCGTCGACCGCCACGTTCACGAGCGGGTCGCCGAGGCTGCGCGAGATCGAGACCACCCGCTCGACGTGGGGTGAGCGGTTGAACGCCTCCAGCGCCATCCGCCGCACCTGCCGGGCGTCGCCTTCGGTGCGCCGCGCCTCGGCCAGCTCGCCGTAGCGGCGGCGCTCGTGCTCCAGCTCCTGCTCGAGCTGCCCGACCCGGCTCTCCAGCCGCTCCACCATGGCGGTCTGCTCGTCCAGCCGTGCGCCCACCTGATGGTGCTTGGCGATCTCGGCGCGGTGCGCAGCCTCCGCCTGAGCGGCGCGCTCATCGCTGCGCCGCTTCTCGTCGGCCATGCCGCGCAGTTCGCGGTCGCGCCGCCGCATCTCGTTGGAGAGATCCTTCATCTCGCGCTTGACCGTCCGCAGCTCGCCGGCCTGCTGCTCGGCCTTGGCAAGCGCGCTGCGCACCTGGTCGAGGTCGAACTCGACGGACTGCAGCTGCCCGCGCAGCCGGTCGATCAGGCCCTCGCGCTCGCGCAGGGCGTGGTCGCGCGGGGGGTTCGCGTGCACGGCAACGATCGGGCGCCCGTCGGCGCGCCAGCCGCGGCGGTCGGCCTGCTCGTAGCAGAGCGGGCATACCTTTAGGAACCGCTTCGACGCCGGGTCCTGGTACAGGCGCGCGGGCTCGCCAACCAGAAGGTGGCGCCTGCAGAGAGCGCAGCTTGCGGTGTTCTCGGCGATGCTGGTCAAATCCGTCCTCCGCCCCTCGAGCGGACCTGGGAGCATACCGCGGTCGGGGAGGTCGCGGCGGACCGACGGCGAAGATGGCGTGTTCAGCAGCCGGCGGGCGTGCTCGCAGCCGCACCGTCCGCCGCGCCGGCCGCCACGGCGGAGGGATCGGTGTCGATGTTCAACTGCACGATGCCCGCCTGCTTGGCCACCACTTCGGTCATGCCGTTGGCCGCGGGGCGCACGCAGGCGCCGACCGGGGTCGGCTGCCGGTAGGGGCTGTAGCGCACGCGCACCATGTAGCTGCCGGGGCCTGACACCGACAGCACGACGCGCTGCTGACCGAGATAGGTGAGCGTCGCCCGGCGGCCGGGCGGCGCCGTCACGATCGGCGTCGGGTGGGGCAGCGCGTAGAACGTCCAGTGCGGCGAGCTGCCGACGACCCGCAGGCCGGACACGCCGGTCCGCAGCAGCTGCGCCTCGCGCTCCGAGCTGTAGTCGAGCGGCGCGTCGGGCCGCATCACGTAGCGGACGCCCAGCGAGCGCATCCAGGCCCGGAACGTGGCCGGCGTCATCTCGTCGTTGTAGAGCGAGCCATTCTGCGGGAAGTCCTCCTGCCGGAACCAACCGCGCGCCAGCGGCACCCGCCACTTTGCCACGTAGTAGGCCTCCCAGTGCCCCCAGGTGGAGACCGCGTCGACCCGGTAGCCGGCGATCTGAGCGCGGCGCTCCTCGACGAACTGCCTGGCCGGGCGCCAGTAGCTGGCCGCGGCCGCCGGGTTCTCGTAGGCCGAGTAGGCATCACGCATCTTCGGCACCACCTGCAGCGCCACCGCGGCTGCGATCAGCGGGAACACCAGCAGCCGCGATCGGCGCGGGTTCAGGTTCGCCGTCAGCCACAGCATCGGCGCCCCTGCGATCGCGAACAGGCGGCTGGGATTCGAGCCGATCGGGCCCTTCAGCAGAAAGGCGAACAGGTTCAGCGCCAGGTAGGCCACGAACATCGCCCGCATCGAGCGGGTGGGCGCGGCTGTGCCGGCGATCCAGAGGCCGACCAGCGAGAACACCAGCACGATCAGCGCGTCCCAGAGGTCGTACGGGTACCAGCCCTGACTGGGGAAGGCGCGCTGCAGCAGCACCCCCACGACGAACACGGCCAGCACGATACCGAGGGCCGCGCGGTTCGAGCGAAGCGCACCCAGCGGCTGCGCCTTGCCCAGCAGCACGCCCGCCAGCACCGCGCACAGCAGCGAGAACGACAGCGGGCTGAAGGCGAGCGTGACCAGCACCGCGAGGCCGAACCAGATCCGCCGGCGGCGCTGCAACAACGCCAGCGCCAGCAGGGATGAGGCCACTCCGGCCAGGAACGGGTAGGTGCCGCCGACCATCATGATGAACGGCGCTGTGATGGCGAAGGTGATGCTGGGCCCGCGCGCGGCCGACGCCCACTCGCGGCTGCAGACCAGCGCGAAGCAACCGCCCATCAGGGCCGACGCCGGCAGCAGCACGCCCAGCTGCCCCACCTGCGCGGCGACCGCGTAGTAGAGCATGCTGTAGTTGACGAACTCGTAGCGCCCGGCGTACCAGTAGTTGTTGTAGATGTCGAAGCCGCCGTGGCTGAACAGCCAGGTCTGGAACAGGTGCGACGGCGCGTCGATGCCCGGGCTCGTGAACAGCCACAGGAACAGCGTCACCGAGGCGGACAGGCCGGCGCAGGCAAGCGGCAGCACGTAGCGGCGCGGGAGGGCGGGCACGACCACACCGGAACCATACCCGCCGACCCCCCGGCGGCATGTAGGCCGGGCCTATTGTAGGAACCCCTGATACTTGGCAGTTTGAGCCCGCATTCAAGCCCGCCAGCTTGGTTGGCGCACAGGTGTCACCCGCCTAGAGTCAATCAATATGGCAATTTTGCGAGGAACCCGGTCTCTGCGGACTCACCTGCGGCGACGGGCTCGACGGTGGCCCACCGGCACCGGCGTCCTTGAGATCAGGGCCGGTCGCTCGCCTCGAGCGTCCAACCACGCCAGGGTGAGAACATGAACTGGTCGCGGAGCGCACGAGCGTGGAGGTACGAGAGCGTGGAGGTACGAGAGCGTGGAGGGACATCAGCGTCCCTCCACGCCCTGTCCTCCGTTAGGACGCGGTCGGTGCTGGCGCCGTTGTGGCGCTGGCGATGATGGGCTCGTTGTCGCCCATATCGAGCCGGAAGGGGGGATACTCGTCCGTCATCAGCGTCGCATATGCGGCGACGCGGAACACCCACCGATTCATGCCGAGGACGAAGTCGTAGATCGACCGTGGATACCGGCCCGTGAACAGCAGTACGACACCTGCGAACCCGGCAAGCAGGCTGATCAGTCCGCCGGAAGTCCACAACCAGGTGCTGCCTGTGCCCGTCCATGCATCCCAGGCGCCGCCTGCGAAGATGGCCACTACCAAGTAGTGCGGGAGTGCGAGAAACCACTTGACGAGCACGAGGCCGCGCGAGAGCTTTTCGGGGTAGTCGACCTCGAGCCGGGCGGGATAGTCAGGCACGTCCTTGAGCGTGAATGGCGGGTACGCGTCTGTGCCCAGCGCGGCGTATCCGTAGTAGCCGACGCGCCATGACCAACGCAAGACGCCGACGTTGAAGTTGAACAGCCGCTTGGGGTAGCGACCCGTGATGAGGATGGCGAAGAATGAGCCGATCGTGGCGGCCACAAACGCTACGCCCAGAAAGAAGAGCACGATCAGGTGGGGGATCAGCAGCAGCCATTTCACCAGCCACAGCCCTCGGCTCAGCTGCGGTGCGAGCTGGCCCGTGAGTCGGAGTGGATAACCGGATGTCGTCGTGTCCATGGTGGACCTTTCCGTAGATGGGATTTGCAGAACGAGCCTAGATCCGCCGACCGTGCGGGGCACTGGTGCTAACACCCCCGGTGGGCGGGGCTACCATCCCGCCGAGGTGTTACGGACCCTCCGGGCATCGCGCTCACCGCGCTGGTCTGGGTGCTCGGTGGGCTGCCGGTGCTTCCGGCGCCTGGCGTGGGATGGCGCAGTACGGTCTCCGTCCATGTGGGCATCCACCAGTTGGCGTCGTGCTGGGAGTAACGGCGCCGGAGGTAACGGTGCATGCGCGCCGTGGGATGCCCTCTTAGATGACGCCAGCTACTTGGTGGTCGACCAGATCCGAGAGATCCGCAATAGCCACCGGATCTCGAATTTGCATCGAATCTCTTGTCGCTTGTTCCAGAACTTCCCAGTCAGGCCTTCCACTTCGGGGCTGCCGGCGAGCCAGATCGCCGTGTCTGCACCGTCGAGTGGACTCTTGGCGACGAAGCTCGTCATCACGACGAGGAGCTTCAACAGGCCGCCGACGTTGCGGGTCAGGTCTGTCACCACATAGCCGGGATTGAGCGCGTTGATGGTGACTCCTGATTGTTTGAGCTTTTCCGCGAGTTTCCAGGTGAGCATCCGGGCCGCTTGCTTGGATGCCCGGTAGGCCGCAACGCCCTTGAAGGGGCGTCGCTCGTATTGGGTGTCGGACAGGTCGAGGCCACCGGCAGCGACGGTAGAGACGGTCACGATCCGCCCACGCCCGCTTGCCTCAAGCGAAGGTCGCAGCAGCCGGGTGAGCAGGTGCGGTCCAAGCACGTTGGTTGCCCAATGACGCTCGAACCCCTCCGCTGTCACCTGGCGCACACGAAGCGAGGCTGCCGCGTTGTTCACCAACACGTCGAGCTTCGAGTACCGCTCGTTGAACGCCGAGGTGAAGTGCCGCACGGAGGCAAGCGACGAGAGGTCTACCTCCATCACGCTGACTCGGTCGTGTCCCGTCATACAGGCGATCTCTCTCGCTGCTGCTTCGCCACGCTCGACGCTTCGACAACCAAGAATGACGGTCGCGCCCATGCGGGCTAGCTCGCGGGCCGTCTCTTTGCCCATGCCGCTGTTCGCGCCGGTAACCAGCGTGATCTGGCCGATGAGATCAGCATCGAAGGGTCGGTATGCCATCGCTCCCTCGGCGCTGCAATCAGCTCAGTGTCGGGGCGTGTGACACCGCGGACGCAGCCTCCGTATCCCTCTGGGCGCGATAGGTCGCAATGCTCGTTGCGATCGACCACGTCAAGAGCGCCACGACGCCGGGGAAGAAGCCGTAGCCAAACACGCTGCCATCGGCGGTGCCGTCGAGCGTCGTGAGAAAGGTGATCACGAACGACACGGCGCCGATCAGCGCTACGGCTGCTGTCCAGCGTGGTAGGACGCCGGTGCGCAGAGCGACCAGCCCAGTGGCGGCGAGCAATGCGGCAAAGCCCATCGGCGCAACCAGGAATGGCCCCACGTCGCCCGTGGCAATGGCCCTACTGACATCGGGATTCGCCTGGGCGCCCTCGGCACTCGCGCCCGAGAAGGTGACCGTCGCGATGGTGAAGCTGGTGACGCCAACGAGCCCGCCCGCGTAACCGATCTGCGTCAATCGCGTTGAGCCGCTGCCCTGCTCCTCAGCCCTTCCGAGCCATCCCCGTACGGTTGCGGCGTAGGGCAGGAAGACAAGGCCTGCGAGCAGTGCGAAGAATGCCGCGAAGCGCCCCTTCATCTCGGTGTTATTGGCCCAGGTCGTCCAGTCGCGGTCGGGGGCGTTGTAGTGCGGCGTCTCCGCTCCGTTCAAGAACCAGGCGAGAGCGAGAAACACCGCGAATGCGATGCCAGCCAGGGCTGCCGCCCGCGGCCATGATGTCGGGGCGTCGGTGAGGTGGACTGAAGTCGCGGGCGCGTCCTTCACGGTGAACTCCTTGCGATGTTGTGAATGTGTGGAGGAGGCGACAGTCCGCCGCCTCCCGGCTGACCGTGATGAGGTTTGTCTACCTGGCAGGTACGACAGTCGGGCTCGCCGCGAGTCGATCTACCGGCAGTTCACCCCGAAGGATCGGTGCTTGCGGCCTGAACCCCTTGAACGTGAAGTAGATGCCGACCAGCAGCTCCCACAACGCTTCCGGGATGGTGCAAAGGCTTTGCAGGGTGCCGCCCGGCTGGTCGACGCCGAACATCACGGCGACCCCGGAGGCGATGAGCAGCGGCCCGCCGATCAGTCCCAGCAGCGCCATACGTGGCGGGACGAGCCCCGAGGTGTACATCAGGTAGCCGAACAGGAGGCCATTTCCTACGCCGACGACGAACCCCGGACCGAGTAGGAACGTCCAGTCCTTCACCGCGGCAAACGTGTAGGCCAGTGAGCCGATCGTGTCCTGACTGACACCAGCCGGGGGATCCGTCCGCAACCCCACCACCGTGAGCACGCTGAGGATGCCAACCAGTATGAATGTGCACTCCATGATCCGAGCCGTGACAAAGCCGAGCGCGCAGCCCTCATGCTGCCGCTTCAACAGCGGATAGGGGATCACAGCGGTCGCGATGTTGGAGATGATCAGCAGCAGTTCCAGGAAGCATGCAAAGAAGATGCGGTTGTCATGTCCCGCGCCGGCAACGTACCCGACGGGGTCGTCGAGCACCGGTTGGTAGAGCCAGAGTGCCGGAATCGACGTGGCGAACGTGATCAGCCACATGATCCCGGTGACGAGCGACATCCGTCGCGATTCCTCGGGCGACAACGGACGGTGATAGTCCATGTTTCTCCTCCGGATAGCTGGCGGTACGACGTGATTCCGTATCGGCCACCTACGTCGCCTCGTTTGGAGCGGCAACGATATCGAAGGCTTGTGCGTGCTACAAGTTGCCCGCTCAACGGTCTATACCACCGGGCACGCCGAAGCTCCAGCGGCAGAGGAACCACTGCATGTCCTTCCTGCTCTGGCTCAGTCACGGATGTAGAGCCACGCCGCTAAGCGCGACTCGCCGGACGCCGCCTCGGCCCTACCAGTCGCTGCTCAAGGCTGTCGAGGATGAGGTCGAGTCCGAACAGGAACTCCTCGTCATGGCTGAAGCCATGGTCGGCGATGTGGCGCTGCACCTCGGCGGTGGCCGGGTAGGCGTCGAGTGCTGGCCCATACTCATCCAGGTTGCGCTTCGCCATCGCTACCCACTCCTCGCGTGTCTCGAGCGCAAGCGTCCGCTCCTGGAGCGCGAATCCATAGATGTAGGCGTCTTGGACCGAGTAGGCGTGGATCGCCGCCGCCATCGGGAATCCGGCCTGGCGCAGACAGCCGAGCACCGCCTCATGCAGCCGCAAGTTCGCCTCACCGGGGTTGGCACGTGCCTCCATCAGGCCGACCGCCCATGAATGGCGCTTGAGTGCCGCCCGCGTCGAGATCGCACGGCGCCGCATCTCCTCGTTCCATGGCTTCTCGATCGATGGCGGCTCGATCTCGCCAAATACCAGATCGACCATGCCGTCCAGCAAGCGTTCCTTGCCGGAGATGTGGTTGTAGAGGGACATCGCCTCGACGCCGAGCCTCTTCGCGAGCTTGCGCATGCTGAGTCCGTCGAGGCCCTCTTCGTCGGCGAGTTCGACCGCAGTGCCCAGCACGCGGTCGCGGGTCAAGCCGGCGCGGCGAAGCTCGTGGGCAGGTTGTCTGCGGGTCGGGCTCATTCGGGGGGTTGTCCGTACTGACAGCCGTACGCTGAACCGTGTACCTTACGCCGTAAGCTTACACCGTATGTAGAAGGAGATCCAGGATGACCCCGCCCGAGACGCCAGACCACCCCCGCTCCGCGCATGCCCAGCTACTCGACGTGGTGATCGTCGGCGCAGGGCCCGCCGGACTCAGTGCGGCTCTGATCCTTGGTCGCATGCGCCGCACGGTGCTTCTGGTGGACACCGACGCGCCGGCACACGCCGTTTCCGATGGCGTGCATGGCTTCCTCGGGCAGGACGGCACCCCACCGGCCCAACTGCGAGCGATCGGGCGGGAACAGCTGAGGCCCTATCCGACTGTCGAAGTGCGCCCGGTCGCTGCGCGACGCGCTCGCGTTGACAACGGCGGCTTCGAGCTCGGCCTCGGGGACGGGACGAGGGTGCGAACCGCGCGGATGCTGCTCGCGCACGGGATGCGCTATGAGCTTCCCGACCTCGCCGGCGTCTCGGAGATGTGGGCGAAGCGCGTGTTCCACTGCCCGTACTGCCATGGCTGGGAGGTACGCGACCAGCATGTCGCCGTCTACGGATGCAGCGAGCGGGCGGTGCATCAGGCGCTCCTGCTCTCGTCACTGACGAACGATGTCGTCTTGCTCTGCGAACACGCAAGCGCCCTCACGCCGGATCAGCGCGAGCGCCTGTCGCGCGCCGGCGTCGACATCGACGGTCGGCACATAGAGCGCATCGACGAGGTCGACGGGGCGCTAAGAGTCGCATTCACCGGCGGCGACGAGACGCGCCGCGACGCGCTCTTCATCCAACCCAGGCTCGAGCTGGCCAGCGGACTGGCCGCCTCGCTGGGAGCCGTCCTGACCGAGACCGGCACAGTCGCGACTGACGATACCGGCCTGTCCACGGTCGCCGGTCTCTACGTCGCCGGCGACGCCGCGACGCCCGTTCAATCGGTCGCCGTTGCCACCGCAAGCGGGGCGCGAGCCGCCTATGCGATCAACGCCGAACTGGCAATCCCAACCCACCACCTGACCGCCTGACCCTCGACCACGACTCCGACGACCGGACGAACGAAACCGAGGTGCACCATGTCCAACTCCCACCACCCGCCCCGGCCGCCCCGCTACAGGCTGGCACTGCTTCACCTGGGCCGGCGCCTACGCCGTGACCACGCTGATCCTGCAGCTCCTCGGCCCGACGATGGCCGGCTGGCCGCTCCCTGTCCGAACGCTGGCCATCAGCGCGCTCATGGTTGTAGCGCTCACCTGGCTGGTGATCCCGACCATGACGCGGCTCTTCCGCGGCTGGCCGGCGCCCTAGCCCCGGGCGAGCACAACCACCCACGAACGCACACGACCGACGGGCCGGCCAGCGCGCCGTCCGACTCACCCGAAACGGAGGAAACCATGCAATACGATCGCCCTCTCTCTCCAGAAGAGTCGCGCAGGCTCTCACTCGCCACTGGGATTCTGTGGCTGATCACCTTCGCCGCCTCGATCCCAGCGCTCTACCTCTTCCAGCCCTTACTCGATGACCCTGTCGGCTACGTCGCCGGTGGCGACCACAACACTCGCATCTTTCTCGCGGCAACGCTCGAGCTGATCACGATCATCGCCAACATCGGCACCGCAGTGCTGCCCTACGGGCTGTTCAAACGCGAGGATGAGGCGGCTGCCCTCGGCTTCGTCGCCTCCCGCATCATGGAAGCCACCTTCATGCTGATCGGTATCCTCAGCATGCTCGCCGTCGTTAGCCTCGCAGAGAACACCTCGCGCACCGGCAGCAACGCCTACGGCGACCTCGCCTACACGCTCGCCGCGATCAAGGACTGGACGTTCGTTCTCGGTCCCGGGTTCGTCTGCGGGATCGGAAACGGCATCCTGTTCGGCTGGCTGATGTACCGATCAGGCCTCGTCCCGCGCCGGCTGACCTACCTCGGACTCGTCGGCGGCCCGATGATCTGCCTGTCCGGCATCGTCGTCATGTTCGGCGCCGGCGAGCCAGGCGGCATCTTCCAGTCGCTGGCCACCCTGCCCGAGTTCCTGTGGGAGCTCTCGATCGGGCTCTACCTCACGTTCAAGGGCTTCCTGCCTGCGCCCATCCTTTCCGGGGCAGCACCCACCCAGCAGACCAGCGCGCCGATCGCCACGGCGACGATCGCCACGGCCTGAGCCCAACATCTCCCGCGGGGCTGCCGTACGACTCGGCAGCCCCGCATGGTGACTTGCGGCCGGAGTTAGGTCGTCGCCACCGATGCTCGATGCGCGGGAGACGCGCCGACGGCCCCTGTTTCGCCGCGACGCACCTCAGGTGCGACGGTCAGCCCTCCTTCCTGCCGCCGTTCTTGCTCCCCCCTCGGCGGGGCCGCCATCCGCTTGATCTCGGCCGACCGCCTGAGCCCGGCGTAGGCGTCACCGAGGGCGGTCGTGGACGTCAGGCGCGAGGCCGTCGGCAACCCGCTTGAGCGCAGCCGCATCCTCGCGCCGCCTGCGCTACCGGCCGATTGCAGCAGCGTTGCCAACTACCTGGCTCACTGCCATGTCGATGACATGTCTCGTGAGCAAGTGCCATTTTCGACTCCCTACACCGGCCTATGGAGCGGATCGGGATCGAACCGACGACCTTCTGGTTGCAAACCAGATGCTCTCCCAACTGAGCTACCGCCCCGGGCCGCTTCAGTCTATCGTGAGCGGGCTTCCGGCCCCCTTGACTGATTGATCAGTCAGCCAGTAGTGTGCCCGCACCATGCTCCGGCCGCGAACCATGCTCATGGTGCTCGCGCTGCTGGCCGCCATCGGCGGCGGCTGCGGCGGCGGCAGCAGCAGCTCGGGCACGAGCGGCAGCGGCAAGAACACGATCCTGCGGATCGGCACGACCTACTACATCGACTCCCTGAACCCGCTGTTGGCCTACGAGCCGCAGGCCTCGAACGCGTTCGCGATGATCTACCCGCAGCTCGTCCAGTACGGCCC
>Ga0134125_10008908_pt1 | contig 11323 bp, 9 predicted proteins | sample KB31751_FD_96464 | JGI IMG/M metagenome (GOLD analysis project Ga0134125, IMG submission 96464) | Terrestrial soil microbial communities with excess Nitrogen fertilizer from Kellogg Biological Station, Michigan, USA - KB3-175-1 | ecosystem: Environmental > Terrestrial > Soil > Unclassified ...
CGGCTGCGCGCGCGCCACCTTGGGGATCGCGTGCTGGTGCGTGCGCTGGCAGCCGCCGCCCATGACGATCAGATCACCGCAGCCGAGCGACAGCGCGCGCGAGGCGCCGCCGCCGGTCGGGCGGATCAGGAACTTGCGCGCCGCGCCGACGGAGACCGTGGCCACGAGCGCCTCCTTCCGCTTGCGCGCGACGTAATCGCCGTGCCACGCCACGCTGTCGCGCCCGTCGCGATAGAGCGCCAGCGACACGCGCGAAAATTCCGTGGCGTACCGGCGCTCGAGCGCGCCGCGCATCTCCTCGACGATCGGCGGCCGCTCGCCCGGCGGCAGCACCGCGATCAGGCGCGGCACGTCGACCACGCGCTCGTACATCTGCCGCGACTCCTCGCGCCACGGCGCCCCGGCGCGCAGCCGCTCGAACAGCGTGGCGTGCCCCTCGAGCCAGCCGGGCGCGTGCTCGATCCACGACTCGCCGTCGAGCCACGTGCGCGTCACGCCCGCGAACGTGGCGTCGCAGCGCGGCTCTTCGCGCCCGAGCAGCCAGCCCTGGTCCATCGCGATCGGCGTAGCACCGATCCGGCGGTATGCACGTCAGTCGGTCTTGCAGCCGAGCTTCTTGAGCTCGGCGACCAGCGCGGCGATCTGCGCGTCCGACAGCGTCCCCTCGCCGGCGAAGAGCACCTTGCCGTCGGCGCCGGTGAGCACGAGCGTGCTCTTGTGCTCCTTCAGCCCCCACGCCTTGCGCACCGCGCCCGTCCAATCGGCGAACAGCACCGTGTTCTCGCGCGCCGCTATTTTCTGCAGATCGGCGAGCACGTACTTCTTGGCCGGCCACCAGTTGTACGAAGCCACGTCGGCCACCGCCGCGAACTCGAAGATGGCGCGGTTGAACGCCTGATCGGTGATGCGCCCGAGCACCTTGCGCGCTTTGTCGTTCTGCGTCTGCGCGTCCTTGTCCTCGTACATCACCAGCACCGGCCGCGCATCGGGCAGGGGCCGCATCCTCCGCGCCGCCACGTTCTCCACCTCGACGCGCGCGGGCAGCGCGCCGACCGTCGGCAACGCCCACGCGCCCGTCGCTGTGACGGCGACAAACGCGATCCCGGCGAGCACCCGTTGTGGCATCATTTGCAGTCTAGTGGATCGCGCGCCCGACATCACGGTGGTCATCGCCGCGCACAACGAAGAGCGCCGCCTCGGCCGCTGCCTCGAGTCGGTGCAGGCCGCCGCCGCCGGGCGCGCGGTCGAAGTCATCGTCGTCGACAACTGCTCCACCGACGGCACCGCCGCCGTGGCCCGTGCCGCCGGCGCCCGCGTCGTCGCCGAGCGCGCGCTCGGCGCCGTCAACGCCAAGGCCGCCGGCGTCGCCGCCGCGAACGCGCCGCTGGTCGCCGTGATCGACGCCGACAGCGTCTGCCCGCCCGACTGGCTCGACAAGATCGCGCGCGCCTTCGCCGGCGATGCGCCGCTCGTCGGCCTGAGCGGCCCGGCGCGCTACCTCGGCGCGCGCCGTTGGGTCTACGCCGTCATGTGGCTGTGGTACGGCTTCTGGAAATCCGTGCAGGCGCTCGCCGGCACCGCCTACTACGCCGTCGGCACCAACGTCGCCTTCCGCCGCGACGCCTTCACCCGCGCCGGCGGCTTCGACACCAACGTGCTCGTCGGCGGCGACGAGGTCGGCCTGTTCCGCCGCCTGCGCGCGGTCGGCCCCACGCGCTACACCGACGAGCTGTGGGTCGAGACCGATCCGCGCCGCACCGAGGTCGGCTTCCTGCGCTTCTTCTTCGGCACGGTGCTCCTGCACTACGTGCTCAATTATCCGTTCTACCGCCTCACCGGCCGCTCGCTGCTCAAGCGCTATCCGCCCGGCTCGACGCTACTTCCGCGTCAGTAGATCGGTCATCACGCGATCGATCACGTCGTTGTGGTCGAGCGACGGATCGACCTCGATGCGCCGCGCGCCCGGCGGCCCCACGCCCGCCATCGACGGCGTCGTGCCCCAGTGCGGCTGCATCACCGGATCCGCCGGCCACCGGGTGATGTACTCGATGACCTCCACGCCCGGCGGCGGCTGCGGATATTTGTGATACACGGCGGCGACGCCGAGCATGAGCGGCGCGTGGATCACGTCGACCTCGCTCCACGGGCAGATGTGCATGCCCGCGAACGGCGCGCCGATGGTCACGAGCGTGAGCTTGCGTGCCGGCGCCGGCAGCCGCCCCACCGCATGCGCCGCGATGAGCCCGCCCGCCGAGTGCGCGACGACGATGATCTCGCGCACCGACGGCGGCGCCTCGGCGAGCGCGCGCGAGAGCACGGTATCGAGCGCGCGCGCCGCGCGATCGACCGAGCCCCACGGCTCCCACCAGAAGACGACGAAGTCGACGCCGGGCGTGGCGCGCAGCCGCGCCACCGGCTTGTCCCACTCCCAGCCGTAGCCGAGCAGGCCCGGCACCAGCACGAAGAGCCGCGTCGTCCCCGGCTTGAGCGGCGGCAGCTTCGGCGCCTCGGCGTCGACGACGGCGCAGGTCGGACACTGCTTCTGTACGTGCGTGATGCAGCCGGGGAGCACGACCAGCGCGGTCAGGCACGCGAAGAGGACGTGCGCGCGCATCAGAACTCGGCGCGAATCCCGAACGACGGAATGATCGGCAGCCCGGTGAGCGACGCCCGCCGCGTGAAATCGTAATTCGGCTGGTTCAATTCCACGTTCGCATCATTCGTGATGTTGGTGATATCGAGATACGCCTTCAAGACCCAGCGCTGAAACACGAAGGTCTTGTCGACGCGCACATCGAGCTGATTGAACGCGGGCAGCCGCCCGGTATTGACCGGTCCCTGCGCCGGCGCATAGACGTCGACGTCGGCGTCGTACCAACCGCCGTACGACAACGTATAGGGATATCCGCTGATATATCGATATCGCGCGCCCACCTCGAATCCCTTCGGCAGATAGACGTGCGCGGCGATGATCAGGATATGCGTCTGATCGAAGTCGAACAGCCGCCATTCGCAGGTCGCGCAATCCTTTCGCTCCGACCGCATCAGCGTATAGCTGATCCAACCGAAAAACCATTTCGACACCGCCTGGCGCAGCATGAGCTCGCCGCCGTAGATGCGCCCGACGCCGTCGTTGGCCTTGCGCTCGGGCACCGTCTGTCCGTCGCGCTGCACGAAGTCGTTCGACACGACGACGAGATCGTAGAGGTCCTTGTAGAAGCCGGTGACCTCGGCCATGAGGCCGGGCAGGATGCCCTGCTCGACGCCGAGCGTGTAGTGGATCGCCGATTCGGGCCGCAGCTTGGGATTGCCGAAGTTGGGATCGTAATCGGGCGCCTGCGGATCTTGCGAATACAAGCCGACGCCCGCTTTGAGCCACGTATACGACGCCAATTGCACGCGCCCGCTCAGCCGCGGATTGAACGCCGGCGCGGCCAGCGCCGAGAAGTAATCGAAGCGCAGACCTGGTGTCACCGAGATGCGCGCCGTCGGTGTCCAGGTCGCCTCGGCGTACACGCCGAGGTTGCCGACATTGAGCTTCTCGTTTTCGTGAAACGACGGCGTCGACGACAGCGGTCCCGGGATCTGCCCCTCTTCCGGCGGCGGCGGGATATCGGCCGCGATTCCCACGTTTCCATATTGCGAATCGGCGCCGAACAAAAAGCGCAAATGCCGGCTCATGATGTAGCGGGCCTCGATGCGCGAATCGGAGCCGACCGCGAAGATGTCGAAATTCAAGGTGCGCCCGAGCTGCCCGCTCTGTCCCTGCAGCCCCGTCGAGTTCTGCAGATAGAACGACCATTTCCCGACGGTGCGCGTCCAGCGGATCTGCAGCTTGTGGTACCAGATGTGCGTACCGAACGCGCTGATCGCCGGATCGGCGTCCTGCGGCCGCGCGAACGACAGCACCAGTTGATCGTCGGATCCCGAGACGAGCGCGCGGAACTTCCCGCCGCCGAGCGGATATTCGAAGATGCCCTGATAATCGTAATAAACGGGCGCCGTCGTGAATTGCAAGCCAGGGACATGGAACAGCCCCATGATCGCGTCGACGTAGCTGCGCCGCGCCGCCAGCGCGAAGCTGCCCTGGCCGATCGGCCCTTCGACGACGGCGCCGCTGTCGAACACGTTGGTCTCGAGCGCGGCGTGGATGCGATCGCGCTTGGGCTCGCGCAGATCGACGTCGACGGCGCCGGCGATGGCGCGTCCGTAGCGCACGCCGAAGTTGCCGGGAAAATAGTCGATACGATCGAGCAGCTGCGCCGGGAACACCGACGTGAAGCCGCCGAAGTGATAGAGCTGCGGCACTTCGGCGCCGGCGAGGAACACGCGCGAATCGGTCGGCTTGCCGCCGCGCACGATGAGGAGGCCCGAGTTGAACGGCGCGCGCGCCATGCCCGGCAGGTTCTCGATGGCGCGCAGCGGATCGCCCATGGTGCCCGGCATCTTCACCAGCTCCTCGGTGGTGAGCGTCTGCCGGCTGATCTCCTCGCGGTTGGGATCGGCGCGCACCGTCGATTCGTAGCGGCCGTATTGCGACGGCTCGACCCAGTAGCGCACCGACACCGTCTGGCCGGCGGCGAGCGTCTCGTCGGTCTCGAAGCGGCGCGCCTTCGGCCCGCTGACGACGACGTGCCACTTCCCCGGCGGAAGCGCGAGCGTGAACTGCCCGTCGGCGCCGACGGTCGCGCGCTCCTGCAGAAGGCCGTGGAGGGCGATGACCATGCCGTCGGCGAGCGGCGCGCGCGTGCCCTTCAGATAGGCGCCGCCGCGCAAGGTCGCCTTGGCCGCCGGCGCCGGCGGCTTCGGCTGCGCGCGCGCACGCAATACGAACTTGTACGCATAGGTGACGTGCGCCGGCACCGGCGTATCGCCGCTGCGCGCCGGCGCGAACACGAAGCGCCGCACTGCCGCGGCCGCCGCCTCGTCGAAGCCGTGGCCGGCGCCCTGTGTGACGGCGACGTTCGACACCGCGCCCTTGTCGTCGACGTCGAGCTCGAGCACGACGGTGCCCGAGAGTCCCGCCGCGAGCGCCTCGGCAGGGTAGGGCGCCGCGACGCGCGAGAGCAGCGCGGGCGGCGTGAACGGTGCCGGCGGCGGCGCCTGCGGCTCGCGCTGCGCCTGCGGCTCGCGCTGCGCCTGCGGCTCGCGCTGCGCCTGCGCCTGCGCCGTTGCCACGCACGCGACGACGAAGAGCGCGATCGCCCCGACGCGAGAAATCACCAAGCGTAAGGCTATAGGCGATCGGCGACGGCGCGCAAGACGCGCGGCGAGAACAGCATCCCGACGTGCCCGACGTCGGGTACGTGCACCAGCTCCTCGTGCGACGCAAACACGCGCGGGAAGACGATGTTGTCCGAGCCGGCGACGATCGACGTGAACTGCACGTTCGCCGCCGCCTCGCGCGACGCCTCCAGCCGCTGGATGATCGGCGAGTCGGGCCTGAGCTCGCGCCCCACGCGCCCCGCGACCCAATAGGCGCCGTAGGTCCCGCGATGCGGCGACGACAACGTGATGCAGCGATCGACGCGCCGCGCCCCGCCGAGCTCCTGCAGCCAGCAGCGCGCGACCACGCCGCCGAGCGAATGGCACACGAGATCGATCCGCCCGCCGCGTACGTGCTGCTTGCAGAAGTCGCGCAGCGCCATCGCGCCGCGCTCGATCCCTTGGGAGCTCTCGTAGTCGAACGACAACACCGGCCCGATGCGCCGCAGCTTCAAGTACGCATGCAAAGGCAGGAGCGTCGACCGATTGGCGAGATAGCCGTGCACGAGCACCACCGTGCGCCCCTCGGCCTTGCGCGGCGTCGGTCGCGTGCGCCGGCGCGCGAGGCCGAACGGATGCAAGAGCGCCGCGCCGACGAAGGCGGCCACCTCGCGCGCCACCAGCTCGCCCGCCGTGCGCGTCGACGGCGGCAGATCGCGAATCACGTCGCCCGCTTTGCGTCCCGATTCGATGGCGCTATTATGCGGGCGAAAATGCGGTTTGCGGCAGCAATCGCGATTTCGCTGGCGTGTGGCGGTGTTGCGCAGGCGCGCGGCACCTGCGCCATCGACGCCAAGAAGGCGCCGGCGCTCACCGTCGAGGTCACGCCCAAGGAGGCGTCGCCGTTCAAGCTGCGCATCGAGGGCATGCCCATCAGCATCGAGCCGGGCGGCCTCGAGACCGCGGCGACGGTGCGGGTCAAGGGCGCGCTCGCCTTCGAGGCGCACCTCGGCGCCAACGAGATCCCCGCGCGCATCAAGCGCGGCGTCGACGACTTGAGCGGCATGCTGCACCTGGCGCCGGGGCGCGAGAAGCTCACGCTGCACGCCAACGTGCGCGCCAAGGTCGTCGACGCGTCGATCCGCCTGACCGGCATCGAGCTGCGCGGCCTCACACTGCCCTGCGACGCGCTCACGCTCGACGACGTCAAGGAGCCGTCGCTGTCGGTCGACGAGTCGGGTGACGCGACGCGCTTCGTGGCCAAGGGATCGACGCTGCACTTTCGCAGCGCGCCCGGCGGCAAGGGCGCGGCCATCGAAGCCGCCGTCGACGATCCGAGCGCGCTCGAGCTCAAGCGCGTCGAGGAGGAGGGCGGCTGGATGCGCGTGACCACGCGCTGGCCCGACGGCACCACGCTGCACGGCTGGGTCAAGCGCGACGAGCTCGTCGAAGAGGGCGTGCGCCACGAGCGGCTCGGCGACATCGCGCCCATCGCCGGCGTCTCCGCGGCGCCCGCGTGCGAGCCGCCGCGCGTCGGCACCAACGAGCGCATCGTCGACGCGCCCGTCGCCGCCGGCACGCAGGTCTACGCCGCGCGCTATCTCGGCCCCTGGGCCAAGGTCGTCGACGGCGGCAAGCTCAAGGTGCGCTTCCGCCCCAAGGACGATTGGGCCGAGATCGTGTCCGTGCCCGGGATCGCCTGCGCCGTCGGTGACGCCTGGATCCCGAGCGCCGCCGCCAAGCTGCCCGCCGACGCTGCGCCCGCCGCGCGCGCCGAGTGACCGTCGCTCGCCCGCTCGACGAGCGAGGGCTGCGTGGATGAAGCCACAGCGTCGCAGCGCGTTGTAGCCCGACCACTACAGTTTTCCGGATTCGTGTGCCGGAAATGCCGGCGATGTGCACTGGCGCGTCGCTTGCTCTAGGGCCGGCGCCATGAACCTTTCGTCGTACACGCTTCGTTCTCTGGCCTTCGCCGCTTGCGCGGCTTTCGTCACCGCCGGCTGCAGCGGCGGCGGCAGCACGGGCGCGACCACCGGCTCGGCTACGACCGACACCAGCGGCAGCACCGACACGAGCGGCGCCGCCGCCGCCGGCAGCACGGGCTCGCCGTCGCCGTCCTCGTCGGGCGCGACCGCCGGCGCCGCGCCGCACTCGGCGCACAAGCGTTGCGGCTGGATCGGCGCCGACACGTTCGACGCCGGCAAGAAGTCGTTCCTCGCCAACCCCGACTACTACGACGCCATCCACCCGAAGTGGGGCACGCTCAACGCCGACGGCAGCATCAAGGTGCTCTCGATGGCCGATGACGCCGACATCATGTCGACGGCCAAGCAGCACCAGATCAAGGTCATCCCGCTCGTCGACAGCGCCGACGTCTCGTACCTGCGCAGCATCATGTCGTCGCCGGCGGCGATCGCGCAGCACGCGGCGACCGTCACCGACTTCGTGACCAAGCACGGCTACGACGGCGTCGAGCTCGACTACGAGCACCTCTGGTCGGCCAGCGATCGCGCGCCCTACACCGCGCTCATCAAGGCGGTGGCCGACTCGCTGCACGCGCAGGGCAAGCTCCTGACGCTCGCGCTGCCGGCGATGGACGCCGACCACAAGGACGCGGCGTACGACTACGCGTCGATCCAGGACTCGGCCGACGTGCTGCACCTCATGGCGTACGACTACCACTACTTCGGCGGCGACCACCTCGGGCCGCTGGCGCCGAAGGGCTGGGTCAACGACGTGGTCACGCGCGTCGAGTCGCTCGGCCATCCCGAGAAGTACACGCTCGGCGTCGCCAACTACGGCATCGCGGGCAGCTGGTACGCGTCGGCGAAGGAGTCGGCGGCGCGCTGCGGCGGCTCGTACTCGTCGCAGACCGACCACATGGCGACCTGCCCGAACGGCCATCAGGAGGCGGGGCTCGCGCCGCACTGCACGACCTCGCAGGGTGACGTGTGGTTCGAGGACGTGGCGTCGATGACGGAGAAGACGGCGCTGGCCAAGGCGCACCACTTCGGCGGCGTCGGCTACTGGACGATGGGCGACGAGCCCGACGGCTTCTTCGACGCCATGAAGGCGCAGTTCAACTAGGTCGGCTCGTCTTCGCGGCCGCTCGTGCTCGTCGTGGGCGCGGGCGGCAGCGGCGGCGTCCGCAGCTCCGCCACCTCCTCCCGCACCGACGTCAACGCCGATTCCAGCTCGTGAATCCGCCGCTGCGCGCTCCCCGCGATGCGCTCGCGATCGGCGCGCGCGATCTCCAGCTCCGCCAGGGCCGTCTTCAGATCCGTCCGCACGGCGTCGAGCTCCGAGCGCAGGTTCTCGCGCGCCGAGCGGGCCGCGAAGCGATCGTCCTCGATCTGCCGGTGCGCCGCCGTCATCTCGTGCCCGAGCCGCGACAGCTCGGCGCGCGCCTCGGTCAGCTCCTCCATCGCCTCGCGCAGCCGCTCGTCGCTGGTCGTGTCGGGCAGGCGTGGCGGCATCGACTGTAACGGCACGCGCGGACGCATCGGCTTGGCCTTCGCCTTCGCGATCGTCTTCGGCTTCGCGTTCGCCTTCGGCACCAGCTTCAGCTTCGCCTTCGGCTTGACCTTCAGCTTGAGGAGCTTGCCGCGAGGCGGGGGCTTCTTCGGCATGGCGTTATCGTATCACGTCGGCGCGCGCGCTCAGCCGCGCACGTATTCGAACTCGAAGGACTGGCCGTTGATGCCGCGCGTCGGCGGCGCGATCCAGCCCGCGATTTTGCCCGGCTCGTGCACCGGCACCATCAGCGATTCGATATAGGCGATGTCGCTCGGCGACGGCAGCCACTCGTTGCGCTTGCGCTCGAACGCCTCGGCCGAGATCAGGTTGCCGTCGACGTCGAAGTGGTGGCCGGCGTAGATGCCCTGGCGGCGGTGGAAGCGGCGGTTGGGCAGGCGGAAGCGCATCTCGCTCGCCACGCCGGCGCGCTCGAGCGTGCGGTTCCACTTGTCGACGGCGCGCTGGCAATCCTCGACGTAGTTGTCGCGCAGCACCTCGTTCATCGCGGTGCGCAGCGGGATGTCCTTGTCGTTGAGCTTGCCCTCCTCGACGACGGTCATGCGGTAGTGGCCGTCGAGCGCCTGGTGGTCCTCGTACTTGTCTTCCTTGTAGCGGCCCTTCAAGCCGGCGGCGAAGAAGTCGGCGGCGTTCGACGAGATCTCGCCACCGAACAGATCCTCCGACAGCGAGAACCACAGATTCAGATACTTTTGCAGCGTCGGGATATCGATACCGCCCAGCTTGCGTACGCTCTCGCTGGTGCCGTCGCCCGATTTCATGAGCTCGGCGGTGCGCGCCACCATGCGATCGATTCCCGTCTCACCGACGAACATGTGGTGCGCTTCCTCGGTGAGCATGAACTTGGTCGTGCGCGCGAGCGGATCGAAACCCGATTCCGACAGCGCATACAGCTGATATTTGCCGTCGCGATCGGTGAACATGGTGAAGAAATAGAAATCGACCCAGTTTTCGATCGGCTGATTGAACGCGCCGAGGATGCGCGGCTTGTCGGCGTCGCCCGAGCGGCGCTCGAGGAGGCCCTCCGCCTCTTCGCGCCCGTCCTTGCCGAAGTACGAATGGAGCAGATAGACCATGGCCCACAGGTGACGCCCTTCCTCGACGTTCACCTGAAACAGGTTGCGCATGTCGTACAGCGACGGGGCGCTGGCGCCGAGACGGCGCTGCTGCTCGACCGACGCCGGCTCGGTGTCGCCCTGCGTGACGATGATGCGGCGGAGCATGTTGCGGAACTCGCCCGGCACCTCGTTCCACACCGGCTGGCCGAAGTTGTCGCCGAAGCCGATCTTCTTGTCCGCATCGGGTGGATTCAAGAAGATGCCCCAGCGATAATCGGGCATTTTCACGTAATCGAAATGCGCCCAGCCGTCGGTATCGACCGATATCGCGGTACGAAGATAGATATCCTTTTCCTGATATCCCTCGGGACCGACCTGCTTCCACCAATCGAGGTAATTCGGCAGCCACTGCTCGAGCGCGCGCTGCAGGCGCTTGTCCGACGAGAGGTTGACGTTGTTCGGGATCTTTTCGTTCGAGACCTCGGCCGACATTTACGTCCTCCTCCAGTCGAAGCTGGGCCGTTCCGGTTTTCCGTAGAGCGACAGCGCGCCGCGCTCGCCGGTGGCGTTGGGGCGCGTGAAGATCCAGTTCTGCCAGGCAGAGAGGCGCCCGAAGATCTTGGTCTGCATGGTCTCGTTGCCCACGCAGCGGAACGACGCCTCCATGCCGGTGAGCGCGTCGGGCGAGAGCGAGGCGCGCTCCTCGATGGCGAGGCGCAAGGTGTCGTCGAAGTCGAGGTCGTCGGCGAGCACGGTCACCAGCCCCGCTTCGTCCGCCTGCTGCGCGTCGAGCGGCGCCTTCTCGATGCCGGGCAGCTCCTCCTCGATGCCGAGCATGTCGAGGCGCGACATCGCGTTCGCCGTCGGCAGCACGTGGTTGTTCATCTTCGACGCCTGCACGTGCACCGGGCGTTTGGGATCGTCGAGCATGTAGCGGCGATCGGCGGCGAGCGCGAGCTCGAGCATCGAGCCGACGAAGCACGACTCCGGATCGAGGATGGCGAAGATCGAGCGCGCGGTCAGATCGAGGCGGCGCAGCACGCGCGCCATGTTCAAGATGGTCTCGTGCACGAACCAGTGCGCGCGGCGCGCCTCGAGCTCGGCGTCGCACTTGAGCATGAGCTCGCGATCGCCGCGCGTCTTGAGGAGGAGCAGGCCGCACTCCTCGTGATTGAAGCGCAAGCGAAGCAGGGCGTCGTCGAGCTCGCGGAAGGCGCGCAGCGGCCACCAGTTGCTGCCCGCGGCGACGATGGCGTCGATGCCCGCGACGTCCTGATCGGGCCCGCGCATCGTGATCGTGGCGGTGCGATGCGCGCGATCGATGGCGAGCTCGACATACTTGTAGCGCGCGCCGTCAGGCCCGACCTCGGGCTCGAGCGGCTTGAGCTCCACGCCGGTGGCGCCCTTGTCGGCGGTGGCGAGCGAGGCGAGCCGCTTGGCGCGCTCGCGCACGGCCTCGGCGAACTTCGAGCGCGGCGCCACGGCGTCGACCAGCTTCCACTCGACGGCGCGCTTGCCCTTGATGC
>Ga0134125_10008909_pt1 | contig 11322 bp, 5 predicted proteins | sample KB31751_FD_96464 | JGI IMG/M metagenome (GOLD analysis project Ga0134125, IMG submission 96464) | Terrestrial soil microbial communities with excess Nitrogen fertilizer from Kellogg Biological Station, Michigan, USA - KB3-175-1 | ecosystem: Environmental > Terrestrial > Soil > Unclassified ...
ACTACTTCTATCCTTATCGCGAGACCGACCGGTCGGGCCACACGATTCCCTTCCCCGACGCTTCGGCGTACAATCTCTACCGGCGCGGCGGCGGCACGATGTCACTCAGCGACTGGCGCCGCAGCAACGTCGACGCTCTCGTGCAACGACTCGGCGCCGAGATCCACGCGGTGAAGCCGTGGGTCCGTTTCGGGATCAGCCCATTCGGAATCTGGCGGCCGGGATATCCATCGTCGGTGCGCGGGCTCGACTCGTACGAGGAAATCTTCGCAGACTCGCGGAAGTGGCTGAACAACGGCTGGGTGGACTATCTCGTACCGCAGTTGTACTGGCCAGTCGGCAGACCGCAGCAGGACTTCTCGCAACTGCTCGCGTGGTGGGTCTCGCAGAACACTTACCAGCGACACATCTGGGCTGGTCTCAACGCAGGACTCGCAAAGGATACGGCGCCCCGTGGACGCGGGTCGCGTGAGATTCTGGATCTGATTCGTCTCACGCGCGCACAGCCCGGCGCGAGCGGCGACGTTCTGTTCAGCGCGAAGGTGCTTATGCAGGATCCGGATAGTCTGGTCGAGCGCCTCACACGCGACAGCTACGCACAACCCGCCCTCGTGCCTGCATCGCCATGGCTGGACTCTATCGCGCCCGGGCGTCCCGCTGCACAGCCGCGGCTCGACGCTGCGTCGGGAGAGATGGTGATCGATATGGACCCCGCCAGCGGAGAAAAAGCTCCGTGGCTCTGGGTTGTGCAGGCGCGTACCTCCGCCGGCTGGACCACACAGATAATTCCCGGCTCCGAACAGACGCACTTCCTCGCCGGACGCGGTGACAAATCGCCGCGCGAGGTGTGGGTGTATGCCGTGAGCAGAACCGGCAACCTGTCACCGCCTGCGCGCGTTTTCCCGAACGGAGATCCGATTCCCGAGCAAAGATGAGTCTGGAAGTTGCAGCCGCACTACCCGTGGGACTCGCGTCCGTCCGACCATGCGGCGATCGATCTTTCAACTGCACGCACAGTACGGGTAAGACGTGGCACGTCGGGATATCGCAGACGGAAGACTATCGTGCCGCGCCCGTAAGGAAGGCGATCAATCGAGCAGGGGGACGGGCAATCCACATGCCCGTCCCCCGTCCAAGCCGGGACTGGGCGTCTACTGCGCGATATTGATGCGAAGCTGAACGCTGCGCGGGCGTCCGACGGATGCACCGCTGAAGAACGCACCCTTCAGCAAATATTTCTTGTCGAAAAGATTGTCGACGTACAGCTCCGGCCGGACGACGGAGCTGCCCATCGAGAACGCGTAGCCAACACTTGCGTTCGAGATGTAGCTCGGATCCACGTGGACGCCCTTATTGAAATCGAACAACCCGGTGCCGTACGAGCAGTTGCAACCCGCCGGATCGCTTCCGTTTGTAAGACCTGATCCATACGTCCCGGTGTAGCTGGTGTAGAATTTGCCCGGTGCATAGGTCGCGCTGGCCGTTCCGGACAGCCGCTGATCGTGATCCAGATCGAAGTAGCCCTGGGGTGTAGCCGTCGGAAAGAAGCCACCGGTGATCGGGCCCTGACCGTATGCGTGATTTAGCGCAAGGTTGAGGTATGCGGAGAACGGACCAGCAGGACGGAAATCCTGCACCGTCTCGAGACCGGTGATGCGAACCTGCGCGATGTTCACGGACGTGACGATCGCCGAGCCGGGTACGGTGTTGTCGTCGATGCCAGGGGTGCTTTGCTTGTGGTACGCCGCAAACTTGGACACGAGTCCGAATGGAAAGCGGTGGATGTATCCAGCCTCGTAGAAATTGTCGCGCTCCGGCAGCGTGGGTGCAGTAGCGACACCCTGTTGTGCAACGCTGGTAATAGCGCGCAGATCCTCAACGTTGGTCGGAATGAAGAGCCGGCCGTAATACACGTAGAGCGTATTGCCCGGGTCCGGATAGAAATTGAGCCGGATGCGGGGACTCAGCTGCGTTTTTGTACCGGCAAACGGTGCGTTATGTGCGTCGTAGCGCACGCCTGTTCTGATCTCGAACCGCTCGACGGGCGAGTATGCGGTCTCCGCATAGCCGCCGACGTCATACCCCGTGAGCCCTGAATTCGAAGCGGGGCCGAGTGATCCGGAGTTGCTCGTTGTCACGAAGTCCTCGCGCCCCCTGGTGTACTGGCTCAGTGTTCCGAACTTGAACTCCAACTCTCGCGCAGGATGCACTGTGTAGTCTGCCTTTACGCCATAGGTCGTGAAGTTACGGTTCTCGCGCAGGTTGTACGCGGTGGCGGTATCTGGAAAGAACACGAACTGGGCGGAATCACCCGCTCCGGGGTCGTATTTGAGTCCGCCAGAGCGCATGAAAGCTCCGACGAACAGCTCCGACGCTCGCGACTGTGTCGTCGTACCACCTTCGACTCCCACCGTCGTATCGGCACCGAAGATGTGGCGGTAACCGAGGTTCACGAACGCGTTGCGATCGTGCTGATTGTCATCGAGCACGACATTGCCGGTCGAATCATAGGGAACCTGGAACCGCGTAGTCGAGAGGCTTGCGTCGAGATCGAACACGTTGGAGCCGTTCGGCGTGTACTGCACCTTGGCGAATCCGGAGTAGTCCTCGCCATGGTTGTGAAAGTTGACGACCTCGTTACGCGTTGTGTCGAAGACTACCGGCTCCCGTCGCATATCGGTGGACGTGCGATTTCCGGAAACAAAGAATCCCCACGGCCCACTGTTTGTACTGGCCGTGATCCCTTCCCCGTTTGTGTTGAACGAGCCACCAAATCCTGAGATCGTGCTATGAAACCCTCCGACCGGAATGCGCGTCTGCACATTCACCACGGCGGCATTCTTGTTGCCATACTCCGCCTCCCAGCCTCCGCTCTAAGAGTCGATCTGACTCACGACTCTGCGATCGAACCGCTCGTTGAGGCTGCCCGAAATACCAGCCGGCACGGGTACGCCATCGACGTAATACGTGTACTCGGCGTGCTGGCCGCGGATGTGTACTTCGCCTGTTGGCGCGCGAGCGGCGCCAGCGATCGACTGCTGAAGGATCTGTGACGTCGTGTTGGTCGGGGCGCCGTGATAGGAGTCCTGCTTGAAGCGCTGATCACCCGATCGTGTATCGACAGCCAGTGGCACTGCGGCGGTCACCGCGACCGAAGAAAGACTCAGTGCTACAACCGGAAGCCGGAAATCCGCTCGGATGTCGCCCGACGCGCCAACTGCTATCTCACGCGACTGAACCCGAAAGCCAATTAGACGAACGTTGACGGAGTATGTGCCCGATGGAAGATCGTGTGCTATATACCGACCGAAGGCATCAGTTGTTGCCGTGAGCACGATGCGACTTCCCTGCATCACGCTGACCTCCGCGCTGGGAAGCGGCTGGCCGGATGCACTATCAGTTACAGTGCCAGTAAGATCGCCGTGGGCAATCAGGCCAGTGTTGATGCCGGTGGCGGCCACAGGCGACGCTGGCGCACGAGACGCATATGCTGGGACGACAGCAACGCTCATGATCAGAGCGAGCACGCACGTCACCGCACGCGCCGAAACGCGTTGATTTGACATGATTCTTGAATGCAGGAGTGTGATACCGCCGCCAGGGAGGCGGCAGCGAAGTAATTCCGTGGCGGAGGCTCTGCCTCCGCCTTCAGATCACACTGTCACCGGGGGTGCACGAGCGAGTCGTGCGCCATCGACGGCGGTGTAGGGGCGTGCACCGATCTCGGTCGGAGGCGTAGCCGAAACACGTTCCGCTCCGATCCATGCGGGAACTGCGCGCGGCGGGACCGTCGAGCCACTCGCAAGGACGTGACAGACAACGCAATCGCTGTCGTGCAGTCGATGGTGGTGGTTACCCGGTGTCTCAGCGTGAACAGGCGCGACATGCGAGCTCGCCTGCTCTTCGTATCCGTCGCTGACTGCAAACGTGCCCTGAAGCCCAATTTGCAGCAGCGCGAAGGCAATCGCGAAGACTCTAAGTCCACGCGACCGCCCGCGCGCGCCGGCGCTCGTTGCCATCATGCGAACCCGCACCCTAGACGTGCAGCTCGTCGTTCTCGCGCGACACCATCAAGTACAACACGGGCATCAGGAACACGCTCAACAAGAGACGTGAGAACAGTCCGCCCACGATCACCATCGCGAACGGCCGCTGGGAATCGGATCCCACGCCCGTGGAGAACGCGGCGGGAAGCAGGCCCAGCGCCGCAACGAGCGCGGTCATCATGATCGGCCGCAAGCGCAGCAACGCCGCGTCCAGCGTCGCCTCCGAGATTCCGAGGCCGCCGAGCCGAAGCTCGTTGGCGTATGAGATGTACACTACAGCCGTCTGCACGGAGACACCAAACAGCGCCAGGAAGCCGATTCCCGACGACACGCTGAACGGCGTCCCCGATATCCACAATGCCACCAGGCCGCCGAGAGGGGCGGACAGCAGCACTCCGATGACGGTGATGAAGGGGAATTTGAAGTTCCGATACAGCGCGAACAGCAGGATGAAGATCACTACGAGCGTCAGCGGCAACACTATTTGCAACTGCCGCCGCGATGCCGTGTACTCCTCGAATTCACCGCCCCACACTATTGAATAGCCCGGCGGAAGCTTCACCTTGCGCGCGACCTGCGCCCGAGCATCCTCCACTGCGCCGGCGAGATCCCGCCCTGTGACGGAGTATTGCAGTCCGATGTAGCGTGAGTTGTCCTGCCTGTAGATGAACGACGCGCCGTTGTCGATCTTGAGCGTCGTCACTTCACGAAGCGGTATCTGCGCGCCGCTCGGCGTCGCGATGAGAATGTTTCCGATCTCGTCCGCGGTCTCGCGGAACTGAGGCTGCAATCGCACGACCAGGTCGTACAGCTGCTCGCCCTGCACGACCTGCGTCGCGGCGGAGCCACCGACCGCGGCCTCGATCAGGCCATTCACGTCGGAGACGTTGAGGCCGTACCGTGCCATCTTCGCGCGATCCGCCGTTACAGTCAGTGCGGGTTGGCCAAGCTCCTGAACGAGCGTGACCTGATTGATGCCGCGCACCTGATCCAGCACCTTCTTGATCTGTGTTCCCCGCTCCTGCAGCACGGTCAGATCGGTTCCGAATATCTTCGCGTCGAGCGAGCTCTTGAGGCCCGTCTCTGCTTCGTCTACCGCGTCTTCCGCCGGCTGCGTGTAATTGAAGGTGATTCCCGGAAACGCGCGCAACTTCTGGTCGATCGCAGCGATGAGCTCGGGTTTTGTGTGATACTTGCCGTGCCACTCTCCGTATGGCTTGAGCCCGACGTAGAATTCGGCGTTGAAGAATCCGGTTGCGTCCGTCCCGTCATCCGGACGTCCGTGCTCCGACGCCACCAGAGTCACTTCAGGGAACGACTTGATGATGGTTCTTATCTGAGGAACGATCTTTGACGACTCCTCGAAGGAGATCGTGTACGGCATCGTCGCACGCACCCAGAGCGCGCCCTCGTCCAGCTTGGGCATGAACTCGCCGCCGATGCGCGTGATGATCAGCAAGCACGCGACGCCGATCGCGATCGACGCCCAGAGCACGATCTTCGCATGCTCGAGGCTCCATTCGAGGCCGCGTCTGTACTGTAGCAGAATCCATTCGAACGTCGCGTTCCGGCGCTCCTTGACACCTCCGCGCAATACCACGGCGCACACGACCGGAAGCAGCGTGATCGTGACGAGCAGCGATCCGATCAGCGCGAAGATCGTGGTATCTGCCATCGGCTTGAACAACCTGCCCGATGGCCCCGTGAGTACGTAGATCGGCGAGAAGCCCGCGATGATTACGGCAATGGCATACACGATCGGACGGTCCACTTCCGCGGCCGCGGCCGTTATCACTGTCTTTATGTCATAGGCAGTGCCATGCCTCTGCGCCAGTTGTCGATGGATGTTCTCCACCATCACAACGGCGCCATCAACCAGAATTCCGAAATCGATAGCTCCGATCGACAGCAGGTTCGCGGGAATTCCTTTCAGATCGAGGCATATGAAAGCGAACATCAACGCCAGCGGTATCGATACTGCGACAATGAGCCCCGATCGGATGTCGTACAGGAAGAAGATCAGAATCACGACGACGAGAACGATTCCGCGGAGGAGATTGTCTTCCACGGTCTTGGTCGTGAGCTGAATGAGATCGCTCCGGTCGTAGAACGGGACGACCTTCACATCCTTCGGAAGGACTTGCGTGTTGAGCTCGTTCGTTTTCTGCTCGACGCGCTTGAGCACCGTCTGCGCCTGCTCACCGGTGCGCATCAGGATCACGCCTTCCACAGCATCGTTCTGGTCATTGAACCCGAACTGACCCAGACGCGGCGCGTATCCAATCTCCACGGATCCGACGTCCTTCACCAACACCGGCGTCCCGTTCTGCACTGCGACTACTGTATTCGCGATATCTTCCAGCGTATTGATGCGGCCGAGTCCGCGGACGTAGTAAAACTGTCCGCCCTCGGAGTAGAAGCCGCCACCTGCATTGCCGTTGTTGTTGCCGAGCGCATTTGCGAGCGTCGAGACATTCAGCCCCGCTCCCGCAAGCTTGGTTGGATCGACCAGCACCTGATATTGCATGGTCTGGCCGCCGAGCGACGACATGTCTGCAACGCCGGGGACCGCCCTGTACTGCTTTTCGAGTACCCAGTCCTGGATGTTCTTGAGTTGCATCGGTGTGCGATCCGGACTCTGGATCACATAGCGATATACCAGCCCCGAGGGCGACGACATCGGTGCCACGGACGATGACACACCGGCCGGTAGAGACAGGTCTGGTATCCGCTCGAACACCTGCTGCCGCGCGAAGTACGTGTCGGTCTGATCCTCGAACGTCATCGTCACATCCGACAGACCGTACAGCGACACCGATCGCATTACTTTCAGATTCGGCGTGCCGTTCATACCCGCTTCGACGGGTACGGTGATCAATCGCTCAACCTCTTCGGCGGCGTGGCCCGGCCACTGAGATATGATCTCCACCATCGGTGGCGAGACGTCCGGATATGCGTCGACGGGCAGTCGCGAGAACGACCACGCGCCGACGCCTATCAACGCAATCGCAAGAATTCCGGTCAGCAGCGGCTGTGCCAGCGATGCTGCGACGACGCGATTCACGAACGATTGCGCCCCACCCTCCATCGACACCGGCTCCTCTATCTGCGGGAGCGCGCTTCGTGGATCGTGTCTGTCGGGCCTATCCGGCGGCCCGTTGGGCTCGGGAGGCGTCACAGGCTCTCCGCGAACTGCAGGAATAACGCTCCCTCGGCGACCACGCGATCACCGGGATTCAGTCCCGAGAGTATCTCGTAATCGTCGCCAATGCGCTGCCCCAATGTCACGCTGCGACGGGCGTACTGCACGTTGGGTGAATTGCCGGTCGCGACGAAAACGAACGGAAGATTCTGATCGTCGCGGAGCACGGCATCGACCGGTGCAAGAATTCCAGACTTCTGCTGATCGCCCCTGATCGCGACGTTGACGTACATGTCGCGCTTGAGCAGGTCATTGCGGTTGCGGACCACGAGCCGAACCGCGGTAGCGCGTGTTGACGAATCGACCAGCGCACCGACGTAATCGACAGTCCCGTCGAATGGCGTCGGACTCACCGCGCTCGTCACGGTCACGTGCTCACCCTTGTGCACCGTCGCGAGATCGGATTCGAACACGTTCGCCATGACCCAGACCGTCGACAGATCCGCGATGGTGAATGCCGGAGTTGCACCTGCCTGCAGCAGCTGGCCCGGCGTGATGAGTCTCTCGACCACCGTTCCGGCGATCGGCGCGCGAATCACCCCTGGTATCGCTCCGGTGCTGTTTCCGTTCGTCGCGCTCGCGATCACCGATGGATCGATGCCGAGCGATTTTATCTGCTCCAGTGCGGCCTCTCGATCGGCGATCGCCGATGCGGCATCGGTCTGCGCCTGCTCCAGATCGCGGCGAGAGAGCGCGTCGGTCTTGAAGAGCTGCACGTCCTGATCGGCAATCCGCTGAAGATTCGCCGCCGTAACAACAGCCTTGCGATAGTTTCCGACCGCTGCGGCGAAATCGGGAGACGAAACGGTCGCCAGCACGGTGCCGCTCGAAACCGCGGCTCCAGGCTGCACGAACAATTTTGTCACAGGGCCCGACACGGGCGACAACACCTGCGTGGACCTGTCGCCGTTGAAGGCGACAGTACCGGTCGTCAGAACGCTGGGATAAAACTTCGACAGCGCGACCGTATCTATATGAATGCGCGCCTGTTGCGCGGGCGTCAGTGTGAGGTTGGACGGCTTCGCCGAGGCTGGCGTCGGTGTATTGGCTGACTCGTCCGACTTTCCGCAAGCCGAAATGAGAGCGAGTCCAGCTATCAAACAGAATGACTTCATGCTCATTGATTCGGTCCGGAAGCGATGGTTTCGAGTGGTACGCTCACAGCGCGCTCCAGGTCGGATCTGGAGGTGTTGGCCGCGGCCAGTGCGTCGGAATACTGACTCTGCGCATCGAGCAGCGTGCGACGCGCATCGATGACTTCAAACGCAGACGATCCGCCGATAGCGTAGCTGGCAGCCGTCGAGCGGTACGCCTCGCGGGCAGACGGCAACAGCTGATCTCGTATGTAGATCGCCTGTCTCAACGACGTGCTCGCCGCAGCGTAAGCGTTCCGCACGTCCTGGCCGACCTGTGCTTCCAGATCGCGGTAGGATGCGGCCAGCTCGCGCTCGAAATGTCGGGACTGGCTCACCTCACCCTTCGTATGCTGCCAGAACAGCAACGGAAGCGGAAACGCAAGCCCGGTGGAGAAAACCCCGGGCCCGCTGTTGCCCGACACGTCGCGCGACACGCCAAGTGTCAGATCGGGAAGCCAGAACTCACGTGCAAGCGTCGTGGCAGAGTGCGCTCCCTCGCGTCGCGCCATCAGACCTGCAAGCTCGGGTCGCGCGTTCAGCGCCTCGCGCTCGAGCACGTCGACCGACGGAAGCGACGGAGGTACCGTCAGCGAATCCGTTGCCACGATCGGTGCACCGAGGGCACGTCCGATGAAACGATTCAGTCCGGACGACGCATTCGCGATCGCGCGCTCATTGGAGATCAGATCGTTTGTCGCCGCAGCAACATCTACCTGCGCCTTGATGACGTCCAGCCGCGGCGCTGTACCTGCATCGAAGCGCGCCTGAGTACGTTTCAGGAAATCGTTCGCCAGCGTCTGCGCTTCCGTGAAATCGGTGCGATGCCGCAACGCGACGAGCAGCGAGTCGTACTGCTCAGCTGTGAGTGCAGCGATCTGTCGCTGCAGCGCAGCGTAGTTCGCCTGGGCGTTTTTGATGTCTGCGCCCGCGACATTGCCGCGCAGCCTGAACTTGTCGGGAAATGGAACCTGTAACGTCGCACCGACGTTCTTCTGCCCCGTCGCCGAGGAGCGGAACAGGCCGGGCTGTTCATCCAGCGACGCCGTGACCGCGGGATCGGGGATGGCGACCGCCTGGACCTTGGCCGCGCGGAATTCGGCGATCTGCTCGCGCGCGACCTCGAGCTGCGGATTGCGCTCCAGGGCGAGCTGGATCGCGGCCGCGCGAGTCAGCAGAAGGGTGTCGGGAGGTTGTTGGGCAGACGCGCCGCTTGCACAGAGTGCGAGCAGCGCTGTCCAGCGTGCTGGGGACATGCGATCTCTCTCGTTGTGTTGACACGCCGGCAGCACGCACGGGGCGGAGATGCCCCGGACTGCTGGTCGCGGACTACACGAACGCGGGAGGCGCCCTGGGCTGGACCGATCTGAGCTGAAGAGTCTCTATGCGCGCTTCAGCGGTAGTGACGGGCCTGAATACAGGCTGGCCCGGCGGGATTGGAACCGCTGCGGGATGCGAGCTCAGCGCGTGGAGAGACAGGACGGAGCACGCGGCGCACGACGCCTCGTCGTGCGTGAAATGGCCCCGGTGGTTTCCCGCCGCCTCGACGTGCGCGGACAGGCCGAAGCCGCGGCTCTCGGAAAGAGGAGCCACCGCTATCCAGGACTGGGCAAGGACGGCCAGCAAAGCTGCCAGCCGCCATCCCCGCCGTCGCCACGGTCCGCTAGTGCGTCGTACGCTTTGGGTTGGTCTGAGCATCCGGTCTAATCGTATACCCGCACAGGTACTACGCACCAGTGGGCGAAACGCTATCACGCCGGTCGCTACGCTTTGGCCGACTCGTACCGCTCTCCCCCTTCGCGCGGCAAAATCGCCGCAGGGTGGCGCCACGACCCCCCGGCATGCGATCTTTGGAAGCCTTAGATGAAACGACAAGACGCCCTCGAATATCACAGCTCCGGCCGGCCCGGCAAGATTGCCGTTGTACCTACCAAGCCGCTAAACAACCAGCGCGACCTCTCCCTGGCTTACACGCCCGGGGTGGCCGAGCCCTGCCTTGAGATTGCCAAAAATCCCGAGGATGCCTGGCGCTACACGGCGCGCGGTAATCTCGTCGCGGTAGTAACAAACGGCACCGCGGTGCTCGGCCTCGGCAACATCGGCGCGCTCGCCGGCAAGCCGGTGATGGAAGGCAAGGGCAATCTCTTCAAGCAGTTCGCCGACATCGACGTCTTCGACCTGGAAGTCGGCTCCGAAGATCCAGATGACGTCATCCGCTTCTGCCAGCTGCTCGAGCCGACTGTCGGCGGCATCAACCTGGAAGACATCCGGTCGCCTGACTGCTTCTACATAGAAGAGACACTCAGGAAGACCATGAAGATTCCGGTCTTCCATGACGATCAGCACGGCACCGCGATCATCTCCGGTGCGGCGTTGCTCAATGCTCTCGAGATCGCCGAAAAACCGATCTCGACCGTGCGCGTCGTCTTCTCCGGCGCTGGCGCTGCTGCGATCTCGACGGCCGAACACTACGTGCGACTCGGCGTCCTGCGCGAGAACATATTGATGTGCGATCGCGCCGGCGTCATCTACGCCGGCCGGTCCGGCGAGATGGACCCCTACAAGGCGCGCTTCGCCAATGTGACCGACGCGCGAACGCTGACCGATGCGCTCGTCGGAGCGGATGTCTTCGTGGGACTTTCCGTCGCGGGCGCGGTGACCGGCGCGATGGTCTCTCGCATGGCACCGCGCCCGATAATATTCGCGCTGGCCAATCCGATGCCGGAGATCCTTCCGGACGAGGTCCGCTCCGTGCGCTCCGACGCGATCATCGCGACGGGGCGCAGTGACTATCCCAATCAGGTCAACAACGTACTCGGCTTTCCGTTCATCTTTCGCGGCGCACTGGACGTACGCGCAACCGAAGTGAATGAAGTGATGAAGATGGCGGCGACCCGCGCGCTCGCGCATCTCGCCAAGGAAGACGTCCCCGAGAGCGTTG
>Ga0134125_10008913_pt1 | contig 11320 bp, 4 predicted proteins | sample KB31751_FD_96464 | JGI IMG/M metagenome (GOLD analysis project Ga0134125, IMG submission 96464) | Terrestrial soil microbial communities with excess Nitrogen fertilizer from Kellogg Biological Station, Michigan, USA - KB3-175-1 | ecosystem: Environmental > Terrestrial > Soil > Unclassified ...
TGCATGAACGCGAGTTCGGTCCAGTCGTAAGCCATCGAGTTCGGTAAACTCCCGGCTGCGATGCCATCCATGATGGGAACGCCTTCGCCAGTGCTAACGCCGGGTGCGACGTTCCCCGTCACCATCGCCGCGGAGTAGAGGTTGTAGCGCTGCACCAACACCGGTCCGCTGATGTCGCGGACTTGCAGCACGGTTCGCAGCGGGATCATCTGCCCTTGCGCGTTGCGCACTTGCAGGCGGCCGACATACTTGATGCGGTCGCGGAAGCTCGGATCTGCCCGCACGTTCACCTTCCAGTTGCGGCCGAACTCGTTGAAGTTGTTCACGTAGTAAGAGCCGAAATTGTACTGCAAGGCGTTGAACACTTCGGTCATGGAGATGCCGAGGGCGAGGCACTTGGTGCGATCGATTTCGAGGCGGACCCACGGCGTATCGAAGCGGGAACTGTTGAAGAGCCCTTGCAGCTCGCCGCTGCGATTGCCCTGACTCACGATGGCATCGCTCGCACGCTGCAGCGAATCGAGGCCGAGATTGCCGCGGTCCTCGACGACCATTTTGAAGCCGCCGGTCGTGCCGAGCCCCTCGATGGGCGGCGCCAGGAAGGCTTTCACTTCCGCCCCGCGGACCGCGCTGCGGCAGCGTTGCTCGATCGCGGCGGCAATCGCATCCGCCGACTGGCCGCTCCCCGTGCGTTCATCGAACGGCTTGAGCATCACGTACATCGAACCGAGATTCGGGGCGTTGGCGTTGAGAATGAGCGATTGTCCGGAGATGCCGACGGTGTGGCCGACGCCGGGAATCCCTTGCGAGGCGTCGCGCTCGCCGCTCTTCGGGTCGCGCGGGCCGAAGATCGCGTCGTCGATTTTGGCCATGCGGTTCTGCGTCCGCTCCACCGAGGCCGAGTCCGGCAGTTGCACGTTCAGGATCAGATAGCCCTTGTCTTGCTGCGGCACGAAGCCGACCGGCGTGCGGACGAATTCGAAATAGGTCAGCGCGAGCAGTCCAACATATACGACGATCACGATGACGACGACGCGGAGCAGCCGCTCCACGACCTTGGCGTAACCGTGGGCTGTCGCTTCGTAACCGCGATTAAATAGCCGAAAGAACCAACCCAGAAGGAAGTCGAAGCCGCGGGTCAGGAAGTCCTTGCGAGCGTCTTGCTTTTTCAAGAGCAGCGCGGCCAGGGCCGGGCTGAGCGTGAGCGAGTTGAAGGCCGAGATCAACGTGCTGACGGCGATGGTAACGGCGAACTGACGGAAGAACTGCCCGGTGATGCCGCCGAGGAACGCGGCCGGCACGAATACCGCGGCGAGCACCAGGCCGATCGCAATCACTGGGCCGGTCACCTCGTCCATCGCTTTTCGCGCCGCCTCGCGCGGTTCCTCGCCCTTTTCCAGCCATCGCTGCACGTTCTCCACGACGACGATGGCGTCGTCCACCACGATGCCGATCGCGAGCACCAGGCCAAACAGCGTGAGGTTGTTAAGCGAGAAGTTCAACAGGGCCATGGCGGCGAAGGCGCCGACGATCGCGACCGGCACCGCCACCAGCGGAATCAAGGCTGCCCGCCACGATTGCAGGAAGATCAGCACCACGATCGCCACGAGGATCACGGCAAGCAAAAGCGTCCGGTAAACTTCGTTCACGGACTGACGAATGAACGGCGTGGTGTCGTAAACGATCTCGTATTCCATCCCTTCGGGGAAGCGTTTCTTGAGTTCCTCCATCTTGGCGTAAATGCCCTCGGCGGTGTCGATGGCATTGGCGCCGGGTAGGCCGAATATGGTGAGAGCAACCGTCGGGCGGCCATCCAGCGTGGCGCTCTGATCGTATTGCTGCGCGCCGAGTTCCACTCCGCCGAACCCGTCGCGGCGAACGGAAACGACGTCGCGCAGGCGGACGATAGCCGACGATTGCCCGGCGGGCGAAGCCGCCGTCCCGGCTTGATTCCCCGTCGCCGAACCGGCAGCCGGCTGCATTCCATTCATCGATGGCATCGCGGCGCTGGTTCCCTGCTGGGCGGCTTGCGCCCCCGCCGTCCCGCCCTGACCCACCTTGACGATGATGTCCTCGAACTCGGACACTTCGATGAGCCGGCCGCGCGTGTTGATCGTGAGTTGGAACTGCGAGCCTTTCGGCACGGGCTGCTGGCCGATCTGCCCCGCCGCGACCTGCACGTTCTGCTGGGCGATGGCGTTGACGACGTCGGTGGCCGTGAGGTTGAGCGCCGCCAGCTTGTCCGGGTCGAGCCAGGCCCGCATGCTGTAATCGCGCTGCCCCAGGTAGCCGACCCCCGCCACCCCGGGCAGCCGCCCCAACTCGTCGCGAATGTCGATCGTCGCATAATTGCTCAGTTGCAGATCGCGGAAGTTCGCATTGGTCGACAGCAAGTTCACGATCATCAGCGTGTTCGGCGACTGCTTCTTCACCGAGATGCCTTCGCGCTGCACGAGGTCGGGAATCACGGGCAAGGCGAGACTCACGCGATTCTGGACGAGCACCTGGGCGATGTCGGTATCGGTGCCGAGTTTGAACGTAACCACGAGGGTGTAAGCCCCGTCGTTGGTGCACTGCGACGACATGTAAAGCATCCCTTCGACGCCGCTGACTTGCTCTTCGATGGGGGCGGCGACGGTATCGCGGAGCACGAGGCAATTCGCGCCCGGATAGCGTGCCGTGACAATGACCGTGGGCGGGGCGACATCCGGATATTGCGCCACGGGAAGCGAGCGCACGGCGACCCCGCCGGCCAATAGCAGCACGATCGACAGCACCGAAGCGAAGATCGGTCGATCGATGAAAAAGCGGGGGATCATGGCGTTCTCCTCGCCCGGCGCCGAGCGATCATTTCGAAAACGACCCCCCACCCGCCATCTCGCTTCGCTCGATGGCGACCTCCCCCACAAGGGGGAGGTGAAAAAAGGGCTCACATTCTTACACCTCCCCCCTTGTGGGGGAGGTCGTCGCCTCGCGCTAGCGAGGCGGCGGGTGGGGGGTGTTCTGGTTCTCGAATTTCCTCTTAGCCGCGCCAATCCACGAAACGCTGGATCAGATCGAAGAACACGGGCGTCAGGAAGATGCCAAAGACGGTGACGCCGAGCATGCCGGTGAAGACGGCAATGCCGAGACTCTGGCGCATCTCGGCTCCCGCTCCTCCGGCGAAGACGAGCGGCACAACGCCGAGGATGAACGCCAGCGATGTCATGAGGATCGGGCGAATGCGAAGGCGGCTGGCTTCCAGTGCCGCCTCGTCGCGCGGCTTGCCGCCCCGGTGCAGCGACTCCGCGAACTCCACGATGAGGATCGCGTTCTTGCACGCGAGCCCCACCAGCACGACCAGGCCGATCTGCACGAAGATGTCCACGCCGCGGCCGGAGAGCAGCACGCCGCCGATGGAGCAGAGCAGGCACATCGGCACCACGAGGATGACGGCCAGCGGCAGGGCCCAGCTTTCGTACAGGGCCGCCAGAGCCAGGAAAACGAAGGCCACGGCGACGAAAAAGACATAGATCGCCGTGTTTCCCGTGCGAATCTGGAGGAACATCAACTCCGTCCAGGCGGTGGTCATGGAGCGCGGCAGGGTCTCGTTTGAGACGCGTTCGACGGCGGCGATGGCGTCGCTCGAACTGACGCCGGGCCGCACGATGCCTGTCACCGCCGCGGACGTATAGAGGTTGTAGCGCGTCACCGTCACCGGGCCGTTGATGTCGCGCAGCCGCATCAGCGTGCCGAGCGGCACCATCTCGCCCCACTGATTCCGCACTTGCAACAAGGCCACGTCATCCACGCGGGCCCGGTACTGCCCTTCCGCTTGCAGCGTCACTTGCCAGTGCCGGCCGAACTCGTTGAAACTCGTCGCGTACAGCGAGCCGAGGTAGATTTGCATCGTCTCATTCACATCGTTGATGTTCACGCCGAGCGATTGCACCTTGATGCGATCGACATCGAGGTAAAGCTGCGGCGTCTTGGAACGGAACTGCGTGAGGGCCCCGATCACGGACGTCTCGTGCTGCAGTTTGGCGACGATGGCATCGGTGCGGTTTTGCAGGTTAGTGAGGCCGAGCCCGCCGCGGTCCTGAACCATTACCTTGTACCCGCTGGCGACGCTGAGCCCGGGCACCGGCGGCGCGCCGAATATCTTGATGTCCGCATCAATGTTGCTCTCGGCAAGCTTCTTGCGGAGCCTCGCCATCGCCGCATTCGCCGACAGATGCGGATCCTTGCGTTCGTTGAACGGCTTCAAGATCAGGAACGCCGTGGCGAAGTTCGGGCTGTTCGACGCCATGACGAGCGACATCCCGGCCGCCGTCGCCGAGTGCTGGACCGACGGATCTTGTAGCGCAATGGCATCGACCTGCTTGGTGATCTCCCGCGTCCGTTCGAGCGACGACGAATCCGGAAGTTGAATGCTGACGATCAGCCGGCCCTGGTCCTGGTCGGGGACAAAGCCGGTCGGCGCGATGGAGAACACCCAGTACGTGAGCGCGACGAGACCGCCGTAGACGATCAGCACGACGAGGCTGACGCGCAGTAAGCGGGCGAGAACGGCGATATAGACTCGCGTGCCGGCATCGAAAACGCGCGCGAACTGGCGGCCGAACCACGCCAGCGGCCAGAGCGCGAATGCCGCGATCCGTCCCAAACGACTGGGCGCCGTGCCGCGTTGCGGTTTCAGAAGGATCGCCGCCAGCGCCGGGCTCAGCGTCAACGAGTTGATCGCCGAGAACAGCATCGACGCCGTGATGGTGACGGCGAATTGCCGATAAAAGAGGCCAGTGATGCCGCCGACGAACGCGCAGGGGATGAAGACGGCGCAAAGCACGAGCGCGATGGCGATGATTGGAACCGTCACTTCGTCCATCGCCCTGTGGGCGGCCTCGCGCGGAGCGAGCCCCCGTTCCAGCCATCGTTCCACGTTTTCCACGACCACGATGGCGTCGTCCACCACGATGCCGATGGCGAGCACGAGCCCGAACAGCGAGATGTTGTTGATCGTGAAGCCGAGCAGGGCCATCACGCCGAATGTGCCAAGGATCGCCACGGGAACGGCAATCAACGGAATCAGCGATGCCCGCCAACTTCGCAAGAACAGAACGACGACGAGCGCCACCAGACCGATGGCCTGAAAGAGCGTGATCTTCACGTCGTCCACCGATTCGCGGATGAACGGTGTGGTGTCGTAAGCGATGTCGTAAACGACGCCTTCGGGGAAGCGCGGATCGAGTTCGCTCATCTTGGCGCGAACGCGGTTGGCGACATCGAGGGCATTGGCGCCGGGGAGCAGGTGAATGGCGAGGCCGACGGCCGGCATGCCGTCGTAAGTGGAACCGTTCGTGTATTGCTGGGCGCCGAGTTCGACGCGAGCGATGTCGCGGATGCGGGTGATTCCCGGCGACGGGACGGAGCCGCCGTCGAGCGTTCCGCCGCTGAGGGCATTGGCGCCGACGGTCCCGCCGCTGGGAACGAGCATGGATGTCGGGGTCGCGGCGCCGCTGCTTCCCGCCGCGGTCGAAACGATGCCGATTGCGGTTCCCGACTCGGAGGAGTCGGCGACGCCGCTCGGAAAGAGCGGATTCTGGTTGGGCGGCGCCGTGGCCGGCCCGCTAATCAAGGACGACGTGGAACTCGCGGTGTCGCCCACCGGCGGCGGCAGCGGCGTCGAATACGTCGACTGGCTGCCCGGCGAACTATTAATCGTCGAGTTCGGATTGATCGGCGCGAGTTCCGGCGGCATCCAGTTGAAACTCGTTCCCACGCCGGTGTTGGTCGCGGCGCCGCCGGAGAAGGCCCCGCCCGGGCTCATCATCGCACTGCTTCCACTCGTCGGCTGGATCGCGGTTCCGCCCGTCGCGGCAGTGGGAATTAATGCCGGCGGCCGCTGGCCGACTCGCGATTTCACGATGATGTCGCCGAACTGCTCCGGGGCGTTGAGGCGGCCGAGCGTATCGAGCGGCCACTGGAAGCCGAGGTCGCCGCGGCTCGGCGGCTGGCCCACCCGGCCCGGCGCCGCTTCCACATCCTGCGCGCGAACCGCCGCCGCCACGTCCTGCGCCGTAATGTTTAAACTGGCCAACTTCTGCGGATCGAGCCAGAGCCGCATGCTGTAATCGCGCTGTCCGAACACATTGATATCCGAAACGCCGTCCACGCGCAGCAGTTCGTCGCGAACCCGGATCGTCGCGAAATTGCTGAGGTAGATCGTGTCGTAGCGGCGGTCCGGCGAATAAAAGCTGATGACCAGCAGGATGTCCGGCGTTCGCTTGCGGATCGTGATTCCCTGCAACTGCACGGCGGTCGGAAGCTGCGGCATCGCCAGCATCACGCGGTTCTGCACCACCACGAGCGCCGTGTTCAAATCGGTGCCGATCTCGAAGGTGACCGTGAGCGAATAGGTGCCGTCGTTGCCCGATTGCGAGGACATGTAGAGCATGCCCTCGACGCCATTGACCTGTTGTTCGATCGGGGCCGCGACCGTGTCGGCAACGACCTGGGCGCTTGCGCCGGGATAGGAGATCGCGACGGAAACCGCCGGCGGGCTGATTTCGGGATATTGAGCGACGGGCAGCCGAATGAGCCCGAGTATGCCGGCCAGCGTAATGACGATGGAAACGACCGCCGCGAAGATCGGCCGGTCGATAAAGAAGTGGGACATGAGGTCATTTCTTACTCAGAGTGAGCACGTATCTCGATTAATCTTCGAACAATCCAGACTCGCCTCCCACGTCAGTGCTATTTTGGTTCCCAAATCCAGATGGACGGGCGGCGCGGCTTCTTCGGCTCATCGACGATCGCGACGACGCGGCGGCCGTTCGGCGTCAACGCCACCTGCGCCACCGGGCCCGTCGTCTTCAACACCAGCAAGCACTCGCCGGTCGCCGTGTCCCAGATGCGGACGGCGTGTTCGTCCCCGGCCGTGGCCATCCGCTCGCCGTCGCTGGAAAATGCGATCGCCTTGATCGCCCCACTTGCACCGACGAATTCGCGCGGCGAAGCCGCGGGATCCTTCAAGGAAAGCAGTATGATCTTCTTGAGCGGCGTTCGCTCGTCGACGCTCGTCACATAGGCAAGCCAGCGCGAATCGGGGCTAAATTGGACGGCCTCGTTGACATCGATTCCCTTGGCCCGGGTTAATGTGTTTCCCTCCGGCAAGGCGAGCAGTCGGTCCGGTTCGACAAGAAGGTAGCGGCCGAGGTCATCGATGGCCAGCAAGCGTTCGTCGCGCTGCAATTGCTCGTCGAGGCCGTGCTTGAGCCGCAGCGGCGAATTCGGCGGCGACCACGTGGCCCCCGGTTTATGCGACCAATCCGTCGGATCGAGCAGGCGAACCGCGTACAGCAACCCGCTCGGGCTGACGATGAAGCAGGCGTAATACGCTTGCACCTTCCCGGGCGGCAGAGCGCGGCCGAGGGTGTGGTAGAACTTTTGCCCGCCAATGGTACTGTCGGTGCGCTTGTAGGTCATCACGACGGAAGCCGCCGCGTCGCGAACGGGAACGAGATGCATGGCCGTGACTTCATCGGTGATTTTGGGCTCGATCCAGTTGAAGCCGTGGTTGGCGATCCGCAACTTGGGGTCCGTGAGGCGCGACCGGCTCAACGTCATGGCTTGATTCGTCGGCTGAACCAGTGAAAAAACCACGTCGCCGCTGGGGGACAGCAGCGAATCGACGGTGGGGCCTGCGGCCTGAAAGTCGCGGCTGGCGTGAATCCGCGGCTTCTGCCAGCTCGTCAGGTAGTCCCATTCCCAGCGCCGTTCCTTGAAGGGAATCTCATCGAGAATGTCGCGCGCCGCCGCCTCCAGGGCATTCGCCGGCGCGTCCTCGAGCAACTTGTGCAGCGATTGGTACAGGGGAACCCGGAGCGGCGCGAAGGCGGCGGGTTTCTTGGCGAGCGCCAGTGCCGCTCGCAATCGTTCCACTTCCTGGCGGCGGGCCAAATCCACTTCGCGCGGCGGCGGGATCGCGTTCTCGATGGCATCCAACTTAGCGCGTATCTCCGCGGCATCCGCCCGATGGCGGTCGCGCGCCGCCTGCAAGTCCTTCCGTTCGGCCACAATCGCATCGACGCGGTTCTCCAGATCCTTGCCGCGGTTTTCTTCGCCGACCAGTTGGTCCAAGAGCGAATCGGCCTTGGCGGCGCTGGCTACTGCTGCTTCGCGTGCGATGTCGGCGGCTCGCAGCGCGTTCTCGGCATCCGCGCTGCGCTGCCGCGCTTCGAGCGCGAACCCGATGGCGACGGCGGCACCGAGGACCAGAGACAGCGCGGTGACCGCCAAGGAAGCCGCCACCGTGCGATTATTCTTCGTCCAGCGAATGAGCCGTTCCAGGGCCGAATGCCGCCGCGCCGCGATCGGTTCCCCCGCCAGCCAACGACGCAGATCGTCGGCAAACGCCTGGCAATCGGCGTAACGATCGTCCGGGTTCTTGGACATGGCCTTGAGGCAGATCGTCTCGAGATCGCGCGGCAGCGGCGAGCCGCGAACTTGGGCCGGCGGCGTCGGCTCGTGGTGAATCACCTTGTACAAGACCGCCGCGGGCGGTCCGCGGAACGGCGGCTCGCCCGTCAATAGTTCATACAGCACGATGCCAAGGGCGTACTGGTCGGAGCGCGGGCTCGCTTCCCCCTTCTTGCCGCCGGCCTGTTCGGGCGCCATGTACGCCGGCGTGCCGAGCACCGCTCCGTCGTTGGTCAACTTCTCGGCTTCATTCGCTCGTGCCGCGAGGCCGAAATCCATGAGGTGCGGCTGCTCGTCAAGGTCGAGCATGATGTTGGCCGGCTTGATGTCGCGGTGAACGATCCCCTGGCCGTGGGCATAAGCGATGGCCTCGGCGAGGCGGCGAACGATCTCGGCGGCCCGGCGAACATCCATGCCGCGTTCGCCGATGGATTCCGAAAGCGGGCGGCCATCGACGAACGCGCTGGCGATAAAGTAGTGTTCGCCTTCTTTGCCCGCGTCGAAGACCGGCACGATGTTCGGGTGGCGGAGCCGGGCCGCCGCTCGCGCCTCGCGCAGGAACCGCTCGATCCGCTTGGGAGATTCGAGCATGCCCGGATTGGGAACCTTGAGGGCCACATCGCGGTCGAGGTGCGGGTCGCGGGCCTTGTAGACAGTGCCGAAGGCGCCGACGCCGAGGCGGCCGAGCACCACGAACCGCCCCAATCCCTTCGGGCTCGACGTGGGAAACTCGGCGGCGGCGATGTATTGTTTTGGCGAGCCGGGAGCGTCAGCGACCGGAGTGTTGGCGTTCGCGGCTTCCTTGGTAGGAAGCTTTTCGGGGCCTGGCGTAAACGACTTTTTGCAGATGGGGCAGCGAATGGATCGGCTGGCGAAACCGTCCGGAACGCGATAGGAACCCGAACATCCCGGCGACGGGCAGTGGGCCAGAACCGCCATCGGACCCTCGCGATCGAACGTGATACCTCCCTTTTACCCGAAGCCTCGCGCTCGTGCAATCAATGCCGCGCGAGCCTGAGATCGGGCGAGCGGGGGCGTCAGCCCCCTGATTCTGGGCATCGTTGGTCGATCATCTCCGTTGCGAACGCGCATCCAAGAGATTAGTCGCGAGCCGGAGTCCGCGCAGCGGAGCGCGTCGCAATCGATATAATCCTCTTTAACATTGGAGGGTTCGCCATGTTCGCGCGTTATCAAGTGGCTTTGTTGGCCGCTGCCGTTCTCGGCGGGCTATCGGCCATTGCGGCGCCAGCTCCGAAGGGGCCGCCCGAGCCCAAGATCGCACTGTTCGACGAGGCCAAGCCCGCAAATGGCAACGGCGCCAGGGAACGCCGGACGAGCTTGAACAATCTCAAGCAGATTGCGCTTTCCGTCCACAACTATGAATCCGCGTACGGCAAGTTGCCTGTGAACAGCTCGGACAAGGACGGCAAGCCGCTCCTCAGCTGGCGGGTGCTCATTCTGCCCTACATCGAGCAGAACAATCTTTACCTGCAATTCAAGCACGACGAACCGTGGGACAGCCTCGACAACGTCAAGTTGCTCGAGAAGATGCCCAGGGTGTTCGAGTCGCCGCGCGTCACCGCCAAGAAGGGCTACACGGTTTACCAGGGATTCACCGGCAACGGGGCCCTATTCACAAAGCCATTAACGCTCGGCCAGGTACCGGATGGCGCGTCCACCACCATTCTGTGCGTCGAGGCGACTCGCGCCGTTCCGTGGACCAAGCCGAGCGACATTCCGTTCGATCCAGAGAAGGATCTGCCCAAGTTCGGCAAGGCGTTCGGCGAGAAACCGCTGGCGGCCCTGTGCGATGGCTCGACGCGCACCCTGGACTTGAAAACGCTCACCGCCGAGACGCTGAAACATGCCATCTGCACGAACGACGGCTTCCCGCTCGGCTCCGACTGGTGAGCGCTTGCTAAACGTCATTTCCCCCCGATATTATGTGAGGGACGAACCTGGAAAGCATGCCGGGCCTCCGTGTTGCAGCCGGCGAGACGATTTCGCCGCGCCCTAAAAGAAAGGCCGTGCCGTTATGAATGCCGGGGCTTACACGGCGCTCGACGCGAGCGTGCTCGTCTTGAACAAGATGTTCCTGGCCGTGCACATCATCTCCGTCCGCCGGGCCTTTTGCTTGCTCTGCAAGGACATCGCGGAGGTGGTGAGCCTCGAAGACGGCCAGTTCGCGACTTACGATTTCCAAACCTGGTCCGAGTTGAGCGAGTTCCGGGCGCAGAACTTTCGCCAGGAGGAAGACGACTGGGTGCGGACGCCGACCGCGGAGATTCAGGCCCCGCGCGTCATTCGACTGTTGAGCTACGACCGGATGCCCAAGCAAACGGTGAAGTTCAACCGGCGGAACATCTTCGCCCGCGATCACAACCAGTGTCAGTATTGCGGGAAGAAGTTTCCGACCAGCGAATTGAGCCTGGATCACGTGGTTCCGCGCAGCCAGGGCGGCGGCACGACCTGGGACAACATCGTGTGCGCGTGCGTGGATTGCAACGTCCGCAAGGGGGGCCGCACGCCGCGCCAGGCGAACATGACGCTGATCCGCCGGCCCGAGAAGCCGCGGCGCAGCCCGATGCTCAACCTGAAGCTGACCCAGAAGAAGTACCACTCCTGGCAGTCGTTTTTGGACAACGCCTACTGGAGCGTGGAGTTGAAGTAACCTGCGTAGCCGCGACCCAACGGGGAGCGCGCAACTCGCGCGCTCCCCGTTGGGTCGCGGCCACGCTTAAGGCAGCAGCTCGGAAAAATGATACCGGTCAAGCGGGTCGGATTATCAGGCTCCACTTGCGAAGGCTTTCCGATCGTTTCAAACGCTGTTCGAACGCGCGGAATTCCGCCTTCGACAGCCGAA
>Ga0134125_10008914_pt1 | contig 11319 bp, 8 predicted proteins | sample KB31751_FD_96464 | JGI IMG/M metagenome (GOLD analysis project Ga0134125, IMG submission 96464) | Terrestrial soil microbial communities with excess Nitrogen fertilizer from Kellogg Biological Station, Michigan, USA - KB3-175-1 | ecosystem: Environmental > Terrestrial > Soil > Unclassified ...
CTCTTCGGCCCCGCTTACGGTGGTCATTCCGACGCTCAACGAAGCCAATCAAATCGGTGATTGTGTCCGCGGGTTGTCATGGGCGGGCGAAGTGATCGTCGTCGACGCGGGATCGAAGGACGGCACCACGGCGCAGGCAGCCGCGGCGGGGGCGCGCGTGATCAACGGCGTGTCCGGAATCGCGGCGCAGCGCAACGCCGGCATCGACGCCGCGCGCCACGAATGGATTTTCGCGCTCGACGCCGACGAGCGCATCGGACCCGACCTCGCGGCTGAGCTCGCGCGCGTGATCGCCGCGCCGGCGCATGAAGCATATCGCGTGAAGCGACGCAACCTGTTTCACGGCCACGTGCTGCGCCGAGGACACTGGGGACGCGACTGGGTCGTCAGACTGTTCAAACGGGGCAGGAAGTTCGGCGGCAAGACGGCGCACCCGGGACTCGAGATCGCGATGAGCGAGCAGGGCGAGCTGACCGCAGAGCTGGACCATACTCCCTACCAAGACCTCGGCCATCACCTCGATAAGATCATTGTCTACAGCCGCATGAGCGCGGCCGATCTCGCGGCCCAGGGGCGGCGCGCGTCCTTCGGCGATCTTGCGCTCAGGCCGGCGTTCCGGTTTCTGCGGGACTACATCCTGTACGGCAGCTTCCTCGACGGCCGGCTCGGCGTGATCCACGCGGGGATGAGTGCGGCGTCCGTCTTCTTCAAGTATGCTTTCCTCTGGGAGAGACAACGCGTTGGTTAAAACCTTTCTGCTGACGGGCGAGTTTCCGCCGATGCAAACCGGCATCGCCCGGATGATGGGCGAGCTGGCGCGCCGCTATCCACGCGGCGAGCTGCTCGTCTCTACGGGCCAGCACCGCGACTCTCTCGATTCCGACGTGCGGTTCAGTGGTGCCGTGATCGACCGTCTGCCGGTGCCGAGCAAGGCGCTGCGCAACCTCGCGGGACTCCTGTTCTGGTCGCGGCGCGTGGCGTCGCTCGCGCGCCAGCACAAACCGCGCTTCGCGTGGTGTGACTCGATTCGTCCCTGCACCTATCCCGCCAAATGGATGCACGAGCGCACCGGTACGAAGTACGGCGTGTTCGTGCATGGCGGTGACGTGCTGAAAGAGCTGCACGCGATCCATCACTCGCGCTTCGCGCGCAAGACGGCGAAGGCGCTGTTCGGCTCGGCCGTGGCCGTCGTCGCCAACAGCCAGTGGACGCGCGAGCAGGCCCAGAAGGTGCTGCGCGAGCTGGGGCTCGATCCGCTCGCCGAGCATGTCCGGCTGGTGCCGCTCGGCACCGATCCGGAGCAGTTCCGTCCCGGCATCGACACGAAAGCCGTCCGCGACCGCTATCGGGTCAACGGGACGGGCGCCTGGCTGCTCACGGTGGCGCGGCTCGAGCCCTACAAGGGCGTCGACATGGCGCTGCGCGCGGTCGCGCAGTGTCGCCAGGACGGAGTCGACGTGAACTATCTCGTCGTCGGGAGCGGCAAGAAACGCAAGGAGTATCAGAAGCTCGCCGGAGAGTTGAAGATCGCCGATCACGTGCGGTTCGTCGGCAATGTGCCGGAGGCAGAGCTGCCCGCGGTGTTCAACGTGGCCAACGTGTATGTCGGCGCCTCACGTCGCGCCGATGGCGCGCGCGTCGAAGGGTTCGGCGTGGCGCTCGCCGAGGCGAGCGCGTGCGGATTGCCGGTGATTGCGGGCCAGTCGGGCGGCCTGGCCGAAGCGGTGCGCGACGGGGAGACCGGCTTCGTGGTGGATCCCGATCAGCCCGAGCCGGTGGCCGCCGCCATCAAGCGCCTCGTCGGCGATCAATTGCTGGCGCGGCGCCTGGGACAGGCCGGCCGCAAATCCGTCGAGACCTACTACAACTGGGACCGTGTGATCCGCGACCTGCGGGACATCGAATCACAAGTCTCCTCTTAGCGTTCAACTTTCCGCCGCACGGCGGCGGCATCGCCCGCATGATGGGCGAGCTGGCGCTGCGATATCCGCCGCAAGCACTCGTCGTTTCCACAGGCGCCTATGAGGGCGGCGCGGCGAGCGACGCGCGCTTTCCGCAAACCATCGATCGGGTCGGGATCCGCGCCACGCGCCTGCGCACGATTCAAGGACTCGCGCGCTGGACGCTGCGCGCGCGTCGCCTCGCCAAACAATGGAATCCCGGATTCGTATGGTGCGCCGAGCTCAAGCCGGCGGGCTATCCGGCCCAATGGCTGGGCGGGATCCCGTATGGCGTCGTTCTTCATGGTACCGAGCTGCTGCTGATCGAGGAAAAGATCCGGCGCTCGGGCTTCAAGCGGCGGACCGCGGGCGGCATCATCGGCAAGGCCGCGGTGCTGGTCGCGAACAGCCGGTGGACGGCGGAGCTCGCGCGGCAGGTGCTGGGAGCGCTGGGGCTGGACGTCCCGGTGGAAACCGTCCCGCTCGGCACGACGCCCGATCACTTCCGCCCCGGGATCGATCCCACGGCCGTGCGACAGCAATACGGACTGAACGGCGGGCCCTGGCTCCTCACGGTCGCGCGCCTCGAATGGCACAAGGGCATCGACACGATGATGAAAGCGCTGCCCACGATCCGCGCCGCACATCCTCACGCGCGCTACGCGATCGCCGGTGTCGGCGATCGGCGGCCGCAGCTCGAACAGCTACGCGAGAGCCTGGGTCTCGGCGATGCCGTGAAGTTTCTCGGCGCCGTTGCCGACGCTGACTTGCCGGCGCTGTACAACGCCGCCGATCTCTACGTCGGCCCCTCGCGGCGACACGAGCTGCTCGTCGAGGGCTTCGGCATTTCGCTCGTCGAGGCATCGGCCTGCGGGCTCGCGGTCGTGGGCGGCCGTTCGGGCGGCGTGCCCGACGCGGTGCGCGAAGGGGAGACGGGAATCCTGGTCGATCCCGATGACCCGGCCGCGGTCGCGGCCGGCGTGAACGAGCTGCTCGCGAACCCGGACCGCCGCAAACAACTCGGCGCGGCAGGGCGCCGCGCCGTCGAGAGCTACTACAACTGGGACCGCGTCGCGAAAGACATCATCCGGATCGAAGCATCGTATTCTCTTGCTTCGCGGGCCGGGCGATGATCGCGTACGTGGGGCAGTGCCGGATGTAGCCGCCGTCCATCGGCGACCATTCCTGATCCGGCTGCGTCACGACCGCTTTCCGTTCCGAGTCGAGCACGAACAAGCCTTGCGGGCCGTGCACCAGGCAGGCGCCGCAGCCGATGCAGCGCTCCCGCTCGACGCGCACGATGACGCGCCGCTTGGGAAAGATCCCGACGTCGTCCGGCTCCGGCCAATCGTTGCGATCGAGCGCGGCGCTCGTCGCGCGAAAGCCTTCCTCGATTTCCTCGCGCAGGTGATCGAACGAAAACATGGTGACGTGCTCGACCCGCGGCTGGATATAGTAGACCGGCGGGGTGGTCCACGTGCGCACGCGCTGCTCGAGCAGCGTCTGCATCAGAATCTCGGTCGCGCGCGCGAACACGCCCGCGAACCCTTCGTCCTGCGCATCGGCCGTGAGCACGCTCGAGGCCGACACGTCGACCGCGATGATCGGCTCCGGGCCGAGCGCCCGCGCCGCGACGAACGGCACATTGGCGACGACCGCGCCGTCCACGAAGAAGCGCCCGCCGATCTCGTGCGGCGGGAAGTAGCCCGGCAGCGCGCACGACGCGAACACGGCGTCGGCGACCCGGATGTCGTCGAGTCCCGGCAGACCCCAGAAGACCTGCATCCCGGAGTTCAGATCGACGGTGTTGATGATGACGGGTGGATCGAGCTGCTGAAACGTGAGGTCGCCGACGGTGCGCTGGATCAGGTGCTCGAGCGGCTCGCGCTTGAACAGGGCCGGGGATCGCATGCGCTTCAGGGCCATGTCCGCGTGCGCGACCGCGAATACGTCCTTGCGGCGCAGGCCGAGCGCGATCTCGCGCAGCTTGGCGATGCCCATGCCCCCCGCCCAGGCGGCGGCCACGAGCGCCCCCACGCTCGACCCGATGATCCGGGTCGGGCGGTGGCCGCGCTCGATCAGCGCCTGCAGTACCCCGATATGGGCGAGCCCCTTCATCCCGCCGCCGCCCAGTACCAGGGTGAACGGTGTGTCGCGCTTCACAGCCCTATCCGCTTGCCCGAGGAGTTGAGTTCCGAGTAACGTAGTGAAGAACCCCATGGCGGCGCCACTGTTTTGGTCACGTCTCGCGCGAGATCGCTGGGCCCGAGTGGGCCTGGGCGTAGTCGGCGTCCTCGCATTGCTCGCAGTACTAGCTCCATGGCTGTCCCCCGGCGATCCGTTTCGCGGCAACCTCTCTGCAAGTTTGCATCCACCATCCGGCGCCTTTCTCCTCGGCAGCGACGCGCAGGGCCGCGACGTGCTGTCGCGCGTGCTCTACGGGGCCAGGCTCTCGCTCGCCGTCGGACTCATCAGTCAAAGCATCGCCCTGGCGCTCGGCGTGACGTTAGGACTCGTGTCGGGTTACTACGGGCGCTGGATCGGCGGCCTGATCATGCGCGTCGCCGACGTGACGCTCGCGTTCCCGTCACTGCTGCTGTTGATCGCCATCGCCGCCGCCGTGAAGCCGTCGCTCCCCGTCGTGTTCGTCGTCATCGGCATCGTGGGCTGGGCCGGCATGGCGCGCATCGTGCGCGGCCAGGTCCTGCTCGCGCGCGGGCTCGAGTACGTGCAGGCGGCGCGCGCGCTCGGCGCGTCCGATTTCCGCATCATCGCACGCCATGTGCTGCCCAACGTGATCGCGCCCGTGATTGTTGCGGCGACCCTCGGCATCGGCGGCGCGATCATGGCGGAGGCGGCGCTGTCGTTCATCGGCCTGGGGGCGCAGCCGCCCACGCCGTCGTGGGGCGCCATGGTGGCTGAAGGCCGCGACCTGCTGCGCGTCGCGCCGTGGGTGTCGATCGCGCCCGGCGTCGCGATCGGACTCGCCGTGCTGGGGCTGAACCTGCTCGGCGACGGATTGCGTGACGCGCTCGACGTGCGTGGACTGGGCCGGGTCGCGTGACCAACATCGCCTACCATCCGACGCACGTGCGCGCGCTACGCGAGACGTTCAAGGCGCTGCGCACGTCGGAGTTTCCGTGGACGGCCGATACCGTCTATCTGAACAACGCGTCGATCGGGCCGATTCCCGAGCGGACGCGGCGCGCGCTCGACGAGTTCACCGCGAAGCGCACGGCGCCGCATCTGCTGCCCGATCGCGAGCTGTTCGCCGGCCTCGCGGCGGCACGGCTCGGCATCGCGCACTTGATCAACTGCGACCCCTCCGAGATCGCGCTCGCCACGAACACCGGATACGGCTTGAGCCTCGCCGCGCGCGCGTTGCCGCTCGAGAAGGGCGACATCGTGCTGGTCTCGGACAAGGAATTCCCGGCGAACGTGTATCCGTGGCTGATGCTGCGCGAGCAGGGCATCACGGTGGAAATGGTGCGTTGCACGGCGCAGGGCTGGCCGGACGAAGCGCATCTGCTCGAGCGGCTGCGCGATCCGCGCGTGCGCGTGCTCGCCGTCTCGTTCGTGCAGTTCTCCAACGGGTATCGCGCGGACTTGAAGAAGCTCGGCGCGGCGGCGCGAGCGAACGGCACCTACCTGGTGGTCGACGGCATCCAGGGCATCGGCAACTCGGTGCTCGACGTGCAGGAGACGCCGATCGACATCCTCGCCTGCGGCGGGCAGAAGTGGCTGCTGTCACCGTGGGGCTCGGGATTCATGTATGTGCGCAAGGAGCTGATCGCCAAGCTCGAGCCGGCGATGACCGGCTGGATGGCATTCGAAGGCACCGACGATTTCTCGCGGCTCACCGAATACAATCCGACGTTCCGCTCCGACGCCCGCCGCTTCGAGATGATCACGCTGCCGTTCCAGGATTTCTTCGGGATGACCGCGTCGCTGCAGCTGCTGCTCGAGGTGGGCGTGCGCGATATCGCCGAGGTGACGCGGGCCACGCACGCGCCGATTCTGAAATGGGCGCAGGAGAACGGCGTGCGCGTGACATCGCCGACCGAGAACGGGCATCGCTCGGCGATTCTGTGCGTCGCGCCGCCGAAACCGGCCGAAGCGTATCACGGCCTCAAGCGGGCGCGTGTGGTGTGCAGCTTGCGCGAGGGCGCGATCCGCCTCTCGCCGCATTGCTACAACACGGTGGAAGAAATGGAAAAGGTTATAGAGGTGCTGGACGACCTGCTGGAATAGCGTCGCGGTGTCGATCGACCCACCACGCCAGCAGCACATACACCCACCCAAAAATGATTCCGCCGATGGCGAGCGCTTGCATGTCCGTCGGCGTCGGTGTGAACAGCGAGGCGTAGTAGCCGCCCGCGAGCAGGACGATCAGTCCCCAAAATCCCCAGCGCCCGATCGCGTCGCGCCCGCGCGTGCTACGCAAATAGATGATCACGCCCGCGAGCAGCATCCCCGTTTCGACGATGACCGTCGCGGCCACGTAGTTCCAGAGACCCAGTCCGACTTCGGGACCGCCGGGGTAGATCGGCTCATCGGGGCGGTGCGTGACGAAGTCGAGCACCCAATGGCTGACGACGAGCGCGCCGATCACGAGCGCGGCGCGATGGTCGCCGCGGCGGCGCTGGTAGAGGTAGCCGAACAGCGCGCCCCACACGATCAGCGTGAACAGGCTGTGCGAGATCGGATAATCGTCGAGCCAGAGCGTGAGGAATGGATTCGCGCCGGGCACCACGTGCGCGTGCTCCCAACCCAGAAGCAGGAAGACCGGCCACAACAGATCGGCGAGCGTCGGCGCGACGAACAGCGTGCCGAGACTCGTCTGCGGCGCGTACCGCTTCGCCGCTAATCCGAGCGCGTAGTGGCCGATGAACATCCTAGCCTCGTTTCATCAGCCGCGTCTCAGCAGCGCGTATTCCTTCTTCCCTTTGCGGAGCAGGAGATTCTTGCCGCCGATCCAGTCCTCGGTCGCGATCTTGCGACCGACGTCGTCGACGCGCTGCTGATTGACGTAGATCCCGCCCTGCTCGACGCTGCGCCGTGCTTCGCCCTTGGACTTGGCGAGTCCCGATTGCGTGACGAGGTCGACGATCGTGGTGTCCGCTTCAGGGCTGACCGTGACCGTCGGGATCTCGCCCGCGAGGATGTCGAAGACCTGCGGGTGTACTTCCGCCTGCTCCTCGCCGAACAGAATCGCCGAGGCCGCCTGAACTCCCGACAGCGTGTCCGCCCCGTGCACGAGTTTCGTCACCGCGGTGGCGAGGGCGCGCTGCGCCGGGCGCTTGGCCGCCTGCCTGGCGTGCTCGGCCATGACGCCGTCGATCGCCTCCTTGGGGAGGTGCGTGAACAGCTTCAGGTATTTCTCGACGTCGCGGTCGTCGGTATTGATCCAGAACTGATAGAACTTGTACGGCGACGTGAGCTGTGGATCGAGATAGATCGCGCCTTCTTCGGACTTCCCGAACTTCTTTCCAGACGCCATCGTGACGAGCGACGCGACGAGGCCATGCGCCTCGGCGTTCTCGATGCGCCGGATCAGATCGACGCCGGCGGTGATGTTGCCCCACTGATCGCTGCCGCCCACCTGCAGCGTGCATTGCCGCTCGCGGAACAGATGCAGGAAGTCGTACGCCTGGAGCAGCATGTAGCTGAACTCCGTGTACGACAGCCCCGCCTCGAGCCGCGCTTTCACCGATTCCTTCTGCAGCATGATGTTGACGGTGAAATGCTTCCCGACATCGCGCAGAAAGTCGATCAGTCCCTGCGTGCCGAGCCACTTCGCATTGTCGAGCAGCAGCGCGGCTGTCGGGCCCGCGCCGAACTCCAAGAAGCGCGCCATCTGGTCGCGCTGATGCTGCAGGTTCTGTTTGATCTGCTCCTTGGAGAGCAGCGGGCGCTCACCGGCCTTGCCTGACGGATCGCCGATGAGTCCCGTGCCGCCGCCCATCAGCACGATCGGGCGATGGCCGGCGCGTTGCAGGTTGGCGAGCAGCATCAGCGGCATCAGGTTGCCGAGCTGGAGCGACGGCGCCGTGGGATCGAAGCCGCAGTACGCCGTCACCGGACCTTTGGCAAAGTGCGCGGCCACGCCGGGCGTCGCCTGCTGGACGAAGCCCCGCCACTCCAATTCTTGCAACACGTTAGGCTTTGTCATGGCGGCGAATTTACCGTCTCATTAGGTTCTATTACAGATGGCCTTTCCGACTCGTCCTCCACCGCCCTCGACCGCCGTTCACCGCCCGTGGCTGTTGCGCTGGTGGTACGATCCGGTCCAACGGCGGCGCGTGATTGTGGCCACCGCGCTTGCCCTGTTGTACGGCAGCGGTTTGGCGTACGGCTCCTGGACCCGCGTGTGCGCGGCCGAGCGCTGCCCGAGCATCATGCGGCTCAATCCGGAGCAGGGCGGTCCCCAGCAGACGTCCAAGGTCTACGCCGCCGACGGCCGCCTGATCACCGAGCTGGGGATCGAGCGCCGCACGGTGCTGCCGCTGTCGGAGATCCCCGATCACGTCCGGCAGGCGTTCATCGCGGTCGAGGACAAGCGCTTCTACGAGCACAACGGGATCGACTACTGGCGCATCCTGGGCGCGGTCAAAGCCGACGTGCTCTCGCTGTCGTGGGCGCAGGGCTTCTCGACGATTACGATGCAGCTCGCGCGCAACGTTTTTCCGGAGCACCTGGGACGCGAGAAGCGGATCACCCGGAAACTGCGAGAGGCGCGGGTCGCCGTGGAGCTCGAGCGGAACTTCCCGAAGGACAAGATTCTCGAGCTCTATCTCAATCAGATCAGTCTCGGGCCCAACGTCGCCGGTGTCGAAGCCGCCTCGCAGGTGTTCTTCGGGAAGTCGGCGCGCGACCTGAACGTCGCGGAAGCCGCGACCCTGGCCGCGCTGCCCAAGGCGCCCGGAACCTACAATCCGCGCACCCACCCCGACCGCGCGGTGCGGCGGCGCAACGCGATCCTCGCCTTGATGCGCGATCAAGGATTCATCAGCGCCGTGGACGCGGAGTTCTGGAAGGCCTATCCGCTGGTGCTCACGACGCGCCGCACGAGCTATGGCGACGTCGCGCCGTACTTCGTCGAGTGGCTGCGGACGTCGTTCCTCGAGCCGCGCTACGGGCGCGATCTGTACGACAAGGGACTGCGCATCTACACGACGCTCGATCTCGACATGCAGGAAGGCGCCGAGCAGGCGCTGCAGTCACAGCTCGATGAGATCGAGTCGGGCGTGTTCTCCAATGGGAAGTTCGAAGGCACGACGTACCGCGAGTACCTCGAGCAGGGCCGCGCAACGGGAGACGACCAGGGGCCGTTCTCGTCGTACCTCCAGGGCGCGCTCATGGCGATGGACGCGAAGACCGGCAACATCCTCGCCATGGTGGGCGGGCGCGACTTCGTCGACTCGAAATGGAATCGCGTTACGCAATCGGCACGGCCGCCGGGCTCCACGTTCAAGCCGTTCGTGTATTCGGCCGCGATTCGCGCGGGTCATCCCGTCACCGAGATGCTCGACGACTCACCGCTCAATCCGCCCGTGATTCAGCTCGACAGCTCGCTGTGGCAGCCGAAGGACTACGACGACACGACGCTGGGCATGATTCCCATGCGCCAGTCGCTGTACCTGTCGCGCAACCTGTCGACGATCAAGCTCGGCATGGCGCTGGGCGAGCAGACGGTGATCGGCGAAGCGCGGCGTTACGGAATCACGACGCCGCTGCCTCCCTATCCATCGATTCATATTGGCGCGCGGGAGACGAAGCCGATCGAGCTGATCGCCGCGTACTCGGCGTTCGCCAACTCCGGCGTGCGTGTCGAGCCGATCGGGATCCAGCGCATCGAGGACCGGCAGGGAAATATCCTGTATCAGTCCACGATCAAGCGCGAAGAAGTGCTGGACCCGGAGCACAACTGGCTCATGCTCGACATGATGCGCGACGTCATGCGCTGCCAGCCCGGCTCCGGACCGCACCGCTGCGGCACGGCCGCCGGCGCGGTGGGCGGCCTGCGTGTCCCGATGGCAGGCAAGACGGGCACGACCGACGACTATACCGACGCGTGGTTCGTCGGCTTCACGCCGGAAATCGTGACGGGGATCTGGATCGGCTACGACCTGCAGCGCCGCATCATGAACAACGCGGGCGGCGGCCGCATCGTCGCGCCGGCGTGGACGAAGTTCATGCGCGATGTGTACGAGCGCCGGCCGGCGCCGGGCGACTGGGCCCGTCCCGAGGACCTCGTCACGCGTGAAGTGGACTGGTCGAACGGATTCCTCGCGACGCCATTCTGCCCGCTCGAGGTGCGGCGGTGGGAGTGGTTCTATCCGGGAACCGAGCCCACTCAAGTGTGCCAGGTCCATTCACCGTTCGGCGTAGGCGTCACGCCATAGCATTGCTGCGGATTCGAGCGGGTCGGGTTCATCCCGTCACGGCGCCGTCCTTCGAGGATGGCGCCGTTCTCGTGAACGGGGATGGACGCATTGCCGCGGTCGGGGCAAACGCCGACGTGCCCACGCCGCACGCCGCACGCGTCTTTCACTTCCCCGATGCCGAGCTGCTGCCCGGCCTCGTCAATTGCCACACCCACCTCGAGCTGACTCAGCTCGGCGGTGGCGTGAAGCACGACGAGCCCGAGTTCCACAAATGGATCTGGCATGTCCGCACGCTGAAAGACGCGACCAGCGCGGAGGCGTTTTACGACGCGGCGCTGGTGGGGGTGCGCGAGTGCTGGGCGCGGGGCGTCACGTGCATCGCCGAGACCGGAAGCACCGGTGCCGTAATGCGCGCACTGCACGACCTCGGAGGTCGCGGCATCGTGTACCACGAGACCTTTGGGCCCGACCCGGCGCAATGCGCCGGCAGCATGGCCGAGCTCGAAGCGGCTGTCGTGCAACTTCGCCGTCTTGCAACCGCGCAGCTGGTAGTCGGCGTTTCTCCGCACGCGCCGTACTCGGTGAGCGCGCCGCTCTATCGGGCGAGCGCCGCGTTCGCGCGCCGGGAAGGGCTGCCGCTGGCGGTGCACATTGCCGAATCACAGGCGGAGACGGATTTCGTGCGCGACGGCGCCGGGCCGTTTGCGACGCTCTTCGGCAAGCGCAGCATTCCCGTCGAGGCCCAGCATCGGTCGCCGGTCGCATACCTCGCGCAGCTCGGCGTGCTCGGCCGCGACACGCTGTGCATTCACTGTGTCCAGGTGGATGACGCCGATGTCGAGCTGCTACGCGCGGCGGGCGCCGCGGTGGCGCACTGCCCGCTGTCGAACGCGGCGCACGGGCACGGCCGCGCGCCGTACGATCGTTTTCGAAACGCGCGCGTGCCCATCGGGCTCGGCACCGATTCCGTCATCAGCGTCGGGGAGCTCGAC
>Ga0134125_10008915_pt1 | contig 11318 bp, 10 predicted proteins | sample KB31751_FD_96464 | JGI IMG/M metagenome (GOLD analysis project Ga0134125, IMG submission 96464) | Terrestrial soil microbial communities with excess Nitrogen fertilizer from Kellogg Biological Station, Michigan, USA - KB3-175-1 | ecosystem: Environmental > Terrestrial > Soil > Unclassified ...
ATATGTGATAGTTTAACAATATTAGCACCAGGGTCGGCCACACCAGGACAACCTGTTTCGCTCATTAAAATAACTCGTTGATGTTGTTGCAATGTTTTAAAAACCTGGGCTGTTTCGGTTTCAGAAGTATGTTCGTTTAACTCAACAAATAGTTTTTCATCAATATTAAAACTCTTATCAATGGCTTTTAAATAACGACGTGCCGTTTTTAATTCTTCTACAATAAAACAAGTAGAGCTGTTTATAATTGAAATATTGTAAGGTGCAGTCATTGCCAGTATATGCTCATTACAAAGGGGTGTGGGTAATAAATAAAGGGTTGAGTTCATTTTTTAGAAACTATTTTATCTGCGTTTATAATTAACTGTTTATCGTCTGTCATTTGGTTAATGCAATCTATCACATCTTCTTTTCCGTATAGATATAGTAAGCTTACCAAATCATTTAATTCGTAATTTTTATGGTCGAGTAGTTTTAGTAATTGCTCTTTTATTTGTGCAAAGATGGTAGATTTATTTTGTTTATTTTTATTTAAACACACATCGCAAGTACCACAATCTTCGAAATTTGTTTCGTTAAAGTAATGAAGAATTTGCCGGCTACGGCAAACGCGCGTGTTGCCCACAAAATCAATAACAGCTTGTATGCGCTGTTCGGCTTGCTTTTTTAGGGTATCGTAATGCTCTTTAGATATAGCTAAGAATGTAACATCTACCCTTGATTGGTTAAAAACAATTTTAGGCAAGCCTGTTTGTGCTATATAATCTATAATTTGAAGTTTATGCAGCATATCTAAAGTCTTTTTAACATAAACTATATCTGCTTTTATAGCTTTGGCAATTTTAAACTCGTTTATAATAATGTACTCTTCAAACAAACCAGCGTAATTTCGAAGGAGAGCTTTTATAAAACTATCTAAACCGGGGTTTTGTACCTGAAAATTATACAACTCACTTTTACCTACTGTAAAATGAACTTTAGCAGGCTGATAAACCGTATCGGTATACGAGAAATAATTTTCTTTCTCTAAAAACTTTACTGAATTGTAAACTACTATGGGATGCAATTTAAACTTAGCGCTTATTTCATCTAAACTAAAGTTTATACTAAGCCCCTCGCCTGCTCCAACAGCAATTTGATAAAAATTACAAATAGCCGAATAAGTTTGTTTTATTTGCTCGATAGTTGGAAAAGCCTGCTCTAGTTGGTCTTGCAGATTAAGAATATCAGACTGATGGTATAAAGTAAGTGCGTAAGCCACGTTACCATCTCGCCCACCACGACCGGCCTCTTGAAACCAAGCCTCCAAACTATCGGGTAAATCTAAGTGAGCCACAAAACGAACGTCGGGTTTATCTATGCCCATGCCAAAAGCATTGGTACTAACAATAATGCGCTTGCGATTATTTATCCAATCACTTTGTTTTTTGGCACGCTCGGTTGCCTCTAAACCTGCATGATAAAAATCGCTACTTATTCTGTTTTGATTTAGGAAATCAGAAATCTCTTTTGTCTTACGTCTATTGCGTACATAAACAATGCCCGTGCCTTTCGTTTTAATGCAAAGGTTTAAAAGTGTTTGCAGTTTGTTTTCATCTTGCTTTATGTGGTAGTGCAAATTTTTGCGTGCAAAAGATGTTTTAAATATTTGAGGTTTTTTAAACTCTAGTTGCTTACAAATATCATCGGCTGTTTTTTGTGTGGCTGTTGCCGTTACTGCCAACACCGGCACTTCGGGTTTTAGCTCGCGTATTTTTTTGATAGAAAGATAAGCCGGACGAAAATCGTAGCCCCATTGCGAAATGCAATGTGCCTCATCAACCGCTATTAAATTTACTTTTAAAGCCGGTAGTTTGCGTAAAAATAATTGCGTTTGAATTCTTTCGGGAGAGATGTAAAGAAACTTATAGCTGTTATGTATTGCGTTGTTGAAGGTTATTTCAACCTCTCTGAAATTCATGGCGGAGGTTATTGCTATGGCTTTAATGCCTTTTTTTTGCAACTGCTCAACTTGGTCTTGCATCAAAGCAATAAGTGGAGAAACTACAATACACAAACCCTCCATGGCCAAGGCCGGTATTTGATAGCAAACTGATTTTCCGCCTCCGGTGGGTAATAAAGCAAGGGTATCATTGCCTGCTAAAACAGATTTAATAATATCTGCCTGCATGGGTCTGAAGGCATCGTGCCCCCAGTATTTTTTTAGTATTTCAGAAGTTTCCACTACTTATTTCTACGAGGAAATTTTTTACCTATGCCATAATAAAATCCAAATCCAAAATTAATAAGACTTGTAGCACTAGTTTGTTTTAAACCCGTGAGGCTTGTAACATCTTGCAAGGCAATATTGTTTGGATTAAAAACAGTTGGTAAATAACTATAGGACAGAAAAATGCCGATAGAAAAATTTTCTTCTATGGCAAAGTTTAAACTATACTCGGGTTCTATAAGCATGGAGTTATAGCTTGTAATTAAGTTTGGCCGGTCTTTAGGGTTTACAACCCCTGTAAACGAAGAAGAATTATAACCTACGTTAAGGGCAAAAGTTGAAAATATATTTTCGGTATGAAATTTATTGCAACCCACTTTTACATAACCCGTATGAAGTTGCATTTTAGTATTTAAATCAATATTTGTAGTTGGGTTTGGTATACCGTTTAAACCCAACAAGCCATTTTTAAAGCCAAGTCCTACAAAAAAATTATGAGTCAGTCTTAAATTTGCAGAAAGATTCATTTCATAAATGCCTCTGAATTTTGAGCGAAACACGGCGTTGGATACAGGTGCAGGTAATGTGGTTGAAAAACGAATGGAGAATAAAGATTCTTTAAAATCAGTGTGCACCTTACGCCTTTCTATTGCAGCATCATAATCATCTATGTCCTGATCCTGCGCCTTTACAGAAAAAACAATTAGTACGAAAAAAAGTGTATAAAATAAGTGCCGCATATTTTTACTAAGATAGCACTAATATTTTTTTAGAGAAAATTACTTGCCTGAAAATGAACTGCCGCGAGAACGGTTTTTAGAACGTTCATTTTTCTGCCTTTTTAGGTACTTTTCATTACCGGCTTTTTTAGCAGATTGATGCCTTCTAAATAAACCAGCTTGTTCGCGGTTTTGAACTTTACCGGGCTTTGTTTTACGTAAAGATGCGTTTCTTGACTCGCTGCCACCCTTACCATGAAACAATTTATGAAAAAAACCACCACCGCCACGTACACTATTGCTGGCAAAAGCATCGGCATTACCGGCACTTTTGTTTCTTTTAAATAAGCCGCCATGCCCACGTTTAGAAACTGCGTTAGAAGTTTGGTTGCCGTTTTCTTTTTTACGACCACCCTTGGTATTTTCGTGAAAATTACCTTGAGCAAAGCCAGTATGAGGCACTAACAGAGACAACCCTGTTATAAATAAAATAAAAATTAACGCCCTTTTCATACTGCCTTACAATATTAAAAATATTTATGATTAATTACAAGGTTAATTCTACCAAATTATTTTTAATTTTAAACAATCTCAATCTTAGGATTACCAAAATAAGAACCTAATTTACTGCTGAAAATTTATGTCGAAACTGTATATAGTGCCTACACCCATTGGAAATCTTGAAGACATAACACTTCGCGCTATCCGTATTTTAAAAGAATGTGATTTAATTTTAGCTGAAGACACCCGCAACACCATTCATTTGTTAAAACATTTACAAATAGACAAACCCTTAAAATCTTACCACCAACACAACGAACATAAAATTGTACAGGAAATAGTTGACTTAATACAACATGGTAAAAATATAGCCCTGGTAAGCGATGCCGGCACCCCTGCCATTAGCGACCCAGGTTTTTTATTGGTTAGAGAGTGCATTGCAGCAGGGATAGATATAGAAACTTTACCCGGCCCAACTGCTTTTGTACCTGCCTTGGTTAATAGTGGTTTTCCTTGTGATAATTTTATTTTTATTGGTTTTCTACCCATAAAAAAAGGAAGGTCAACCAAAATAAAATCGTTACTGGAAGAAACAAAAACGATAGTTTTATACGAGTCGCCTTACCGTTTGGTAAAAACTTTAGAAGAGTTGAAAAACAGTTTAGGTGCCGATAGAAGAGCCTCCGTATCGCGTGAGTTGACTAAAATTTATGAGGAAACCAAACGCGGAACCTTGCAAGAGTTAATTGCTTATTTTTCGTTAAAAACCGTAAAAGGAGAAATTGTTATTGTAGTTGAAGCTTTAAATAAAAAGCAAAAAAATGGAACAGAAACAGAAGCATAATGTTGGTGCCCCACCGGGAGAGCTTTATTATATTGGTAAAGAGCGTAGCGATAAGGTAAAAATTACGCTGATACAATATAATGAAAATACTTTTTCTGAAAACGATTATTTTGATTTAACCGAATGTCTTGCCGCTATTAAACCCGATTTAGTTAAATGGATAAATGTAGAAGGCATACATAAACTAGAACTAATAGAAAAACTTGGCAAACATTACAATATACACCCACTAACACTTGAGGACATTGTACATACCGAGTCGCGACCAAAGTTTGAAGATTACGAGCATTATGTAATTAGCATTATGAAAATGCTGTACCATGATGATGCAGTACACAGTGAACATTTAAGCATTTTACTTTTTAGCGATACTGTAATTTCTTTTCAGGAGCCAAGTGGCGGCGATGCTTTTGACATTGTACGAAACCGTTTGCGCCAGTGCAAAGGCCGTGTACGAAAAATGCAGGCCGATTATTTGGCTTATGCCTTAATGGATGCCGTAGTTGATTGTTATTTTAAAATATTGGAAAAAGTTGGTGAGCATATAGAGCAGTTGGATGAGGAAATTACTGAATCGCCACAAGGAGAAGCATTGGTTCGTTTGCACGACCTGAAAAGAGAAATGATTTTTTTACGCCGCCAAATGTGGCCTGTAAGAGAGTTAATTAATAACATGGCGCGCAGTGAAACCGAATTAATACGTGATGCAAACGACGCCTATTTGCGCGATTTGCAAGACCATATAAGCAGATTATTAGATTCGATTGAAGGTTACCGAGAGATGCTTTCGAGCATTATGGAGGTTTATTTAAGTAATAACTCCCTTAAGCTGAATGAAGCCATGAAGGCTTTAACAGTTATATCATCCATATTTATACCGGTAACTTTTATTGTGGGAGTATATGGCATGAATTTTAAGTACATGCCCGAAATTAATAGCCCTTATGCTTATTGGATTGTTTGGGGAGTTATGATTGCGGTAATGGTAAGTATGGCCGCCTTTTTTAAACGAAAAAACTGGTGGTAGTTTGCCTTTATACTTTTGAACATATATAGTTTGAAAACATAAAAAAAAACTGAAACCTTTTTGCCATTCGTAACGTAAACTTGTGTAAGTAAAATTATGAGCAGAAACGAGTTTATACAAGCCTGTATTAAAAATGATAAAAATGCCCGTCACCAGTTGATAGAGCAGCATTATGGTTTTTTAATGGGCATGTGCAGACGCTATGCAAAAAACAACGAGCAGGCCGAAACATTTTTTAATACGGCATTTATTGAAGTTTTTAAACACCTGCCTGAATATCACGATGATCAAAATATTGATGAGTGGATTAAAAAAACTTTTTTGCAAAGTGTTATTCATCAATTAAAAAGCAATCGCACCGAATACTATATTACTACCACTACTCGTGTTGATGAAAGAAAAAACAACAGCGATTTATTTCAGCAGGCTGAAGAGCAAGACCCTAATAGTTTAGTAGTAGAAGATTATATACGTGCTTTACAAAAAATGCCTTGCTCGTTTAGAGCTATTTATAATTTACACATTATAGAAAATTTTGATTTAAAAGAAACCTGTGAGTTGTTGGAAATTAATGAAGAGTCGGCTAAAAATACGTTAGAGCGTGCTCGCAATGAGTTTTCAAAAAATGTTAAACTTAAAATGCAAGGTTTTTAAATGGCGGATAACAAAACATATCGTATAGATGAAAATGCCCTGCGTGATAAGTTGACAAATTATACTGTTAATTTTAATGCCGATTCGTTTACTTTTTTAGAAAATGAAATAGCTCAAGTTAAAACTACCAATCCAATAGAACTGCCTGATACAAAAAAACTAATAAAGTTTATTGGTATACCAGTTGCAATAGCTGTGTTAGGCTGCGCTGTTTATTTTGGTGTTAGTTACATAAAAAATTTACCGGCAGAAGCCCCTACAAAAGACACAGTAATAGTTAGCAAACCTGCCGAACCTAAAGTTGAAGTAAAGAAAGAAGTCCCTCCTTCTATAACTATACCTAGTGTTGTTGTTAATGCAGAAGAAAAAAAGAAAGATACTGTAATTGCAACTGTGCCTCAGGTTGTTTCTCAACCTATAAAAGTTAAAGAAAGAAAATCTACACCTACACAACTTACTACAGTTAAAAAAGATAGTGGGCAAGTAGCCAATGTAGCAAAAACAAAAGTTGATTCTGTTAGAAAAAATAAACCAGATACTACTTCTATAAACAAAGACGCATCTCTTAAAAAGAAAAAGAAGAAACGTAAAAACACTTTAGACGCTACGGAAGATATCCGACAATCGCAACCTAATAGTGCTGATGATGATGTAATAATTCCTGATAACGCTCCTAAACAGTAGTAATATTTACTAATTTCTTAGTACAAATAAATTACCCTTACAATTTGCATTGTTTTATTAATGTAATCGCGTGTTACAAATGAGTTTGGTATTTTAGTATCAGCATCATTAACATATCCTGTTTCGGTTTGAAGTATGTTGTTTTTATAATGCTTTTCTGTATTTAGTAAATTATTTGCATCGTACTCGTATGTTTCTTTTAACTCAATATGCTCGCTGGCATTAGAAGTGTATTTTTTTTCTATTAAAAAATTATGGTCGTTGTAACTAAAATCTGTCACCTGATTAATCCATGTGGCAACATAGCTTTCGTTATACTGTATAGGTTGTTTAGCTGCATTTAAACTCACAATAACCTCTTTAAACACGCGGTTTTCATCATTAAAATATTGTTGCTTGTATTGTTTAGGTGATGAATTAATGTATTTGCATTTTTCTTCGAAATTTATTTGCTGCATGCCCAGAGTAAATACATTTTTATCGGCATTGGCATTTGTTTCTTTACAAGAAAGTAAATTAATTACACGTCCTATGCTATCGTATTTATAATAGGTGGCGTTGTAAAAATTACCATCGTTAAAGCGTTTGCCCATAAGGTAGCCCTTATCATCATAAAAATAGTTAGTATATAAAGTATCAAACTCATATACACTTTTAGAATAAGAACCGCCACCGCCCACCATACGACCGCGCCTGTAAATAGGTGCCGTGTGAAATTCTTTTTGAATTATTTTTTTGATAACTGTGTAGTAACTACGTTTTAACCTACCCTCGGCATCAAACTCATAATGTTTTGTTAAATCTTTGTCTTCAACAATTTTAAAATCTTGTTTATCTACAATTTCAAAAACTATGGTTTTAATTTTTCTTTTTTTTATCTCCTCGGCATTAAACGAAAAAGAGTTATCGGAGTTCCCATTATTACCTGGAATAAGTAATTGTGCCTTAACAGAAAGGTTTATGAAAAATAAAATAAATAGAAGCCTGGTTATCACTTTAGTTGTTTAAGTGCTTCATTTATTGTTTTTACCGGGGCACTACAAGTATGATTTTGACAAACATAAATTAATGTTTCATCATTCTTATAACGCTCTTTAAGTAATGCAATAGTAGAGGCTGTTTTGCTGTAAACAAAAGTCGCATTAGGAATGTAATGTTCTTTAAGCTCATGCATAAATTCATCAACAGCTTTACCAACAATGCAAACCTCGTGAAAAGGAAATGCCTGTTGTAAACCCAATATAGCCCAATTTGAATGCCCAGATGGGTAATTACTTATTTCATTGGCTACATATGCAAGCATTTTTTTAGAAATGGCTTCATACTCTAAATTGCCGGTAATTTTTGAAAGCGTAAATAAATTCCTAGCCATTTGTGAATTTGAAGCCGGAATAACATTATCGTGCATTTCAATTTTTTTGGAAATTAAGGTGTCGGCATTTTTACCTGAGAAGTAAAATATATTTTTATCCTCATCAAAGAAATTAATAAGCGTGTGCCTGGTCATTAACTCTGCAATGCCAAGCCAAGCCTCGTTTCCGGTAATTGAAAACAACTTTATGTAAGCGTCTATTACAAAGGCGTAGTCTTCTAAAAAAGCATCTATATAGGCTTTATCTTTAAAACAACGGGTTAGGCTTCCTGTATCGTCAATTAATTTTTGACGAATAAAGTTTGCGTTTTTAACTGCTAGTTGTAAAAATTTATCATCGGCAAAAGCACTGTAAGCATCGCATAAAGCCCCACATAGCAAGCCATTCCACGATGCTAAGATTTTATCATCTAAACCCGGACGGATTCGCTTATTTCTTTCTGCCATTAATTTTTCGTTGCAGGCAGCAATTATTTTATTCAGCTCATCTACACTAATTTGGTGCTTTAAAGCAATTTCTGTTTCGGGTAAGTTGCGTAGTAAAATGTAATGGTCGTGCTCCCAATAACCAATTTCGTTAACCGAATAATAATCTGCAAACACATCAAAATCTTTCTTTACAATATTTTGTAAATCTTCTTTTGTCCAAATATAAAATAGGCCCTCTACCCCTTCGCTATCAGCATCTAAGGCACTGTAAAAACCAAATTGAGGCGAGGTTAATTCTCTTTCAATAAAAGCAATGGTTTGATAAACTACTTGTTTGTAAAGGGGGTGTTTGTTTTGTCGGAACGCTTCACTATACAATGAAATTAGTTGGGCATTATCATACAGCATTTTTTCGAAGTGAGGAACTTTCCATTGCTCATCGGTGCTATAACGTGCAAAACCGCCACCTAGTTGATCGTAAAGTCCCCCATGCGCCATTTTTTGCAATGTAAAATGCACATGATTTAGTACAGCCTCGTTATTTGTAAGATGCCCGTAGCGCAATAAAAACAAATAATTATTAGGCATCATAAACTTTGGTGCGCCAATGCTGCCTCCGTTTTTAGTATCAAACCTTTTTTGAAAAGCTAAAGCAGCTTTTTCTATTACCTCAGCATTAATACCAGTTTCTTCAGGAGAAACTGAAAATAATTCATCGCTTCTTTTTATTCCATCAGTAAGTTGATTGGCGTAATCTTCTACTTTATTTTTATCGGTATGATGCAAATTGGCCAAATTTTGCAGCAATTGCATCCATTGTTCTTTAGGGAAATAAGTGCCACCATATATGGGTCTGCCATCGGGCAAGACAAAACAATTTAGCGGCCAGCCACCATGCTGAGTCATTAACTGCACGGCTGTCATATAAACATGATCTACATCGGGGCGTTCTTCTCTATCAACTTTTATGTTAACGAAATATTTATTCATTAACTCGGCTACTTGCTCATCTTCGAAACACTGATGCTCCATAACATGACACCAATGACAGGCCGAATAACCCACGCTAATTAAAACTAATTTATTTTCTTGTTTGGCTTTTTTAAAAGCCTCATCGCCCCAGGCGTACCAGTTTACCGGATTGTGAGCATGCTGCAATAAGTAAGGACTCTTTTCGGAAATTAAATGATTGGTATATTTTTTTTCTGTATTCATTGAAGGATTTATTTCTCCAATGATTTACTGTGTCTGAAATATAAAATAATAAATAGTAAATCGATAACTGCTAACAAATAATTACCCGACATCATTTTTGTAATTAAAAAAAGGCCATTAGCAATAACATACATAATAAAGCCTTTATATTTATTATGCCACATTTGTAAAGCTCCAAAAAAAGATAAGCCAATTATTAGTAGACAGATGCCACAGGCTATAATAAAAGTAGTGCTTCCAATATCCATAATTACTTTTAGTTGCTGTACTTTCTCTTCTGTCATATTGGGGAGAGAAGAAAAAGGGTAATTATCATTTAGCCAAATAAAAAAAGGCTTGGCCATTAACATAAATAATAAAAAACATGTACCTAGTATACCGCTATAAATAAAAGTAAGGGTGCATAAAATTTTTAAGCCTTGAGGTTTTGTTTCTTGTTCAAATGTAGTAGGCTCGTCCATTATTTATAGGTAATGTAATCTTTAAGTTCTTGCAAGTTTTCGTTAAACTGAGAAATATTTTTGTTATAAAAATCGACCATAATTAATTCCTCTAAGGTATAACGTTTACCGTCAACAAAACCAACTATCCAAGCATCTTTTTGTCCTTTATTAATTGCTTTTTGGCGTTGTGCTTCAGCATCTTTTAAGCCGTTAAATTGTCCTTGGGTAAAGCGAGTTATTCCATCCGGATAATCAACTTTCTCAGGTGTTCCATATTCTTGTAATTTCTCGTACTTATAATTTTCAGGGTGGCGATAAGCGCCTATTTGTACTTTAAACACCATTTTATCGGCACAAATTTTTTCGCCTACCGCTAATAATTTTTTGTACACATTTATATCATTTAAACTTTTGCCCTTTAGTGCTGCAAAGTCAAGTGTTTTAAAATCATCGCAAGGTTGTTTAGATGTAGTTTCAGTTGGAGTAGTTGCAGTAGTAGTATTTGTTGTTGCATCTTTAGTAGTTGTTTCCGCCGCGGTGGTTGTAGTTGCTACCGTAGCAGGTACATCTTTAGCTAATTTAAGTGAATCGGGTACACTGGTAATGGTATCTAAACCTGCTAATAAATCGTTTAGGTTTTTTACAATGTGTGGATCTTTGTAACCATCTTTAGACATATGAAAGTCTTTACGCAACTCAACAAACTTGGTAAGTTTAGCTATATCTAAATCTTCTGTTACATCGGGATAATCTTTTGCACGAACGTGAAACGTATAATTCTCTCCCGGACTAAGTGCCACCAAATATTTACCTGTTTTTACGTTAGATGTAAATGGTCCAATTTTTTCTCCGTTGCTCTTTTTAGTAATTTCTATTTGAGCATCCATTGGTTTATCGTTACCATATACGTAACCCAAAATCATTGCCAGTACAGGTTTTTCACCTATTATACCTGGCGTAACAGTAAAAATATCTGAACTACCGTTACCACCATTGCTAACACGGTTAGATGAGAAATAGCCACGTTGTCCGCTTGCATTCATTACATAAAAACGGTCATCATCAGTAGTATTTAAAGGGTAGCCCATGTTTAAGGGTTCTATCCAAGCATTTTCTTTTTTAATAGAATAAAAAATATCATAATCACCTATACTGTTATGTCCTTTAGAACTGAAGAATAAGGTTAATCCATCGGGGTGAATGAAAGGAGAATCTTCTTCG
>Ga0134125_10008916_pt1 | contig 11318 bp, 7 predicted proteins | sample KB31751_FD_96464 | JGI IMG/M metagenome (GOLD analysis project Ga0134125, IMG submission 96464) | Terrestrial soil microbial communities with excess Nitrogen fertilizer from Kellogg Biological Station, Michigan, USA - KB3-175-1 | ecosystem: Environmental > Terrestrial > Soil > Unclassified ...
ACACTCCACGGGACGAGCCCGTGGCATCACCAAAAATCTCGGCCCGCCTCTGTTAGCGGCCAACGTGAGTGACCACGGCGCCAGGCCGTGGCCTCAGTTTTAGCGACTACCTACTTTTTCTTGGCGCACTGAACCCACGACACGTTCTTGACACTGGATCAGAGCGGTGTTTCAATAACGCTCGACAAACGTGGTGAGTTAAGGCGACTTGCGGCCACGTAAAATAATCCGCTAAACAGCACGGCGAGTCCCGACGAGTCGGGATAAATCGAATAGCCTTTTAAGGAAGGCCCCGCGTTGTTTGGACGCGGGGCCTTTTCAAGTAAAAAGGTAAAAGTAAAAAGGCAAAAGTAAACCTGAAACTTGAAACGTGGAACCTGAAACTTGAAACGTAGAACCCTGAAACCGTACCAATCCCGATGACCTCTTTTTTGGAAACATTGCGTGAACGCATCGTCGTCTTTGACGGCGCGATGGGGACGAATCTGCAGGTGCAGAACCTGACGCTCGAAGACTTTGGCGGCCTGCGTTTCGAAGGCTGCAACGAGAATCTGCTGATCACGCGACCTGACGCGGTGGCGAATGTGCACACAGCATTTCTCGACGTTGGCTGCGATGTGATCGAGACCAACTCATTTAATGGCACGCCTGTAGACTTTGCTGAATACGATATGGCTGACCAGGCGTACGACATGAATGTACGCGCCGCCAGCCTTGCCAAGCGTATCGCCTCCGATTACTCAACGAAAGAGAAACCTCGCTGGGTTGCAGGCTCGATGGGACCAGGGCGCAAGCTGCCCACTCTTGGCCATATCAGTTTCACTGATCTCAAAGCAGCATACGGTGTCCAGGCTCATGGCCTTCTCGATGGCGGCGCCGATCTCTTAATCGTCGAGACTTGTCAGGATCTTCTTCAAACGAAAGCTGCGCTAGCCGCAATCTTCGATCACTTCGAAAAGACAAAACGCCGCGTGCCGGTAATTGCCCAGGTCACCATTGAAATTTTCGGAACGATGCTCAACGGTACTGAGATTGGCGCAGCTTTGACGTCGCTCGCGCCTTTTCCAATCGACATCATTGGCATGAACTGCGGCACTGGTCCGCGGCACATGACTGAGAGCATTCACTACCTTTGCGAAAATGCTCCGCTGCCGGTTTCTGTGCTTCCAAACGCAGGCTTGCCCTCGGTAGTCGAAGGCAAAATGCATTACGACGAAACGCCTGAAACCTTCACCGCGCAACTCGTGCATTTCGCTTCTGATTTTGGCGTCAACGTGGTCGGAGGTTGCTGTGGCACCACGCCCGCGCACCTGAAACTTGTCGTCGAGGCCATGAAAGATATCCCGCCGAGGCCTCGCCACGTGGACCAGGTCACGCCGGCAGCATCGTCGATCTATTTCCAACAGCCCTACGTTCAGGACAGCTCTTTCTTGATCGTCGGTGAGCGAGTGAACGCGAGCGGTTCAAAAAAGATGCGCGACCTCTTGAACGCGGAAGACTGGGACGGTCTGGTTTCACTCGCAAAAGAGCAGGAGCGAGAAGGCGCGCACGTGCTCGACGTCAACGTTGACTATGTCGGCAGGGACGGCGAGCGCGACATGCATGAGTTGGCCTCACGTCTCGTTACCAACATAAAAGTGCCACTCATGTTCGATTCGACTGAATGGCAGAAGATGGAAGCCGGACTACAACATGCGGGCGGCAAGTGCATACTCAATTCAACCAACTACGAAGATGGCGAGCCTCGCTTTGCGAAGGTTATCGAGTTGGCAAGGCAATATGGCGCCAGTGTAGTTATCGGCACTATCGATGAAGATGGAATGGCGCGTGCAGCTGACAAGAAGTTTGAGATTGCCAAGAGAGCGTACGATCAGGCAACGACAGAACTCGGGTTGCCGGCGTCCGATATCTTCTTCGATCCGCTAGCCCTGCCGATCTCGACGGGTATCGAAGAAGATCGACGCAACGCGCTCGAGACGATCAGCGCCATCAAGCGCATCAAAACGGAGTTGCCCGGTGCTTTCACGATTCTGGGCGTCTCGAACATCTCGTTTGGTCTCAACCCAGCTTCACGAGTCGTACTCAATTCAGTCTTTCTTCACGACGCCGTTGAAGCGGGGCTGGACGCAGCGATTGTAAATGCGAGCAAGATTGAGCCACTCAACCGCATTGGTGAAAAAGAAACTCAAGTCGCTCGCGAATTAATCTACGACCAGCGTCAGTTTGATGGTGATGTTTGCAGCTACGACCCTCTGACAAAATTCACGACCCTGTTCGAGGGAGTGAAGGCTAAGTCCGCCAGTAAAGCCAGCAAAGGTGAGACAGTCGAGGAGCGACTGAAAAACCACATCATTGACGGCGAGAAGATTGGGCTGGAAGCTGAACTCAACACAGCGCTGGAAAGCTACCCCGCACTCGACATCATCAACAATATTCTCCTCGAGGGAATGAAGGTTGTTGGCGAACTCTTTGGCAGTGGACAGATGCAGCTGCCGTTTGTGCTCCAGTCCGCCGAAGCCATGAAAGCTGCGGTGCGATTTCTTGAGCCTTTCATGGAAAAGAAAGGCGGCGCGACCGCTAAAGGCACGATGGTTCTCGCAACGGTTAAAGGGGATGTGCACGACATTGGCAAGAATCTCGTCGATATCATCCTAACCAATAACGGTTACAAGGTTATTAATCTGGGAATCAAGCAGACGATTGACAGCATCCTGAACGCGCACGAGGAACACAAAGCTGACGCGATTGGGATGAGCGGGCTGCTGGTAAAGTCGACCCTCATCATGAAAGAGAATCTCGAAATCATGAATGAGCGCGGCATAACTGTGCCCGTGGTGCTTGGAGGAGCAGCCTTAACGCGCCGCTACGTTGAGGAAGATCTAAGGCCATTGTTCAACGGGCCGCTTTACTACGCGAACGACGCGTTTGCCGGCTTGCACACAATGGACAGGCTGGTGAGCGGGGAAGTCAGCGTGGTCTCAGGTAATGGTGATGCTGCGAGTAAAGCAGGGGTTGAGGAAGATGCCGAAGACTTAATCGGCGAGGAGGCCAAGCTTGGAATTCGCAAGCCAGCCAGACCGCGCGGGGCCCAAGCGTCAGGCGCGGAGTACGAACATACGACTCGCTCAAACGTTCAATCAGATGTCCCCATCCCAAAAGCACCTTTCTACGGTTCGCGCGTTGTCGACGACATTCCGCTCGAGGATGTATTCGCTTTCGTAAACGAGACAGCGCTTTTCAAAGGTCAGTGGCAATTTAAACAAGGACGTACCTCCAAAGATCAATACGAGACGCTGGTGAAGGGAACCGTGCGTCCGATTTATGAAGAGCTCAAAGCGCGGTCGGAGCGCGAGCGCTTGATTGTGCCTAAGGCTGTTTACGGTTACTTCCCCTGCCAATCCGAGGGTAACGAGCTGATAATTTACGAGGATGACGAGAAAAGCGAGCGCTTGCGATTTAAGTTTCCGCGACAGCCCAGTGGCAAGCACCTATGCCTTGCGGACTACTTTGCCTCGCGTGATTCCGGCCGCATTGATGTCGTAGCCTTTCATCTCGTCACTGTCGGGCGACGAGCCAGCGAGTATGCTCAAGAACTTTTCAAGTCCGATAATTATGCTGACTACCTCTACTTTCATGGTCTGAGCGTTGAGAGCGCAGAAGCGCTGGCTGAATTGTGGCACCAGCGAATTCGTGAAGAACTGGGCATCGCTGGCGACGATGCGGCGGAAATTAACAAGTTGTTTCGACAGATGTATCAGGGTTCGCGATTTAGCTTTGGCTATCCCGCGTGTCCGAGTCTTGAGGACCAGACGAAGCTGTTTGAGCTCCTGGATCCCGCTCGCATCGATGTATCGATGTCTGAAGAGTTTCAGCTTGAGCCTGAGCAGTCCACATCGGCGATCATCGTTCATCATCCTGAGGCGAAATATTTTTCCATTGATTAGATCTCTGTGATCCTGGAAAAACGGTAGTATTATCTCCATCAGCGAGAACATAGCTATGCGTCGAATTAACAAGAAAGCGATCAGCATTAAAGTGCAGGAAAGTAGCGAAGGGCCACCAAGTCAAAGGGATGTTCCTGCTCGGCGGAGGCGGCACCCGCTCACTCTTGAGACTCACCTGAAGTAACCCTCGAGCGAATGCGCGGCTTCCCGGAGCGGGCGGAGAAACTCAGGGAGATAATTCGTGCCCTTAGAGAAGAGAACGCGCGTTGAAATATTTCTTCCAGTTAGAAACGATTTGCTTGAATATCGAGCTGTGACCGAGTGGCTTGCCGAAGAGTTTGCTTTTGTTCGTGGCGGGTCCACGCTCACAACCCCGTTTTCGGGTCTTTACCTGTCAACTAGTCACGGGATTCAAAGCGATCAGGTTTAGGTTCTGTTTTGTGATTTTGATTTGGATGCCGATGATCCTGCCGAGGAAGTCGAACTCATCAGTTACCTTAATAAGCTTCGTTCGTTAATGTTAGGCCTTCTCTTAGAAGAGGAGATATGGGTGGTCTATCATGAACCCTCATCAAATGACTGGAACGTTCCATTGAATACCCGGAGCCGATTCCTTAGATCCTGACCCGGTCGCTACCGCTCCCGGTTCTGACTCCGTTTGGCTGCTTTGATTTTTGTTAGCTAGCACTGACAATAGCTCACGATGGACTCGCCGACTGTCAGCGATAGCAACCGCCTTAACGAATCGAATGCCGACGTTAACTCGCGATCCAACCTTCAAGGTGAATCAGCACAGGTCAAAGACCTAAGACCTAAGACCCAGGATCTTCCTCAGCCGACTTCCGATGAGATTTCTGTTCTTTCAGGATTCGAGCGCTTCGCTTTTCATTGGGTCGCTCGGATGAATGAAGGGCGTTGGAAGCGCTTCTGGACGTGGTGTCAAAGTGTTTTTGGAGCCGGCTGGATTTATCTTTCCACGTACAATCTGATGAATGTGTATGGGCTCGAGCACGTCGAGAAAGCGGACCATGACCGGCCGCTGCTGCTCGTGGCGAACCATCGTTCATTCTTTGACATGTACGTCGTTTCAACCACGCTATTTCGTTACACCAAATGGCGTAAGCAGTTATTCTTTCCCGTGCGTGGTCGGTTCTTTTACCAGTCGCCATTGGGCCTTTTCGTAAACTTAGTTATGGGTTGGTGGTCGATGTATCCGCCATTCTTTTCAACGAGCGAAAAACCGCTTCCTGCGAAGAGACCGTTTGATAACTATTCAATGCGTTTGCTCGCACAGTTAGCCAGCACCGGCCCTGGTAACGTGATTGGGTTTCATCCTGAGGGAACGCGGAACAAGACTGGTGGGCCTTATTCTTTTCTACCGGCGCAGCCCGGCGTAGGTAAGTTGATAAAGGAGGCCAGGCCTCAAGTCATCCCGGTGTTCATTACTGGGCTGGGAAACAAGCTCGCTAAACAAGTGCTTGGTAATTGGACAGGCGGTGAGCAGATTCGAATTCACTTCGGCCCGCCGCTGGACTTGTCGGAACATTTCGCAAAAAAGGATCGCCTGCGAACGTACAAGGAGATTGCTGATTTTGTCATGGTCAAAATTGCCGAATTAGCTGAAATGGATAGGCAGATGTGGAAGTAGTGTGCTTGTATCTTGGGAGCGCAGGCATCCCTGCCTGCTGGTTGGGTAAGGCACACTTTTATTGTTGAGAAGCTTCTTGCGGGAGATATGCAGGCAGGGATGCCTGCGCTCCCAGTGGAAAGAACCAAGGACCAACGTCTTAATGCCCTTACCTTTAGTCATAGTAAATCCTGAGTCAGCGGGCGGCGCGACGCGCGCGGCGTGGCCGGGAATTGCCAGTGACTTAAGATCTCACTTCGGCGCTTACACAATTGCTTTTACGGAAAAACCAAAACAAGCAATTGAGCTTGCCGCCGAAGCTGCGCGCGGTAAAGTTAAGTTGATCATCGCCTGTGGCGGAGATGGCACAATCTCGGAAGTCGCAAATGGAATTCTTGAGTCAGGCGCCGACGCAGAATTAGGAATTCTTCCAAGTGGCACCGGCGGCGACTTTCGCAGGACTTTGGAGATTCCCATGCGCACACGGGATGCTGCCCAGATTCTCCGCACGGGCAGGACCCAGCTGATCGATGTTGGCCGCGTTACTTATCTGAATGCCGCCGGCATTGAGGACACCAGGTACTTTCTTGGAGTCGCATCGTTTGGCATGAGCGCGGCAGTCATTCAACGAGTCAAAGAGTCCGAACCACAGTGGTTGCCGGCACAAACTCCAAAGTGGCTCAGCGGCCCCGTGGCTTTTGGTACATCGATGCTGCGAACCGCAATTCAATCGCCGGCCACGAGAGTCTTAATCAAGCTCGACGACGAACACGAGCGTCATTTGACCGTCGCTAATTTGTGCATCGCGAATGCGCGTTACTTTGGCGGCGGCATGAAGATCGCTCCAGATGCGAAACTGACGGATGGGCAATTCGATGTGATCACGATCGGAGACATTGGGGCGCGCAAGATTGTGACGAACGCTCCGCGAATCTATTTGGGCTCGCATCTCAGCATGGACCAGGTTCATCGCGTTTTAGCCAGGAAAGTTACCGCCAGGCCCACCGCTGCCGACGAAGAGATTGCTCTGGAGATTGATGGCGAGCTTCCCGGACGATTACCAGCAACATTTCAAATTCTCCCTCGGGCGCTAAGGGTGCGATGTCCGGCTTAGAAGATAGTCGTGATGCAAAAGATTTCAGCACTGACATCTTTGCTCGTCCTCGCGGCTGTGGTCGCGACTTCTAGCTTCGCGGCTAACAGGTCATGCTTGTCTTCCAAAAGCTGCTTCGGGGATCAGTCACAGTCCCAAAACAAATTAGACAAGGCGTTGCTTGAAGCCATTGAGAAGGGAGACTTGCAGCAGGTCTCGACCCTTCTTAATCAAGGCGCGGACGTGAACGCAAAAGGCATCAACGATACCGCTTTGGAGACGGCGATTTTCCAACAGGACGTTGAGATTGCTCGATTGCTTTTATCGAAAGGCGCGAAGATTGAACCCGGAGACCTCGCGGATGCAGCACACGGTTCACAGGGCAACCACGCAAAAGCTCTGGCGATCGTAAAGCTCCTGCTGAGTTACCTCGACAAGCAAGCAAAGAGCCATCGCGCGGACCTTTCTGTGGGAGGCGCCAAAGCCCTGAGAGACGCGGCGCAGGCTGGAAATCTGGAAGTCCTTCGCCTGCTGCTGGAACGCGGCGCACCTGTCAACGGTAAGGACGATAATCGTGAAGTCCCGTTGTTGACTGTAGTTAAAAGTGATCGTTTCGAGCCGGTGCAGATGCTTCTTGACGCAGGCGCTGATGTAAAGGCTGCAGACGACAATGGGGCCACCGTCCTCATGTTGGCGTCGCGTTCAGACTTCCGCAGTGAAGTGGCGCCAAGACTTCGCATCCTGAAACTGCTATTGAGTCGGGGAGCTGACATCAACTCACGAGACGAGGATGGAAGAACTGTATTGCACTATGCAGTCACCGAAGTGATGTCTGAAGGCGGTGGCTTCCGCGCCCATGGCGACGTCGTCCGACTCCTCATTGATAGCGGCGCCGACGTAAATGCGCGCGACAAACGAGGTCGGACAGCCTTGATGGACACTGCGCTGACATATCGGGGAACGCTTGAGGTGCCAATGGCGCTGCGGGACAAAGGCGCAGATGTAAACTTTGTCGATCTCGAAGGCCAGACTGCGTTGATGTTCGCTGCGGACACAGGCCGCGGGGATCTCTCAAAGCTGCTTTTGGAAGCAGGCGCGAAAGTGAACGTTAAGGACAAGCTTGGTCGCACGGTTATCGAGCACGCCATTGAAGCTGGAGAACCGGAGGTCGTGTCCTTCCTCGCTAACAACGGCGCGGATCTTTCCATCACGGCTTATAAGAGTGAGGCCGAGCTAAAAGGAGCGTTGCACAATTTTGCCTTGCTCAAGGGGGTCAGTTTCGGCAGAGAGGCGGAGGTACGTCAGGCGCTCGAGCACGGCGCGAATGTGAACGCTAAATATCGCAACGGTAGCACTGCGTTGATGGGAGCCGCCCAGGGTTACAACGATTCCATCGTCGCGCTGTTGGTAAACAAAGGCGCCGATGTGAACGCAGCTGACGAGGCTGGTAACACGGCGCTAATGATTGCGGCTAACAGGAATGACATGGATTCCACCCAACTACTGCTGGACCACAAGGCGGAGACCAATACGGTAAACAAGGAGGGAAGTACAGCCTTGTTAATCGCGGCACGCGGTGGCCATACAAAAATCGCGAGTATGCTGCTGGAAAAGGGTGCTGACTTCCGCGTCCGAAACCCAGCCGGTCGCACGCCTCTGCTCGAAGCTTGTGACGACCATGGCGCTCAGGAAGAATTGGTGCAGCTACTACTGTCGAAGGGCGCTGACGTGAAGGCTGTCGATAACGGTGGCAACACGGCCTTAATGCTGGCCGCGAATGGCGGCTCTTTCCAGGTGATCGAGACTTTGATCGCGGCGGGCGTAGAAGTTAGCGCGACCAACAAGGAAGGGAAGACCGCGCTCCAGCTCGCGCGAGAGACTAAAGCCACCTACGCTGAAGCGCAGAACTTATTGATCAAAATGCTGATCAAAGGCGGCGCCAAAGAATAGATCGACGAGCCTTCTGCCAAATTATTCGCGGCGGAAGTTTTTGTTGCCGTCAGGCCACACGAAAATTCTTCCGGGTAAGAAGCCATTTCATTTCTTGCCTGTGCTGGAATTCCTCGCAGGAAGTCAGTCCCATTGAAAGCCCGCTCAATCAAGTCACGATTAGCCGACCGCGTGTAATCGACGAAACGCTCAGTCACATTCCCGGAACTGCTGGTATTCATATCCAGCATCTTCACATTTGTTCCACAAGAGAAGTCGAAAGCTTTCGTGTCGATAGAAGATCCTCTCAATCAAATAAGGTGCGACAAGAAAAGTAGGTAAAGCATAAATGGTGAACTGAAGCCTTAGCCGATACCACAGGCTTGCCCTGTGGTGTTTCATGTTCACAGCTACAAAACCGGCTGATCGATCGGTTCGCAAGAGGCCACGGGCTGGCCCCGTGGTGTTTCACGTTGCCGCCTGCCAGCAGCATGAAGCGTGAACACTCCACGGGACGAGCACGTGGCATCACCTAAAATCTGGCCCGCCTCTGTTAGCGACCAACGTGAGTGACCACGGCGCAAGGCCGTGGCCTCAGTTTTAGCGACTACCTACTTTTTCTTGGCGCACTGAATCAAACGGGCTGGTAGTTAAATACAGTGAATTGAGGCCCGAGGTTTCTGTCGCGCGGACTCCCGCTTTGCTAAACTGCCGCCAATTGTATTTTGTCGGTTGCCAAAAACGTCTTTAAGCAGTGGCTTTGGATCTTCTCAACGTTTCGATTGGAGGCAAGGCTTTGTTCACTCGCGCGATTGTTCGTCGACCGGGGCAGAACCTGGCAGATGGACTGACGACAGTCGATCTTGGGCAGCCGGATGTGGAGCTCGCTCGGAAGCAACATACCGATTACTGTGAGGCGCTGGAGCGTTGTGGCCTGCAACTGTTCCCGCTTGAAGTCGACGAAGCCTTTCCTGACGGCGCCTTTGTTGAAGATACCGCAATTGTGACCAGGGAGTTTGCGCTGATCACAAATCCGGGTGCGGCCAGCCGCCGCGGTGAAACACTCGCGATCTCAGAAGTACTACAGACGTTTTATCCGGAACTGAGGATGTTGTCTGAGTCGGCTACGCTTGATGGCGGCGATGTTTGCGAAGCGGGGAGGCACTTCTTCATCGGTGTGTCTGAGCGGACTAATGAGCTTGGAGCGAGCGAGCTTACCCAGCTGGTGCAGTCATTCGGATATACCTCAACGGTCGTGGATATCCGCGGAGTGCCGGGCATTCTGCATCTCAAGAGTGGAATTGCGGCGCTGAGCGGCGGACGATTGCTTGTCATCGATAGTTTGGCGCAACGCGAGGAGTTCCGTGGTTGGGAATTGCTGCGCGTGCCTACAGGTGAGGAGTACGCGGCGAATTGTATCGAAGTGAACGAATCCGTCCTCGTCCCCGCCGGCTTTCCGGAAACGGAGAAAATAATTAGGCGCCTGAACTTCCAAACGATTGCCCTGGAAATGTCTGAGTTTCAAAAGATGGATGGCGGCCTCAGCTGCTTATCGATACGGTTCTAGATTCATTTGAACAATTGTAGGGGCGGACCTATGTGTCCGCGCTGATTCCAAACTGCGCGACGGGCGGACACGCAGGTCCGCCCCTACACTTCGAAAGGATTGTAATGAGAGGTCTACTTGTTTTCGTTTTGTTGACAATGTTCTGTCCATTGGCCGCTGCTCAAAAGATGCCAGCTCGGGGAGTGTTGCTCGAAGATTTGACTTGGATGGAAGCGGAAAAGATTCTAAAGCCCGACACCGTGATCGTAATTCCGCTCGGCGCGGCTGCCAAAGAACATGGACCTCACCTCAAGTTAAAAAATGATTTTCTGATAGCAGAGTATTTGAAGAAGCGGGTGCTGGGCAAAGCTGACGTCGTCGTAGCGCCAACCATCAACTACCACTTCTATCCGGCCTTTGTTGAGTATCCCGGTTCCACTTCTCTCAAACTCGAAACCGGGCGAGATGTAATTGTCGATATTTGCCGAACTCTTTCTCGCTTTGGGCCACGACGATTTTATATTCTCAATACAGGTATCTCCACGTTGCGCGCATTGAAGCCGGCGGCAGATTTGTTGGCCGCTGAGGGCATTGTGCTTCGCTACACCGACTTGAGAATCATGGAGCCGATTGAGAAGACGCTGAAGCAGGAAGCAGGTGGTACGCACGCAGATGAGATCGAAACGTCGATGATGTTGTTCATGGCGCCCGAAACGGTGAACATGAAGAAAGCTGTTAAGGATTACCAGCCCGACAACGTCCGCGGTGGACTGACTCGAGATCCAAAAAGCAAAGTGGGCGTGTATTCACCCACAGGCATCTGGGGTGATCCGACGCTTGCCACGAGAGCGAAGGGAAGAAAGTTGACCGAGTTTCTGGTTACAGCGATTTTGAAAGAGATTGATGAGCTGCGAAGTGCTCCGCTTCCGCCGGCAAAATGAATTTGAATCCCGCGGCTGGCCTTCCTATTGGAGTCATCCAAGATTGATCAGCTCAGGGTCAGGAAGGGCAGTTTACTCCCGCCTAACTTGCATCGACTCTCAAGAAAGAACAAGACTTCAACTAGCTTTGCCCGAAAAGTCTTAAATCCCACCTGCGGCAGCTGGTGGTTACTTCAGGTCCAGCCTACCAATATTTGATGTCGTTGTTTACTGAATCCCACCTGCGGGAGCAGGTGGA
>Ga0134125_10008922_pt1 | contig 11312 bp, 10 predicted proteins | sample KB31751_FD_96464 | JGI IMG/M metagenome (GOLD analysis project Ga0134125, IMG submission 96464) | Terrestrial soil microbial communities with excess Nitrogen fertilizer from Kellogg Biological Station, Michigan, USA - KB3-175-1 | ecosystem: Environmental > Terrestrial > Soil > Unclassified ...
GCTCATCTACAGCGCTGCGCAGCTTGCAGATCTTCGTGTAATGGCGCGCTCCACCGTCTTTCGCTACAAGGGTGTCCAGACCGACCCTCAATCGATAGGTCAAGAGTTGCACGTAGGTGCGGTTTTCACCGGACGCGTGCGCCAAAGTGGCGATCTTCTTATTCTCAACGTCGAACTCATCGACGTCGAAGACGGCTCGCTGCTGTGGGGCGAGCAATACAGACGGCGGTTCTCGGATATTTTCTCGGTGCAGGAAGAGATCGCGATCGAGATATTCTCGAAGCTCCGCGTCAAACTAACTCGTCATGAACAGGAGCGGGTGAAGCGGCGTCAGACCAGCGATCCCGAAGCTTACGCGCATTATCTGCAGGGACGTTACTACTGGAATAAGAGGACTCTGGAAGGTTTTAAGGCCGCGATTCACCATTTTGAACAGGCGATTGAAAACGATCCCGATTATGCCTTGGGACACGCCGGCATCGCAGATTACTACACCATTCTGAGCATCTTTCCTTATTCGTTCCTGCCTCCTGCTGAAGCGATGCCGCGCGCGAAGAGCGCTGCGCTGCGCGCTCTGGAGATCGATCCGGGACTTGCCGAGGCGCATGCGAGTTTGGGAATGATCAACTTTGCGTATGAGTGGAATTATGCTGAAGCGGAAAAACATTTCCATCTCGCAATCGATTTGAAGCCCGGCTACGTAACCGCGCACCAATGGTACAGCTTATTTTTGGCAGCTATGTCCCACTTCGAGGAAGCGGGCGTCGAAGCGCGGAAGTCGCTCGAGATTGATCCATGTTCGGCCATCTCCAGCAGCTTGGGAACCGTCTGGCGTTATTTCGGCCGTGACTATGATCGGACACTAGAAGAACTGCGGAAATCCGCTCTCATCGAAGCGAAAAATTTCATTCCTCATCTCTTTTTGGGATATGTGTTCTGTGCTGTGGGGGAATACGAGCGGGCTATCGAATCATTCGAAGGTGCCTGCAAAATGTCTGGTGAAAATCTTACGGCATTAGCTCGACTGGGGTTTGCCTATGGTCGTGGCGGAAGAACATCTGAAGCAAAGGCAATCCTGACGAGATTCAGAGAGGAGAGCAAGCGTCGCTATATTCCTGCACATCATTTCGCTTTTCTCCATCTTGGCTTGGATGACAATGATAGCTTCTTCGCGGCGATGGAGAAGTCATGGCAAGAGCGCTCCGACTATCTGCCGTACCTGAATGTCGAGCCGCCATTCGATACTGTGCGCGATGATCCTCGTTTTCACGATCTTCTGCGCAGGCTCAATTTTCGGGCGCAAGTTCTAAACGCGGCTGCAGGATGATTTCCAGCTTCATTTGGAAGCCTTAGATCTAGTCTCATTCGGCCCCCTGTCCAACTCTGCAACAAAACGCCCGAGGAATTCTCGGAGTTCCGATTCAGAATGACGTGTTCTGTACATGTCTTTCACTCGTTGAGTTGGGTGATTTAATTCACCTATGATCTCCTGAACGATCAGCTTCAGATAGCTAGACTCTTCACGCTTGCGAAACTCGTCGGCAATCTCTTCCGCTGAACGAATGTGGAGTGACTGAAAGACAAACGCGTACAGCGGTCGTGTAATCGGCATCAACCATCTATCCACGATCCCACCTCTATCCCGCTGTGAATATCGGCGAAAGCACATTGGGCACTCGTAGTTGCGCACTCCGGGATAGCAATCCATAACGCGCAGCCTCACGTGTTGGCATCGTAAACAGTTCGGCGGACTCTTGCGAATATGGATTACGACTCCTCTCAGTTGAGCGACAACGATGTTCGTGGAGTTCATATCGATGCGGCGGAACAGTGTTGTGCGCTGCTGTGAGGCACAGCAAAACGGCGGCTCTAATTCTAAAACCAAGGTTCGCAGTTCGACATAGCAAACCCCCCGCTTCCTTGTCCTAAATACCGGCCAAAACATATAGCAATTGATGCGAAGTGATGTTCATTAAGCCTTTCGTCATCGGATAGCTCTCCGCACGTCCCGTTTCGGGAGACACGACGGTAAGTTACACGTGACGTTTCCAGAAATCACTGAATGCGAACACATTGAGCGCGGCCCGAGCTGACCGTAACCCGTGGCCCTTCCGCGTCATGGGTGAGCCTTTTTGTTTGGCGGCTCACCCTTGAACTTTTATGCAGCGCTGGCCGACACCTTCACTGTCCGTGCCAAGAATCCGCGAATTGTCTCGGCAATTTGTTGAGCATGGGTTTCGAGCGCGAAGTGACCGGTATCGTAGAAATGCACTTCCGCATTCGGGTTATCACGCTTAAACGCTTCTGCGCCGGGTGGCAAGAAGAAAGGATCGTTCTTTCCCCATACGGCGAGGAGTGGTGGGTTCTTGGTACGAAAGTATTCCTGAAAGTTTGGATACAAAGCGACGTTGCTTGCGTAGTCCAAAAACAAATCGAGCTGGATTTCATCGTTTCCTGGTCGGGCAAGCAATGCAGAATCCAGGTGGTAAGCTTCCGGCGCTACAAGGGATTCGTCCGAGACGCCATGAACGTACTGCCATTTTGTCGCGTCCGGTTTGAGAAATTCACGCAGAGCTGCTCGGTTCTCCGTCGTAGGCTGCTTCCAGTACTTCTGGATAGGATTCCAACCTTCGCTCAGCCCTTCTTCGTAAGCATTGCCGTTCTGGGAAATGATCGCAGTGATGCGGTCCGGGTGAGACAACGCAAGACGTAGACCGACCGGAGCACCGTAGTCGAAGACGTAAATTGCAAAGTTCTTAAGGCCAATCGTTTCGGTGAACTTGCCAATGACTTTGGCGATATTTTCAAAGGTGTATTGGAAGCGTAATCGATCGGGTGATTCGGAAAATCCAAAGCCGGGCAGGTCAGGAGCGATTACATGGTAGTCGTCGGCCAAGGCCGGAATCAGATTTCGAAACATGTGCGATGAGGTTGGGAAGCCGTGTAGGAGCAAGATTGCCGGATGGGCCATGTTGCCAGCTTCACGGTAAAAGATTCGGCTGCCATCAACGACGGTAGATCGGTATCGGATCATGGATGTGTTCCTTTCATGGCCGAAGTCAATATCGTTATGCATCGGCCAGCGTTATACCGACATCAGATGTGCTAACCTGTAAAATGATTCATTAAAGGTTAGGTGGTTTCTGGGATCAACACGCCACTTTCCCGGAACCAGCTGCGAAGAGATAACTCCGGCAGAAGTAACACAATGGTTAAACCAGCAGAATCAGATTGGAAAGAAGGCTTTCTCTTCGTTGGTAACGATGTCTTGCTGGATTTCCTGAACACTCGTCCAGAGCTGAACGGTGAGCCGCAAGAACTTCTGGTCGATTGGAGTTCTCTGGTTCGCTGGTGTCGTGCAGCGGAGCTGATCGATGCACGAGAAGGCGCAAACTTCGAACGCATTTGGGCTGAATCCTACGAAGCACAGAAAACGTTGAAGGCAATGTGGGCCTTCCGCGAAAGCCTACGAAAAGACTTGTTCGCGTGGGAAAAAGATGGCCGCGTACCCGCCAGGACTGTTCGCGAACTTAACGATTTGATGTCACGCCATCCGATGCTCAACAAAATCAGATCTGACGCAGGCAAGCTTGCGACTCTGCACTGGTTCCCTTTACACGAACCGCCCGACCTTTTTGCTCCACTGGCCGACGCCGCAGCAAATCTCTTCGCCGAAGTAAACCCAGACCGCGTGCGCAAATGCGAACATTGCGCTCTGCACTTTCATGACACTAGCAAGATCGGAACTCGTCGATGGTGCAGCATGCGCATGTGTGGGAACCGCGCGAAAGTTGCAGCTCATGCCGCGCGGCAGCTTAGTCGCCGCGATTGAGCGCTACTTCGTCTGTTTTTTCCCTGCGTGAGTGCGGTGAATTTTGTGCATGCGAGGGTTCGTTAAGGGTTCGATACGAGTTACTCAGGGCTCTATTTGTGCTCAAGATAGCCATCCGTGCCGTTCGGTTTCAGTCAGTTACGTCTTCGCCAAATCCTGAAAAGCTGGCGGCGCGATTCCGCCCCTGGCCACCATATTTTAAATAACTTCCAAATCGTCCATTTTTGCTTGGATCCATTGTGGGTCCAAAACGCAATCGGACCTACTGCACTGCTTGTGTTCCTGATCGCCGCACATTTGCGGTGCGACTAGATCGGCCTCCACTCTAAGCGGCTCGCTGGGGCCGCTTTTGTTTTTGAGTGACGGACGGAAGGGTTGACCGGGGATAGCCTGGCATTCCTTACTTTTCTGCGGCAGCGCAGCCGGACGTTTCCCGTTTGCGAGCTTTAGAGCAGCCCTCATCGTAGCCTAATAATCATCGTTCACTTACCAACTGGTTGTGACGGATTGAGAATCCGGGTCAGTCTTATAGAAACTGCAGTCAAAACAACTGCGTCGTCACGACCGCAATTCGCTGCGATTCCCTGCTCCTTCGTTCACGTTCAGCCGGTGACGTCTACTTGTCTATGCCGCACATCAGCTCCGCGGACCCAGAAGATTACGTCTTCGGCGATGTTGGTTGCGTGATCGCCGATACGTTCCAAATTGCGCGCAATCAGCAACACGTCGAGGGCTTGTCGCGTGAATTCAGGTGAATCGTGCATCTTCGCGAGCATCGCGTGCTCGATTTCGCGCTTCATGCGATCGACATCGTTGTCCGTGACGAGCACGTTTTGCGCGAGGTCGGCGTCGCCGCGCACGAACGCATCGAGTGATTGTCGGATCATTTGTGATGCGATGCCGGCAATGAGCGGAACGTCAGCAGGAAGTTCGGCAGGCGGCAGATCGAGAACTTCCGCGACTCTCTGTGCGATATTTACTGCCTGATCTCCCACCCGTTCCAAATCGGCATTGATCTTGATCACAGCCACAATGAAGCGCAGGTCCACAGCCATGGGCTGCTGCATTGCGAGCAAGTCGAGTGCGAGTTCGTCGATCTCGCGATGAGCAGCATTGATCGCCTGTTCGGTTTCAAAGACGAGCGCACATTGCTGGCGATCGCCGTCCCGATAAGCATTCATTGCATACCCGAGTGATTGCTCGGCGATGCCGCCCATGCGCAGTAACCGGTCTTTCAATTCATCGAGGGCGTCATGGAAGCGAGTACGGCTCATCCGAACCTGCCTGTGATGTAGTCTTCCGTGCGCCTGTCGGCAGGCGCAGTGAAGACCTTTTCTGTTTTGTCGTACTCGATGAGATCACCCATCAAGAAGAATGCCGTCGAATCTGCGACGCGAGCTGCTTGCTGCATATTGTGTGTCACGATGACGACCGTAAAGCGTTCTTTGAGTTGATAAATCAGATCCTCGATTTTGGCGGTGGAGATTGGATCGAGCGCGGACGCGGGTTCGTCCATCAACAGCACTTCCGGTTGCACAGCCAAAGCACGCGCAATGCAGAGGCGTTGTTGCTGGCCTCCGGAAAGACTAGCGCCCGACTTGTTCTTGAGAACATCTTTGACCTCATCCCACAGAGCGGCCATTCGTAACGAGCGCTCGACGACTTCATCGAGATCGCGACGCCTGTGAAATCCGTTCAGCTTCAAACCGGCAGCGACGTTGTCGTAGATCGACATCGTCGGAAACGGATTCGGTTTTTGAAAAACCATGCCCACCCGGCGTCGCACATCAACCGCAGGAATTCCGTTATAGGCATTGAATCCGCCGATGTTTACTGAACCTTGAACGCGAGCAGTTGGAACAGTTTCGTGCATCCTGTTCAAGCAACGGATGAAGGTGGATTTTCCGCATCCGGAAGGACCGATGATCGCGGTCACGGCGTTCGATCGCACATGCATGCTGACACCATGAAGCACTTCGGCGGGACCAAACCAGGCGCGCAAGTCGCATACGTCGATGTTGACGCCCACTTAGGCGAGTCCTTTGGACATGCCGCGACTCGCGACGAAGCGCACGGTGGACATTGTTCCGATAATCAGAACGATAAGCACCATCGCTCCGGCCCAAGCCTGACGATGCCACCCGTCATAAGGAGAGATTGCATACGTGTAAATCTGCAACGGCAGGGCAGCAGTGGGCTGATTGATTTTGAAATTCCAGAACTGATTGCCGAAAGCAGTGAAAAGCAGGGGTGCAGTTTCGCCAGCAACACGTGCGAACGCCAGCATGATGCCGGTGATCACCCCGGAAGTCGCCGTGCGAAGCGTTACGAAAATCGTGGTGCGCCACTGCGAAATGCCGAGACCCAGCGCAGCCTCGCGAATTGATTGCGGGACCATCAATAGCATCTCTTCAGTTGCCCGCAGGACGGTGGGAATCATCATCACCCCGAGAGCAATTCCGCCAGCAAGTGCAGAGAAATGTCTTTGGGTTACTACCACGAGCCCGTAGATCGCCACTCCAATCACGATGGAAGGAATGCCGTTGAGTACATCGGCCATGAACCGAATTGCGTCCGCAAAGCGATGTCGACCGTACTCTGCGAGGTGAATGCCGCCTGCAATTCCAAGCGGAACGCCAATGAGGCTGGCGATGGCGAGTATCTCTCCGGATCCCCAAATGGCATTGGCCATGCCTCCTCCGGTTTCACCGACCGGTTTGGGAATCTGCGTTAAGAAAGCCCAGTTGACTGCGCCGGCGCCTTTGATGAGCAAGTAGATGAGGATGGCGAACAACGGTGCAAGAACAAGTACGGCCGAAAAAGCAGCCAAGGACATCGCCGCATAGTTCATTGATCGCCGATACAGGCTCACGCCGCTAACGCATCGCTTAAGCATGCACCCTCGCCGACATTCCTCGCTTGGCCGTCCACACGAGCAAACGCGCAAAGGCGTTGACTACCAACGTGACCATGAACAACGCAAGTCCGATTTCGATAAGGGCGCTACGATGGAGAGAAGTCATGGCCTCGTTCAGTTCGTTCGCGATGACGCTGGCCATCGTGTACCCGGGAGCGAAGAGTGATTTCACAATGTCAGGGCTATTGCCGATCACCATTGTGACCGCCATAGTCTCGCCCAATGCTCGTCCAAGTCCCAAAGTGATTGCGCCTAGAATTCCGGCGCGAGCATTGCGCAGGACTCCAATGCGAATCATTTCCCATTGGGTAGCGCCGAGTGCGAGTACGGCTTCGCGTTGCTGTTGTGGAACGGTAAGCATCACCTCGCGTGAGATCGAACAGATGATCGGAACAATCATGATGGCCAGAATGATTCCGGCGGCGAGCATTCCAATGCCGTACGCAGGTCCGCTGAAAAGTCCCGTCCAGCCAAAGTAGTTTGCAAGGAACGGTTCCAAATGGGAACGCAGGACGGGAGCAAGCATGAAGATCGCCCAGAGCCCAAAAATCACGCTGGGAATCGCGGCCAATAGTTCTATCGCAAACGAGAGCGGTTTCCGCAAACTTCGAGGGCAGATCTCATTGATGAAGACAGCTACGGCGATCCCAAGTGGAATGGCGATCACGAGCGCAACTAGGGATGACAAGAGTGTGCCATACACGAAGGCCAACGCGCCAAAGTCTCCAGCTACGGGATCCCAGGAATTGGTGATGAAGAATCGCCAACCAAACTTCGCCAATGATGGCCGACAGTTGTAGATCAACTCAAAGACGATGAGCCCGATCACTCCTACAAGAGAAAGAGCTCCGAGGAGCATGAGCGATCTGAATATGCTGTCGGCTTGCGCACCTGAACCCCAGCGGCGCACTCGGGTTACAAGCGTGAGACGCGCCCGTACGGGTAACTCCAGTCTTGGCAAGGTGGGCTGCGGGTTCGTCAAGTGTAGCTCCGGCTGCGGCTCCTCAACCATCTGGAGCCACATTAACGGAAGACTGTTACAAGAGTGTTACAGGGCACTTGCATAGATAAAGTGCAGGATTGCTGACTTACACTACTGAAGCTGCTTGATCTTGGCTCGTTCCTTTTGCACGACCTGTTTCGGCAGTGGCGCGTAATTTAGCTGTTCAACCATGGACTGGCCTTGATCGAGCATCCAGTTTAGGAACGTGATGACAGCATTTCTCTTAGTCTGATCCTGCCACTGAGTAGGAATAAGTAGGTACGTGAAGCTGGAAATCGGGTACGAGTCTCTGCCTGCAGCGTTTGTAATCGAAATGCGGAAGTCGTCGGGCATGTTCTTCACCGAAGCCGCTGCCGCGCTGGTCGATTGCAGGCTAGCTTTTACAAAGTTTCCTGATGCATTCTTGACGGGTCCAACTGTAATGTTGTTCTGCAGCGCATAAATTAGTTCTACGTAGCCAATTGCACCGGGCTGCTGCTTAATCAGCCCTGCAACTCCCTCATTACCTTTACCGCCAATGCCGGTAGGCCACTTCACGGAGGTATTCGAGCCGACACTCTGTTTCCATTCCGGGCTTACCTTTGAGAGATAGTCGGTCCAAACAAAAGTCGTTCCGCTGCCGTCGGAACGATGGACAACCACGATCTGGTCGCCCGGCAGATTTAATCCGGGATTCGCATCCGTCAACGCTTTGTCATCCCATTTCGTAATGCGACCCAGGAAGATCCCTGATAGAGCCTCGGGAGTGAATTTGATTTCTCCCGACACGCCGTTCACGTTGTATGCGGGCACTACGCTTCCCATGACCGTGGGCAGTTGAACGATAGGCTTTCCCATTTGTTTTAGCTGATCGTCGTTGAGTGGCATATCGCTGGCCCCGAAATCTACCGTGCCCGCTTTTAGTTGCTGGATTCCTCCGCCGCTGCCAATCGATTGATAATTGATCTGGACATCACTATGAGCGTTATGAAATTCGCTGAACCACTTGGAGTAAATGGGATAGGGAAATGTAGCTCCAGCGGCGTTCAGGTTAGTTTGTGCGGCCGAGCTTGCTGCTGCGAGCGTGAGCATCGCGAACGCGAGCATTCGTCTCATCGATTCAAGTTCTCCATAATTTTGCTTTCGAGACGAAAGTAAACGGGAATTGCTACAGTCTTGTTACAAACCTGTGAATTGTGGGTGAACGCAACAACAGCGGGCGAATTTCTCGTCTGTAACGCTCTCGTAACAATCGCCGGATATGGTTACCGTAAGTCAAAGCCGCGTGCCAGCGCCTCCGACGGGACTATGTGGCCAATGAAACAGTCGCTCTTTGTAGTGGAAGACGATCCGGATATCGCGCGCCTGCTCCGCCATCATCTCGAAGGCGGCGGATACAGCGTCCGAACCTTCTTGGGAGTGTCAGGCGTTCTTGATGAAGCAATCCGCAGCCGTCCTGTGCTGTTCCTTCTTGACATCATGGTGCCCGGCGGCAGTGGACTTGATCTGTGCGATCAGATTCGGTATTCAGAGGTCTTGGCCGGCACTCCCATCATCTTTCTGACGGCCCGAGCCAGCGAATCGGATCGGGTGCATGGTCTTGAGCGCGGCGCCGACGATTACATTGGCAAGCCCTTCAGCCCGCGTGAACTGCTGGCGCGCGTGAAAGCCGTACTGCGCCGCTTTGAGCCGGCGATTCCCATTGCGGTACGCGAACTGGGTGACCTGCGCATCGATACTGGAGGCATGACCGTCACAGTTCGCGGCAGCAATGTCGCGACCACCGCGACAGAGTTTCGCCTCCTCGACTATTTTGCTCGCCACCCGGGACGTGTCTTTACCCGAGATCAGCTGCTCGATGCCGTATGGCGCGACACCGCGTTTGTGACTCCGCGATCCGTTGATGTTTACGTGCGGCGTTTGCGCGAAAAGATTGAGTCCAATCCCGAGGATCCGCGGTACCTTAGAACCGTGCGCGGCGCTGGTTATCGTTTTGAGGTCCCGAAGTGAGGAGTCGTATCTTCTTTAAGCTCCTCGGCGCCTTTGTTCTCGTCATTGCTGTTGCCACTCTCACCCTCGACTTTTCGGTCCGTAAATCGTGGGAAGAATCTCTATTCAATGAAACGCGCACTTCGCTTGAACAGAAGACCTCATTGTTCGCTCAAGCTGTAGAAGAAAACCGGCAACGCCGCAGCATGCAAGCGATCGCCGAGGATGTCTCGAATGCAGCAAATGCTCGCGCCACCATCATCGCGAGTGACGGCCGTGTGCTCGCCGATACACGCGCGAATCCTGTTGAGATGGAGAATCACGCCGCTCGGCCGGAATTTATCGCGGCGCTGCATGGCACCATGGGCAGCGCGACCCGCACTAGCCACACTGTCGGTATTCCGTTTCTTTATGTCGCAGCGTCAATTTCAGGCGGTGCTGTGCGTCTGGCATATCCGCTTTCTTCAATCCAGCAAATGACTCGCAGAGTTCGGTTGCATCTACTTTGGGCCTCTCTGGCAGCTTTACTGATTGCGACTGTAATTTCCGCTATCGTGGCGCGCGCGATTTCTCGACGTCTGCAGAAGATCGTCGATTTTGCCGATCGCATTGCCGCTGGCGATCTGAGCGCACGTATCGAAGAATCTGCTGAAGATGAAATCGCGCATGTAGCCTCCGCGCTGGATCGTACAGCACGGCAATTGGAGCAGAGCTTTACCGCAGTCGAAACCGGAAGAAAAGAATTGGAAGCACTGCTGAACAGCATGCAGGAAGCGGTGCTCGCCATTTCTCGCGACCGCCGCGTTCAATGGTTGAATGGACCCATGCGCGCTATCGTGCCGGTATCCATTGGCGCACCGTTCATCGGGGCCATTCGCGATCCGGAGGTCTTGGCGAGTATTGAGGGCGCACTTGAGAGTAAGGAAGTTCAAACCGCGCGATCCACGGTGCTGATTCCGGGGCGCACATTTCGCGTGACCGCTGCTCCACTCCCAGCAGGCGGAGCCGTCGCGGTCTTTCACGACATGAGCAGCATCGAACGAGTGGAAAAGACGCGCCGCGACTTCATCGCCAACGTCTCGCACGAGTTGCGCACGCCTCTGACCTCGATTCAGGGATTCGCCGAAACTCTGCTCGACATGGAAAGCGCGGCTAATGCCGACGCATTTACACGCCGCGAGTTCCTCGAAGTGATTCGTAAAAATGCCGCTCGCATGACGCGCCTCACGGAAGACTTGCTTATTCTGGCGCGGGTTGAATCCGGTGAGCGGCCGTTCAACATGCAACCTGTCGCGCCGGAATTCCTTTTGAAAGAGATCGCGGAGACGTTTCGCGATGCGGCGCCTGCAGCAGCCATTGAGCTCATGATCCAGAACAGCGCAACGCGCGAAGTGCTCGCCGACAAAGACGCGGTCCATCAGATATTCACGAACCTAATCGACAATGCGATCAACTACGCCAGTTCAGGAGCACGCATTGATATTGGTGCTCGCGATCACGAAGACGCAGTCGAGTTTTACGTCCGCGATTATGGCCCTGGTATTGCATCGGAACCCTTACCGCGATTATTTGAGCGTTTCTACCGCGTGGAC
>Ga0134125_10008923_pt1 | contig 11310 bp, 10 predicted proteins | sample KB31751_FD_96464 | JGI IMG/M metagenome (GOLD analysis project Ga0134125, IMG submission 96464) | Terrestrial soil microbial communities with excess Nitrogen fertilizer from Kellogg Biological Station, Michigan, USA - KB3-175-1 | ecosystem: Environmental > Terrestrial > Soil > Unclassified ...
AAGCCGGGCTCATCGAAGCCCTTGAGCAGCCCCATGCGCACACTGGGCAGACCGCCGGCGTCGACGGTCGCGCGCGCCATGGCGTCCGGATTGACCGGTTCGGCGCGCCGCGCTTCCGCAAACCACTCCGCAAACAGCCGGACCGGCTCGGCGGCTTCGGTAAAGTCACCGCCCGTTAACCGGCTTGGGTGCTCAATAGGGTCCGCGTCAGTCATCGGGTTTGGGGTCTCGCGTTGGGCGTGTGGGCCAATTGGCGGGCTGTTCGCCGATCTTTATATAATGGAAGGGTGAGGTACCGCCTATGCGGGCCGCATCGGTTCGCGCTGGCGGCTGCGCTGTTTGGCGCGCTCGCCTCGGGCGGCTGCTCCTATCAGCTCGAATCGATGCTTTCGAAGCCGGACGCCCGGGCCGACGTCAGTGGCTCAATCGGCCGCCCGGCGGTGAAGCCCGACGCGGCTGCGACGAAGGTTTCCGAAGCCGATCTCGCCTATGCGCGGGCCGCCGCGGCCGACGCGCTGGAACACGGCGGCAAGGGCAACAGCGTGCCCTGGCGCAATCCGCAGACCGGCGTCGGCGGCAACATCACCCCGCTCGCAGCCGCTTACAGCGAAGGCGGCCAGTCCTGCCGCAATTTTCTCGCGAGCTACGTCAACGCAGGCGCCCAGGCGTGGCTGCAGGGCTCGGCCTGCCGCACTGGCCGCGGCGAATGGCAGGTCAAGAACCTCAAGCCGATCAGCGCGGGCTGAGGGCCGGCTGGAGATGGCGCCTGCGGTTGGCGCGGCACATTGCGACTCGGCCCCGTTACGCCCACATAATGATGCTTAATATGGTTCAAGTGGGCGGCGGGGCCGGCCCGAAGCACGAATCTGGAGTCCGCGGGGATGCGCGATCCCTATGACGTCTTGGGCGTCGATCGCAAAGCGAGTGCAGCCGAAATCAAGAGCGCCTACCGGCGGCTCGCCAAGAAGCTGCACCCGGACGCCAACAAGAACGATCCGAAGGCGGCAACGCGCTTTTCCGAGCTGAACGCCGCGCACGAGATTGTCGGCGATGCCGACAAGCGCAAGGCCTTCGACCGCGGCGAGATCGACGCCGAGGGCAAGCCGAAATTTCAGGGTTTTGAAGGCTTCGGCGCCGGCGCCGGCCCACAGCCGGGCGCAGGCTTCGGCGGCGGCGACGCACATTTTGAGACCTTCAATTTCGGTCCCGAGGGCTTCACCCGCACGCGGCGCGGCAAGGGTGCAGGCGCCAGAGCTGGCGCCGGCTTCGAGGATATCCTGCGCCAGGCCTTTGGTGGCGCCGGCGGCGGAGGCCCACGCGCGTCGCATTTCGAGGCCGAGGATTTCGGCACCGGCGCCGACATCCATGCCGAGGCGACGATCACGCTGCCCGAAGCCGCCAAGGGCGTGACGCGGCGGCTGCGGCTGCCGACCGGCAAGGACATCGACGTAAAAATCCCCGCTGGCATCACCACCGGCCAGAACGTGCGCGTGCGCGGCCAGGGTATGCCCGGCAAGGGCGGCTCGGGCGACGTGATGATCACCGTCACGGTCGCGCCGCATCATCTGTTTGTGCTCGACGGCGCCGACCTGAAACTCGACCTGCCGATCGCGCTCTACGAGGCGGCGCTCGGCGGCAAGGTGCGTGTGCCCACCCTCGATGGCCATGTCGAGCTGACGATCCCGGCATGGACCAACAGCGGCCGTACCTTCCGGCTGCGCGGCAAGGGCTTTCCGGCCAAGTCCGGCAAGGGTGATCTCTTGGCCACCGCACGCATCGTGCTGCCCGAGAACAGCGACGCCGATCTCGATGCGCTGATGAAGAAATGGAAGGCCGACAAGGCTTACGATCCGCGCAAGGATATGTGAGCCGCGTGAGGCGCGCATCAGCGCCGCGTTGATTTAGCCCGCCGGCTTGAGCGCTTCGGCAGTGCGTTCCAATTCGTCCTCGATCTGTTTGATCCAGGTACCGTCCTCGTGACGCGCTTCTCTCGCGGCCCGGATCAGGCCGAGATTGCGTTTGGTTGACTGTACCTCCCAGGCGTGGCGCGCGTGCGAGGCCGCTTCCGCCAGATTTTCATCGGCGGCGTCGTGATCGTCGCCCAGCACGGCGAGTTCGAGAAGCGTCGCGTAATCCCAATAATCGGCGTTCTTCGCCGCTTTGCGCGTCACCGAATAGGTCACGACTGGAAGAATGCGCGCCTTGCGCGGATCGGGCTTGTCCTGCTGCTCCATCAGGGTGAGCGCGTTGATGCCCGGATAAGCGTCGCGCCAGTCGGCTTCGAAGCCTTCCAGATATGTATCGATCGCCCGTCGCAGCAGGCTGCGCGCCTCCGGGCGGCCACCCTCCTTCGCCTTGGTCCAGCGGTCCTTATAGATGCGGCCGAGGAGCCCGTTGGTTTCGCTCGACGGACCGAACTCGGCGATGACTTCTTTGAGCACCGTCTCGGCGTCGTCGAAGCGCTCGGCCCGGTTGAGCGCGAAGCCGAGCTGCTCACGGATCATCTTGGCGCGCTGCAGTGGCGGCGGCATGCGCTCGTACAGCTCAACCATCGTCGCATGGGATTCAACATCGCGCAGCGACAGATAAAGGTCGACGATGATGCCGGTTTCGATCTCATTGAGATTTTTCAGCGCGGCCTCGGCGGCGATTTCCTTCACCGCATCGGCGCCGGCGCGCACCGCGTCGGCGAGCCGCTTCTTGTAGCGCTTCGAGTAATCGATCTGTTCCCGGAACACGTCGGTCTTGGAATGATCGATCTGCCAATGGGGCAGCACGTCGACCAGCTGGAAGATCGGACTGTCGTCGTGCGGCTCGTGCCGCGCCGCCGCAAGATGCCCCGCAATCGCGGCGATCGGCCCGTCGACATCGACCGGCTCGCCGGCGGCGTCGGTCTTGTACGAAATGCCGCGGACCAGCGCGATATCGAACGGGATCACGGTGCCTTCCCGGAACACGATCGCGGTGCTCGACGGCCGCAAGGCGTGGCGGATGCCGAGCTCATAGAACACATTGGGATTGGCGCCGGTGATATCGGCAACTGCGTAATGGCAGAGCATGAGCCGCTCGAACATCGGCTTATGGATCGTGCCGCCGATCTTTTCCTCATCGGCGCGGATCGGCTCGAGCCCCGCCTGCTCGACGGCAGGACCGATGATCTTTTTGAACACGGAATCGAAATTGGTCACACGCCCGGCCGCGTCCGTCTTGCGTCCGAACGGCATCAGCACGAAGCACAGCGGCGGCGGACGGTCTGACGGTTCCACGGATATCTCTGCGACACGAGTCTCGCCTTTTCGCGGCGTTCCCAGCATGCAGGCCAGCGCGCGCAGACGTCAAGCAGCTTGCTAAGGCCTTCCCGCCAAGTCCGCAGCGTTCATCGCGGCGCCCTCGTCATCACGCCGCCGCGTGCGCCCTCGCCTGCACATCGGCGTTGACGAGATCGAGCGGCGTCTGAGCCGCCTCCAGCATGCCCCAGCTCTTCACCCAGTCGTAGGTGCGCTGCATCTCGTCGAGCGGGATCGGCGCCGGTTCGCAGACGACGAGGCGGCTTTCGCGCAGTTCGTCGGGCGACAGCGTGCCGATCTCCGGATCGCGCGCCTTGTGATAATCGATGAAATAGTGGAGATAGCCGCGCTTGTCTGCGTTGATGCGCCGCACCGCTTCGCCCACCGCGCGGTTATAGGCGCTCATCGTCTCGGCATCGATCTTGTCGGTGCCGACCTGGGTGCCATGATAGAACGCCGAGCAGACAAGCCGGCAACCTTTTTTCTCCGCCAGCGTCACGTAAGGCTCGGTCAGTGTCGTGGCGTCGATCTCGCCATTCATCAACAGATCGAAGCGGAAGCGCGAGCCGTGCGGCACGCTGCACACAACAATGTCCTCGCGCGGCACGAAGCCTTCCAGCATGTGCAGCGCGAGATAATGCGTGCCGAAGTAGAACGGTACACCGACCTTGCGGCGCGCGAGTTGTTGCGCGGTGTAGACCGGCGAATCCGGCCGCACCGCGATGGCGGCGTAGGTGACGATGGCACGGCGGCCGAGCTGGCGGCTTTTTACGCCGGTCGCCTGCACGCGGCAGTAATTGCCCCATTCGCAGGCGTTGTACATGTCGGCCTTGCCCTGTTCGAGCAGGCGGCCGTGACTGCGGAACGGATCGAGGCCCTTCGGATCGAACACGTCGGTGCGCGCGTCGCGATCGACGCCCACGTTGGTGTTGGCCCACTCGATCTTCAGGCCCTCACGGGCGAATAGGCCTTCAGCGTCGGCCACCAGTTCCGGCAGGCCTTGAAACGGGGCGGTGTGTTCGATCACCAGAGTCTTCATCTGTTTGCTCCCAAACTTTCAGTGGCCCCGGCGTGAACGCGGGTCTCGCCGCGCGACGTTCCGAAAACGAATTTGGCGGCGAAACTAATATGGCCGGCAATTGCCCTTCACAGTAGTACGCAGCAACAGCCGGCGCTGGTCGGCGGGAAAATCGGTGCGGGCGTGACTTGAACAGCGATTGTCCCAGACGATCAGGTCGCCCTTGCGCCAGACATGCGTGTAGACGAATTCCGGTTTTTCAGAAACGTCGAACAGCGTGTTGAGGAGCGCGTCGCTCTCGGCTTCTTCCATACCTTCGATACGCACCGACATCAGCCGGTTGACATAGAGTGCCTTTCGGCCTGTTTCGTCATGTGTGCGCACCACAGGATGCACCGCCTGGCTGGATGCGTCGACGGCCTGCTTGTCGTTGCGCTTGACTGAATTGTAGACGTAGTAGTTCACGGCTTTGCGGCCATCGAGTCGCTTCTTCATCGCCGCGTCGAGCGCGTCGTAGGCGGCGGTACCGCTGGCGAACAGCGTGTCGCCGCCATGGGTCGGAATCTCCACTGAATAGAGCAGCGTCGCCTTGTGCGGATCGTCGCGATGGATGGTGTCGTGATGAAAACTCATCTCGCCGTCCGGCAGCGCGCCAATGGTCTCGCCGTTCTCGCGGATGTTCGAGATCAGCATGATGTTGGGCAGGATTTTGGAAAAGCCGCTCGGCAACGTGTGCTTCGGCCGGCCGAGCGGCGCGAACTCGCCGAAAATGCCGGTGACGCGGATCAAGTCCTCCTGCGCCATATCCTGATCGCGGAACAACAGCACCGCATGGTCGAGCCAGGCGCGGTAGATCGCCGATGCGTCGGCCGACGACACCGGCTGGCGCAAATCGATGCCCGAAACCTCGCAGCCAATGTATTTGGTCAGCGGTTTGAATTTAAGTCCAGTTCGCCCGCTGCGCTCCGCAGCGGGATCCATCGTCGACATCAGGCTCATCGTGCGTCTTCCTTTTCGACAAAGGGACCGTTGCCGATCACCTTAGCCGAAAGCGGACGCCTAATCACCCGCCCTGCGGTGGCGAACGTACGTCGATCTGGTCATAGGCGGCCTGCGCGATCGCATGGAGCTTGTCCTGCTCGGCGGGCCCCGTCAGCACGTAGAACAGATTGTTGTCGACCCAGTAATACGCCGAGTTGCGGTTGCCGGCGATAAAGCGCAATGCGGTCGCTTGATCCTTGGTCTGGCCGCAATAGAGCGTGAACCGCTCGCCGGAGGCGGTTTCATACATAAAGAACGCGGTCGGCCCGGTCGGGCCCGGCAGAAGCCTGCCGCCGACAAGTTTCAGGCCCATCTTCTCAAGCGCTGGAATATGCACGGGCGAGCCGACGCGCTTCGACAGCCACTGCGTCAGGTGCGGCCGCTCGTCCCCCGGCACTTCGACCGGATGGCGGACCTCGACGACGTAGAGGCGGTAGGCATCGAGCGCCTCGGCGGTATAGCGCTTGAGGTCCGACGGACCGGCAACCGCGGCGCCGTGCGCGAACCAGCCGCTTGCGCCGCCGCCGATGAAGGCTAAGAGCGCGGCGGCAGACGCCACCGCAAGCCATCCGTTACGGCGGCGGCATGCGAGCCGCGCGACGGAAAGCCGGTCCGGCGTCGGCTCATCGGCGACGCCGCCGTAGCGCGCCTGGATCAGTTCGGCCTGGCTGCGCCAGGCGGCGACCGCGGCCGCAGCGTCGGGATGCGTCGCCAGCCACGCCTCGACCGCACCGCGCCGCCCGGGCGGCAGTTCGCCGTCGACATAAGCGTGGAGTTCGTCTTCAGTCACAAGGGAGTCTCGATCGATCATCGTCTTTTCTCTTTTGTTATTTCACACGGCGCAGCGCCGGGCGCTCGCCGTCGAGATATGAGCGGATCTGCATGCGGGCGCGCGCCAGCCGGGACATCACCGTTCCGATCGGCACGCCCTGCACTTCGGCGACCTCGCGGTAAGTGAGCCCTTCGAGCACGACGAGCAGCAGCGCCGTGCGCGGTTCCTCGCCGAGTTCGTCGAGCGCGCGGCCGATATCGCGGCTGCCCGCCTCCGGCCCGCCGGTTGCGGCGTCGCTGTCCTTGATCGGCGTGAGCACCGGACGCCGCGACAGGGTCCGCAGCCGGTTGCGATTGAGATTGGTCAGAATGGTGTAGAGCCATGCCCGAACGTCGCCGCCATGGAACAGATGCTCGGAACGCAACGCCCGCACCAAGGTATCCTGCACGAGGTCGTCGGCCACGTCGGCGTCACGGGTCAACGCCCGCGCGTAACGGCGCAGCGCCGGAATGGCCGCCTCGATCTGATTCCGGAAATCACTCAATCATGCAACTCCGCCATTGAGGAAAAACTGGCAGCAAAAAGCCCGTGCGGCAGACGGACGAAATACCTGCCTGCACCCGAACAACCCCATGGCAAGCGCACTATTCCTTAATGCAGGCCGGACGCGGGCAACTCGGCAAGAAAACAGCGCCCCACAGCGTGAAAACCCGCATCCAAGGCTGAAAAGTAAGGCCATCCGTGCGCTTGTCGGATCGGGCGGCCCTATGCCATAGGTTGGTTGGGGATTTGGGGTCATTCCAGAGGTGGCAATGCCGGAAGCACCGGGCCTGATGCGCGGCAAGCGCGGCCTGATCATGGGGGTCGCGAATCAGCGCTCGCTCGCCTGGGGCATCGCCAAGGCGTGCCGCGGTCACGGCGCCGAGCTTGCCTTCACCTATCAGGGCGAGGCGCTCAAGCGCCGCGTCGAACCGCTGGCCGAAGAGGTCGGCGGCATCGTCGTCGGCGATTGCGACGTGTCGGTTGCTGCGACCATCGATGCGGCATTTGCGCAGCTGCAATCGGCCTGGAGCGGGATCGATTTCCTGGTTCATGCTATCGCCTTTTCCGACCGCGAACAGCTCGACGGCCGTTACGTCGACACCACGGCCGACAATTTCACCAAGACAATGCTGATCAGCTGCTACTCGTTTACCGCAGTCGCGCAGCGCGCCGAAAAAATGATGCCGAACGGCGGCTCGCTCCTGACGCTGACCTATTACGGCGCCGAGAAGTGGATGCCGCACTACAATGTCATGGGCGTCGCCAAGGCCGCGCTCGAGGCCAGCGTGCGCTACCTCGCCGCCGATCTCGGCGGCAAGAACATCCGCGTCAATGCCATCTCGTCGGGCGCGATCAAGACGCTGGCGTCTTCAGCCGTCGGCGACTTTCGCTATATCCTCAAGTGGAACGAGCACAACGCGCCGCTGCGCCGCAATGTCACGATCGAGGATGTCGGCGAGTCGGCGGCCTACCTCCTGTCCGACATGTCGCGTGGGGTGACCGGCGAAGTGCATCATGTCGATTCCGGCTATCATATCGTCGGCATCAAGCACCCGGACGCCCCCGATATCGCAGTAGCAAAGACCGGCGACTGAAATCGAAAATCAGAGCCGGAATTTGCCGCTGTCTCTTTTGATTTGTAATCTCTGATGACGGCTTCGATTTCGGGCTCCGGCATGCCTGTGCTCTATTACATCCGTCACGGCGAGACCGACTGGAACGTCGAGCAGCGGCTGCAGGGCCACCGCGACACGCCGCTGAATGCACGCGGCCGCGGGCAGGCCAGTCACTGCGGCGATATCCTGCGCGATCTTTTGGTGCGCGACGGTCGCGCGGCGGTGGACTGCGCCTATGTGTCGAGCCCGCTATGCCGCGCCCGCGAAACCATGCAGCTGGTCCGTACCGCGGTCGATCTCGAGCCCGACATCTACGACGTCGACAAACGGCTGATCGAGATTTCATTCGGCGATTGGGAAGGACTGACGCTGCCTGAAATCGCCGGGCGCGACGCTGAGGCCTTAGCGTCGCGCGAGCAGGACAAGTGGGGTTTTACGCCGCCGGGCGGCGAGTCCTACCGCGACGTGACGGCACGCGTCAGCGCCTGGTATGCGACGGTGACACAGGACACCGTCGTCACCGCCCACGGCGGCGTGGCGCGGGCGCTGATCGCGCATTTCAACATTCTGCCGCACGAAGGAGCCGTCCACGCCGATATTGTCCACGGCGTGGTCTATGTGTTCGCCGGCGGGACGATGGCGCGGTATTCGTGATTGGGGCTCACCTCAGGCCTCTTTGCTTAGATCGCTGTTGCGGATTTTGCGGCACGATGGCCTACTGACGTTCTCCCGATCTACTACGCAACGGCATGGCCAGGGGCATGGCTGAGGCGGGCGACAGCGACAAACTGAAAGTCTTCGTCTCCTATTCACGGCGCGACGCTAGCGCTTTTGCCGAGGAATTGGTCGCTGGATTGGAGCTCGCCGGGTTTGCACCGTTTCTCGATCGTCATGACATCGTCGCCGGGGAAGATTGGGAAGCGCGCCTTAACGGCCTGATCGAACATGCCGATACCGTGGTTTACATCGTCTCCCCGGAGTCGGTGAGATCCGAACGCTGCGAATGGGAAGTCAACACCGCGCTTGAAAAAACCAAGCGCATCTTGCCGGTGCTGTTCGCGCCGGTGCCCGAAGCCGACATCCCGGAGCAGTTGCGCCGCCGGCAATTCGTCCGCTTCGATACCGGTCAGAGCGTGACTCGGCCGCTTGCGCAACTCGCCGAGGCGCTGCGCCAAAACCTCGATTGGATCCGTGAGCACACGCGGATCGGCGAACTTTCAGCTCGCTGGAATGCGCGCGGCCGCGCTGAATCGCTGTTGCTGCGCGGCGACGACCTTTCGGCGGCGCAAGTCTGGGCCGCCAGCCGCAGCCCCAATGCGCCCGCTATCACCGATCTGATGCTCGCCTTCATCGCCGCGAGCAAAGAGACGGAAGCGGCACAGTTTGCCAGATCCAGTGCCGCACAGCGCCGCATCATCCGCATGCAATCGCTGCTCACTGTGTCGCTCGTCGTCGTTATTATCGGGCTCATCGCCTGGATCAATCAATCCTACATCCACGAACAGTGGCGCTGGTTCATGGTGACCCGTCCCTACAAGGCCACCGACGTTCAACCCAAGGTGCTCAGTGCCGCCGCAGAGCATGCGCTCAAGCCCGGCGACGCCTTCTCCGAATGCGCGAAGGATCAGGAATGCCCGGCGATGATCTTGATCCCGCCGGGACAATTCACGATGGGATCGCCGCCTGACGAACCCGGCCGATATCCTAATGAGAGCCCGCAGCATCGAGTCGCCATCGCCACGCCGTTTGCGGTGTCCAAGTTTCAAATCACGGTGGCGAACTGGAACACTTGCGTTGCCGTCGGCCCCTGCCAGCCCGTCTCCGACGGTGGATTTCCGGGAGACCGGCAACCCGTGATCAACGTCTCTTATGACGAGGCGAAGCAATATGCCGCCTGGCTCAGTCTGATGACCGGCAAGACCTATCGCCTGCTGACCGAGGCCGAATGGGAATACGCAGCGCGCGCGGGAACGACATCGGTGTACTACTGGGGCGATCAACTCGGCGTCGACAACGCCAACTGCCTGCATTGCGGGAGCCGATGGGACGGACAACAACCGGCGCCGGTCGGTTCGTTCCGTCCCAACAAGTTCGGCCTCTACGACATGGCGGGAAATGTTTGGCAGTGGGTCGAAGACTGCTATCACTCGACTTACGATCATGCGCCGATCGACGGTGCGGCGTGGATGACTGGTGGCAATTGCGCTTCGCACATGGCGCGCGGCGGCGCCTGGGATTACAGCCCCGCAAGGCTGCGCTCGGCCGACCGCGACGGCTATGCGACCAGCACGAAGGTATTTTATCTCGGCTTTCGCGTGGCGCGGACGCTGGGCCGTTAAGGACAATTGGCGCGTGCCGGCGACTGAATCGCCGCCATTTGACCCCACAGACTCGGCGGGCTACCAACCCGCATCGCGGTTCATCGCAAACAATTCGAACCATGTCCTTCAACAGCTTCGGCCATATGTTTCGGGTTACGACCTTCGGCGAAAGCCATGGGCCGGCAATCGGCTGCGTGGTCGACGGCTGCCCGCCGCGCATCCCGCTGACCGAAGCCGACATTCAACCTTATCTCGACAAGCGCCGGCCCGGGCAATCGCGCTTCACCACGCAGCGCCAGGAGCCGGATCAGGTCAAGATTCTGTCTGGCGTGTTTGCCGACGAGGTAAGCGGACGGCAGGTGACGACCGGTACGCCGATCGCGCTTCTGATCGAGAATGTCGACCAGCGCTCGAAGGACTATTCCGACATCAAGGACAAGTACCGGCCTGGTCACGCCGACTACACCTACGACATCAAATACGGCCTGCGCGATTATCGCGGCGGCGGCCGCCAATCGGCGCGCGAGACGGCGATGCGGGTCGCCGCCGGTGCCATCGCCCGCAAGATCGTGCCGGACATGTCGGTGCGCGGCGCGCTCATCCAGATGGGACCGCACCGCATCGACCGCGCCCGCTTCGACTGGGACGAAGTCGCGCGCAATCCGTTTTTTTGTCCGGACGCAAGACTCGCCGCCACGCTGGAAGGCTATCTCGACGGCGTGCGCAAGGCAGGCTCATCGACCGGCGCGGTGATCGAGATCGTCGCCGAAGGCGTGCCTGCGGGCCTCGGCGCGCCGATCTACGGCAAGCTCGACGGCGACCTCGCCGCCGCGCTGATGGGCATCAATGCGGTGAAGGGCGTCGAGATCGGCGCGGGGTTCGGCGCGGCGGCGCTCTCGGGAGAAGACAACGCCGACGAGATGCGCATGGGCAATGACGGCAAGCCGGTGTTTCTGTCCAATAATGCCGGCGGCATTCTGGGTGGCATCTCCACCGGGCAGTCGATTGTGGCCCGTTTTGCGGTCAAGCCGACCTCGTCGATTCTCAATCCCCGCCGCACCGTCGACCGCTATGGCCGCGACACCGAAATTTCCACCAAAGGCCGCCACGACCCATGCGTCGGCATCCGGGCTGTCCCAATCGGCGAAGCGATGGTGGCATGTGTGATTGCGGACCATTATCTGCGCCATCGTGCCCAGGTCGGAGATCCGCC
>Ga0134125_10008924_pt1 | contig 11310 bp, 9 predicted proteins | sample KB31751_FD_96464 | JGI IMG/M metagenome (GOLD analysis project Ga0134125, IMG submission 96464) | Terrestrial soil microbial communities with excess Nitrogen fertilizer from Kellogg Biological Station, Michigan, USA - KB3-175-1 | ecosystem: Environmental > Terrestrial > Soil > Unclassified ...
ATAGGTGGAGTTTTCCTGCGTGGAAGAGTAGAGTCCCACGGCACCTTCATCCGAGGCCGCCGTCCGGCCGCCGTCGGTGGAGATGTACTGGCGAAACGGGTTCAAATCGCCAATCGCGTGAGAGTCGATGAAGGCGGTGTAGCCAGACTTGATGCCACGGCTATTCAAGAGCATGTGCTGGTAGTTCCCGGTCGTCCCGCTCCATCCTTGCGCCGACGTGCCATTGTTCCCGAGTGAGAACCCGGGCCCCGCTGCGACTAATTCGTGTGACTCATGGTTTTGGGACAAACGAGCCAACGTCCAGGTATCGTTCGAGCACTCCGTGTCATAAGCAGGCGTGTTTGCGAAGCAGTCGTGATTGGTCCCTACGTTTAATGTAGTGACGGTATTTCCGTTTCCCCGCCTGTCCTGAATCAGTGCGCCGCTGGTTACAGGAAGGTCTGGCGTTTCCGTGCTCGTGCTGTTTGGTGGAACAAGTCCAAGTCCGGAAGGGTTTGCCGCCAGGAAGTTTGCGACACCGTTGTTGCCCCCGCCCGTTGCGAAAAAGTCGGTATTCGCAGTCCCCTGCAAAATGGGGGTCGTGGCATTTTGCGAAGTCGTAGCTGGCCCCGCTATCGACTGTGTCCCCGTGTTCGGCTGGATAAATAACCTAAATTGCGGCGTGGGTTGGACGGTGCCGTTCGTCGCCCCCACGGCTGTCCACCCACCAGCGGCGCATACGAACTGCACATCTGTTGTCGTATTCGTATAGGGTTGTCCATAATTTGAATTACTGCACGGCCACAGCGGGGGCGCCGGATTAATCGTGCCGGTTACTTCCGGCCAGCGAATCTGAGTTGGGTTGACTGTCTGTGCGCACAGGGGAATAGAAAACAGCACTAAAAATAGTAGCTTCTTCACGAGATCGTTACTCCTTGTGCCCAGATCGTGTCTAAAGGTTGTGGCGCGGTCGCGTAAACGATGGTCACGCCCGAAATCGTGTAGCCAACATTCACCACAAGGGAAATGTTGTTCCAGACTTCTAGTTGTGTAGGTGCAGATGTAAGCGGCACTCCAGCGTTCGTCAGCGTGAAGACCCGGTTCACGCCATCCTGCGTGCCTTGCGGAACCCCCGCGAAGGTAGTCACCGTATTTCCACTTCCTGAGCCACCCAATGTCTGGTCCGGCAGCGTCAGCGTTTGAATCTGCGCTCCCGAATAGGTGATGGTGTACTGGCCCGGAGACATATACGCCTCAGCATGGCCCAAACCATCGGTAAGTTGCGGGTTAGTCGCCGCGCCACCTTCTGGACCGCTGTACACCGTCGCCAGCGTCAGTCCAGGCTCCACGTAGTACGTCACCGCGATGTTGGGGATGGCGTAGCCAAGCGCGTTTTGTACAGAATCATCTCTGCGGAAATAAGTAGGCATAGGTTCCTTAGCAGATCATCTTGGCGATAATGGTGGGGTTTGTTCCACCTGAAACCCCGGACTGAACCAAGCGGAAGAATCGGCCGGCAGGCGTAGAGAAAGTCGTTACTCCGCCATTGGCTGAAGCGTTCGCTGGTACGGTGACGACGCCGCCCGCCACCGTCGCCACGGCACCCATCGAGGTCCATTCCGCGAGGTCTGTATTGCTGATGGCCGTGTAGAGTGTCACCGTAGCCGCGGTGGGGAGGCTGGGGAAGGTCGTAGCCACCGTGATCGACTTCTGGCCCAGATCGCGCAGCTCGTTCGAGGGCACATAGATCGCCACGCTGGTTCCGTTCGCGGCCACTTCCGAAGTCTCGGCAATCGGGATGATTGCCATGCCCGTGTCTGCGGTAGAAGAAACATTGGCGTGGGTCAGCGCGAAACTGAGCGAATAAACCCCCGTCGCCGCATTCCCTGAGACCGCCGTCAATGGCACGGCAGAGACATTGAACGCACCGCTATTGGTCGCCGTTCCCTGAATGGTAATCAGGCTGCCGACGGTGGGAATATTCCCTCGGTAGATCGTTCCTGTCACCGTAGCTACGTTCGTGGTCAACGCGACGTTGGTGATGCGGAGGTAGGTGTCGTCTGTATTCGTGTTCAGCGTACCGAAGAAGTACGCGGGTTTCGCCGGAATCGCTACTTCAGGCAACGGGGCGAAAGCTGAGGTACTGTATAGGGGCATAGTTTCCTTTCGGGCATTCAAAAACCACCCGAAGGTGGCTGTTTTTACTGCAAAAGTTGTCTGTTAAGGCGTATACTTCAGGAACTTCGAGGTCGCTATGCTAATTATTGTTATGTTGCTGGGCGCAGTTCTTGCGGTGTTAATCGGAGTTTGGCATTCGATAGATAAGGCCAGTGGCAATGATTAACTATTTATTGAGAGCCTTTCCTACTTCGTAAAGCCCCCCTGCGCCCGCAGCTCCGAGCGCTGCACGACCGCCATATTTCAGTAGCCCTTTACCAATAGAAGCATTTCGAGAAGCCCTCCGGTACATATTCATTGCATTACCGTATTCTTCTCCCTTTCCGGCTGCGGCGGCGGCATTCCCAACATCCTCATTAAATGATTTCGCCAACCGTGGCACTTCATAACGCATCGATTTTTTCAGCCCCATCTTCTCCTCAGGGGAAAGAGACATATTTTGAGAGAAATCGCGCGCTTCACGATAAGTTAGCGGGTTGATGGTCTGAATCCTCTGATAGAGTTTGTCAGCCGCTCCGAAAGGCTTGCCGCCCGCCATCGCAAGTTGCTGGGTCCTCTCCAAGGGAGCCATCGTATTGGGGCTGATGGTAACGGGTTGATCTCCTGCGGAATCCATTACCTTGTTGAATAATTTGCCAGCTTTCGCCCGCGTGGGAACCAACGTGTCCCATGCTTTTTCAGCCATACCGGGAGCGGCTTCAATAGCAGCGTCGGCAGCGGGTCCACCCATGAATGCCGACGGGATAGTACCTGCTTGTAACAAGCCACTGACCGCTTTCAATGGCCCCGCTATTGGATGTTGCGGTGTCTCGGCAACTCCTTGCGCCATCTTTACCGCCCCCAATGGCACCGAACCCATAAAGTCAGCAGTGGCCGGTGTCGTCCCACTCTCCAAACCTGTATATCCCTTGTCGCCGCGCCCCTGCATGTGGCCCAGGGTTCGACCCACGAAGGTGCGGCTTCCGCCTTGACGCAAATCTTCGTCAAGCTGCGTCAACCACGGCTGCGCTGGAGTCGCGCTCATGTGGGCAGTCGGCGGGGCGGGCGTGGATGCATCTCCGCCGCCGCTCGCCGGGATGAAGTCCGGCGTATCCCCGCTGGGCTGATAGGGGATGAAGTCCGGCGCAGGTTGTGACTTCTGCGGTGTGGCCATTATTGTTTACCTTTCGGCTTAGGCTTATACCATCCGGCACCCTGAGCTCCGTTTTGGTTGAACTCGTATCCCTCGGGAACGTTGGCGGGCCGTGCGGGTGGTGCATTGTTGCCGCCGTGCTTCAATCCGGGGTTGATCGCTCCAGCCGTATCGAGGATTCCCTGAATGCTGGCAATCGTGGCGTCGGGATCCTGCGCCAGGCCGCCAATCATCTTCTCAAAGGCTTCGCCTGCGCTCTTGGAGCGGAATCCATGCATCGCAGGCTGGAGGGCAGCAAACGTCTTCAGTTGCGAAGAAAGATAAGCGGCCTGCTTGTCTGCGACTGGAGTGCCAAGAGTTCCTTGTTTGATGTAGGAGCTTAACTTCCCAAGAATGGCGCGGTTCGCTGGGTTCTGGAGTTCGGTTATAAGTTCCGATCCGGCGCGGTTCACAGCGCCCGCCTGTGCCGCCTCATGGCCATAGGCGTTTGTGGCGCTCATGCCTACCGGCCTGCTGTAGGTCTGGCTCCTGGGGTCATACTGCATCACCGTCGGGACGCCCGTCTGAGGGTCGATGACGGTCTCTACTTTGGTGGGGAGGATCAGTTGCCCATAATTCGGAGGCGGTGGCACCGGACGCGGGTTCTTGATTTCATTTCCAGCGGTGTCCGTGTACTTTCCGGTATCCGGATGGAAGTTGGCTTCAATCGGCTTGCCCTCATCGCCAAGCAGGGAGACGTGCTCCTGCCCTTTCGGGGAAACGGGCTTTTGCAGGGAAGTGATCGCATCGGAGAGGTGTTGAACAATCGGGTCTTGCGAAGGATCGCCGCCCGCCTTAATTACTTCGTTCACGCGATGCGCATAGGCCGTGGTGAGATTCGGCTGAGGATTCTCAAGCGCGTTGCTCTCGTCGTTCAGATGACGTGCTGTTGCGCCCTGTAGCCCCTCTTCGCTTGCCGTCTTCCCCGGCATCTCATTCGTCGTTTCCGTGTGCTCACCCGCTTCCGCTGTTTGATTTCGCGCTTGTGCGCCTTGCAGGTTCTCCGTCGATTCCTGCTTGCCGATATCCTGAAGACGCTTCTCCAACCCTTGCTCCTCAAATCCACGCCGGTTCACTCCACCAGTGGCCACATTCAGGCCGTGCAGCAGCTTCCCGAAGAATCCAGGATGATTGTCTGGGGAACCATAAGGGTCTTCATCCTTCTTGTAATCCGCCATTAGGTTCTTGCTGATGTGCTCCTTCTGTGGAGCGAGAGCGGACATCTTCGGCGACTCGGAGGAAGGTGGTGCGGTGTCAGTACCAGCCGATGCGGCCATTCCCGTTACCTTCGGCGCTGGTGGTCCAAGTGGAACCGTCAGCGTGTCGTGTGGGTTGACAGCGGTCATCTGGGTAGGCTGCGCGTACTCACTCACTGGTGCAGCCATCTTGTAGGCCTGTTCGATCTGGTCCACTACGTCATCAGGGTTCTTCGCCATTCCAATCATTTAAACCCTCCGAATCCGGGAATGCCGAAGCCTGCGGCTGTCTTTGCTACGCCGCCGACAAGTCCATTGATCCTGCCGAGTTCTCCAGCCCAGTCTCCAGTACCGTAAGCCTTCGTTGATGCATTGATATCTTCAGGCACTAACCCCATCGCCTTCAGTTGGGAGCTTTGATCCATATTCTGCTGATTAGCCAACCCGGTAGCTGCGCTTTGCTGCTGCTCCTGCTGCAAGGTCGCATTGTTCGCCGCGATCCCTTCCGACGCGCCAGCGAGTGCCTTGTCTTTTTGCCGTGCTGCCTCATCTAAAGCCCCGGAAAACCCGCCCGAGTTCCGGTTTCTTGCAGAGGCAAGATTCGCTTCCGTATTAATGCCTGCCGTCGATCCGCCGGCGCCCGCTTCCGCAGCTCCCAGTTGCGCCCCCATCTGTTGCTGGGTGAACCCTTGAGGGCTATTCAATTCACGCGTGAGAAACGGCATGAGCTGAGAACTCGCCGTGGCGGCGTTCGTTCCATACCCCGCGCCGACGTTGGTCGCAGTTTTTGCCGCATCGAGTCCCTGCTGATACCCCGGTCCGCCTAATCCAAACATTATTTAGCCTTTTCCCCGTCCATCATGTTCTTGTCGCCTGCTTGCCAAATCCCCAACCGATTTGCGCTCCGTTATTGGAAGAAGTCCCCGAACCCGTAGAAGGGTTCCAGGTAAGCTGTGTCGTGCCCATTGTCGTGATCGGTGTAGGTGAAGTGCCGCCGTAGACAACCGGCGTTGAAGGGTCCGAACCCGGATATTGCGCAAACCCCCGCGCATACCAACTCTGCGGATTCCCGGAGGAGTCCTTCGGAGCAAGGTGGATCGGGTCACGTGTCCGCGAAGTCCCGTAATGAATCGGATGCGCCCCGATGAATTCCTTGTTATTCGCTACTTCAACGAAGTAGTTGACGCCCTGCCGGATGGCTCCGTTGTGGTTGATGGTGATGTGCGCATATTCTCCTCCGGTCGTCACGTTCAGGCCATTGATCGGCGGGGGGGGAGCTAATCTTCCTACCGCACTTGAAGCTGTATTATCCGCAAGCGTATTAACGCCGTTGATGATCTTCTGGAGCAGTGCCCCTTTGGTTGCGTCTTCCTGTATCCATTTTGTAAGCGCACGGCCACCGGAAAGGATGCCTTTAGCCCTCACGAGGAAACCCCACGATGCGGAGAGTTCTTATCCATCTCACCATCCAGGATCACGTTGCCAATTTCGGCGTATCCCCCTGTGCCCACAGCGGAGAACTCCACAAAGAGTCTCTGGCCGCCAATCTCCAGCACCGCTTCATGATCGTTCTGTGCTGGATAAGACATAGTGGCTACGGGAGCGGCGTAGGTGTTCTGGGGGAGAGCTCCTAAGGTATTTGAATAGAATTTCTTGGCATATTGGCCTACACCCTCAATCGTGGCCGCGAAGTAATACCAGACCCTGCGCAAAGCGCCCAAACCAGGCTGCATCTGCCCTTGCTTGGCCTTGGTAAATCCATAGGTCGTATAGAGCCAGTTAATCGGAGCTCCATCATCGGTATTCTGTCCGCCCGAAGCTGCTCCATCGATGAGCTGGTAGATTTTGCTGGTGCTGGTGCCATTACAGAGAAACAATGGCTGGCTCATGCCGTCCTGACGAGTGATGAACTCAGCTACCGGAGAAGCAATCTGCCACAGCGACCACTTGCGCCGCATGTCCAGCGCCTTCAAGTCTCCAAACATCGTTGTATGCACTGGCAACGCCTCAGCAAGTTCTGCCGCTGTGGGGCATCCGGTAAAGTTGCACATCAGGATGACGTTCGGCTGTGCTGGCGTGGATGCAGCGGCCTTCGGCAGCCAGAAGTTCGGTGTAATCATCGGAACGCCGACATAAAGCTGTCGTTTCTCTGTCGAAAAGCGTGTCCAGATCGTCTTTGCGGCTGCCCAGTTGATCGTCTCCCAAATGCTTCCATTGGCTCCGGTCGATTGCAGCTCACGAGAAATAGGCATCGGCTTGCCACCGTCGAACAAATAGAGTCCAGGACGGCTGGCCTTGATCGAGAATTCCTCTTCCGAATAAAAGGCATTCGGCCCAACGCTTCCCGCGCCCTGCGAAGAAAGAGGCACGTTCCATTGGTTCGGCTCGTAGTTAGGGGAGTCCTGCGTCACGCAGCAGGAAGCAGTCTTTTCGATATAAAGCTGTTCCAAAATCTGATAGGCACCCTGCGTAGGCTGGGGATTATCCGCCCCACATCCAAGTTGCCCCGTAACAATATCGATCGATTCGAATTTGCTGACGTAACTCGTCCAAATCGTCGTGGTATCGACAGGTCTCTCTGTCGGGAAAATCTCCACGCGGTCAATCTGCACCCCGTCTTCAGGAGTAATCGAAGCAATCTCGATCACCAATTGAAGTGTTGGAGGGATAACTGCAAGAGCGGTCAAAAGAGGCGCGGTTTGGATGGTGAAACTACCTTGATTGACCGTGAATGTCGCAGAACCAATTGCATCTCCAAAAGCTCCACTCGCATAAGGCCGCAGTGAGATCGTCATCTGCTGTCCGTCCGCATTCAACGCCCGCCCCTTGAATCGTACCGAATAGGCCGTGTTTGGCTGAAGGATATTGACGCCATAGAAGTCTTGATAAGCAGCCTGGTAAAGCAGCGGTGTATCTGCCAGGGTCGAGCCGCCTGTATTGAGGACTTGAAGGCTGTTGCCGAAATCTGCCGAATTCACCAATTCCACAGACGTATCTGCAACAGCGCCCACACTGCTCCAACCCAACGGTAATGGAGAAGGTGCAGGGAGGTAGCCACCGTCAAAGCTCAAATTGATAAAGTTCTGTACCTTCGTTTGGCACAGCCCGTACATCATTCTGCTTGCATACTGGAAGATCCACGCTGGGCTTCCAATCTCAATCAGGCTAAAGTAATTGTTGCCCTGAACATCGATCTCATCGCTCGCCAGCAATACCGAATCAGGGAAAGTGAAGGTCGCGGAAGTCGTCACGTTGTCTGGCACGATCAGTGCCGAGGCTGTGTACTCTGTTCCGTTCACCGTAAACGTTACAGGCGTGTCATAGGTATAGAAGTTCGCTCCAGGAACGCCGTTCTGGCCGCTCTCCGTGAAGGCGATTCCTCTTGCCGTCACATTCGGAGGTCCGATGGGTATCTGAGTCGCCGCGATACTCTGCGTATTGCTTGGAATGCTGACAACGACGGGGTTTGCAGGAAATGTTACTGCACCGTTGCGCGTAATAAAGAAAACGGTCCCTTGCTTGATTCCAGGGGTCAAAAACGTCTCTGCCGCCGCGGTGAACGTAAGTGATCCTCCAACCGTGCTATTCCCAAAGATCGGGTCGGTAGATGTTCCTACATCCGCGGCGCCGGGGTCGAAACAGAAGACGGTTCCCGCCGTTGTTCCCTGCCCGCTCTCTGCAACGGCGGTAGCGTCTGGCAAGGAAACATTAATTGTGAACGAACCAGACGCTCCACCTGTGGAAGATGCAATGACGAGGTTCGCGCCATTCAACTTGCCACCATCGTTCAGTGTTCCGGTAATCGTGATGAGTTGCGCAGCGCTGGGCGCTGAACCGGAGATCAGCGTGTACTGATACGTTGCAACACCGGATAAAACGGAGGTCTGCGTTATAGCCACAGCTCCCGAATTAAGTGTCTGCGTAATAATCCAGGTCGAATTCCACGCGCTTGGCGTCGTTCCTGTCGCGACAATCTGATTGCCTACACTCAAACCCGGAACAGGTGCTACGGTCGTCAGGGTCGCCAGAGATTGCTGATAGGTGACCGTATAAGTTGAATGTCCAGACCCCTGATAATACTGATAGGCCGAGGTCGGAAGGGTGTAGGTGAAGTAATAGAAAGCTCGTGGCTGTCCAGGGGGGCTTGCTAGCCCTACGGAGGTCACCTGCACCACATACGGCCCCTGAGTTGGGATGCCCGTACCGGTGAACGTCATGTAAAGATAGACTGCATTCCCTGAATTGACAGCAGCAATCAGTGCTGGGTCGCCACTGCTAAGGGTGGAATCAGCGTAGTAGACGGTAACATTGTTTCCTGCTGACGTATTCCCAACGCCCGCCGATTGCAGGAAGTAGCTGAATCCCCAAACCATCTGTGCTGGCTGCGTAATCGTCGAAATCGCAAACGCATCCGTACTCGCCTGCTGAGGTGTGAAGACAGGAGCCGCGCCGGGCCCAACCTGCGTAATCCGGTCACACCACTGGCCGTTGTACTGCATCGGCTGGCTTGTCCCTTGCGTCAGGTCGGAGTAGGCCATGTATGCACTGCCGTTCGCATCTACGCCCTTCATGTAGCTGCCGGGAACCACCGGAGGAATCAGCCCGGCACGAACAAGGATGTTCGGGTTGTTGGTTACATCCTCTTGCCAGACAAGGCCCAGCGCGTCCAACGCCAGAGTCGTCAAATCCGCATCAATCTCCGCACTTAGCAGCCCATTGAAGTTCGTCTGGCCCTCGCTGCCATAAATCGTGATCTGGCAGTAATCGAGAGCGATGGTGGCAGCCGTAGGCGAAGTTGCCCAAAGCAGAACGCCGAAATTCGTCGCATCTACGTCAGAATAGGTCCATGCCGCGCCCCACGGATCGGTTGTTCCGCCTAGCGTTACAAACCCGCTGGCGGAGGGAAGGGAGATGGACTTCACATTTCCCACCGCAACGCCTGCCTTCAGGAGTTGCGCGTAGATCACTGCGTTGGACGCATATCCTTTCACTGCAACCTCAATCCCGCCAATGCTGGATGTAGAAGGAACGGCGAGATTGAACTCAGTGATTTGCAGCGTGTCCGTCGTAAGAGGAGAGACGACGGTCGAAGTTGTAAATACGCCATCGTTGGCAAGAATGTTGGTGGGCGATGTCCAGGAATTGCCTTGCGTATTGTTATCAGATACGGCCCCTCCACCGTTCGGACCAAACGAGGCGCTCCCGTAGGAATAAACATTTTTCTGCCCAGCACGCTGGATGACGCGCCCAACAATGTAGTCCGTATCGTAAGTTCTCGGACTTGCACCTTCGGGCACGTCTTCAGGCCTGGCCGTACAAACCAAACCACCCAACGTATCTAAAACAACAGGCTGTCCAGGCATCAGGCTTTCTGGAACTTCGCCTCAAACCGGATTACGTCATTCAGCACCCCAGATGGATAGGCACCCGCGGCAAGGTTCGCCATGGGCAGTGAGACAGCGGCCGCGCCCACCTGCACAAACAGAACGCCTGTCGTGCGTGAGTAGCTGTAGGAATAGCCGGAGGCCAACTCTGACCAGGCAGCCACCGAAAACGGCTGTGGCGGATTGATGCCCGAAGCGGTTCCGGTTCCGGTCGCGCCGGTCGCGCTGGACGCGATGGTGAAAGCGGTTCCAGTAGAGCTGAGGACGGTGAACGTCTTGCCGCTGATGGCCGTTCCGATTCCAGAACTTGCCGATGTAATGACGACCTGCGCACCAGGAAGGTAGGTATTCGCCGCCGTGACGGTGACAATTCCGCCAGAAGCAGAAAGCGCCGTAACCGTCGCGGCAATAGCTGGATTTCCGCCTTGCAGCGGATAAACCTTCCCGCCGCTCACCGCTAGGCCCACTTCACTCGTCCCAGTGCCCGTTGCTGAGGAGAGGAAAGTAAACTGTGTTGCACTGGCCGTAGCAACTGTGACCGTGACGCCATTCAGAAGAAGGCCCGGCACCGAGGTATTGCCCACAAACGTCACCTGCTGGCCCACGGAGAAGTTGTTCGCCGCGGTAGCAGTCACCGTACCCGCTGACGCCGAGAATGCCGTCACGAGCGCCGTGGAGTTGCCATGTGTGCCTTCACCGAGACGGTTGATCTCGTTATAACCAACGCCGGTAATGACGTTCGTCCAGTTCAGGGGTTCGCCGGTCGAAACTGCCGAGCCTGCAAGGGCGATGGAGCCGGACCATGTATCGACCTGACTTGCAATGTCGCGTCCACCGGGAAACGGATCGAGAAGAATTTGATTTGCCATAGAAAAACCCGCCTCCTTGGCGGGTTATTGCGGTTATGCGCTCCTCGCGCAGTGGATTATTGCCCGAAGTTCAAGACTGGCGCCGCTTCCGTCCCATACGCCAAGGTTTGATAGTTCGTGCCCTGTTTTCTGTGAACCTGCTCGTTCAAAAAGTCGTTAGTGGCCTGCACTTCTTCCTGCAAAGCAATCTGGTACATCCCGCCACCCTGCCTGCGCGCGTACATCCGGCCAATCTTTCGCGCAATAGCCTCTTCGCAGTCCAGAATCGGGACATAGGTTGTAGCTGGGTTGGCGCTCTGTACAAACTTCGCCTGCAACAGCATCAGGTAACGAAGTCTGAGGTCTCTGTAATCCAGAGAACCCGGCGTCCAGACCATATCGTTACGCCATTCCCAGCGCCCCCAGCCGTTCGTCTGGTAAACCCCAGCCATGCCATCGGAAGGTTCACCCATATCCGCGAAGGTGTCATTGGAAGCCGTTTCACGTTCCCAGCAGCGCACCACCTGAAAGACGCCAGCAGGCAATGCATACGA
>Ga0134125_10008925_pt1 | contig 11309 bp, 23 predicted proteins | sample KB31751_FD_96464 | JGI IMG/M metagenome (GOLD analysis project Ga0134125, IMG submission 96464) | Terrestrial soil microbial communities with excess Nitrogen fertilizer from Kellogg Biological Station, Michigan, USA - KB3-175-1 | ecosystem: Environmental > Terrestrial > Soil > Unclassified ...
AACCCCCACGACCTTACGGTCACAGGCTTCTAAGGCCGGTGAGTCTACGCCATTTCTACGAGGGGAGCGGCCGTCTGTTCAGGGGTCTGGGTAGCACCGGGGTAGCAGCGATCTGTATCGGCGCCCGTGACCGTTCCCCCTCCATCTCCCTCCGCCCGGTGACTCGAGGTGGGCGGTGAGCCTTCGAGTCCTCCAGGGCGGCAACCAGCCCGTCAAGATTCGCCCCGCGATCGAGTCCTCGGTGCGGACATGGTGCGGTTGTCTCTGGGCAACCGCGAAGCTTCGCGCTCGTCGGAGCAGGCGCCCGTGGAAGTGCAGGCTCTGCAACGACGAGCTCGCCGCTGGCACCTATGCGTTCCGGCCGATCACTGAGTGCAGCGGCATCACCCGAAACCTGCGCGTGTGCATCGGCTGCGCTGAAGACTGGAGGGAGTTGTGATCCGCCACCTCCCGCCCGCCGTCCTGGCGTCCCTGCTGATGTCTGAGCCGGTCCTGTCGCCGCTGCATGCGCCCCTGCCTCGGCGGCTCAAGCACCACCCATCTCCAGCCGAACGCAAAGTCATCGCCGCCCGCCGCGCCAAATCCAAGGCCGCGAAGCAGGCGCGGAAGAAGAACGCAAGGAGAGGACGATGAGAGACAAGCCGCTCGATCCGCCAAGGCTCACGCCCGAGTCTGTCCGCGAGGTGCTCTCGCGTCGAACACCTGGCGCCGCGCTGTATCAGGCCAAACTCAATCAAGTCTTTGGAGGAAGCACGGTTATGACACCCAACAAGCCCACCATTTCACAGGCCAGTGAGGCTGAACCCAGGGTCCAAATCGATGTGCTGCTGCAGAGGGCGAGTTTCCTTCTGGAGCACCAGCCGGGAAGCCAGGGCGCGATCGAAAAGGCGCATGATCACATCCTCGCAGCCCTCCTGCTTGTCCGGCAGAACGGGGCGCCTGTTACGGTCGGACAGAACATTAACCCAGACAAGGCTTGCGGTCGCTGCGGCATGGACGTGCGACTCGGAGCCGAGGTCTGCCGTAAGTGCCAGTGGCCCCTCTGTGATGCGTGTTGGGAGGCGCATGGTGAGTGCGCTCATAGCCCCGTCTCGACGAGCCGCGAGCCTCGCTGCATCTGTGGCGACGGCAACCCGGCCGACTATGAAGGCCCGCGCGAGGATTGCCCGGAACACGGGAAGCAGGTTCAAGAAGATGCGCTGATTGGCTTGGCCGAGGCGCTTCTGGAGTGCGAGGCGCGTTGGGAGAACGCCGAGCGCGATCTCGAGGAATGCGAAGCCGCCCTCTCACTCGCGCAATCTGCGGCGCGCGACTACTGCGATAGCGAGAATCGAATGGCCGCGAAGCTGCGAACCAAGCGATCGCAGTTCAACGCGCTGGTGGCTGACGCTGCCGTTCTCCGCAACGAGCGCAACGCCCTGCTTGCTGCCTGCAAGAAGATCGAGGCCGCGTTCGGAATGCTCACGCTTCAGGGTGACGGGTTGCGCGCGGTTGAGGCCTGTATTCGCGCCGCAGCCCAGACAGAGCGTGCGCGATGAACACGACAGAGATTCATCAGTACGGTGGCGCCATCTCGCAGACGCGAAGCTGCGGCTTCGATGCCGAGCCGGGCATCAAGGTGCTTGTCAGCCCCAGCGGCCCCGAGAGCAATGAGCGCGCGCTTGAGTTGGCCAAACTTCTTGCTGGTGATGCCCACGAATTGCGCGTCCTCGCAGACCGACTGATCTCCTTTAACGAGCACTTTGCCAAACAGGAGCGCGAGATCGAGCGACTTCGGGCGCTCGTTCCGCCCGAGAAGCCCGCACGCCTGTTTGGCCGAGGCTGGGTGCGCTTCGAGAGCGGCGGCCGGATGTGGCTGCTCGCCGACCGAGAGAAGGGCTGGAGCAAGTTCGGCTTCGTCGTGGGCGGCTGGGACGATCTCTTTCGCCGCTACGACGTACGAGTTGTGGAGCATGGCCAGGACGAGGCCGGGCTCTGGTGGGCTGTCGAGAACCGCGAGGTGCAGCCATGAGTTCCGAATTCCGCCGCCCCGATGGCCCGCTCACTCACGACCTGAAGATCTGGCCGGAGTTCTTCGACCAGATCGACTTCGGCCACAAGACCCACGAGATCCGCAAAGCCGATCGCGACTTCAAGGCCAACGACTATCTTCGGCTTCACGAGTGGGAGCCCATCAATCAGGCGTACACGGGTCGCATGCGCATGGTTCGAGTCACGTACATCACGCGTGGTGGAAACTTTGGACTGCCAGACGACCTCTGCGTGATGAGCATCTGCAAGGTCAGCGATGTGATCTGGGACGACCGGATGACCGATGAAGCAGCGGAGATCGATAGCGGCGAGAACCTCACCGACATTTTCGAAGATCGGCAACCATGACCCGCGTCATCGTCTGCGGTAGTCGTGACTGGACCGACCGCGAGATCATCCACCGCGAGCTTGGCCAGATCTCCGATCGTGCCGTCCTCGTTCACGGCGCCTGCGAGACTGGAGCAGACAAGATCGCCGCCGAGGAATGGGAGGGCGCCGGCCTCAAGGTCGAGCCCCACCCCGCCTCGTGGCTTATCCACGCTCCCGGCTGGTGTCGCTGCGGCAAGGTGAAGCCCCGCGTCTGCAAGGGCGCAGGTCCGAAGCGCAACCAAGAGATGGCCGACCTCGGCGCCGACCTCTGCCTCGCGTTCCCGCTCAAGGACAGCCGCGGCACCTGGGACATGGTGCGCCGGGCGAAGAAGAAGGGGATTGAAGTGAAAGTGGTTCAACCGAGCAAGGAGAAGTGAATGAACAGCGTCCGAACCTACTGGCATTGGATCTGTAACTGCGGTCACTGGACGCCAATGCGTTCTGGGCCGCTTGCCCAACTCCGGACTCGACTGGATCTCGTTGCTCACCGCGTCTGGTGTCGGATCTAACCGCCGCCATCGGCCGGCAAGGAAGGGGAGGAAGATGAACGCAGCCCAGAAGAAGAGCCTTGAGCAAGCCAAGGCCGACCTGGTGCACGCTGCCCGCGAGTTCTATCGCGCTGGGCTCGGTCAGGGATGGACGCTTGGACGCGGGAACCAACAACATGCGCTGCTCGCGGCAGCGGAGCGGTTCGGACGCGTGGATCATCTTTCGAGGGAGAAGTAACCATGCCCCCTCCCACGACGGCGCCGAAGAGTCCATTCGCCGGCCGCGACCGCGTCATCTGCGGCCGGTTCTTGGCGGGCGAATCGGTCGCCATGCTGGCCGATGACTACGCACTCACCCGCGGGCAGACGGAGGCGATTCTGCGCGCCGGGCTGCGACACAAGGGGAGGCCCTGAATGGACCACCGAGAGCCGAGGGCGCCGATGCCCGGCGTCGACACCTGCTCCGCCGGCTGCGGTCGCGCGCCCGAGCACCGGCAGGCGATCACGTTCGACTGCTTCGACGGCGCCTGCACCGCTTGCGTGAGCGGATTCCTCGACTCGCCCGAAGGCCGGATGGCGCAGCGAGCGACCGACTTTTACCTAGGCAGGTACCTGCGCAAGATGGCCAGGCGGCGTGCCGTCACCATGACCAAGTAGAATCCGCGCCACCCGGCGCAGGAGTGAAAATGAAACCGTTTCTCTTTGGCGCCATCGTCGGCGTGATCATCTGGACCGCCGAGCGCATCTCCTACGACGTGGACTGCTACCGATCGCTCGATGGTAACGCGGCGCTGCTGTGCGGCGACCTCTGCGTGTGCTCGCATTGGGACGGCATTCGCGAGACGAAGAGCTTCGGAATCCAATTCGGTGGCGCCACCGTCTGCGGCGCCGACTGCTGCCACTGAGCCACCAGGAAAGCCCGCCCTCGAAGAGCCCGCCGAACCTGGGCGCCCGCTCGCATTCCCAACAAATCGCATTCACCCGGTTGACTCCCCCGCCGGATGCTGTATGCTGTCTCTCGTGAGCGTGTCGCTCACCCCGCGGGGACCCATGACCGACCTCGAACTCGAAGCCCTGATTGCGCTGGTTCGTCGCTGCACGGCGACGATCGAGCACGATACCCAGCGCTACGGACAGATCATGAGCGATCCCGACGCGGCTGCGGCTGGAGCATTGCGCATGGAGTTAGAGCGACGCGGCGTGCTTCAGCAACCGTCGCCGCCTGCCAGCGCCGAGAGTTCGGTGTGGTGATGACCACCTGCCTCGACTGCCCCAAACCTGCGCGCGCGCGTGGGCTCTGCCGCTCGCACTACGACGCCCGCCGCGCGGCCGGGACGCTGCCGCCCGTGGAGAGGCGCGAGCCGCTGGAGCCGATCGCGTTCCGGGTGCCGCTGGCGGTGAAGCGCGCGCTGGCGACGGAGGCCCGGCGCGAGCGGAGCACAATCGGCGCCGTCGCCGCGAGGTGGCTCACGGAGCGGGCGCAGAAATAGGGAAGCCCCCGCCAGTGAGGGCGAGGGTCAGGGTGATGCGCTAGGCTGGTGGCAATCCGGGACTTCCGGAGGTGGGGCGTCGGATGGCGCCCGGGCGTTGGCCGCGTGTTCGCTGAGCAGGTCGCTTCGAGTGACCCCAGCGTCTCCCGCGGCCTTCGTTTTTCTAGAGCAACTCCTCCACCACATCCCGCCAGGTGATCCCGATCGCGCGCATCCCGCGCACCGCCTGCACCAGCACATAGACGGCCGGAGCCAGCACGAACGGCGCCATCTTCAGCAGCGCCCAGTCCGCGGCGGTGAGGGAGATGCCGATCCAGATCATGGGGCGGGCTCCTCATCCTCCAGCGGCCTCACCAGGTACACCGCGCCTCCATCCGGCTCTGGCGGCAGTGTCTCCTGCCAGCGCACGTGCTCGATCCGGGGCGCGTAGGGCTCGGGGGCGCAGGCGGGATCGAGGTGGCGGAACGGGTAGCGTGGAGGGGCGGCGCAGGAGGCGAGGAGGAGGAGCGCGAGGCGCATTAGGCCGCATCCTCGATAGCGTGAGCTCGGTGCGGCTCGCCGAGCCAGATCGGCGCCTTCAGCCCGAGCTGGCCGCCGCCCCGGGCGTGGACGAGGTAGAACTGCTGCATCGCCTCTTCTGGGCTGAAGCCGTGCTCTTCGGCGTAGGTGTTGAATCCGATCAGCGAGCCGTTCCCAAGGAAGTCCGTCTCGCCGCACTGGGTGTGGAAGTGGCCGAACACGGTCAGGTCCGCGCGGACGCTCTTGTCCCAGCGCGCGATGGCCTTGCGGAGCGGGATGGTGAGCCCGCCCACTCCGCCCTGATAGTTGATCTCGTAGCCGTGGACGCCGCGCATCACGAACCGCTCGTAGAACTTCCGATAGATGCGGCCCTTGGTGGCCGGGCGGAGCGCGACGCGAGGATTGCCGGCGAAGAGGTTCGCGAGGTGGTTGTAGGCCACCGTTTCCAGTGACGTGCCCGTGGGCTTCGACCACATGCGCTTGGTCATCCGGCCGTGGTTGCCGGGGAGCATGTCAGAGGCGATCCGGTAGCTCGACTCGCGCAAGAGGAAGTTGATCCCGCTCGCGAAGAGCCCTTCCCAGAAGGTCGCCGCGTCGCCGGGCTCGAGTTGATTGTGGTGGACCGCCTCCTCGTGAAGAAAGCCCGTGAAGAAGTCGCCGAGGGCCGCGACGTAGATCGTCGTGATCTTGGAGTCGCGCGCCATGATGTCCGTGAGGCGCAGCAGGTTCTGAAAGAACTTCTCTGAGCGGGCCTTTGCAATGTCGAGGTTGTACTCGTTGAGGCCCTGTACGTCCGAGGCGAGAACGGGCTCCTCACAATGCCAGTCGCTCGCAATTGCGCACGCAATGGCGTCGGAGCGCTCCGGCTCGGCCTTGGAGTAGACGAGGATCTCGGGCGCCTTCTGCATCTTCTCAAGCTCGAGGATGCGCCGCGTGAGTTCGATGTTCTCTTCCACCAGGGCGTCGCGCTGGGCGCGCTCGGTGTGCTTGGCGATGCGCTCTTGCCGCTCGCGGTGCGCCGACTCCAGCGGCGTTTCATTGGCAGCCTGCGAAATAGCGGGCGTGCCCATGACGGGCGTCGTCGGAAGTTCCTGCGGCTGCCTCTGCGCCCAATCGCCGGGCTCTACTTCGATCTCGAAGCTGGGCTCCTTCTTCCGCGCGCCCTCACGCTCGGTGATGCAGTCGCGACAGGTGCCGCGCTTGTACTTGCCCTTGACGATGTTGAAGCGAGCGCCCTGGGCCTCGGTGCGCTGGCACTTCTTGCAGGCGTGAGCGGTCATGGCGCCGTCCCGGTCGGGTGATGCTTCAGACAGAGGTCGTCGCCGTGCAGGTCGAGCGCCTTCGCCACCAGTCGCGAGATCCACATCTCCGCTGCGTCTCGGTCCGGCGCGGGCGGCGCTTCAAGCGCGAGCTCGGGGCAAGAGCCGACCACGCGCCACCCGTCCAGCCGATAGAAGCACTCGATGGGGGCGCGGTTGGTCATTGAATCGTCCCCTTGCTCAGTGCTTTCGCCGCGTGCCCACACAGCGCGAGCCAGCACGATTTGCAGAGCGAGAGCACGCCGCGCTTGAGGTCGAAGAACAGCACCCCGTGCTCGCTGTCGCAGCACTGGCAGGTGAGCGCGGCGTCGGTCATGCGGCGCCTCGCGGAAGGTGGCGCCGCTGCACCCAGAACACGCCTCGGCCCACCAACTCGCAGCGCACCGGATCGCGCATCCACAGATGCAGCCGAACGCAGCGCCAACCGCTGTTGAGGCGCGCGTTCACGTCGCCACCCCGCATGCCGGAGTCGCGCCGAGGGCCGGGAGGGCGCGGGTGTAGTAGTCCTGCACTTGGCGCAGACCGTAGAGGCCCGGCCCGTTGATGGCGCGGCGCATGCCGATCACGTCGCCGTCGTCGGCGAGCGCGTTCAGTTGGTGCTTGGTCCAGAACCACGCCGACACGAGGTAGCGATATTCAGGAGTCGCCGCGAGATCGGGCGAGCCCTCAAGGTCCACGCCGAGATCGGCGCCGCACAGTTTGTAGTTCAGGCGTCCCGTGAGTTGGATTCCGCCGCGGCCACGGAACAGGTAGCCGTCGCCCTTGTAGATGTTGCCCAGCCGCTTGGAGAGCAACGAGGGCGGCTCGTAGAGCGTCTGAGCCGCGGTCGGTCCCCAAATCTCTTCATGGACCGTGAACTCGCAGCATTCCTCGGCGTGCTGGGCGAGGTAAGCAGCGGCCCGAAGCGGCGTGTCGATGCTCGCTCGCACCATCGACGCCTTGATCGGCTCGACCTCCGAGGCCGGAGTCTTCGGCGCAATCATGCGGAGCTGGTCGAGGGTGAGGTTCACGCGACCGGCTCCATCACGTATTCGTTGTCCCCCGCCGTGACGCCGTCCATGGTGCAAGGGTGGTAGCCCTCGATCTCGAACTTGAGCGAGTAGGACCAGCCGTCCTTGGCCTCGAAGTCGAACTTGAACCGGCCGTGCTCGTCGGTGACAACGCAGGCGTCAACGCCGTCGCCGCTCGCCTTGACGATGCAGCCAGCGAGGGGGTGGCGGTGGGTGCCGCGAACGGTGCCGTGGAGGTGGTTCACAGGCCGTCTCCCATCACCCAGCGCACGAGTTCGTCCACCTCGGCCGGGTCGGTCGGAAACGGCACAGGGTTGTCGTGGTAGTGGGCCAGGTTCTCGGCGGCCTGCTTCGAGATGGCGTCCACATCCTCGCCGCGCTCCCGGAGGTGATTGAGCGCCGACTGCCACGCGCGCTCCATTTCGGCCTCGTCGAACATGCTCGCCTCCTTCATCAAGAAGCCCCGAGGTTCGCCTCGGCCGCTCTACCCTGCTCGGCCTCCACGGCTTGTTTCAGGCTCGCGCCCGCGGACACCTCGGGGTGGTCCGCTTTCCATTCACTTCGAAAGTGCGTGCATCGCGTAGGCGCCAGTCACGACGCCGCCGAGGAAGACGACGACTCCGATTGCAGCCAGCAACTTCGGGTCCGGCGAGATGGTCGCAGGCTGAGCCGCCGCAGCGGTCTTGAGGTCAGCGACCTCTTGCTTGGAGCCGGCAAGCTTTCCGGCGAGCAAAGCCGCAGCGTCCACGGTCAGGAACGTGCCGCTGGCCGGCGCGCGCTGGCCCTGGCAGATCACCACCGGGTCCGGGGCGCCGCCGTCAGTGGGCATGGCGAGCACCACGCCGGCATCGGGGTCGTAGGCGCCCGACGCGCGCGGGTCGCCGATGGGGCCGCCGAGGGCCTGGGCGTGGGCGGTGGCCGCCACCAGGAGCGCGGCAAGGATGAGCGCCGCGGGCTTCACTTCGCCGCCTGCGTGAGAGCGGTGGTGGCGGTGCCGGCGTTCGCGCTCGCCGCAGCGGCCACCTGCGCTGCCGTCACGGTGGCGTTGTGGTCGATCGCCGCCGCGTCGGTCGTGGCCGTGTGGTGGAACAGGCCGAGGATCGCGCCTGCGATGGCGATGCCCGCAGTCGTGGCAACGGCCGGGTCGACGGTGATCCCGAACTTGGTCGCGAGCAGCGCGCACAGAACGGTCGCGAGCCCGAGCCACGTGCCGGGCTGGAGGTAGACGGGCGTGGTGGCCGGAGCGGGAGGCGTCGGGCCATTGGGGACGGTAGTCGTCGTGTCGGTCATGTGCGTTCTCTCCTGCCCTCGCGGGCGGTCAGGTGTGGTGAATAAACGGGTACAGCGCCTCGACGAACCCCGTGGCGATGAGGCTGGCCACGGCGATGATCGCGGCGACCTTCGCCCCCGTGACGGCGCTTGCGACCTTGATCGCGTCGAGTTCCTTGCCGAGGCTGACGAGCTTGGCGTCGAGGCCCTGAATGTCCTTCTGGGCCCGGTCGAGGTCGCCCTTGGTGCGCTCGTGCTCCAGCGCCCGCGCGTGAAGCTTCTCGGTGACATCCGAAAGGTCTTCGCGCATGTCGCGAACGTCGCCGCGGAGCCCGTCGATCGCCTGAGCAATCGAGCGAAGGTCCGGACTGGTGGCGCTCACGATGTTGGTCTCCCTCGTGTCTGGCTGGTGGCCCATGGTCGAGCTACCTCTCCAGGTCCAGCGTCGGTGGGTCTGCCGGGCGGTGGGTCATGGTCAATTCCCCGTCGCCGTCTTGGCGTGAGAAATCTGCGCCGTGAACACCGTGCCGCTTGGTGTCGCGGCCTCCACGATGATTTCGTAGATGGTGCCAGCAAACGCAGGGCTCGCTAGGAACCCAATAAACGGCGCAACCGCCGATGGGTCCACATAGGAACCGATTCCGGTGGCAGTCGTCGGCGAGGCCATGCCGTTGGCCTGCACCATCAATGTGCCGCTGCTGGCCGTTCCGTATCCGCCGCAGATCGCATTGAACCCCGAGAGATTCAGTGCGGAGCTAGGAACCTGTACGACATGGCCGCCGCCGCCGTTGTGCGAGCCGAAGTTCAGGCCGCCGTTGCCCTGGAAGTATTCGGCGTACCAGCCGACTAACCCTGAGGATTGGCCTGCAAAGATTTGCTCCGTCGTGGCGCCAGGTCCAACCATGGCAAAGCACACATAAAACCCGTTCGCGTTCGCGTTCGGCATTTCGAACGGGCCGGCGCCGGCCATAGTCCAGTAATTGCTCGAACTGAACGGACCCGCGCCCGGTGGATACAGCCCGGAAGCCGCGACCATCGGCACTGTGCCGTGCATCGTGAGTGTGGCTCCGCTCTTCACGTCCGAGCATCTCGATCCGTTGCAGACGAAGTGAAAAGTCGTGTTCGCGTCTTCGACGAACAAAGTCGGCCTGGTCGATACCTTCTTGGCCGGCCCACATACGGAGTCCATCCCATCGGGCCCGCACTGAGCGTGCGCCGCCAGGGGGGCGAGCAGAATCGCGATGACAAGTAGCTTGGCCATGGTCAATGCACGTTCATCGAGCGAGACACTTCATAGAAACCAATCACCGAGTCGTAGCGAAATCGGAAGATGTCGATTGCTCCCGCTGACGTGCTGAGCGTGGGCAGGGAGCCGCCCGCCCAGAGGATCGAGGTCGTGGGGTTGTCTGCGGTCGCGCCCGTGAGCGCGTGGCTGCCGCCCGAACCCTGCACCAGCACGACGGTGAACTCTTGCCCCTGTGGCAGATGGCTGTCGTCGGTGAGGTGAAACGCGAGGGCTGAGTTTCCCGTCAGCGTCATCTTCACAAGGCGGGAGCCGTAGACGAAGACGTTGACCGACCCGCTCACGTTGCCCAGATCTGGCGTGGGCGAGTACGGCGCGGGCGTCTCGATGAATGACGTGGTACCGATCGTGGAGAGCGACGAGTAGAGGTTCGTCGGGTCCAGCAGCGTGTTAGTCGCGTTCTGCAGCTCGATGTCATGGAGCCCGCTGCCGGTGATTCGATTGCTGCTGATCACGGTGTCTGGGATGGCGACCGCGATGCCGTAAAGCATTCCGTCAATCTGGTTGTTGCTGATGGTGATGTGATCCGCGTTCGTGCCCGGCGGAAGGTACACGCCGATCGAAAGGCTCGGGCTGCTGCCGCCGTCAGGAAGCGCAAGTTGGTCGTTGTGAATTCGGTTTCCGGTTACGGTCACGCGGTCGATAGGCCAGAAGCCCGCGGTGCCAAATGAGATCGCATGAAGGCTGCTCGCAGTGTTGATGACGGTGTTGTTGCTCACCGTGGCGTCGTAGATGCCGTCGCCAATGGCGATCCCGCCACCGATGCCACCCTGCCCGGCGGAGATGATGGTGTTGTTGCTCACCACCCCGCCCGGCTGGAGATAACCCGCGCCTCCGTAGGCGATGCCCTCGACGTAGCAGAAGTTGAGGACGTTGCCGGCGATGACCTGCTGAATGCCGGTGTCCTCGATGCACTGTGAGTTCTGGATGTAGTTGTTAGCCACGGTCGAATAGTCGCCGTTGACGTTCACCTCTCCGGCGGCGTTGAGAACCGTGTTGTTCGAGAAGTTGAGGCGGGTGCTTCCGCCGGCCGAGTGGAACGAGAAGCCAAAGAGGTTCTCGAAACGGCAGCGCTCGACAGTGATGTCGTCGGAGTTGCGGACGTAGATCACGCTCGACGGCCACAGTGAGTGGTAGACGAACGGCGAGTTCTCGCCGACGAAATCCAAGTCCCGAAATGTGATCTTGCTTGGTCCGCCGTGGGCGGTGTCCGAGTTCATTACGAAGGCGTTGGCGTTTCCTCCGTCGTTCACGCCAGGAATGGAGACGTGGATTCGGCTCAACGTCCCACCAGCTCCGTACATCACCCGGTCGTGACCAGAGACGATGATCGTGGACTCGATGTTGTAGTCGCCCGGAGGAACGTACGGATTGCCACCGGCATCCCAAGCCATTGCGAAAGCTGCCGTGTCGTCACACCCACCATCGCCACACGCCCCGAAATTCTTCACATTCACGCCCCGCTCGTCGAGGTCGTCGACCATGTACCGCTCGACGGGGCCGGTCGCCGT
>Ga0134125_10008927_pt1 | contig 11307 bp, 12 predicted proteins | sample KB31751_FD_96464 | JGI IMG/M metagenome (GOLD analysis project Ga0134125, IMG submission 96464) | Terrestrial soil microbial communities with excess Nitrogen fertilizer from Kellogg Biological Station, Michigan, USA - KB3-175-1 | ecosystem: Environmental > Terrestrial > Soil > Unclassified ...
GCGTTAGGTTGCAGGAATGAGAGCCACGCGGTGTTTCGAGCACTCATAGGCCTAATCGTCGGCGGTGTCTGGTTTCCCGCCGTCTTGCTCGTGATGGGCGGGGGCCCATTTGCCTTCCTGTTTGGCTTGTTCACGGTCACGGCCTCCGTTATCGCCTTTCCAATCGTTCTATTGCTTCGCTGGTGGCGATGGATGAATCTTCCGGCGTGCGCGCTTTTCGGGGCTGTGCTCGGCCTGCTCGGCGGATACGCATCGTCGGCGGCGTTTGGAACGCCCCCTCCTCCGATCGCGCAGTCCGGTGGGCTTATTGGCCTCGGCGTCGCATCATCGATACTCTTTTGGCTCGTCGGCGTTTGGAGAAATCCCTGGTTCGCGAAAACCAGGCCTATGGTAAATGTTCCTGCAACCTAACAATTCATTGGAGCGTACCGTGAGTCGCCATGGCCGTACCGTGCGCGCGTTTGCAATTGGTGCGCGAGCCGGTACGGAATGTCAGTCGTGGCCGGCCGCTCAACTCAATCGTTAGGTATCAGCCAAGTCCGAGTCATGTGGAGCGCCAACGTCCCAGAAAGAATCAAAGCAGGGCCGTGGCTCATTGGGGCTTCAACGTCGTGCTTTGTCGCCGCGTTCTGCCTGGTTCGATACGGCTACGCGCTATGCCATGCCGGATATCCGATAACGGCACCGGTGGTAGCTCTGCCGGTGCTGGGAGCGATCTCGGCCATTGTCTCGCTCTTCTTTCGTCCATCATCCGGACGCGCGACAATATTCAAGCTTCTTCTAGGCGCGGCCAATACCTACCAGTTCTTCGTGTCGCTCATCGCACTCACAGGCATGGGGCTCATCGAATGTGGCTGATACCTAACATTTCATTGGAGCGTACCGGGAGTCATCGTGGCCACACCGTGCGCGCGTTTGCAGTTGGTGCGCGGGCCGGTGTGCAATGGCAGCGTTGGCCGGCCGCTCAATTCAGGCGTTAGAGCGAAGCCGTTCAGCTTTGACGCATAGACGCGCTGTATATACACTGCGCCTATGCGGTTTTCCTGGGATGAAAGGAAGCGTCGCCTGAACCTGAAAGAGCGTGGTTTGGACTTCGTGGATGCACCCAGAGTATTTGAAGGGCCGACTTTCACCTTCGAGGATGATCGCTTCGCGTACGACGAGCAGCGCTTCGTGATGGTTCACACTGAATCGCCGTCGCGGATCCACGTGATCTCTTTTCGAAAGGCGACGCTAAATGAGGAAGCGATCCTCTTCAAGAACCTCCAAGACTGACCTATCTCGAGTTCGTGCCATGACTAGCCGTCAGATCAAGGTAACGCCGGAGCATCCCGAGGCCGACGTGAGGCACATCGTCCGCGGCATCGTGCGCCAGGGGCTCAAGCCCGTGAGCTCGAAAACGTCTATCTCGCTTCGGGTCGATGCGGACGTCCTGGAATGGTTCAAGGCCCAGGGGCGGGGATATCAAACCCGGATCAATGCCGTCCTGAGGGCGTTCAAGGATGCCTCGCTCTAACAACGCGTTGGAGCGACCCAGAATCTTGGGCACTGAAAGCATCTCCAATGTCCGCTTCGGGTCGATGTGCGACGTAGTCGGTAGCGCCGACTGGCGGTCTTGGCGGCAAGGCGCCGGGAACCGAGATTAACGGAGTTTGGTAACGTCGATCTCGAAGATGTTCGGGAAGTGGGTCGCCCACTTCATGTATTTCTTCGTGCCGGATTCGGACAGGCCCCAAAGGCGGCCGAGGTCGTCGAACTCGATGTCCTCGAGCCCCGCCACCATCTCGTATTGGGCCTTCACCGCGCCGCCATGGCCGAGGTGGTAGAGCTTGCCCCACTTGCTGTTGCTCGCGGTGACCCACGGATCGCCCGCGCCGTCGAAGGCGAGTCCCTGCACTTCCAGCGGGATGGGCACCGACTCGACGGCGCCCTCCTTTTCATCCACGGTCCGGCCGTCGAACTCGTCGAAGAAGCCCGGCTTCAGGCGCCAGAGGAGCGCGTGCGGCGCTTCCTTGGTCCAGGTGCCGATCCACGCGTCGGCGCCGTTGGCGCCGGCGAAGGAGCCGCGCAGCTCGCCCGCGATCTTCACGGCCTTCATCGCGCCCTCGGCCTTGCCGGTGGCGAACGCGCGCGCGAGGTCGATGCGAAAGAGCTGGCGAGTGTCGGCGAGCATGAGCTGCCCGTCGCCGAGGTAGGCGAGGCCTCCCGAGTGCGTGCACTGCCCCACGGGCAGGTCGAAGGAGCCGGTGATGTTGCCGCTGCCCATGTCGATCCGGAACACGCGGCAGGGCCCGGTGTTCGCGTTGAGGTCCGGCATGGGGTGGTAGCTGCTCACGAGGATCGCGCCGTCGGCGATGGTAAGGCCCTGGGGCACGAACCCCTCGTCGAGGGCGGGCGTCCAGAAACGGCGCCCGAGCGCCTGCAGGTTTGGCACGGGCGCCGTGATGTTGTCGAGGTAGGCAGGCGCGATGCCCCCGATGTCGACGCTGCCGCCGACCGACGCGCATCCGCAAACAACGGCGGCCAGGGCGGCCGCGAGGAAATGTGCCTTCATGGAATTACTGACCCGCCTTGCCCGCGGACTGTTCCCTTTGCTTTTCGGCGCGCTGGCGGCTGATCTCCTCCATGCGCTGGGCGTCGCGCAGGACCTTGGCGGGATCGGCGTTGCGCTTGCGATCCTCGCGGGCCTGCCGGTATTGCTCCTCTCGATCGGCCTTGGTGTTGTGCTTCTTCAGCCAGTAGGCCCCGGCCACCAGCCCGGCCACCACGATGATCCCCAGCAAGGCTCCGCCAAGCCAGCCGCGGGAAGCGCCCTGGGGATCCATCGGGGGGCCTATTGGGGCTGGCGCGCGGCCGCCGCGTCGCGGGCGCGCTTGAGGGCCTGCTCGCGCTGCACGCGGTAGTCGCGCTCGGCGCGGATGCGCTCGTCCTCGCGCTCGCGGTCGGCCACGAAGCGCTTCTGGCGCTCGACCTCGGCGAGCGCCTTGCGGCGCTCGTCCTCGGCGCGGCGCTTCTCCTCGGCGTCCAGGCGCCGCTGCCGGTCCTCGTTGTACTGGGCATTGCGCTCGTCGAATGTGTTCAGCGCCCGCTGCTGGACCTGCTGCTGGAAGGCGCGGGTCTGGTCGACGCGGTTCTGCTGGTTGCGCAAGTAGAGCTCGCGCGCGGCTTGCTGGCGCTGCGCCATCTCCGTGTTGGTCGCGTGGGCATCCTGCTCCAGCTGCAGGCGCGCCTCCTCGATCTCGGCGGCCTTGCGGGCCTTCTCCTGCTCGATCGCGATGCGCTGCGCTTCCAGGCGCAGGCGCTCGTGCTCGTTCGCGCGGCTCACGAGGAGCCAGCCCACGGCCACCACCAGGAAAGCCGCCACGGCGCCGCCGACGATCCAGGCGCCCCGGTGCGAAGCCTGCGCGACGCGCTCCTCTCGCTCGCCGTGCAGGGCGCGCTGCTTGTCGTACCAGTCCTTCTTCGCCGGGTTCGACAGGGTGACATACGCCTTGGTGAGCTCCCTTTCCTCGGCCTGCTTCTCCGCCTCCCCCAAACCCGACCTGGCGAGCGCCTTCACCTTGCCCTCATAGGCGATCTTCGCGATGGATGGTGTGACGTCCTGGGAGACGCCCAGCATCTCGTAGTAGTTCTGCATTGTTGTTCTCCCTCGCGCGGTGGAGAGCCGCGCGGGGGATATTTTATCCGCCTATTCCTTGACCGCGCCAGTCATCCCCGAGACGTAGTATTCGACGAAAAAGGAGTACAGGATGGCGACCGGAAGCGACCCCAGGAGCGCCCCCGCCATGAGCGCCCCCCAGTGGTACACGTCGCCCTCCACGAGCTCGGTCACCACGCCCACGGGCACGGTCTTCACCTCCGAGGACGAAACGAACGTGAGCGCGTAGATGAACTCGTTCCAGGAGAGCGTGAAGGCGAAGATGCCCGCCGAGATGAGCCCCGGCACGGCGAGTGGCAGCACGATCTTCACGAGGATCTGCCAGCGCGTGGCCCCGTCGATGAGGGCGCACTCCTCCAGCTCGAAGGGAATCGAGCGGAAGTAGCCCATGAGCAGCCACGTGCAGAACGGCACCAGGAAGGTGGGGTACGTGAGGATCAAAGCCCAGCGCGTGTCGAAGAGCCCCAGCTTGAAGACGATGGTGGCGAGCGGGATGAAGAGGATCGAGGGCGGGACGAGGTAGGCGAGGAAGATTCCGAGCCCCACCTGCTTGGAGCCATGGAAGCGCAGGCGCTCGATCGCATAGGCCGCGAGCACGCTCGCCGTGATCGAGGCGAACGTCGAGACGACGGACACGATCACCGTGTTCCACATCCAGTCCAGGTACGGCGTCTCGAAGAGGAGGTGCTTGAAGTGCTCGAGCGTCGGGCTCGCCACCCAGAACGGATTGCCTTCGCGCGAGAGCAGCTCTTCGTTGGGCTTGAGGGACGTGGTCCCCATCCAGTAGAAGGGAAAGAGGAGCACGAAGAGGAACACGAAGAGCGGCAAATAGAGGGTCACGACCCGGCGCGGCACCGATTCGAGGTACCCCATGCCCTCCGTCGACACTTGCTCTGTCATGGCTTCGTATCTGCGTTCATCGGCGTTTATCGGCGGACAAGTGGCCTAGTCCTTCCCGCCCTGCTGCCATTTGCGCCGCTGCAATCCGTAGTAGCTGAAGAGGATGGCGGCCAGCAGGAAAGGAATCATCATCGTCGCGAGCGCCGCGCCCTCGCCCAGGGAGCCGCCGGGAATCGCGCGCTGGAACGAAAGCGTGGCCATGAGGTGCGTCGCATTGAGCGGCCCGCCGCGCGTGATCACGTAGATCAGCTGGAAATCGGTGAACGTGAAGAGCACCGAGAACGTCATCACCACGGCGATGATCGGGGTGAGGAGCGGCAGCGTCACGAAGCGGAAGCGCTGCCAGGGCGTGGCGCCGTCGAGCGACGCCGCCTCGTAGAGGGAGGGCGGGATCGTCTGCAACCCGGCCAGCAGGCAAATCGCGACGAACGGAACGCCGCGCCAGATGTTGGCGGCGATGACCGAGAAGCGGGCATTCCAGGGATTGCCCAGGAAATCGATGTACTCGTGGATGAGGCCCATCTTCGTGAGCGTCCACGACAGGATCGAGAACTGCGCGTCGTAGAGCCACCAGAAGGCGATGGCCGAAAGCGCCGTCGGCACGATGAAGGGCAGCAGGACCACCGCCCGGAAGAACGACTTGAACGGCAGGTTGCGGTTGAGGAGGAGCGCCAGCCACAGCCCGAGCGCGAACTTGATCACGCTCGCGACGATCGTGTAGAAGAGCGTGTTGAAGAGCGAGAGCCGTGCGACGCTGTCTTCGGCGAGGTACTTGAAGTTCTCCAGGCCGATCCAGTGCCCGGCGCGGCCGATCTTCGTGTCGGTGAATCCGAGCCACGTGCCCAGGCCGAGCGGATACGTGAGGAAGACCAACAACAGCACTCCCGCGGGCAGCATGAATGCCAGCCCGAGGAAGTGCCGGTTGTTGAGGAGCTTCGTCAAACCTTGTAGTAGCGTTCGGCGCGGGCCTTCGCGCGCTGCATCGCCTCCTTGATCGGCTTCGATCCCGAGATCGCCTCGGCCACCATGTTCACCATGATGAAGTCGGCCATCGTCGCCGCCGACGCGTAGCCCATGGGACCGTCGTAGCCGTTGGGAAGCATCACCGCCATCGAGTTGCTGTAGGGCTTGTTCTTCGGGTCCGAGCCCCACAGCGGGTTCTTCTCGTACGCCTTCAGCGGTTGCGAGACGTAGCCGATCGAAGCCTGCTGCCACGGCTCGTACTGCTCCTTCTCCATCATGAACGCGAGGTAGGCCTTGGCCGCGTTCGGGTACTTCGAGTACTTGAAGAGCATCATCGGGAAGAAGAGGTTCAGCTCCGTGGTCCTGCCGACCGGGCCCACCGGGAAGTTCGCGTGCCCGATGTCCTCGGCCAGCTTGACCAGCTTCTCGTCCTTCGAGTTCTTCGCGGCGTAGTAGATGGAGATGCCGTTGGCGGTCATGCCGACCTGCCCGTCGAGGAACGCCTTGTTGTTGTTCGGGTCGAGCCAGGAGAGCGTGCCCGGGACGAAGGTCTCGTAGAGCTTCTTGCCGTACTCGAGCGCGGCCTCGGTCTGGGGGCTGTCGATCACGACGTTGCCCTTGTTGTCCACCATCTTCCCGCCGTGCGCCCACACGAGCCAGTGGCACCACACGTTCCCGTCGCCCGTGGCGTTGCCGAGCGCGAATCCGGGCGGCATGCCTTTCGCCTTGTACGCCTGGGCGAGCTTGAGGAAGCCGTCCAGGTCCTTCGGGAACTCGCTGAAGCCCGCCTCCTTCATGACGCTGATGCGGTGCACGACCGCGTTGCCCGCGCAGCCCATGGGCACGGCGATCCACTTGTTCTTCTCCACGCAATACGACTTGCACACGTCGTACCAGCCGCCGTACTTGCCGCCGAGGTAGTTGCAGACGTCGCTCACGTCCACCAGCTTGTCCGGATACTGGTGCGCGTCCTCGAAGGTGCCGATGATGATGTCGGGGCCGCTACCCACGTTGGCGGCCACCGCCGCCTTGGGCCGCACGTCCTCCCAACCCTCGCTGTCCACGCGCACGTCGATCTTGTGCAGCTCGGCGAACTTCTTCGTGTTCTCCAGCCATTTGTCTTCGTCGCCCTGGACGAAGCGCTTCCAGCGCAGCACGCGAAGCTTCGCGCCCTTCTCAGGCGTCCACTTGGCCTGGGCGAAGGCCTCCTGCGACCACATCGCGCTTCCCACTCCCATCGTTCCCGCGGCCGCGGCGCCCGCGGTCGTCTTCAGGAACTCGCGTCTCGAGAACTTGGACATCTGTAGCTCCTCCTTGGATGTTGTGCATCGATCACGATCACTGCCAGCCTGGGTTTCAGGACCTCAACGACTTTCCCGTCTGCGCATCGAAGAGGTGCGTGCGCTCATGGTCGGGCACGAGGCGGATCACCTCGCCCGAGCGGAAATCATGCCGCTCGCGGAAGACCGCGGCGAGCTCCTCGCCGCCGAACTTCGCGAACACCTGCGTGTCGGCGCCCGTGGGCTCGACCACCGCGACCGAGGCGGCGATGCCCTCGCCCTCGCGGCCGAGCGCGAGGTGCTCGGGCCGCGTGCCGAAGACGACCGCCTGCCCGTCCTCGCCCTTCGCGTCGCGCGGAGCGGGCACGCTCGCCCCGGGCTCCAGCTCCACGCGCAAGGCGCCGTTGTCGCGTTTCAGCCTGCCGCGCAGGAAGTTCATCGCGGGCGAGCCGATGAATCCCGCCACGAAGAGGTTCGCCGGGCGGTCGTAGAGCTCGAGCGCGCGCCCGCGCTGCTCGACCAGGCCGTCGCGCATCACCACGATCTGGTCGGCCATGGTCATGGCCTCGATCTGGTCGTGGGTCACGTACACGGAGGTCGTCTTCAGGCGCTGGTGCAGCTCCTTCAGCTCGGTGCGCATCGCCACGCGCAGCTTCGCGTCCAGGTTGGAGAGCGGCTCGTCGAAGAGGAAGACCTGCGGGTCGCGCACGATGGCGCGCCCCATGGCCACGCGCTGGCGCTGGCCGCCCGAGAGCTGCCGCGGGTAGCGGTCGAGCAGGTCGCCCAGGCCGAGGATCCCCGCGGCCTTCGCGACGCGCTCGTCGATCTCCGCCTTCGGCCGCTTGGCGAGCAGCATGCTGAAGGCCATGTTGTCGCGCACCTTCATGTGCGGGTAGAGCGCGTAGTTCTGGAACACCATCGCGATGTCGCGCTCCTTGGGCGGAATGTTGTTCACCACCTTGCCGCCGATGGCGATCTCGCCCGAGGTGATCTCCTCCAGCCCCGCGATCATCCGGAGCAGCGTGGACTTGCCGCAGCCCGAAGGCCCCACGAGGACCGTGAACTCGCCGTCGGCGATCTCGACGTCCACGCCCTTGATGACGTGCGTGCCGCCAAAGTGCTTGTGGACGTTGCGGATCTGTACGGAGGCCATGCCCTATCTTCCCTCGGAAACCACGTACGTGGGCTTCCCCGTCCTTGCCCACTCGACCAGGTTCATGGCGGCTTTCGTCCTCAATTCCTTCTCCCCCTCGGTCGAATAGAACGCGGCGTGCGGCGTGAGGAGCAGCCGCGGGTGCCGAAGCACCGGATCATCGCCCACCGGAGGCTCCTTGGGAAGCACGTCGAGGGCGGCGGCCTCGATTTGCCCGGAATCCAGGGCCGCGAGGAGCGCCGGGACGTCCACGACCGGCCCGCGGGCGGTGTTCACCAGGTAGGACCCGCGCTTCATCGCCGCGAGCGCGGACGCATCGACCCCATGGCGCGTCTCGTCGGTGAGCGGCACGTGGAGCGAAAGCACGTCGGCCTGCGGGAAGAGGCGCTCCCGGCTGACCCGCTCCACGCCATCCGGGAAGTCCCTGGCATCGACGTACGGATCGCAGCCGATCACGCGGCCGAAAAGCGGCTTCGCGAAAGCGGCCATGCGCTTGCCGATTCGGCCCACGCCGAGGATCCCGAGCGTGAGCCCGGAAAGGCGGCGCACCGGGCCCGTGGAGTTGTAGTCCCAGCGGCCCGCGTGGACATCGCGGTTGAACCACGGGATGTGCCGCACCAGGCCGATCGCCATGCCCAGGGCGTGCGCGGCGACTTCGCCCACGCCGTAGTCCGGGGAATTGGCGACCCATACGCCGTGCTCCTTCGCGTCCTTCACGTTCACCGTGTCGAATCCCGCGCCGAACCGGCTCACGATGCGAAGCTCGGGCAACGCCGCGAACACGCGAGCGTTCATCGGCGCGTATTGCACGAGGGCCCCGGCGCATCCGCGCGCGGCCCCGATCACGTCGTCCTCCGTGCGGCACTGGGCCACCGAAAGCTCGTGCCCGGCACGCTCGACGACCTCGCGCTCGAGCGCAACGTCGGGGAAGTCGTGGTCGGTGACAAGGAACCTCACGTCTCGCGTCTCGAGCCTAATGGTTGTCCCTCGGCACCGCGGCCCCGCTCTTTCCAACCAGGAAATCGAGATCGCATCCCTCGCTCGCCTGGTTCACGTGATCGACGTAGAGCTTCCAGTAGCCGCGGGAGAGGTGCGCCTTGGGACGCTTCCACGCCTTGCGCCGCTTTTCGAGCTCCTTCGCAGAAACGTGGAGGTGAAGCTTGCGCTTCGCCACGTCCAGCTCGATGAGATCCCCGTTCTCGACGAGCGCGAGGGGCCCGCCGGCGGCCGCTTCGGGGCAGGCGTGAAGCACCACCGTCCCGTAGGCCGTGCCGCTCATGCGCGCATCCGAGATCCGCACCATGTCGGTCACGCCCTTCTTCAGGAGCTTCTTGGGCAGCGGCATGTTGCCCACCTCGGCCATGCCCGGGTAGCCCTTCGGCCCGCAGTACTTGAGCACCATCACGCAGCTCTCGTCGATGTCGAGCTTCGGGTCGTCCACGCGGGCGTGGAAATCCTCGATGCTCTCGAAGACCACGGCGCGGCCCTTGTGCTTCATGAGCTTCGGGGTGGCCGCCGAGGGCTTGATGATGGCGCCATCGGGGCAGAGGTTGCCGCGCAGCACCGCGATCCCCGTGTCGCGCTTGAAGGGCTTGGCGAACGGCATGATCACGTCGGGATTGTCGTTGCGCGAATCCTTGTTGTTCTCCCAGATGGATCTTCCGTTGGCGGTGAGCGCGTCCTTGTGGAGCAGCCCGCGCGCGCCCAGCTCGCGCAGCACGACGGGCAACCCCCCGGCGTAGCAGAAATCCTCCATGAGGTACTTGCCGCTGGGCATCAGGTTCACGAGCGTGTGCACGCCGCGCCCCAGCTCATCCCAGTCCTCCAGGTCCAGCTTCACGCCGATGCGCCGGGCGATCGCGATGAGGTGGATCACCGCGTTGGTGGAGCCTCCGATGGCGGCGTTCACGCGGATCGCATTCTCGAAGGCCTCGCGGGTGAGGATCTTCGAGAGGCTCACGTCCTCGTTCACGAGCTCGACGATCCGGCGCCCGGCCATGCGCGCGATCACGTTGCGGCGCGCATCCACCGCGGGATACGCGGCATTGCCCGGGAGCCCCACGCCGAGCGCCTCCACCATCGAGGCCATGGTCGAAGCCGTGCCCATCACCATGCAGTGCCCGTGCGAGCGGTGCATGCAGCTCTCGGCCTCGTGGAATTCCTCCTTCGTGATCTTGCCCGCGCGCAGCTCCTCCGAAAGCGACCAGGTGTTGGTGCCCGAGCCGATGCGCTCGCCGCGGTACCAGCCCGAGAGCATCGGGCCGCCAGAGACCCCGATCGTCGGGATGTCGCAGGACGACGCGCCCATGAGGAGCGAGGGCGTGGTCTTGTCGCAGCCCATGAGGAGCACGACGCCGTCGATCGGGTTGCCGCGAATGGATTCCTCGACGTCCATGGACGCGAGGTTGCGATAGAGCATCGCCGTGGGGCGAAGCATGGTCTCGCCCAGGCTCATCACCGGGAACTCGAGGGGGAAGCCGCCCGCGTCCAGCACTCCCGCCTTCACGTGCTCGGCGAGCGTGCGGAAATGGGAGTTGCACGGCGTGAGCTCGGAGTAGGTGTTGCAGATCCCGATGACCGGGCGGCCGTCGAACTGGTCGTGCGGGATGCCGCGGTTCTTCACCCACGAGCGGTAGATGAAGCCCATCTTGCCCTCGCGGCCGAACCATTCCTGGCTGCGGCGGCGCTTTCGGGATGCCATCGGGGAGTCTCCTCGGGGACTTGGAGAGTAGCGATGCTGCGGCGCGTTGGTCAAGTGGTCAGGCCAATTCCGAGGTATGCTGATTCGCATGAACGCCCTCGACCTCAAGGACCGCACCGCGGTCGTCACCGGCGGCGCCGCCGGCATCGGACTGGCCATCTCGCAGCGCCTCGCCGCCTCCGGGGCGCGCGTAAGCCTCTGGGACCGCGACGAGAAAGCGCTCGCGGCCGGCGCGAAGGCGCTGGGCAAGGCAACCCACACGGTGCGGGTGGACGTCTCCGACGAGACCGACGTCTGCATGGCCCGCGACGAAGCGATCCGCGAGATGGGCAAGGTGGACATCCTCGTCTGCAGCGCGGGGATCACCGGCCCCAACCTCGCCACCTGGGACTACCCCCTCGCCGACTGGAAGCAGGTGCTGGACATCAACCTCACGGGCGTCTTCGCCTGCAACAAGGCGCTTGCGCCGCACATGCGCGCCAACGACTACGGGCGCATCGTGAACATCGCGTCCATCGCGGGCAAGGAAGGCAATCCCAACGCGAGCGCCTACAGCGCCTCCAAGGCGGGCGTGATCTCGCTCACGAAAAGCCTGGGCAAGGAGCTCGCGAAGACCGGCATGTTCAGCCAGATGACGCAGGCGCACATCGAC
>Ga0134125_10008928_pt1 | contig 11306 bp, 5 predicted proteins | sample KB31751_FD_96464 | JGI IMG/M metagenome (GOLD analysis project Ga0134125, IMG submission 96464) | Terrestrial soil microbial communities with excess Nitrogen fertilizer from Kellogg Biological Station, Michigan, USA - KB3-175-1 | ecosystem: Environmental > Terrestrial > Soil > Unclassified ...
GTCGTCCAAATAAAGTAACCATTGGACAACAACAACTCACTGGGAATATTTGTTTTTCAGATGTGCTATTGCAGGGGACAAAAGTAAACGGGTTATCCTCTTTCTCGGCGCTAAATACAGAGAACCTCGATAATGAAAATGGAACAATACAAAAACTGCAACTCTCAAATAAAGTAGAAGCCGATGGTTCGGTGATGCTCGCTATCTGTGAGGATGAAACCGTAAGCATCTATCTCGGAGAACAGGAATTATTCGACACACAAGGTTCGGCGTTCATAGCGAAGGCAAGCGGTGTAATTGGTTCATTCAAAGCGTTAAAAGGAAGTTTAGGTACAAGAAACCCTGAAAGTGTATTTGAATATAACGGGCAGGTATTTTGGTGGGATATTAGAAACGCGTCCGCCGTTCAATACTCAAATAACGGGCTTTACCCAATCAGTAAAAAGAAATTCGTAAGACCGGCTAAACTATTCTCTAAAAAATATTCAAGTCTTTCAGTTGCAGATATTGAAGCATTAGGCAGCGATCCTTATATAGTCGGGGGATTTGACCCTTATCATCAGGAGGTTTTATTCTCTATTCCCTCCACAGAAACACCGCCCAAAGGGGATTTAGTAGATTATTCAAGTGTTATTTATCCGTATGACATTTACGATGGACAAGGAAAGACCTTAGTGTATAAGCATGAAGCAGATGTTTGGTTTGGTTCAATGAGTTTCCAATCAGAGTTCTTCGTAAAAATGGATAATGACCTCTATTCATTTAAGGACGGAGCCTTATATATTCACAACCAGGATAACCTTTGTAACTTCTATGGAGTTCAGAGTACGGCTAAATTAATGTTTGCAGCTAATCCTGGAGCAATACACACTTTCTTATCAATCGGTTTAGAGAGCAATAAAATGCCTTCATGGGTACATTTTAGAACAGAAGACCCCTATGAGCAGAGTTAGGATTTAATAACAAGTGATTTTGTAAGTAAGCAAGGCGTTATTGAAGCCTCTTTAATGAGAGATAGGTTTTCTCCAAACACAACCGGAGATTACGATAAAAAACAATTAAGTGGCGATAGATTAATAGGGAAAGCACTTTTAACGATGTTAGAATACGACTTTACTGATTCAATACCATTGGAGCTTAGGATAGTAGATATTGGGCATATTATAAACACAGGCACACTTTTGAATAAATGATATGGGAGTGATAAATGAATTAATAGGTAAAAAATTTGGCAAACTTACTGTTTTGTATGATAGTGGAGAAAGATCGTCAAGAAATATAAAGTGGTTGTGTAAATGTGATTGTGGCAATTACAAAAACATAAAAGGTGCTGACTTGTTATCTGGGAATACAAATAGTTGCGGTTGCTTTAAAATTGAAAATACTAAAAGAGTAAATTCTACACACGGTCAATCAAGACGTAATGGACAGAGAACAGCCGAATATAGGGCGTATTATGCTTTAAAAAACAGATGTTATAATAAGAAATGTAAAAGCTATCCAGATTACGGCGGCAGAGGAATTAAAGTATGTGATAGATGGTTAAACTCATTTGAAAACTTTTTTGAAGATATGGGTAAGAAACCGTCCGCAAATCATTCAATAGATAGAATTAACGTGAATGGCAACTATGAAAAATATAATTGCAGGTGGGCTACAAGAAAACAGCAAGCAAACAACGTAAGAAATAATATTTTGGTTACTTATAAAAATAAAACTCAGTCTTTAAGTGTCTGGTGTGACGAACTTAATTTGAAATACCCGCGCACTAAAGCTCGGCTTAAACTTGGTTGGAGTATAGAGGATTCGTTTACTCTTGAAAAACAAAAAAAGTAAATATTACAAATGAGCGAATTAATTAAAAGTAATTTATCAGAAGAGGCGATAGCTTTCAAAAATTCAATGGAAGCTTATGTAGTAGGACTGACAGAGGAGGGATTTGAATTGGTGGATTCTCCACTGAAACACGAGTTTACCAATGGGCTTTACATACGAGAAGTATTTATGCAAAAGGGGTTGAGGATCGTAACAAAAGTACATCGTACAAATCATCCTTTTATGGTATCAAAGGGCAAGGTATTGGTTGGAGCATACGAAAACGGAGAATATAGTGAAACTCTAATAGAAGCGCCGTATAAAGGGATTACGCAACCGGGAACATTTCGGATTCTTTATATAATTGAAGACTGTACATGGACAACATATCATCCTTTGCCAATGATTACCGGAAAAGAAAATGAATTAAAAGGTGACGAACTGGATAAACTTTTAGAAGAAATTGAGATTAGGTTAATCGAACCACATGACAACCCTCTTTTACCGGAGGAAATAAAAAAACAAAAATTCTTAACACAAAATAGATTATCATGAGTTTCATAGCATTAGGAGCAGCAGCCGGAGCAGGAATAATAGGAGGAGCTGTAAAAATCGGAATGGGTGCTCACCAAAATAAATTAGCAAACCAAGTGGTAGTCCCAGATGCTTCGTACACGACTTCGCCTTATGCGCAAAAGATGTACGGGCAAGCACAAATGCTCTTAAATTCACGACAACCAGGAGCAGCTTCTGCAGAACAGAATATCATGGGTTCACAAGCCAACGCGATGGGTTCGGTAGAACGAAACGCTACCAGTGGTTCACAAGCCCTTGCTATGCTCGAAGGAATACAGGGGAACACCGATCAGGCTTTTAATAACCTAAACCAACAGGAAGGACAATGGAAATTAAACACGCTGAATAATTATAACCAGGCTTCCAATTCGATGATCAATGAAGGAGATAAAGTGTACCAGTCAGACCTTCAAAAGAGGTTAGAAGCAATTAATGAAAAGAACTCATTAAGGGGTGCAGCAACACAGAATATCGGAAACGGGATTAATGATTTTCAAAACACAGCTTTCATGGCCGCTTCATTAGGAATGGGTGGAGGGAAAAAACAAACACCTAATTTATTTTAAAATTTAAACAATGCCTACAAGTTCAGGAGAGTATGTTGGAGATCAGAGCGGCATCTTGCCAAGTAATACTGCTGCGATGCTGCACTTTAGCGACCAGTTTGCACAGATGGCTGCACAGAGACGGCAGCAACAGGAGGCTCAGCAAAGAGAAGACCAACAAATGAGAAACAGGGTTAACTCGGCAATAAGCAGCCATATATTTAACCCTAATTTCTTAAAGACTGACGGGTCAAACCCTCAAATGCAGGGATTAATGAGCCAGTATGCCAGTGATGCCCTCAATAAACTGAAGAACGAAGGTGAACAGTCAGCTTACCAGTATATCTATGATAAGGCCGGGGAGTTAGGTAAGTACAATCAAATTCTAAAACAGGCACATGCCAACGTTTTAAATGCTGCCAACGGATACGCTCAAAATAATCCTGGAATCCAAAAAGAAGCCCTTACCAATTTACTTGCAAGCAGTATGTTTTCTAAGACAGACGATAATGGGAATATTATTCCGAAAGATTTAAGTGAAATAGATCCTACACAGAATTATCTCCCTCAAATACTTAAAGAGCATGGGCAAGATCTTTATTCAGAAGGAACATCACAAGACGCTCTTACAAAAGACGTAAAAGCTCTTGCGACTGATAACCCAAAAGTACCATCTAATATAGACAATAAAGGGAACATTATCTCAACAGGTTACAGCGCTAAGAATTTCCCGTCTTATCTTATGGATGTAGTGCCGGACGGTAAAGGAGGATTCACAGCACAGACTAAAGCACAAAACTTTTCACTTGATGGTAAGAATCCTTATGTTGACCAAAACGGACAGTATGTAAAAGTACTTCCTGATGAAGTGGCTAAATTCTTCAGTAATAATAACGCGATTCACGCAAAAGCAGAAAGAGCCACCAGGCAACAGTTAGGCGAAGTTAATGCAGCCGGCCAACAAATAGACAGAGACAGCCCTTATGGAGAAATGCTTTACCAGAAAAATCTTTATGATTTCGTAAATGGTGGATTAAGTGGAAGATTTTCAGTGAATGCCGATGATGCAGCCAAACAAGCCAAAGCAATCAAGGATAAGAATTTTTCACAGGGAATACAACAGGCGCACCTTCAAATAAGCCAGAAAAATTCCGATATGAGTGCTGAAAGATTAAAGATGCAGAAAGATAAACAGTCGGGAACACTAACAGATTCAAACGGCAACGATGTAGAATCTAATTTTGATAAATATACCTCAAATCCACAAACAATCCCTAATCCATTAGGAGGAGATATAAAGTATATTGATGCAAACCAGATACCAAAAGATGTTTACTACCAGATGACGGGCAATAAATCGAGCATAAATGGTGATGTTGGAGGTGTTCAGCCAATGGATGTTGATGGAAAGAAAGTTTTTCTATTGGACGAAAACGGTCAGTTACATGGGCAAGATGGGATAATTGATAAAACACGAGCCGACCAGAGGCAAATTAAAGCGATACCAAAAAGTAAAAAAACTATTGTTCAACGAGCTAAAGATGCCGTTCAAAAGGTTGTAAAAAATTTCAAAGGAACTGAAAAAAGTTTATACTAATGCCAGATCAAGACCCACCAGATAAAGTATCTAAATTTTATCAGAACCTTCTTAGCGATGGTTACACTGAGAAAAATTTAGGTTCAGAAGATGATTTCAGAAGTGCCCTATCCGACCCAACAAAGAGTGCGAAGATTTATAACAACCTTCTTTCAGATGGTTATACGGTTAAGAATTTAGGAGGAATGGATCAGTTTCTTTCTACATTCAATAAATCAAACAATGTAAGCCAACGTCCTTCTTCTTATCCAATTAAACAGGAAGGTTTTGCAGCTAATATAAATATGGGAGAGGCGCAAAAGCCTTTACCTATAAATTTGCACCCAGACCAACCACAAGTTCAACAACAGAAACAACAGGAAGCACCTTCTATTGAGAATAACTTTGGTGTAAATCATAATCAGATAGCATCCGAACAGCAACCCGTTCAAGATAATACGACCAATGTACAGCCACAGGAATCACTTAATAAGGTAGATTTTGACGTAAACCACGTAGCAAGAGTAAAAGAAAAAGAAGACTTTACCAACAGAGCCATAGATGATGCTACTCAACGGTCATTAAAAATCAAAGGTATTAACGCACAACCAGGTTCAGTTCAATACAATCAACAAAGGGACGAGTTCTTAAAACAGGTTCAAAATGGAGATGCTGCACCAGTGGTAAAAAATGGAGAAGTAGGATTAAGTCGTACAACAGGATTTTTGGAAAACCTGAAAAAAGGATGGAATGACGCTACTACGGCGGCTGATGAAGCCAATGACTTTGCTAATAATATGACTGCCGAACAAAGGGTGGCTTATCTAAATAAGAAACAATCAGAATCACAACCTACTCCTTATATTGGCGAGAAAGCCGATTTAAAAGGTTCAGCTGCTCACTTTATCAGCAGTTCAATACCATTCTTGGGGAAAGCAGGAGCAGGAGCCGTAATAGGGGCAGGAGCCGTAGCGGCCGCACCGGAATCAATGGGCGCATCCTTATCAGGACTTCCGGTAGCGATGTCGTTTATGCTGACAGCGGGTGATATGGCGAATCAGGGAGTTCAACAAGAAGTAACCCGACGTTTTGAAATACTCAAAAAAGAGCATCCCGAAAGAACTGATGTTGAAAATATGGAAGAAGCCGGAAAGGGAGCCTTAGCAGGAGGAGTTGTAGGGATATTAGAGAATGCAGCTATGGTAGGAACAGCGTTAAAAACTCCTATTATGGCTGAATCGAAAAGTTTAATAGGACAAACGGTAAATAAGATAGCTAATAGCTCTGCACATTTAGGAGCAATTACGGCAGGAGTAACCGCAGCCGAACAAGAAGTGGGAAACCTTCAAGGAGTAAAAACATCACAAGCAGATATTTTAAAAAATTCAGTGAACGCGGGAGTAGAAGGAGCAACCACAGGAGCATTACTTACGGCGTATATGCACCTACCTTATGCGCCTAAAATACTAAAATCAGTCTTTAAAGATGCGATTGTAAAAAATTCAGACCCACAGACTATAACGAATGCTTTACAAGCTAACGAGAACATGGGAAATATCCCACTGGGAACTACTCAAAAAGTCACTCAGGATTTAAACGGGTATAGGGAAGCATTAAATAAAATCCCTGACGGACTTTCGCCGGAATCACAAGCATCTATCGCCGGATTAATTCAGAAGAAAAATAATCTAATCGAAGAAGCCAAAACAAAAGACGATTCTTTTAAAGACTTCTATGATACCCAGATAAAATCTATTGATGGACAAATTTCCGATATTCAGCGTACAGGTAAACCGCTTGAACATGAAATAGACGAAGCCACAGGTAAACCTTATGAGCAACCAACTTACGACGACGTAGCCCAGCAAAGAGTACAGGATTTAGCCGATAAAATTTCAAAAGGAAAGAAATTAGAACCCGAAGATTTACAAACACAACAAATATTTCCTGACCAATTAAAAGACCAATTAAAAAACATTGTGTCCGAGGAAACAAAATCTAACGAAGGGAAAGAAAACCCTAATACAGAGGTAGTTGATAATGTAAATAAATTCCTTTCGGATAATGAAAAACCCGTACAACCTAATACAGATGAGGTTTCACGTGAAACTAAAGATATTAGCAAAGAAAATAACTTAACAGAAAAAGAAAATAAATTATCTTCACAAAACGAAATAAAAAAAGATGAATCCCAAAAGTCCATTACAGAACCCGTACCATCTTCAGAAAGTGAAGGAGAATCTGGAAGCGAACTCCAAAAGGCAGCCAATATCACGGGAAGAGTTCATCAAACAGGGAAAGAAATTAAAGATGAGTTTACAGGATCAAAGAGAGATGGCAAAGAGTTAGAACAACACGCCAAAGATGAGGGACTATTCATAAGCCCAGAAGATTTTAAAAAAGAGTTCGGAGACAAGCCCGATAATCATGGAGTTGAATCTGACGTTTATCTGAGTAAAGACGGGAAAAGTGTTTACAAGGTGAACAATGGTCTTCATCATGGCAACTGGAATGAATTTTTTAATCGTATCAAGGCTCACAATGAATATTTCCCAGACACTAAATATGAAATTTCAGGTTATACAAAAAAAGACGGCAGCCTTGCCATAATCTTAAAACAGCCTCATATAAATATAGAGCGAAGTGCTACGCCGGAAGAAATTAAAAGCGACTTAGAAAAGAGAGGGTTTGAGTATCATGGAGAAAATGATGTCAGAGATAACGATAATGGAGTTATTCTTAGAGACTTACATAAAGAAAATGCTGTCATAAACGATGCGGGTAATGTTACATATATAGACCCATTAATTCAATTCACTAAGGATAGCAAGTTTTTGAAAGAAAATTTGCCTGTTGAAAAAGAAAATGTAGATAAAGAAAATGTAACAACATCAACAACTGGAAAAGAAATTGAGCCGCACCCAGAAGTAAATACCGACTTTGAAACAGTAGCCAAAGAATTAAAATTGACTGATTTACAAAAACGTATTTATCAGGAGTTAAAGGATGTAAAACCGGAAGAACGTGAACGCGAGTTGGAATCAATGAAGGACAATCGTGATACAAAAGAGGATGTTAAATCTGAAATAGAATCTTTACAAAGTGAGCATGATGGCATTTTTGATAAAATGGATGAAGTGGATCAGTCCGATATGACCGACAAGCAAAAGAAAGCGAAAATAACAAGGTTAAAATCAAAGCAGAAACAAATAAAACTTCAATTAGAGGATGCGGAATCGAGGCTAAAAAATGTTATTGATGACCATGATGGATTATTTGGTTATGACGTAGAAAATGTCAACGAATTAATAGATAAAGTAAACAGTAGAATAAAAATCCGTGAAGGAATTAAATCAGGAAGCGACCTATTTCCTGCAGAAGCAAATATTCCAGAAATAAAACTCAACAAGGCAGAAGAATCCTTAGCCAAAAGAAAAATTACAAATGCCGGCGCAGATAAGATACTCGAAGATGGCATGACCAAAGAAACGCTTGAAGCCAATAAGGAAGTATTTGATGGAGGGCTTTTAAAAAAAGAAGATTATAATGAAATAAAAACATATTTAGATGAAACAGGACGAAATACTAAGCAACCAGAAGAAAACGGACAAGAGAATATTAGCGATGATGGCAATAAAGGGAGCACTGATAAAAGCGAGAGCGTACCATCAACAGAAACTAAAGATGCCACAGGAGAAAGTAACGCCGGTGCAGCAGCCGAAGAACCTGCCGTTACCGCAGATAAGGAACCGCTGGGGAAGGTAGCCTTTGCACGTTCTAACTCTTACGATTCTTACAAACTTCTCCACCCAAAAGAATCAGTAGAAGATTACAACAAAGTCCGTAATTCAGATGTAGAAATACCTACCGGAGATTTAAGGAAGTTGAGTAAAGAGTATGTGAAGGATAACTCAAAAGAATCTTATTCAACTGAAAAATTTTATAATGAAGTCGCAGGAAGTAAACCCACTAAAACAGGCAGAATACCAGTTGCTCCAATTATAGGCAAGGCAAAAGATTTATCTAAAATAATCCTTGATGTTTCCAATTCCCTTAATCAAAAAATATCTTTCTTAAAGGCTGGAAGAAGAAGGGCATTAGGTTCTTATTCTCCAGGTAATGCAGGGATTAAAATTAAATTCACAGGCGATCTTGACGTAACAGCGCATGAAATAGGACACAGCATTGATGATAACTTTGGGATATTAAGAGACCTGTTAAAAACACCGGACAAGGAAATTGAAAAAGAATTAAAAAAGTTTTCTCCTTTCGGGAGTAAGCCGCCAAAAGGCGCAGATGCAAAAAAGTACACAATGGGAGAAGGGTTTGCTGAATGGTTAAGAGCCTATATAGTGAACCCGGACGAAGCAATTAAACAAGCGCCAAAGTTATATGATTTATATAAGTCTAAAGTAAGCGAAGATTACCAGAAATCTCTAACTAACTTTTCAAATGATGTTCGTACGTGGGCAGGTTCGACAGGCAGGGATATGGTTCTATCAAATATTGAGTGGGAACCGGAGAAGGCGAAAGGGTTAATGAAGGAAATTTTCGGGAAAAAAGACAACGATATGTTCTCGATTAGCTTTGCAGATAAATTAGCGGCTAATTGGGTTAATCCTATGAGGGCTTTTGAAAAAGCATTCAATTATGCAAGAGGAATTAAAGGGGTAGACGAAGTGTTACCCGAAAACGATCCGACAATTTTAGCAAGATTATTCTTGTCTATTGATAGAAAATTTGGTGAATTTTTGGAAGGTGGTTTAAGAGATTCCAAAGATCGGCTTACCAGTAAAACCCCACGAACCTTTAAATGGTTAATTGAGCCTCTCGATAATACTGATATGTCCACTATTAAAAGAGAGATGCAGGACGTAACCGCCTATATGGTGGCAGAACGTACAGTAGAATTAGGGAATAGATTTAAAAGAGAAGAAATCCTAACAGGTATTGGAGGAGGAATTTACAAAGATGTAAACGTAGCTAAGAAGGCGCTTGAAGAATTTAGTGGTGATCCTGAAAAATTAGAAAGAATACAAGAAGCGGCCAAAAGATACCGTGAATTTGCAGACGACAATCTAAAATACATGGTAGAAAAAGGGCGGTTGTCTAAAGAAAGTTACGATGAAATCAAAAAGAATAACCTTCAATATGTGGCCCTTCACAGAATAATGGAGGCGGAACCAGAATCAGAAATACAGGTTTTCAAAGGAGGCAGTAAGAATATTTCTTCTGTATCACAGCCGGTTCAAAGTATCAAAGGTTCCACTAAGAAAATAAGTAATCCGTACTCCTCTCTTTTAGATTCAATGTATCGTTCTATTAAAGAAAGCGATAGAAATGAAGTGATGAAATCTTTCAGGGACATGCTTGTTAATAATAGAGGAATGTATGAAGGCGATCCTAAAAAACTTTCAGAAATTGGAGTATTGGCTAAGTCAGGAGACAAGAATGCGATTACAATATTCGTTGACGGGAAACCGGAAAAATGGGTATTCCAAAAGGATGTTTATGATGCACTAAAAGGATTAGATCATGAAGCATATAAGTTACAGCGAATAGCAACTTTTTATGCCAGAACGTTGAGAAGCATGACCACTAAATTCCCAACATTTGCTTTAAGAAACTGGATTAGAGACCTGCAGGATAGGTTAATTAAAAGTAACGATCATTCAGGGTTAAAAGATTTATTCGGGAATAAAGAACATTGGCAGGATGTAGCCAGGAAAGGAGGATTAAATTCAGGATATTATGTAAGAGATAAAGCTCATTATTACGGATTAATGGAACAAGCTATGGATGAACTTTCCAAGAAACAAAAAACAATATTCGCAGATCCGATTAAGATTAAAAAACTATGGCATGGTTATGAAAGTATTCTTCAGGCTTCGGAAACGTCAAACAGGGTGGCAGAATATAGGGCTGCATTCAGGCAAGCCAAGAAAAAAGGAATGGACGATTACAATGCCGGTCTTTACGGAGCCTTCAAATCGAGAGACTTAATGGACTTCGCAGTAGCCGGACATTATATGAGGATATTAAACCAAATCATACCCTTCTCAAATGCAGCAGTTCAGGGTGTAAGGTCAGGACTTGTAAGAGCACATGAAAATCCTTTAGGTTTCCTTGCAAGAACCGCTGTTGTTTCAGTTTTACCACAGGTAGCTTTATGGTGGTGGAATCATAGAGACGATGAAACAGCCAAACAGTATGAACAAATGCCAGCCTACCAAAAAGACATGTTCTTTAATCTAAAAATAGGGGATAACAAATGGCTCTCAATCCCGAAACCTTATGAACTGGGTATGTTGGCCGCAGGTGTTGACAGATCATTAAGTAGTGGCTTTGGTTACAATAAAAACGCATTTGAGGGATATGCGGGTGACGTATTTAAGGCCATTTCTCCGGTAGATCAATCTACACTCTTTGGCCCCGCAGAACCAATTATAGAAACACTTGCTAATTATGATGAATTTAGAGATAAGCACATTATTTCACCAGAAGAAGATGCCTTAGATTTGTCATTGAGGCACACAGAAACAGCCTCATGGTTAAGCCAGCAGATCCAAAAAGTAGCGCCGATAGATGCCAGGAAAATGGATTTCTTAATTCGCTCACAGTTTTCTTATGTTGGCAACGAAGGATTAAAACTAACTGATAAAGCCGCATCACTCGCAGGTGCAGATATAGCCACAAACAGGAATGATTTTGACCTTACAGATTTAGGGGTTTTTAAACGATCTCCGGCTTATAATGCACAAGTAGTTCAGGATATGATGCAGTTTGCAAAACAA
>Ga0134125_10008929_pt1 | contig 11305 bp, 17 predicted proteins | sample KB31751_FD_96464 | JGI IMG/M metagenome (GOLD analysis project Ga0134125, IMG submission 96464) | Terrestrial soil microbial communities with excess Nitrogen fertilizer from Kellogg Biological Station, Michigan, USA - KB3-175-1 | ecosystem: Environmental > Terrestrial > Soil > Unclassified ...
CCCCGGGTCACGCTGCTGTACATGACGGACAGCCCACTGCTCCGGCTCGCGAGCGCGGCCCGGCTGTACGAGGGTGTCCCGGTTCACGACTACCGGGAGATATCCCAGAACATCGCGCTGCGATGGTTCGACGACATGACGAAGACCGCACTGGAGGCACCTCTGGAGTGGATCGACCTTCACTTCTTGTTCGAGGGCGTCACGCGCGCCTGGATGGACCAGCTGATGCGCCAGCGAACGGCCGTGTACGTGGCCGAGTCCCTCCGGTTCGCCGTCAAGGAAGACGCATGGACCGAGGTTGTTATGCCGCCGAGCATTGCCCGGCTCAAGTGGGACGATCCGAAGCGGGTGATATGGAACCAGACGGTCAGTATGATGGGGCATGCATATAACACGCTGGTCGACGCCGGTATTCCGGCCGAGGACGCCCGGGGGATCCTTCCGCTGAACACGGCGACCCGCGTGCACTACAAGACCAACCTACGTAACCTCCTCCCGCACGCCGGGATGCGGCTATGCTCGCAGGCCCAGTGGGAGTGGAAGCGGGTGTGGCACGAGATGATCAAGGCCATCGCGGACTACGGGCCGCCGGCCGACAGCTGGCAGCAGGCGGAAATCACTCGGTTGTTCAAGCCGATCTGCTATCAGACCGGACGATGCCAGTTCCGTGCGGCCACCGACCGCCACTGCGTCATCCGGGACCGGGTCGAGGCGCACTACGCGAGCGGGGACCGACCGGAAGTCTGGCTCGACATCAACCCGCTCGAGCCGATGATGGAGGGCGCCGCCCGGAAGGAGCCGGGCGCGTGAGCGCGTCGGTACCCGAGCCCCGGCGCGGCGGTACGTTCTTCTACTGCCCTTGGCAGATGCGCGAGAACGGAAAAGCAGGCCGGATCACCCAATGGTTCTGCGGCGTCCTCAAGCCGGGCTGGGCGACCGGCAGCAGGTTCCGCACGGCTGCCGCGTACCGTCGCCATTACCGGAAGCACCACCTGGCAGAGGAGGGCGCGTGGTAGGGCAGATGCATTCAGTTGTCGGCGTCGACGGTCAGGCTGGCGTACCGATCAGCGAAGACGAGACGTCCATCACTACGAGCGAGAGAGACGAACTCAACTCCGCCGCGAGGGCATACATGCATTCTTGTGGACTCAAGCCCACGCCAGATGCCGTAGATCAGTTGGTAGAGGTTTTCCTTCCCTGCCTACGGATAATGTGCGACCGGCCGTGGGACCCCGAGGGCGGTACCTGGCGCCGGTCGGGGATGATGGGCATCCTCACGGACATACGCAAGAAGTTTGAGCGGCTGTGGTACCGGGGCTGGATCCGGGGTCAGCGGCACGACGACTCTGCCTTCGACCTGATCAACTACGTCGGGTTCTACCTGCGATCTGGAGAGAGCCAGTGGGGCGACTGGGGCGATCCGGGGCATGGCAAGGAATACCAGTGACCCTATTCCTTGTCGGCGTATGCATCGGGGTACCGCTGCTCGCCCTGATCACCTTCATCGTGTGGACTCCGTTCGCCTCCCGCTCGCGACTGACGACGCGCCGGTTTGAGAACCCGGCATTCGACGAGATCCGTTGCAAGAGCTGTACGTACGGAGCCCAGTATATCCACCCGGAAAAGGGGCGGATCCCTATTCCGCGTCACCTACGCATGGTCGTCCGCGGCCAGTATACAATGGGTAGCCCGCAGGCCAATATCGTCAAGTGCGGCGACTGTGGCGGGAGCGGGTGGACGTCTACACGCAAGCCGGGTTACGTCGACACCGGATACCAGGAGCTATGAGAGCAGTCTCGCTCCACCAGATGCCTCTAGTTGACAGCCCTCTGTACCAGAGGTACCATAGGGCGGTACGGGTAAGATTCGGCAAGGCTTCTGATTACGGATGCTGGCATTGCGATGACCAAGCTCGTGACTGGGCATGGATACACGATACGGATCCGGCAGACACGGACAACTACACACTGATGTGCCGCTTGTGCCACCAAGAGTACGATCGAGCGGAATGGCTGAAGCGCGAGCAAGCCGATAAGCGAGCGGAAGGCATCAAGAAGGGCTGGACTCTAGAGCGTAGAGCCGAAGCCTCGAAGATGGCGAAGAGTCAGTGGATAAGCGGATCGCTATCCCGAGCGGCCCAGTCGGAGCGGGCGGTCAGGGACCGGCCGTGGGAGGGACGTCGTCCCAAGAACGGAGGTGGTGCCCGGTGAGTATGCGAGCAGTTAGCCTACATCACCACTCTTTACGTTCTCATTCGGTGATGGTTACGGGACCCCAGCTCAGCACGTCGCACGGGCGGCTGAGCTGGGGTACACAGCCCAGGCCCTCACGGAGCACGGGAATGTATCGTCACATTTCCAGTTCGAGAAGGCCGCTCTCAAGGCGGGCATTAAGCCGATCTTCGGTTTGGAGGCGTACTGTGGACCAGTCACCGAGGGAGAACGAGGACCCTACAAGCACCACCTCACGCTCCTCGCTGCCACCAGCGCTGGCTATCGAAACCTCAATAAAATCGTTGAGGGATCGTATCGAGATTACTATTATCACCCTACAGTATCCGGGGGTAACCTTGCAGCAAATGCCGGGGGCGTTGTCGCTCTTTCGGGTTGCTCCGGAAGTCTCCTCGCTTGTTCCCTTCTTGGAGGGAAAGGAACTCCTGAGCATAACGACGACCCTGACTTTCAAGCGGCCCGACGAGTGGCCGGAAGATTCGCCAGACTCTTCGACGACCGTTATTTTATCGAGATCCAGCCGTTCTGGGAACTACCGCGTACCTGCGCCATGAACCAGGCGTACGCCGAGCTGAGCCGCGAGATGGGGATACCGCTTGTCGTCACCTTCGACGTCCACTACCCTACGATGGAGGACTCTGAGATGCAAGCCGTTTTGCATGCAGTCCATCGTGGGAAGGCATCGGTAGACGATGCGATGCGGGAATGGAACTACGATGTGCCTCTCACTCTGCCCGAGAGTGAATCTGAACTGCTTGATCGTCTCCGAAAGACCGGACTCACTGTCCGACAGGCTACGCAGGCTATCCTGGCTACTGCTGAGATAGCTGGAATGTGCGACGTGACGCTACCCAAGGCGGAGAAGCTTCGTTACCCGATCCAGAACGAGGACCTAGAGCCATGGATGTAAACCCCAATCTTTCTGCCAATATCCTCAACGAGATCGAGGATGAAGTCCTTCGCTCCTGGATGAAGCACGGCGATCACGCCATGATCAACCCGGTGCTGCCGCTAGTAGAGCGGCTGGGTATCCTCGGCGAGGAATTCGGAGAGGTGTGCAAGGCCACCACGTACGACCAGGGCAACCGGGCTGAGCTGAAGAAGGAACTGATCCAGCTTTCCGCTATGGCGGCGAGCTGGGCTAACTGTCTGGACGACGAGTGATACGCGAGCGCGCCCGTGCCCTGTCGCCTTACCTGAAGATAATCGGCGCCCAGCTAATAGTGTGTACATTGGCGATGGGCGGCGCCGCCTTCCTGTTCGTTATCCTTAGCCTGATCATTCACGGGTATGTACGATGGTAAAGCGCCCGGTCGTCGATGTGACGGAAGAAGACCTTGAACAGCTTATGCCGCAGTTCAGAGTGGCCGTGGATACTATTCGCACCTGGCCGCTCGGCCGGCCGATCAACGAGCTAGCGGCCCTCCTAGTCCTCAAGATCATCGCTGCTACCTCCGTTCAGCTGAAAGAGATGGGTGTTTATGACCGGCCGAGTAGGCAGGAACATTCCTTCCGGGATCCTTTCGGTCAGCTCTGAAGAGCTACTGTGGCAGTGGTGCCGGTTCGGATGGATGTACCGGCGTGTCAACGAGCGGCCGCAGGCGGAACAAGACTGGTACGCCGGACGGGTCCGCTATGAGATGGGCCTCATCGTCGAAAAGGATTACGCAGACTTTTTCCTCGCCACGAGCGATATGGTGCGCTGGGCTAAGGACTCGGGGATCCCGATGGGGCCGGGGCGCGGCTCCGTCGCGGCGAGCGTGGTCAGCTGGCTCATCCGTATCACCGAGGTTGACCCCATTCGCTACCCGCATCTCCTGTTCGAGAGGTTCATCGATGTCACCCGAAACGACCCGCCCGACATTGACCTTGACATATCAGACGAGCGACGGCACGAAGTACGAGAGTACATGGCCGCTCGATATGGTGATGAGTGCGTCGGTACTGTGGCCAACTTTGTACGCTATCGGGGAAAGAATAGTCTCGATGATACATGCCGAGTCTACCAGATACCCCACTGGGCCAAAAAGGCCGTCAGCGAACGCATTATCGAGCGTTCGGGTGGTGACTCCCGGTTCAGCTCGTCCCTCCAGGACACGTTTGCAATGTTCCCTTCGGCATCGGCGATCGCCGACCAGTTCCCGAAGATTATGCAGGCGACGCGGCTTGAGGGCAACGTTCGGGGGATGAGCATTCACGCGGCCGGGCTGATCGTATCGAACACGCCCCTGACCGATGTGTGCTCCGTGTACGATCGGGACGGCCGCTCCGTTCTGAGCATTGACAAGTACGACGTTGAGTACGCCGGAATGATCAAGATGGACCTACTCGGTCTCAAGACGATGGGCATCATCGCCAACTGCCTGGAAATGTCCGGCCTTACCCTGGAGGATCTGTATGCGATTCCTGACGATGACGAACAAGCGCTGGCAGTATTCAAGAAGGGGGACGTCACAGGCATCTTTCAGTTTGAAGGTCGAGCTACTCGGCTGGTCAATAGAGATGTCTCCCCTGATAACTTTGGAGAGGTCGTTGATATCAACGCCCTCTCTAGGCCTGGACCTCTATTTTCTGGCACTACGGCGGAATACTGCGACGTCAAGCACGGACGCCGGAAGCCGGAGCGCTTTCACCCGATCACTGATCGCATCACAGCTCACACGCGCGGCCAGATCATTTACCAGGAGCAGATCCTCCAGATCGTCCGAGAGGTAGGCGGGTTCGATTGGACGAACGCGAACGAGATCCGGCGGATCATCGCCAAGAAGATCGGCGAGGCCGCCTTCAACGTTTCGATGTCTACGTTCGTGGAGGGAGCTGCACGGCTCCATGGCATCGACGAGAAGACAGCGCAGCGCATATGGAAGCGCCTTGTCACTTCGGGGACCTATGCATTTGTCTATGCCCACTCAGTTTCCTACAGCATACTCGGCCTGTGGTGTGCATGGCTCAAGGCCCACTACCCCCTGGAGTTCTATGCTGCCTCGCTGGCCAAGGAAGGAGACGAGGAGGGCCGCTTCAAGCTGATGAAGGATGCCCAGAACCACGGGATAGCGATCCGGCCGCCGTCGCTGACGACATCCAGAAGAAGCTGGATTGGTGTACCGAGCACTGGCCTCGTAGCGGGCTGGGAGCAGATCAAGGGGATCGGCGAGAAGACGGCGGATCGGATTGAGGAGTTCCGGCCGGAGAGCGGCTGGCGTAACTGGTCTGACCTTCAGATTGTGCCGGGGATCGGCCCGAAGACCGTAGAGAAGATGCAGGAGTTCGCTACCGCCCGGGACCCCTTCGGACTCCATCGTACTGAGGAGATCCTTGATGCCACGCGCCGATGGCTTTCGAGCCAGCGCGTCATACCGAGGCCAACGCATAACGGAACCGAGACGGCCGAGATCTATATAGAGCAGAACTACGGGGCGAACGCCAAGAGTAACTACGGCGAGGGGCCGCGTGTTGTCTACATGGGCCTCGTTCGCGAGATCAACTACCAGGACGCTGTAGAGAACCGCCGCTCACGAACGGGCGAGGAGGCTGAGGATATCCTGAAGACACTCAAGCGCCCCGACCTCCTGGCCTACTGTTCTATCCGCTGTTACGACACGACGGAAGAAGAGGTTTACCTTCGGGTGAACCGCTTTAAGTTTCCATCGTTTAAGCGTATAATCGAGGGTATCGCCATAAATCATGACGTCGTGATATGCGTAGGCAATCGTATCGCCGGCTTCGGCACACCCTTGATGGTAGAAAGGCTCTACGTCGTTGATCCTGATTAAGTACGACCCGCCGGGCAATGGCGGCAAGCCGCCAAGGAGGAAGTGGCGATGGTTCCGTATAGAGATGCCGAAGACACCGAGCCAGCGCTTTGACTTCATCCTTCTCATCATTGTGTTGCTGATGGCCGAGTTTGTCGTTGGATCATTCATCGGCGCTATCATGCGAGGTGTATTCGGATGGCCATTCTAGACCGGGTACTCGTCACGTCCACGGACAACATGACGGATGAGATATTCGTCAAGCATATGGAGCACCGGCACCGAGGGTCGCTCGGGTATACCCAGGGTCTGCGGACGATTCTTAGTGACGACATGCTCGTGCGGATGTGGCGGCTGTACCACGGTCACCTTCACCGATGGCGGATCGACCTCGAGCACGAGCACGGCGAGTAGTGGGGTGTGACTGTCGGTGCCATACATGGAAGCGTACACGACGTAGGCTATGCCTCCGGTGCGGACGGTATGGGGTGGATGCAATCGGTGCGCCGAGAGATCGGCCAATCTACGGAGATACAATGATAAGCAGGGAAGAACTCGCGTATATGGCGGTCGCTCGCGCGATCGCGACGATGGCTGACTGTACCCACAGGAACGTCGGGGCTGTCGTGGTCTCCGAGGGAAAGATCGTCGGCCACGGCTTCAATAAGGGGGCAGATCGCCATCCGACATGCAACCGGGGTGGCTGCCCGCGCGGCAAGCTGCCACGGGGCGAAGGCAAGCAGGACTATAGTGACTGTATTGCCGTGCATGCGGAGATCCTGGCAATCTTTATGGCCGGCCAGAGCCTGTGCGAGGGAGGCGTCCTCTATGTGAACAGTGAGCCCTGCTTCATGTGCTACCGGGTGGCAGAGGTAGCGGGGATCGTCCGGGTTATATGGCAGACGACCGATGAGTCCTCCATGTACGAAAGACAACTCGGAAGGCACTAGCGCGCCCGGCGCGCGACCCGTATACTAAGGGGTCTATGGTCCACGCGACCGGCCAAGGGAGGGGATCATGCACATGCCCTAGGATGGCAGCGGCAACCGCCGCACGATCTTGGCGAAGATCGCAGTTTAAGCCGATAGCCCTGGCGGGCTCCTCTTGCTAGTCTCTTCCCCGCCGGGGCTATCTCATTTCCGCAGGAATGGCGGAGCGGCTCGCTACGCGGCCCGGCCGGGCGCCCGCGCCCCTTACTCGGCGACGCCCCTTATCTCTGGCCGTAGGCCCCGGCTCGCCACGCCGGGCCGGGCGCCGCGCGGGTCGCCCGCCGGCCGAAGAGCCGAGAGGGCGACTGACGTTAGAGTTATAACGCTTAGGTTACGAAATAGTAATTCGTCCGTTATGGCCACCCTACCGGACGGTAGCGTCAGGTCACCAGCCCCGCTGCAATGACCGAGCGGGTCCCTGCTAGGATCGGAACCTGATGTCTATTCGCGAACTGATGAGCTGGCGTGACGTTGTCCGCTGCGTCGTGGCCGCGCTCGTTATGACGCTTGTGTTCTGTGGTGTTCCATACGTGGCCGCGGGTGGCCCGATGCCCGGCCTGTCCATCGCTGACGCGGCCACTTCCCACCCGATCGTCGCCAAGAAGCTGAGCCCGGTCGTCACCCGCAACGTCCCTGCGGCAGCCCCCGCCCACATCACTCAGGCCGTCGCCGCCTGGCCCAAGGCGTACCACGTTCTCTCCGGTGACTCGCTCAGCGTCATCGCCCAGAAGCTGTACGGGAACGCGCACGCCTGGCCCGTCATCTACTGGGCAAACAAGTACGAGATCCGCTATGCCAATATAATCCAGGTCGGCCAGAACCTGACCATCCCTGCGATGCCCGCCGTTATCCCGGCCGGGCCGCGTGTCGTCGCTCCGCCCGTACCGCACTCCGCGGTCCTGACGTCGAGCATGCACGTCGCTCCCCGCAAGACCTACACGGCCGTAGCCCAGCCCCGGTACACGGCGGTGGCGACGTCCTACCAGGGTGGCAGTGGATTCCAGGCGTGCGTGATCCGGGCTGAGTCCGGCGGTAACCCGTTCGCCCAGAACCCCGTCAGTACCGCCAGCGGTCTCTACGGATTCCTCAACACGACCTGGACAGCGATCACCGGGCTGCCCGGCCCGGCGCGGGCGTACAGCATCGCAACGCAGAACGCCGCCTTCTGGAAGCTTTACGCCGAGGCCGGCACATCGCCCTGGGCACCCTATGACGGGTGCTAAGCGTGGCCTAATCAGGCTGGGGATCGAGTTCCTCATCCAGTCCGCGACCCTCGGGGTCGCGGTCGCCGCCGGAATGATCCTCCTGGTCCTGATCGCCAAGTAGACCGCAGCCCCGCGCCTCCTGGGTTCTGACAAGCCTCGGCGCGGGGCTGCTTCATTCCCTAGTGCCAGGTGAGCGTGAAGCCCTTCACCCCAGCCGGGACGTCCACGGTGATGCTCTTGGGGGTGGCGGGCGGGGTCGGGTTCGTGGTCGGGGGCGGGGTCGGCGCCGGCCACTGGCCAAAGTCCGCCTGCTTCGCTACGTGGATGTTAACATCGACATCCGCGAGCGGCGGCGTCTGCACCGTCTGCAGCAGGTTGATTCGCGGGTCCTGATTGCCCCCGGACCAGGCGATCGTCTGCCAGCCCATGGTGACCAGCTCGGCGTCGAACAGCCGCTTCACGGCCCAGTACCCGCCGTACACCCCGATCCGGTAGCCGGGCTTGAGCGCCTTGATCGCTGCGAAGTAGTCGCCGATCGGACCGAGCTTCGCCCGGGCATTCGCGGGGGTGTTGGGCTCGCTGGGGGCGTAGTCCGGGATGTCGTAGTCCACCGCAAAGTAGACGCCGGTGGTCACCGGAGCGCCGAGTTCGCCGAGCTGATCCTCGGCCAGGGCGCCGTCCTTCCGCCCCTGATCAGCACCAAGCGCCGCCGCGCTCGCCAGGTACTCGAATGCCAGGAAGACGGAGATCCCGTTCGTGATGTACCCGTTGGCCTCGGCCTTGGTCAGGTTCTTGCCGGTGTTCGGGTAGCCGCTCACCCCGTCCCAGCCGATATACCGGCCGACCGCCGTCACCCCGACCGCCTTGAGCTGTGCGATGGATGGCCGCGCCGTACTGAAGTCGATGATGGTCACTGATCCTCCTAATTCTTGCACTTGATGTCCGGCCCGAGCTGAGCCAGCGGAGCAAGGATGGCCGAGAGTCGCTGCTCGTAGGCGCGAGAGGGATTGTCTACCGCGTTGCCGGACGGCGGCCTGAGCGTAGCGAGCGGCTCGAATAGCCGCAGCGTAGAGCAGAGCTTGGCCTCGACCTCCGCCCCTAGTTTAGCCTGCGATGCGCGGGCCGCGTCCTGGGCGCGCTGCTGGCTTGCCTGCTGGCTCGCTAGCCGCGCCTGCGATGCGCTATTCACGGCGAATGTGGCCCACAGATTTCCGCCACCCTCGATGAGAACGAGCAGCAGTAGAATTGCTATGGCTAGACGTATGCCGATTCTTATTCTCAGTATCCTCACGGGGCTCCTCCGGTGACTCTGTCTATGCGCTTCGATACTCCATCGACGGTACTTTTGAGCTGCTGCTGCACGCTCTCGATCCTGACAACCGCATCCCTTAGCGATGAACCGTTATTCAGATGTACCTGCTTTGATACATCGAGTAGGGATTTCTCTAGAAATGCAAGACGATCTAGTACCCCCGGCTGCGCTACACGTCCGTGAGATTCCGGGACGCCCTTCCATTCCCTGATGAAGTCAAGGAACTGCCGGGTTAGATTCCAGAACCCGCGCATGGCCCAGAGGAACAAACCGCCAAGAATCGCCGCGAGCGAGGTAGCTGCAACAATCCATGCAGGGTCCATCGAAGGCTCCTTATTCAGTTAGGTGATGTTGGTCAGCGTCAGCGAAGAGCCGGTCAGTACCGTGGTGGCAGTAGCGTTGGATGTGTTCTGGGCCCATTGGAGCTGCAGGCTTCCGGGTGTGGAAGAGACGACGATCGTTCCTGTGCAGCGGAGAGAGAGGGGGTTGCCTGTCCCATTGGTTCCCATCGGAGGCGAAGTGGTAGCGGTCTGGTAGTTCAGCCGAGCAACTAGGCCCGTATCCGCGAACAGGAGGTGAGAGACGACGGTAGCCCCGGAAGGAACTGACCAGGCGAACTTTAGATCACCAGTTCCAGCGGCTGCCCCTTTGTAAAGTAGGACTAGGTCGAACTTATAGGCGTTGCTCGCGGAGACCGCGACGACGAGCTGGGTATCGTTAACCAGGGTCGTACTCGATGTGACGCTCTGGTCGGAGGTTTTCCGGGCGTAGGGGACCTGGAGAGCCTGGATGTCAGAGGCAAGAATCCTCGAGCCGGCCGCAACGGTCATGATGTACTCCTTTCAGATCGGGGCGTAGACGGGCGGAACCCACAACCGAATATCGGCTCCCGCAATCTGGGCCTTGACCACTCCGTTAACGCTCCGGGTGACCGTGAAGGACTGAGGCGAGCTAGATCCGGTTATGTTCGTGACTGTCACCTGCTCGCCGGCAATATTGATGTCGAACGGGAAGTCCCCGGCAACCGTTGTCCATAGCGTCCCCGGGGTAGTGGATACGGAAAGCGTTGTGGCGCTGGATGTAACTCCAGTCGCTAGTGTGGACCCGGGCGTATCATAACGTCCGGTCGGTGTGCTGTTATATATCCCGGTATTGTACACCGAGGCCGGGGTCCCATTGAACTGGAGCCACCAGAAGAAAGCGCCTAGGTCCTCGTCCGGACCGAGGACGATCTGACCGACCGGATCATAGAGTACGGTGTTCGGTACATTCGTCACTGCCGCAACATCGCCGATGTCCATGAATGTTGCGGCGGCTGCGATTGCGGTGACGGCCGAGCGAGCGATGTTCACCGGGATGGTCGGCCAGCGCGCCTCATTGATCGTCCCCAGATGGGTAAGCCATGCAGCTGCATTGTACAGCTGTGAATCCGTGGCAAGGTTGACGGTCTTGGAGCTCGGGTAATCCCCAACGCCGACCGGCGGTGGGCTGGTGCTCATCGCCGATCCATCGCTTAGAGCAAACCGAGCCGTGCCGCCTTGGTAGGCGGTGCCGCCGCGCATTAGAGTCCAGTCGTTCCTGGTCTGCAAGTCATCGTAGGTCGCCTGCAGACCGCTGGAGCTGCTGTCCTCGACTCCGCCAACCATCGCCTGGCTATAGTCAAGCGTAATCACCGGAGTCTGGTTGAGCATACTCGCGAGGGTACGGTATCCGAGCGAGATCGACTCCCTGCATTCATGCATCTGGCCCATGTCGGCCGTCTCGCACTCCTGAAGTATAGTCGGCAGGGGATCGGCACCCTGATACCCCATAAGGG
>Ga0134125_10008932_pt1 | contig 11299 bp, 11 predicted proteins | sample KB31751_FD_96464 | JGI IMG/M metagenome (GOLD analysis project Ga0134125, IMG submission 96464) | Terrestrial soil microbial communities with excess Nitrogen fertilizer from Kellogg Biological Station, Michigan, USA - KB3-175-1 | ecosystem: Environmental > Terrestrial > Soil > Unclassified ...
CGATGAGAATGCGCATGCGGTCACCCAACACGGGAACTCATTTGAAGGGACATTCGGCGATCATGCAACGGAGTCGCTGTCGCAAAGACTTCGTCCTGTATTGCTCCGGGAGTCTGGAAGAGAAACGTTGAGGAGTTTGGTGTGAATCATGCCGTTATATATAAATGTATATAGCACCTATACGAATCTATTATTTGAGTACATGAAGTAACATTGGCCGCATTAACCCGCATTTAAGCGATTTCGCTGATAACGTTCATATTCATTACTAGCCGATCTCACGACCATGGCCTGCAAGAATCGCAGGCAGAGCGTCGGCCGGTAGGACACCTCGGAAAATCCAGAGGTAACGCATGGATGGATACGATCATAGCGATTCCCGTCCGCCGGTGGCGGATGCGGGACAATCCGTGGACGGCGAGCGAGGCTCGCCGCAGGCTGCAACGGCCCGCGCGCCGTCCGGCCTGTGCATCGACGACACGGCATTTCACGAACCGAACGACGGGCAGAGCGACGGGAAATCCCGGCGCACCGCCCCCTGGCCGTTCCTGATTCGACGGCTGGGCTGAACACGCGCATTTTGAAGACCACGGAGAACCCGATGCAGCAACTAGAAAATACTCGAAAAATCGATATTCTCATCCAGCGCGCCCTGGCAGGCGGCGTCGTCGCGAAGCCGGGCCGTGATGGCGGTAGCCATGGCCGGACTGTGCGGCCGGTCGGCGCGCGGCCGCTTGAGAGCAATCCGTGCGAGATCCTGCAGCGGCTGGCGCAGGTCATCCAGCTGATGCGGCTCGACCACGCCGACGCGCATCTCTATCGCGATGGCTGCGACGTGCTGGTGCAGGACGCGGTCGGCGCCTCCAAATGGTCGGGACTGCCGCCGGCGCTGGCGCAAATCATGAATCTGGTCGGGCAGGGCGACTACCATTGCGCCCTCATGGAGCTGCGGGCGATCTCGCAGCCGGAATGGCACACATGTTGAGCGCGCGCAGGAAGATGCGGCGCGGCCGGGCGGCGATCGCCGCGCTGGCCGCAGCCCTGGTGCTCGCGGCATCCGTGCCGCCTGCACGCGCTGACGGCAGTGCAACGCCGAAGCCGGGCGCTGCCGCCGAACAGGGCATGCTCGTTGGCGTCGGCGTCGTGATCGGACTGCCCGGGACCGGCGACAGCGCGATCGATGCCAACGCCATCGAGTCCTCGATCGTCGGCGTCCTAAAGCGCGCGGGGCTGGAACCCTGGCGCGATCAGATCAAGCCCGGACGCGTCGCCGTGGTGATGCTGAGCGCCCAGCTGCCCGATGGCGCCGGCGATGGCACCCAGATCGCCGTCAGCGTCAGCGCGATCGGCGATGCCCGCAGCATCGCCGGCGGGACGTTGCTCGTCGCCCCGCTGCGCGACGCCGATGGAACCGTTCATGCCATCGGCCAGGGGCTGATCGCCGCGGACGGCGCGCCGACGGCATCCGTCGTTGCCGCTGTTGCGGACGCCGGCATGCGGACGGGTGAACTGGCCCAGGGCGCGGTCATCAAGCATCAGGCGGCCGACCGCAACTATGCAGCGTTGACGCCGTAGCGGCATCTTCGTGTGCAATGGAGTTTCGGCCTGACGTGATGATTTATTGATACGATCTCAGTATGTCATTCACGATTGTTCGAGGTGTATTGTAAGTTTGACTTCCGATTAAGACGTTCTGCTGTATTATTACTTAGAGAATACAGTCGTCGTCATCGACCCGACGGTCGGCTGATCGCAGAACGCGAGGTACGCACGTGGAAGTATGGAATGCCGCGCGGGCCCCAGGGCCCGCCACTCCCAGGCCCATTCTCCACATCGTCGGACCGACGCGTAAGAGTGTGCCAGGCGCCGAATTCTGACGGCGTCCCGGCGTTACGACCGTCCGGCTTCCGCACGCGGTTTTATCCCGCCTCCCCGCGTGGACTGCTGCGGAGGCCGGACGGCGCCCAACGCGCGAGAATGGCCATCCTGGGCGTGGCGACGGCCGGGGATGAAACCGGCGTTACCATCCGCCCGTCAGCGCCGTCCCGTTTTAGAGTTTGTTAGGCAATTCCGGCCTCCACTCGGCCATGCCCGCGTCCCGGCGACGCGGCCGTACAGGACGAGAGGATGGCGATCGCCATGTTGTCAGGACGACGTGATGCGCCGGCGCGCCGTGCGAACAAGGCGACAGGTGAATTGTCGCAGCTTCGCCTGTTCGAAAGCATCCCTGAGGCCATTCTCGTCCACCACGCCGATGGCGTGCTGTTTGCCAATGCTGCCTGCCTGCGCATGCTGGGCGCAGGGAGCTTTGAGCAGATCGTCGGCCACCCGACGCTCGATCGCCTGCACCCGGCCGACCGCCAGCGCATCGAGCATAAATTCGCGGAGATTACCGGGTCGCGAAAGCCCTGCCCACGGATCGAGGCGCGGCTGCTGCGATTCGACGGCTCGACCGCCGATGTCGAGGCCTCTGTCACGCCGATCGAGGGGCGTGAGCCCGATGAACTGCTGGTCGTGCTGCGCGACGTGACCGAGCGCAAGCTGCTCGAGCAGGAGCTGCGCCAGGCACAGAAGATGGAGGCGCTGGGGCAGTTGACCGGCGGCGTCGCCCACGATTTCAACAACCTGCTGGCGGTGATCGTCGGCAACCTCGAGATCGCCGGCGAGCATGCCGAGGGCGTTCCCGTCCTCGATCGCGCCATCAACCGGGCCACGACGGCGGCCGAGATCGCCGCCGATCTGACCCAGCGCCTGCTGGCGTTCGCGCGCCGCCAGCCGCTGATGCCGCATCTGATCGACGTCAACAGGCTGGTCCAGGACATGCGCGACCTGCTGCGACGCTCTATCGGCGCCGACGTCGAGATCGAAATCGTCGCTTGTCCGGATCTCTGGCAGATCAACGCCGATCGCAGCCAGCTCGAGAACTCCATCATCAATCTTGCCGTCAACGCCCGCGATGCCATGCCCGAAGGCGGCAAGCTCACGATCGAGACCGCCAACATCTACCTCGACAGCGACTACGCGCGGCGCAATCCCGGCGTAACGCCCGGCCAGTACGTGCTGCTGGAAGTCAGCGACACCGGCACCGGCATGGACGCCGACGTCGCCGACCGCGCCTTCGAACCGTTCTTCACCACCAAGGAAGTCGATGAGGGGAGCGGCCTCGGCCTCAGCATGATCTACGGTTTCGCCCGCCAGTCGGGCGGCCATGTGAAGATTTTCAGCGCCGAGCATCACGGCACCAGCGTGTGGTTGTGCCTGCCGAGGGCGGAGATGGAGGAAACGGCGGCGGCGCCTGTCGCGTCCCCCTCGGAGCTGCCGCGCGGCCACGAGACGATCCTGGTGGTCGAGGACAATGCAGCCGTGCGCGAGGTCGTCGTCACCCAGCTGGAGAACCTGGGCTATCGGGTGGTTTCCGCCGAGGACGGTCCGGCCGCCCTGCGTCTGTTGGCCGAAACCGCCGACATCGACCTCCTGTTCACCGATCTCGTCATGCCGAACGGCCTCAGCGGCCGCCACCTTGCAGAGGAGGTCGTGCGCCTACGGCCCGGCACCCGCGTTCTCTTCACGTCGGGCTATCCGAGCTGGGCCGGCAAGCTGGTGGTGGAGTTCGGGCCGGAGGGCCCGCTCCTGCAGAAACCCTACAAGAGAAAGCAGCTGGCCGAGAAGGTGCGGGAGGTGCTGGACGCCCCGGTCGGCGGCTTGCTGACGGGCATTCCGGTGCCCGTGAGCGCCGAACGTCCCTAAGGGTTACCGGCGGGGGATCGCTCCCCCGAAACGCGCGCCCACCGGCGTCACGAACCGATGTTCGTGATCACCACGCGACGATTGACGCCATTGTTCGGCTCGCTCGGGTCGGCAAGATCCGACTCCCCGACCCCGCTCGCCTCCAGGCGCGCCGGGTCGATGTGGTACTGGCCGATCAGGTAGTCCTTCACGGATGCCGCGCGCGCCTGCGAGAGCTTGAGGTTGGCGGCATCCGAGCCGACCGCATCGGTGTGGCCGACCAGGCTGAATTGATAGGCCGCCAACTGGTCCGATTGCAGGGCAGCACCCAGTTCATTGAGGACGGCCTTCGCACTGTCCGTCAGCTTGGCCGAACCAAATTCGAACTGGATGCGCATGTCCTTCTGCGGCGCCGCACTCGTCTCCTGGGTCCCTTGCGTCCCCTGGGTTCCCTGGTTCGACAGGGTGAGGCCGCGCGTCTTTGGCGCCAGCGCGTCGATGAAGTCCTGTTTGGTCTGGCCCTGCAGATCGTCCGCATAGGCCGGCAGCGCGATCAGCGCCGCCATCGACGCGCCGAGGAACAGCGCCATCCCCGCAATCAACAGGCACTTGCGTGTCATGATCGATCATCCCTCGAAAAATCCGGAGTCGCACCGCGACGGTCGCCGGGAATCTACAACCCCGGCGGGCTCGATAGCAAGTTAACGGGCGGCCGGAATCTGTGCGAGCGGTCACAATTCGCTCGGATTCCGGCGCCGCGGAGCCGGTTAAGCGGGTGTTTGCGGCTGTCGCGAGCGAAAGACGTCGCTGACCCGGCGAATGGCATCGCTCAACTGCGGTGCCACGACATTGAAATCGAAGTTGGTGCTCACCCACTGCGGTGCCTTCTGAGCGAAGGTGCGGCGGAAGTCGGGCTGGCGGAGCAGAAAGGTGACGGCGTTGGTAAACGATGCCTCGTTTCCCGGCTTGGTGAGCATGCCGGTCTGGCCGTTGGCCACGACGTCCAGCATGGCGGAACTGCGCGGGCCGACGACGGCAAGCCCGGCCGCCTGGGCCTCGAGCACCGTCGGCGAGAATTCCTCGGCGGCGAATGGCCACAGGAACAGGTCGCCGCAGACGAGGATTGCGGTCAGGTCCTCCGGCGTCGCGATCGCGATATGGCGATCCAACCGGCGGGGCGAGCCCTGAAACAGAGCATCGACCTCGGTTCGGCGGAGACCGCTGCCGGCCACGATCATCTGCCAATCAAGATTTGCTGCCATTACGGCCGCGCGCGCCACAATCCGGAACGAATCCAGATGCGTGTCGGTCGACATCGGCCCGGCGGCGATCAGCCAGGGCACGTCCAATCTGATTCGATGCTGCAACGACAGCGCCGCGCGCAACGCCGCGCGGCGGCGAACCACTGCGGTGACCCGGTTTAGGTCGATGAAGGGTGGCAGCACGATCAGACGGTCGCCATGCTCCGGGAGCATTTGGCGCAGCGATTCGGCATCAGCGCTCGAGAAGACGATCGTCGCGGCCGCCTCCGCAATCGTTCGGCGCAGCGGACCCTCGTCGTCATTGGAAGTGGTCGTACCGGCCGTCGGCATTGATGGCTGCACCAGGACGTAGGGAATTCCCAACGCCGCACAGGCCGCCGGTCCTATCCGGTCGAGCGCCTGGCCGGATACGAGCGAAGAAATCCAGACGTCCGGCGGCGGGCGATGCGCCGAGCGGAAGTAGCCGACGAGCCAAGCCACCTCGGCGCTGTCGACGGGGTGCCCTTCGTCCGCGGCGAGACCCGCTCTTTCGTCAGCGGATCGAGCGGGAATCCGCGATATCTCGTGGCCGCAGGCGACGAGCGCCGACTCGACGAGGGCGGCGGGGCTGTTGCCATCGAAGGGGGATGGATCGGTTCGCGCACCGGGGGGCTCGTAGAACGCAACGCGCATCGTACACTCCTGCTGACGCTGTTCCCGGCGGCGCCGAGCTATGGGCTCCTGCCGTGGCCGGCGGTCAGCCAAGTTGGGTGATGCCGCGAGCAGTTTCAAGGGATTGGCGTCACAGAAGTTTAGGGGTTAGGCGCGACGGCAGCGGCCATTTTTTGCGGCGGCGTGTTGCTCCGGCCGCTCGAACCGATGACCGCCAATTTTCCGTAATGCAATTGTGTTATCGATAAATGCATGTAGTATATGGCGAATTCTTCCCACCCGAGCGGACCACGCTAATTCGTGCGGAGATCGAATGGCAACTGCTGACGTAATTCAGTTGGAAGCCCTGCTTGCACCGATTCCCGGCGACAAGCCGGTGGGCCCTGACCTCCGCGCGGACGCCAATCCGGCGTCGGATTATTTCAAGCTCAAGGACTCCCGGTTCGCCGCGCGCGCCAAGGAGCGCGAGATCGATGCCGACCCGAGCCTCGCGGCCGGTGAGTTGCCGGAGTGGCGCATAATCCTGGATCTGGCACCGAAGCTGCTGGCGACGCAGTCCAAGGACCTCGAGATTGCAGCCTGGCTGGTCGAGGCCCTGCTGCGTCGCCACGGGTTTCCGGGCCTGCGCGACGGCTTCCGGCTGGTGCGCGGGCTGGTCGATAAATACTGGGACGGGCTCTATCCGGTGCCCGATGAAGATGGTCTCGCCGGCAAGGTGGCGCCGCTGACGGCGCTCAATGGCGAGGGCGCGGACGGCACCGTGATCCAGCCGATCCGCAAGATCCCGCTCACTGACGGCAAGGATCCCGGTCCATTCGCCGCTTGGCACTATGACCAGGCGCAGAAATTGGCCACCATCACCGATGAAAAGGCGAAGGCGTGGCACGGCAAGGCCGGCACGGCGACCATGGACCAGATCGAGGTCAGCCGCCGCGCGACAAAGCCAAAATTCTTCGTCGAGCTGGTCGACGATATTCGGCTCTGCCAGGAGGAGTTTGCCGGTCTGACGGCGGCGCTCGACAAGGCCTGCGGGAAGGACTCGCCGCCGACGTCGACCATCCGCAATACGCTCGAGCAGGTCATGACGATAGCGACGACCCTTGGTGCGGACGCGCTGGCAGCGGCAAAGGCCGCGGCAGACGCGGCGGCGGGGGACGGCGCGGCGGTTGACGGCGACGGTGCGGCGACACCCGGCAAGGCGCAGGGCTCGGCGCCCGGCCTGATGCTCGGCCCGATCCGCAACCGCGAGGACGCCTTCGGCGCCCTCCTTCAAATAGGCGAGTTTTTCCGCCGGACCGAACCGCACTCGATCGTGCCCTATGCCGTCGAAGAGATGGTGCGGCGCGGTCGCATGCTGCTGCCGGAGCTGCTGAACGAGCTGATCAAGGACGCCGCGCAGCGCAAGACCTTCTTTATCGTCGCCGGCATGAAGCCGCCCGACGAGCAGAAGTGACGGGGATCACTGAATCGGCAGGCTAACCATACTAGGATCGCCGCCGTTGGAGGGGAGAGGGTTGTTCGCATGGCCGCAGCAGGTGCCTCTCGCGGCGGCCGTTCCGTAACATGCCGGTGGTTGGCGGACTTCGCGGAAATTTACCGAATGACCGTGAATTTCGGCAGCGATTGGTTCATACTTTTGGCTTTCGCGAGATGGGGGATCAGCGCCACCCCGGCCGCCGGCGCTTTGCAGTCACTGGGAGAAACACATGGCAAGTATCCATGACAAACTGGAGCGGGTCCGCAAGCCGCGGGTCCACATCACTTATCAGGTTGAAACGGAGGGCGCGGAAGTCGAACGCGAGTTGCCCTTCGTCGTCGGCGTCTTGGGCGATTTCTCGGGCGATCCGACCGAGCCGCTGAAGCCGCTCAAGGATCGCAAGTTCATCCAGATCGATCGCGACAACTTCAATGACGTCATGGCCCGTTTGACGCCGGGCCTGAATCTCAAGGTCGACAATACACTGCAGGACGATGGCAGCCAGATGGCGGTCGGCCTCAAGTTCCGGTCCATGGATGACTTCGCGCCGGCGGCGGTCGTCGATCAGGTTCCGGCGCTCAAGAAGCTGCTGGAGACGCGCAATCAGCTGCGCGATCTCATGACCAAGATCGATCGCTCGGAAGATCTCGAGAAGGTGCTGGAGCGTGTGCTCCAGAGTACGGACGATTTGAAGCAGATGGGCAGCGCCCTCGGCGTCGACGCGCCGGCTGGCGACGGCAAGAAGGAGGGTTGATCGATGGCCACAGCCGAGAAAACCGCACAAGTTGCCCAGACGAAAGAGGCCGAGTTCAGCCTTCTCGATCAGGCCATTGCCTCGACCAAGCAGACAGAGCCGGATCGCGCGAAGGAACTCTTGAAGACTCTGACCGAAGAGGCTCTCAAGGGGACGGTCACCTACAGCAAGAATCTGACCGTCACGTTCAACAAAGCCATCGCGATGATCGACCAGAAGCTGTCGAAGCAGGTCAACGCGATCATGCACGATCCCAAATTCCTGAAGCTCGAGGGATCGTGGCGCGGCCTGCACCATCTCATCATGAACTCCGAGACCAGCTCGAACCTGAAGATCCGCGTCATCAACATCTCCAAGCGCGAGCTCTATAAGGATCTGTCGAAGGCGGTCGAATTCGATCAAAGCCAGACCTTCAAGAAGATCTACGAGAACGAATTCGGCACGCCCGGCGGCGAACCCTACGGCGCCATGATCGGGGACTACGAGTTCACCAATCACCCCGAGGACATCGAACTGCTCGGGCAGATGTCCAACGTGGCGGCGGCGGCGTTCGCGCCGTTCATCTCGGCCGCCAGCCCGAAGCTGTTCGGCTTCGACGAGTATACGGAGCTGTCAAAGCCGCGCGACCTCGAGAAGATCTTCGACTCGCTGGAATACGCGAAGTGGCGGGGATATCGGGACAGCGAGGATTCGCGGTTCGTGACCCTGACCATGCCGCGGGCCCTGGCGCGTCTTCCCTATGGCGAAAATACCCGCCCGATCGACGAGTTCGGCTACGAAGAAGCCCCCGTCGGCGCGCGCGGCGAAGCCAAGTCGCAGGCGCACGACGAGTACTGCTGGATGAACTCTGCCTACGTCATGGGCGCGCGAATGACCGATGCCTTCGCGCGCACCGGCTTCTGCACGACGATCCGCGGTGCCGAAGGCGGCGGCAAGGTCGAGGGACTGCCGTTCCACACCTTCATCAGCGATGACGGCGATATGGACCATCAGTGCCCGACCGAGATCGCCATCACCGATCGCCGCGAGGCCGAATTGAGCAAGCTCGGGTTCCTGCCGCTGTGCCACTACAAGAACACCGACTACGCCGTGTTCTTCGGGGCGCAGTCGACGCAGAAGCCCAAGAAGTACGACCGGCCCGAGGCGACCGCCAACGCCGCGATTTCGGCCCGGCTGCCCTATCTCATGGCGACCTCGCGTTTCGCCCACTATCTGAAGATCCTGGCGCGCGACAAGATCGGGTCGTTCATGGAGGCGTCGGACTGCGAAGTCTGGCTGAACCGCTGGATCCGCAACTATGTCAATGCCAGCGAGAAGCCGGACGCCGTGATGAAGGCGAAGTTCCCGCTCCGTGATGCCAAGATCACAGTGAAGGAAATCCCGGGCAAGCCGGGCTCCTACAATGCGATCGCCTATCTGCGGCCGTGGCTGCAGATGGAGGAGTTGACGACCTCGATGCGGATGGTCGCGCGCATCCCGCAGATGGCGCAGTAGGCCGCCGACCGCGCAATGACGATCTCGGAGGAGGAGCGCACCGAAGACCTGGGCGAAGGCGAGACGGCCGTAGCCCAGGCGGTGCCCTCCGCCGTCCGAGACGTCAGCGCGCGGGCATTGCGGGATGTCATCGTCGAACTTGCGTTCAGGCCCGCAGGCTCGACGCGCATCCTGCTCGACGACTTCCAATCGGAACCTTCCGCGGCCGTTGCTCTGAAGCTGTGGTTCGGCGATCACCCCGTTCTCCGCGCGCCGGTGGACCGCGGCCGCCTCCGGCGCGCGCTCGATCGCGATATTGCCGGGCTCGACGCCCTGCTGACCGAGCAGGTGAACGAGATTCTGCACCATCCGCGCGTGCAGAAGATGGAAGCCTCCTGGCGGGGCATCCAGTATCTCGTGACCCAGGCCGAGGGCGGCGAGAACATCAAGATACGCATCCTCAATCTGTCCTGGCCTGAAATCTGCAAGGATCTGGAACGCGCCATCGAGTTCGATCAGAGCCAGCTCTTCACCAAGATCTACAGCGAGGAGTTCGGGATGCCTGGCGGCGAGCCGTTCGGCGTCCTGATCGGCGACTACGAGATTCGCCATCGCCGCTCGCGCGACCATTCGAGCGACGATCTTGCCGCGTTGCAGAGTCTGTCCGGCGTCGCGGCGGCCGCTTTCAGCCCCTTCATCGTCGGCTGTTCGCCGAGTTTCCTCGGTCTCGATACGTTCGCGGACCTCGGCGTGCCGATCGACCTGCGGGCCATCTTGAAGCAGCCCGAATACACGCGCTGGCGAGCCTTTCAGGATTCCGACGATGCGCGCTTCGTCGGCGTCACGTTGCCGCATGTGCTGATGCGGCTACCCCATCGCGACGACGGGTCGCGCATCGACGGCTTCCGCTTCCGCGAAGAAGTCGAAAACCCGCGTCGCCCCGGCTATCTCTGGGGGAACGCCGTCTACGCCTTTGCCGCCCTGTTGATCCGGGCCTACACCCAATCCGCCTGGTTCGCCGAAATCCGTGGCACGCCGCAGGACTTTGTCGGCGGCGGCATCGTCGACAGCCTGCCGATCGAATGGTTTGCCACGGACATGCAAGGTATCGCCATCCGCTACTCGACGGAGGTGTCGATATCCGAGTTCCAGGAGCGCGACCTTTCGGAGATCGGTCTCATGCCGCTCTGCAAGGTCAAGAACACGGAATACTCGGCCTTCTACAGCAATCAGTCGGCCCAGGTACCCAAGGTCTACACGACGCTGGTCGCGAGCGTGAATGCACGCCTCTCCGCCATGATCCAATACATCATGTGCGTGTCGCGGTTCGCGCATTTCATCAAGGTGATCGGCCGCGACCGGATCGGCTCCTTCGCCACGCCCGAAGAGTGCGAGCGCTTCCTGCAGAAATGGTTGCGCGAGTACTGTATGGCGAACGAATCGCCGTCGGCCGAGTTGCGGGCGCGCTATCCGCTACGGGACGGCCGGGTAAAAGTGCAGGAGTTGCCGGGTAAGCCCGGCGTGTTCGCCTGCACGGTCCATCTGCAGCCGCATTTCCAGTTCGATGATGTCGTTTCTGCATTCAAACTCGTCACGGAGCTTGCGCCGAGCGTGCCCGCCTGACGAAAAAGAGGGAAAACAACATGGCCACTGCGAAGGAACTCCTGGAGGAAGGCAAGCTGAGCGACGCGATCCAGGCGATGAATGACGAGGTCAAGAAAAACCCGACGGACATCCAGCGCCGCAGCCTGCTGGCGGAAATGCTGTGCGTGAGCGGGCGCCTGGAGCGCGCCGATGCGCAGCTCGAAGTCATCCTGCAGCAGGATTCGAAGGCGGCGCTCGGGGTCGCCCTCATGCGCCAGATGATCCGGGCGGAGACGGCGCGGCGCGACTTTTATTCCGCCGGCCGGTTGCCGGAGTTCGTCGATGTGCCGCCGCCCTACATTCAAAAATACA